>Ga0194061_1001275_pt1 | contig 14922 bp, 12 predicted proteins | sample SepL2221m_MetaG_FD_163423 | JGI IMG/M metagenome (GOLD analysis project Ga0194061, IMG submission 163423) | Anoxic zone freshwater microbial communities from boreal shield lake in IISD Experimental Lakes Area, Ontario, Canada - Sep2016-L224-21m | ecosystem: Environmental > Aquatic > Freshwater >...
CCATTGCTGAAGCCGCCGTGGTTGTAGAGATCGACTTCGCATCCGATTTTGGCGGCGGCTTCAGCAATGGGTTTCAAACGAGCGACTTCGGCGGCGATGCGTTTGGCGCGTTCAGCGTCATCTTTCGGAGCGGCCCCGCCCGAGCACGAAATCCACAGTTGCGTTTTGATGCTGTGTTTTTCGAGGACGTTCAGAATGGATTGAGCGTCTTTATTTAACGATCCCGGAAACCACCACGCGCTGAGTTCGATGTTATGTTTTTTGAGCGCATCGATTTCAGCATCAAACGTTGGGATGTGTTCGCCGCGCCAGTCGTATGCGAAGTGTTTGAAGCCGAGTTTCTCCAGCATCGCTGCGCGTTCTTCCGGTCCGCGCTTTTTTGCATCGAACGGAACGATGCACCACGCCACGAGATTGTCGCGCGCGAAGAGTTCTTCGGCTGAGCGGACAACGGGAGCGGCGATAAGCAAGGCAACGATACACGCGGCGAATCGATGGAGTTTCATGCGACCTCGTTTGATAAAAAGGAACGGAGCAAAAAGCTCCGTTCTCAGGTTCAATTCAGTAGAGAGTACACCGGCGCATTTACTTCACTGACACATCCAAGCACACGATGGCTTTTGTGCTGCGCGCGTAAATGTGGCCGCCGCTGACAATCGGTTGGTTCCAGCATTTGTATGTCAACGCTTCGACGCGCGCGAGTTCTTTGTATGCCTTGGGTGACGCTTCACAGAGGACGATCTGGCCTTCTTCGCCGAGGATCAGGACATTGCCGTCAACCAGCATGGTGCCGCCTTGACCGAAGCCCTTTTGTTCCCACATTACTTTTCCCGTCGCCATTTCGACGCATTTGATCGGTTCGAATTTGAATTGCTTGAAGCCGACCAAGCCGTACAAGTAACCGTCGTGATAAACCGGTGTGGACCAGTGGCTGATGATTTGGGGATTTTTCCAGAGTTCCGTTGCTTTGAATGCGGCGCCATCTTTGGTGATTTTGCACGCACCACCACCGACTCCGTAACCGGCTGAGCAGTAGATCATGTCGCCGCCGACGACAGGCGAAATGGCCGTCGATACTTTCCAGTCAAACGGGAAGCGCCAGAGGATTTTACCGGTTTCGGGGACGACGCTGGCCAAGCCGGATTTGGTGAAGAAGATCACCTGGCGCTGGCCGAGAATCGTGGCGACCGTCGGAGTGCAGTGCGTCAACATGTCGTCTTCGCCCTTCCACGCCAAAGCGCCGGTCTTCTTGTTGAACGCGAGGAACGCCTGACCTTTTCCGCCGGCGTGAGCGAAGACGAGATCGCCGTCGATCACCGGCGAATTCGCGCATCCCCAGTTGCTGATGCCGGGCGTGGCGAGTTGGATCGAGCCGCCGAATTCGGTGGGGCAGTCGTGCGACCAGACTTTCGCGCCGGTCTTGGCATTATAGCAAGTGAGAATCAGATTCGTGCTGAGCGCATAGACCATGCCGCCATCGACAGCGGGCGTTGAGCGCGGGCCGTCATTGCCGGAATGTTCGTGAATGATCGAGGTGCCGACCGGCGACGTCCAAACCTGCTTGCCGGTTTTCGCGTCGAGGCAGACGACGGATTCGACGCCGCCACGTTCTGTCTTCTTGCCTTTATCTTTCGCGGGTTCGGTCAGGGACATAATGTAGAGGTTGCCGTCAGCCACGACGGGCGTTCCCAAGCCTTCACCAATGTCCACTTTCCAGACGACTTTCGGTCCACCCGCCGGCCACGTCGTCGCGATTTTCTCGTCGGATGTGCCGTTGTGATTGGGGCCAAACCATTGTGTCCAATCCGACGCGCTGGCGGCGCAGGTGAGGCAAAACAGGAGTACGGCGAGCGTGGCGTTGCGCATGATGACGCGATGTCCTCAAAAGAGTGTGTGAACGTGAGTTTTCAGTGACTACACCGAACCGGCGAATCGTGCGTAAAAATCAATCCAAGCCGAAACCGGCATCGATCAGGGCGGTCAAGGCGTCGAGCGCTTGAGGGGCATCGTCGCCGCTGGCACGGAAGATGAAATTGTTATCACCGTCGGAGGTTTTGCCAACCATGTAAGCCGCAAATTCGATCATGTCGAGGATGCTCTTGGCGTCGAAGTCGACGTCATTCTTACAGGCGCGCACGTCACATGTAAACTTCCGTGCGACCGCCACGATACGTTGGGCAGGGCGCATGTGAAGCTCATGCTTGTGAGCGAGATTGATGCTTTTTTCCAACCAAGTTCCCGTCATTACCAGTCCGCCGAACCAAACGCCATAGATACGATTCCCAGCCATTAAAGTTAATGCAAAATCCAAAAAAATCCAGCGTTGTTTTTAATTTAATTGTATTAAGCCTTGGTGATGAAGCGATCACGCTGATGATTCGAAGGTGCGTAGCTTGTTTCCCCAATCAATAACAGTCGGAGCAGTGATTTTGCCTTGCTCATTTCTGGTTTTGGACTTGGTTAGGGCTACTTTCGAACCGCATCGATTCTCTCACAACTCATTTAGGACAATGCAATTCCACCGTCCACAGTCAACACCGTTCCAGTCACCCAGTGCGCTTGTGGACTGGAAAGATAGAGCGCGGCTTGGGCGATGTCGTCGGGTTGTCCGACACGTCCGAGTGGCGTCATCCCGGCATACATAACCATCGCATCCGGTACGGCGGCACTGGGCATCATCGTCGCGAAGATCGGTGTTTCGACTACGCCCGGATTGATGCAATTGACTCGAATGCGTTGGCCGCTGAGTTCAAGCGCCAAGCAGCGCGTGTAATGCACGATCCCAGCTTTTGCCGCAGAGTAAACCGAGAAATCTTTGAGCGGCTTGTCAGCAACGCTTGATGCGATCATGATGATCGACGCGTCGGTGTTCGTAGCATGATGCTTGGCTAATTCAGGGATCGCGAATTTCGTCAGAAGCATCGTCCCCTTCATATTGGTGTCGAGCATCACGTCAATGTCATCTTCGGACGTGTTCGCCATCGGACCGAAGCGCGCGACGCCGGCGTTGTTGACGAGGATATGCAACGTTCCGAACGTGGCGATCACCTCTGCAATGGCGCGGCGGCAATCATCGGATTTCGTGACGTCGGCGAGGACGGTCAGCGCTTCGGAACCTGCAGATTTGAGTTCAGCGACCACGGCATTCAGCGGTTCGGCGCGGCGACCACAGACTGCTACTTTCGCCCCGGCTCGACCGAGGGCCAGCGCGATGCCTTTGCCGATTCCGGTACCGCCTCCGCTGACCAAAACGACGTGATTCGTGAGACCATTTTGAAGATTTTTTGATTCCATGCGTTCTATTCTCCAGTTTGAGGTGTTAAACGATATACTGGGGATCGATGGCGATCTACAGTATAAAATTCTGATGCACCGGCCCCTTCTATGCCGATACCATCGGATTGACATTCAGAACACGCATTGAACGTATTGAGTGAGGAGACTTGACGTGAGCCAGCGACTCGTTATTTCGACAGCCCTTTTCATGATGGCCGGAGTTCTTCAAGCCGGGGAAGTGAAGCCGGTGACTCCGCCGGCGCCGCCCAACCCGACCGGAGTTCCGCCGGTAGTGGCACCGGTCAGATCGCCCATCGTCAATCCGATCAAGCCGCCAGTCATAGCACGCGGACCGGTCGATGTGATCAGCCACGATTGGCCAGGCATCTTCCACAATTTGCAATCACAGGACACCGTCGTGCGCGACGCTGCGATCACAGATTTTTTGAACGCGATTGACCCGTTTGCGGCGAAGAGCAAGAAACCTTTCTATGCCAAATTCCGAGCTCAATTCGCGTCCAAGGACATAGCGATTCACGACGAAGCCGCCAAGCGAGTGTCGCTCGTCGGGCAGTTGATCGCACTCAATGACAAGCGCTACAAGCCACTTTTGATTGCTCTGGTTGGGGCTGATCAGAAAGCCAAGGACGAGCAGCTCGACTACATGTTCAAGAGCATGGAAGAAACGTTGCAGACCGAACACGTTCGTGAGTTGATCGAGAAACTCGGGTCCGACGATAAAGCGGTCGTCGAAAGAACGTACGAGGAATTGAAATCCTACGGCGGTGAAGCGGCGGACGAACTGGCCAACGCGTTGGACGAAGAGAAAGTGGCCGTCAAAAAAATGAGCGCTGAATTATTGCGCGACATGGGTCCCGGCGCGAAGGATGCGGTGAACACGCTGATCTTCAAACTGAAAGACGCTGACGATAAACTCGGACGAAAATACGCGGCGATGGTCCTCGAAAATCTCGGACCGGACGCTGTTGAAGCGGTCGACGATCTGGTGCTGAGTCTTGACGATGAGGACAAAGTCTTACGTCGTATCTGCGCTAACATTTTGAAGAAGATGGGCAAGGCATACAAGGAAGCGACGCCGGAATTGATCGTGTATTTGACGCATGACGACAAATCGGTCCGCGGCATCGCAAGTGAATTGCTGATGGGCCTGGGAGTCGAAGCAAAGATCGGCGTGGTGGACTTGATCGAAGTGATCGACGAGCCACCATTGCCTGTCGCTCAGAACCAGACCGCTCAAAACAATGCGGCGATCGCTGCAACAGCGAACGATGTCGATTCGAAAATCCGCGCAGCAAAAGTTCTGGCGAACATCGGACCGGATGCCAAGGAAGCGTTGCGGGGATTGCAAAAATTTGCTAAAGACAAAGATCCTGATTTGAAAGATGCCGTCAAAATCGCGCTCGACAAAATCACGGAAGGCAAGCCGATTGAAACGCTGTTACCGCCGCTGCCACCCGTAGTGAAGCCGAAGGATGACAAGGCGAAGGTGAATACAGGCGATAATTTTTAAAAGCTGAGCAAAGCCAGTGGCGAAGCGGCGTTATAGATGACGCCGCTTGGCGGTTAAAAACGCTTCGTCTACTTCTTCCCTTTGCGTTTCGCTTCCGCCGCCAACGGCATGCTCCAAATCCGAATAAAACCTTCGGCGGCTTCGTTGTCCAATTGATCGCGATGCGCAGAGGAACCGGAGTGGTACAGACTGCAATCGCTCGTCCGCGAGACGACGGTTGCTTGGCCCTTGTACAAACGGACACGGACTTTTCCACTTACGGCTTGATTTAAACGCAGGAAAAAAGCGTCCAACGATTCGCGCAGTTCACTGTACCACTGGCCGTTGTAAACGCAGCGTCCGTAGGCCACGGCGAGACCGTCTCGGACTTGCAGTGATTCGCGTGACAGAACCATTTGCTCCAGTCCGCGTTTGGCCGCGTACAAAGTCGTCGCGGCGGGCGATTCGTAGACTTCACGCGATTTGAAACCGATCAAGCGATCTTCAATAATATCCGCACGACCGATGCCGTGGGAGCCAGCGAGATGATTCACGTGCTCGATCAAATCCGCAGACCCCATCTTCGTTCCATTGAGTCCGATGGGCAATCCTTCTTTGAATTCGATTTCGATTTCAGCCGGTTCGTTCGGCGACTTCAAGGGCGAGACGGACATCGTGTAGGCATCTTCGGGCGGAGGCATACCGGCGTCTTCGAGCGCTCCGCATTCGATGGATTGACCCCACAAATTCAAATCATATCCGCAGCGCAAACCGCCGGATTTTGGCTTGGGCATGGGCAAGCGTTTGGACTGGGCGTACGCGATGCGCTCCTCGCGGTTCTTGTATTCCCACTCGCGCAGAGGAGCGATGATTTTTAAATTCGGAGCGAGTGCCGCGATGCCGGCTTCGAAGCGCACTTGGTCGTTGCCTTTGCCTGAGCAACCGTGAGCGACATGCGTCGCGCCTTCTTCCTGAGCCACGCGGACCAACTCGCGGGCAATCAAAGGACGAGACAAAGCGGACGCCAGAAGATAATTCTGTTCGTAATGCGCGAGCGCCCGGAGCGCGTTGGCGATGTAGTCTTTGAAGAACGTGTCGCGCAAATCTTCCACGCGAGCGGACGTTGCTCCGGCCTGCAATGCAATTTCGCCGAGCTCTTCGAGATCCTCGCCTTGCCCGAGGTTCACAGCCAGCGCGACTACGTCAAAATTACGCCGCTCCTTGAGCCACGCAATCGCAACCAAGGTGTCGAGCCCGCCGGAAAACGCCAGTACGCACTTGGCCATAGTACAAAATTCCTCCAGCCCGAATTATGACGCTCCGCGCACGCCGTTCAATGAGAATTTGTGTTAAGAATGTTTACGCCATGTAAGCATTTTACTATTTTGTACGTAATCAAAATCCACTCAAGTCAAACGCAGCGCCGCCCATCGTGGCCGCCGGGGTGATGCCTTGCATTTTGAGCACCGTCTTTGCAACGCTGCGTAGGTTCATACCCTTCTGTTCGCCGGGGCCGCGCAGGTTCGCTTTCATGCGCGCCTTGGTTGAGCAGATGAAGATACCTTCTTCGGCGTGGTTGGCGTCGTCCGGGCCGCTATCGTTTTCGAAAGTGTGAACGGAGGGGTTGTCGCCGCCGACGCTGCCTACGGAACGCCAGTACAGTTGGCCGAAATAGACAATCAAATCCGGCGCGATGCCGTTTACTTTCTCGTAGAGAGTTTCCGGGCGCAAGACTTGAGTCGGGTGAGAGAACGGCTTGCCGGTTTCATCGCCTATGGCCATGATTTTCGCGGTCAATTCCTGCTTGAATTTCTCGACGTTTTCGGGCGCGATCTGGCCCTGCGGTTCGCGGCCTTTGATGTTCAGGAACAGGCGACCGTAATAACCGCCGTCGCCCCACGCGGTCGTCTTGCTCCAATCGATGTCACATTTGCCAATCGGGGTCAGTTTTGACGGGCGTGATTTCAGGACGAGGTAGCCTTCTTTGATCAACCATTCGTTGAACGCGATGCCGCCGATCATGCGCTTGATACCGTGATCGCTGACGATCACGATCCACGCGTCGTCGGGAATGTCTTCGATGATGTTGCCGAGGCATTTATCCACATGCGCGTAGTAATCCTCCATGCAATTCTGCAAGGCCGGATTGAATTCGTAGCGCGGATGTTCTTTGTCGAAGTACTTCCAGAAGCCGTGATGAATACGGTCGGTGCCCATCTCGACCATCATGAAGAAATCCCACGGCTTGTTCTTCAGCAGCCATTTCGCGTACGTGGTGTGGCTGTCGGTCATCTCGAAAACGCGCTTGAGCAGGCCGACTTTGTCATCGGTGCGGAAGTCGCGGACGTCAGGAATGTACTCGCCGCACGCGGCGGTGATTTCGGCTTTGAGGCTGGCCGGGTAGGTGAAATTGCTCTCGGGTCCGGGCGTCAAAAAGCAACCGATTTGGTTGCCGCGCAAGGGTCGCGGAGGGAAGGTCAACGGCACACCGAATGTGATGCAATCGCGTTGATTGCGCGACAGGACGTCCCAGACAGTTTCGTGTTTGACCCAGGATGACGTGGCGATGCCGAGACCGGAGTAGGTGTGGTCGGTGCGGTTTCGGAAGCCGTAGATGCCGAGTTCGCCGGGCGAGGTGCCGGTCATCATGACCATCCACGCCGGGCACGTGATAGGCGGGTCGCAGCTGCGTAGACGGCCCCACATGCCGGTGTCCATCAATTTCGACAGGACCGGCAAACGCGGACGGAAGCGGTCAAATACTAGCGACGGCTCCGCGCAATCCAAACCCAACACGGCTACTTTATGCGACATCGATTCGACTCCCTGATTTCCAAAGTGGCGCGAATATTTTACTCGTCCCACGTTTACTTTTTTGCGCGCAATTCCAAAAGTCTGTCTCCCAAAAAGCGCGTCGTGATCGCCGCGCCGTCGGGTTTCATGTGGCCGTAGTCTTCATAGTTTGCATCCGTCAAACCGATCTCGACTGGCGAGCGGTAAAACAAAAAAGGTACGTTCAATTTCGTCGCCAACGCACGAACCGCTGCGACTTCGTTTTCAAAATCCTGCTTATGTGTCCGATCTACCTCTACCTGATACGCCGTTCTGTTCGGTAGTTGAAGCAAGACGAACGTCCTGCCGTTTGCTTGGACTTTTTTCGCAAGTTGTTCGATATGTCCGAGCAACACGGGACTCACGTCAAAGCGATCATAAAACATTTTAATCTGACCGCCATACGTCTCCAGTTTTTCGGCACGAGGCGGGGGAAGGATTTGATTATTCTCATCGAGCTTTAGATTTTGAACATCGTCCTTACGCCCGAAAATCGCTCCCGGCACGAGCTTCATTTTGACTCGCATCGTGAGCAATCCGTCGAACAGCATTTTCGTTCGGATACGCTCCGGAAAATGCAGCCGCTCAGAAATCGGGCCGTGCGTTTCGTACAGCGTGTTGCTCATTGCAGGGCCGGTGCTGACGTGCCATTCGTCGAGGTTCAGCACGACGATTTCGGCACTCCTTAATTTCGCTTCGTTGCGTTCGTATAAATAGAGCGACTCATAGACGCGTGCCATGGCGAGACCGAGGTTGACTGTCGAGCCTTTTTTCAGTCCGAGTTGCTCGTCCAGTTTAGCCGGGACGAGGGCGCGGCGGATGCGGGAGCTGCCGAGGAAGACGATCTTCGGTGCGTCGAATTTTGAGAGGACTTCGCGTTCCATAAAAAAGACTTCGCCTTGCCGGCTCATGTTGGGGACGAGCTTTTTTTCCGGGACGAGACGAAAGACCAGTTCGAGCGCGAGCACGACACCCAGAACGGCGAGCAGCGTGGCGGGGACTCGAAGTGTGACGCCTTCAAGCGACTCAAAATTTAAAATAGATGAACGGGACATGTTCCGCTCCTCTCGTGAAAAGTGCGGCGAGTACGAGCACCAAGAATCCCAGCACGCGCCAGCCGAATTTCCAGCGCAGCATCGCGCAATGGTCTTGCTTTAGATATTGCGGGAGATCGACGAGCAACAGCATAATGAGCAATCCCACGCCTGCTGCGGTGAGGTCGTCCTTATTTAAAGGTGGGCGTCCGGTTGCTGACGCCATGTGCTTGCCGAACAATCCACGCAGATACATGCCGGATGTTTCGAACGATTTCGACGCGAAGAAAATCCAGGTCAGTGCTACGAGATGGAATGTGGCGATGGCTTTCACCGTATTCATCGGGTGCCAAGGAGCAGTACCCTGCTCCTTGCCCTGGGACGAATCGTTGGGATTTCGCGACATCATCCATTTATGAACGGCGAGAAAGATGCCGTGCAGCATGCCCCAAACCGCGTAGTTCCAGGACGCACCGTGCCAGAGTCCGCCGAGGAACATGGTCAGGAAAAGATTCACGTAGGTTCGCAGCGTACCCAGGCGATTTCCGCCGAGCGGGATGTACAGATAATCACGCAGCCACGATGAGAGGCTGATGTGCCAGCGCCGCCAGAATTCGGTGATGTTGGTGGAGAAGTAAGGGTGCTCAAAATTCTGGATGAGATTGAAACCCAGGAAGCGCGCGAGGCCGCGCGCCATGTCGCTGTAGCCGGCGAAGTCGGCGTAGATTTGGAACGCGAAACAATACAGGCCGATCAGGAGCGTCCAGCGGCCGCAGCGTTCCGGATTATCGAAGACTGTTTTTGCGAGCATGCCGAGCGGGTCGGCGACGACGATTTTGCGGAACATGCCGATCACGAAAAGTGTGAGGCCTTCGGACCAGCCTTCGTAACTCATGCGGCGCGGGTTTTGGAATTGCGGCATTTGCCACGACGCGCGACCGATTGGCCCGGCCACGAGTTGTGGGAAGAATGAGATGAAGACGGCGAAGTCTTCGAATTTGCGCGCGGCTTTGATGTGCTTGCGGTAGACGTCGGTGACGTAGCTGATTTCGTGGAATGTGTAGAAACTAATTCCAGCGGGGACGGCGATGGAGAGGATGTTGAACTGCGAGGTCCATCCCAGCGCTTGAGCGAGCGCGTTGATGTTTTCGGTGGCGAAGCCGAGGTATTTGAAGGTGCCGAGGAGCGAGAGATTCAAGATGATGCTGGCGACGAGCCAGCGCTTGGAATTGCGGGGCGTCGAGGCGTCTTCGATGCGCATGCCGATCCAGAAATCGACGATGGTGGTGAGCGCCATGAGGACGACAAATTTGGGTTCGGCCCAGCCGTAAAAAATGTAACTTGCCAGCAGCAGCAGGTGGTTCTGCCAGCGGCGGGAGAGCGCGCAATAGAGCGGAAAAACGACCGCGAAAAAGACGAGAAATTCTAGTGAATTGAAAAGCATTGAGGCGGGATCATACAGGAAATCGAGTCAAATTTCCAACGAAGCCGGTGGATTCATTTCGAGATGTCGATCATGTTTTCGATTCGTCGAACGTATCCCGGCGTGATGCCAGGAACAGCGGTGAGGTCCAAAACGCGATCAAATCCACCGCGTTTTTCGCGTGCTGAGATCAGTGCTTTGGCGCGGCGCGAGGTCATGCCGGGAAGCGTCATCAATTCGTCGATCGGCACGGAATTCACCTTCATGCGCCAGGACGTTTGTGGCGGTGGGACGTCACGCGATGCACTCGCGTGACGGCCCACCGCCGCGATCACAAACAACGCGGCGATGATCAACCACGTTGCCAATTCAAGAGGCCGGAACGCGTACGTCCCGGTAATGCGAGGCGGCGGAATAGTCAATCGTCACTCCCTCCATTTCCTCTCATTTGCCTTTGCCGTTTTCGCGAAAATTCGCGTCCATTCGCGTTATTCGCGGTTAAAAGCCGTTCGCTGTTCGCAGTTTACTTGAGGCTCTTTTCGCCCGGATCGATGACGTGGATTTCGTGGAGGTGGTCACCGTTGTTCGTCTTGAATGTCCAGACGACTTTCTTATCGGGTGTGACTTCGAATGCCTTGACTGCGTCGGCTTTTCCAGCGCCGTAACTACAGATGATCGTGTTGCCGTTGGCGAGGCGTTGCGCTCCACACGGGTCGGCGAGCATAGGCGAAGGCAGATCTTTGTTCGTGAGTTGCCAAACGACTTTGCCGTCCTTGTCAACTTCCTGAACCATGTTGCCGTGGGTGCAGTTGATCAGCGTATTGCCGTTGTCGAGGCGGATGGCGGTGAAGGGCCAGCTGTCCTTGGGCTCGTCGGGCGTTTTGATTTCGCTGACGACCGTGCCGTCGGGCTTGTATTCGCGGACAACGCGGTCGAGCAGATGTGGCGCGAGGTAATTTCCGTTTGGCAATTTACGGGCCATGCGCGTCTGCATGTGGGCGTTTGGGACTTGGCATTTCAATGCGAATTCGACGACGACTTTGCCTTCGCGCGTGATCTCCATCAGCTTCGGTTTCGGGCCGCCTTCGGTCATGACGATGTTGCCGTTTTCGAGCGGTTGGACGGAGTGGACTTCGACCTGCGAGCCTTTGAATTCAAAGACCTTCTTGCCGTCCTTGTCGACTTCAACGATGGCACCGCCGGGGTACTCTTTGTTCTTGCTGACGGCGGAGAGGAGGTTGCCGTTCGGGAGCATCCAGCCGTCGCGCGTTCCGAAGGGGTAGCGGTGCGTGATGGTGCTGTCTTTGCCGACGACGTATGTCGCTCCGCCGAAGACGACGAACGTGTGGGTGATGCCGGTTTCGGATTCCTGGACCAACTTCGGCGCGGGCGCGGGTTCGCCGCAGGTCGCAGCCAGCGACACGATTGCTAATAAAAATACGATCATCCATTTGTTCATTATATGTTCCTTATTGAGGTGTCGTTCTTTGCGTCTCTGCGCCTTTGCGAGAGAAAAATATTACGCGAGAACGGGTTTGATGACGTTGCCAAACACGTCCGTCAGGCGCATGTCACGTCCGCCCCAGCGATAGGTTTGGCGCGTGTGATCGATGCCCATTAAGTGGAGCATCGTGGCGTGAAGGTCGTGCATTTGCAATTTATTTTCGACGGCTTTGTAGCCGTATTCGTCTGTCGCTCCGAAGACAGTTCCACCTTTGATGCCGCCGCCGGCCATCCAGAGGGAGCACGCGAACGGGTTGTGGTCGCGACCGTCGCTGCCTTGTGCGAAGGGTGTGCGACCGAATTCGCCGGTGAAGACGACGAGCGTGGAATCCAGGAGTCCGCGCGACTTCAAGTCTTTGAGCAATCCGCCAATGGGCTGATCGACTGCGCGCGCGTTGTCGGCGTGGCCCTTTTTCAGGCCACCGTGCTGATCCCAGCGATCGTGTCCGACTGACGGACAAGTCAATTCGATGAAGCGGACTCCGCTTTCGACGAGGCGACGCGCGATCAGACATTCCATGCCGAATGTGCGCGTGGCCGGGTATGCGGCGTCGAGGCCGTAGAGCTTTTTCGTTGCCTCGCTTTCGTTTTTGAAGTCCATCAAATCCGGGACGGCGGTCTGCATTTTGTACGCGAGTTCGTAATTCGAAATCGCGGATTCGAGCGCGTCGTCGCGTCCGGTTTGGCCAAGCAATGATGCGTCGAGCTTGCCCATTAAATCGAGTTTCTTGCGTTGCAAGCCGGCGCGTGTGTCAGATGATTTGATGTTGGCGATGGGTTCAGTATCGGGCTTGAAGATGGAGCCTTGGAACGATGCTGGGAGGAAGCCGCTATTGAAATTGTCGAGGCCTCCGGGCGGAATCAGGCCGCCGTTGAGGACGACGAATCCCGGTAAATTTTGATTCTCGCTGCCGAGTCCGTAGCCGAACCATGCGCCCATGCTGGGGCGACCTTGCTGGCCGTTGCCGGTGTGGAGGAAATAATTGGCGCTGGTGTGTTCGGAGAAATTCGAGGTCATCGAGCGGATGACGGCGAGGTCGTCGGCGCTTTCGGCGATAAAGGGGAAGAGGTCGCTGACCGGGATTCCGCTCTTGCCGTATTGCTTGAACGCCCACGGGCTGCCGAGCGTGTTGCCGTTGTTGTTGAACTGAGTCGGCTCCATTTTCATCTTGAACTTCTGGCCATTTTCTTTGGTCAAAAGCGGCTTGGGATCGAAGCTATCGACTTGGGAGACGCCACCGTCCATGTAGAGGAAGATGACGCTTTTGGCCTTCGCTGGGAAGTGCGTGGGCTTGGGCGCGTAGGCATCAGTGCGTTTGGATTCGCCTGCTGGAAGTGGCTTGCCGAAGAGTCCGGCGAAGGCGATGGCACCGAAGCCGGTGGCGCAGCGTTCGAGCATCTGGCGGCGGGAGAGGGGAGCGCGTTGGTAGTGGTTGCAGTGCATGGTTATTGTCTCGAATTCTATTGAAAAATCTGATCACTCGTGTAATCTAAACTCAAATAAATCGGAAACGGTTTACCGCCCCGGCAAAACGGTAGCCACCTGAGGCTGCCTTCCGAAAGGATAGCCGGGGTGTTTTATTCGGTTCTAAAATACAAGTCATCTATTTTGGATTCAATCTTTTTGTAATATTCGACTTCGTTGTACTCAACGTATCGACGAATTGCACCCGCAATCATGTCAGCCAATTGCAAACCATCGCAACGATGTGAATCCATCCCCGTAATTTTCTTAAATGGCTTCGTCTTATTTCCAGTAACACATAACGTCGAGATTCTTATTCGCAACGCTTTCAAGAATTCATGTTTTGCTGCGTCAACAATCAAAAAATCGTTTTCTATCGGAGCAATTTCATGACGAACGCAAAGACTTGCCAGACAATCAATCATAAAATCCTGACCTTGAGCCGAGCGAAGTTTTGAATGCGCTTGAAGCTTTGTCTTGTCGACCACTATCGATCTGATTCTGAAGTTCACGTGACGGATCAAATCGAAGAACATCACCTTTTGTTTTGCCTTTGATTTATGAAACTTAATTTCAAATGAATTGGGCAAGTACAAGCTTCTTTTAAATTGCTCCATTTGGTGCAACGGGTTTGAGTTATCCAATTCAACCATGGTGAAGATGAAGAACCGAGAACTACCAATCATATTGACATTGCCAGGGTCCCCCGATTCATCTGCAAAATGATATGTATTCAAGTGACGTTGCCTTCTAATGACAGATTCTACTTCACAAAAATAAATTCCTTCGTGTTCATCAACACGTGGGCGTAATCCTTCCACGCGGTTTGTTCTGTTGAGCCCGGCTCTTTTGATTGTTCGTCGATGAAAGCTCGGGCGTCTTTGATTTCGGATGCGAGTGGTTCGCGTGAGAAGGCTTCGCGGTACATAGTGGCGATGCGTTTGGGGGCGTCGGCGGTTTTGTCGGCGAGGATGCGTTTGGCCCAGAGGTCGGCTTGCCCCAGGACGAACGGGTCGTTGAGGAGAATGAGTGCTTGGGCTGGGACGTTGGAGACGGTGCGACGGCCCATGGTTGAGAATGGGGACGGCGTGTCGAAGGCGAGCATCATCGGCGAAAGGAAATTGCGGCGGATGGACACGTAGATGCTGCGCCGACCTGCGCCGTCGAGGGGGCCGCTGCCGGGGCGGCCGCGACCGGTCATGAACGAGGTCAGATGTGTGTCGACGCTTGGGCCGAATGGAGTCGGGTCGATGCGTCCGGAGACGGTGAGAATTGTGTCTCGGATCGCTTCGCCTTCGAGGCGTTTGATGCGCTGATGAGCGAGCAGTTTGCTGGCGGGATCGAGTTTCGAATCGTTAGCCGCATTAGGTGATGAGGCCATGCGATAGGTTGCGGAGAGCATCGTGCGGCGCAGCGTTTTCTTGATGCTGTAGCCGTCGTCGATGAAGCGTTGCGCGAGGACATCGAGCAGTTCGGGGTGCGTGGGTTCGTCGCCGAGTTTTCCGAAATTGTCGGTCGACGGAACGATGCCGGTGCCGAAGAGATGGTGCCAGATGCGGTTGACCATGACGCGAGCGAAGAGTGGGTTGGAGGGGTCGGTGATGCGGCGGGCGAGTTCGAGGCGACCGCTGCCTTCGGTTGATTTCGCTGGGGCGAGCGCGCTGGGTTCGATGAGCGCTTCGAGGAAGCGGCGCGGCACGATTGGCCCGGCGAGTTTCGGATTTCCACGGATGAAAACGCATTCGTCCACACCGTTGCCGTCGGCGATTGCCGGGACACGGATGGGGGCGGGGATGGTCGCTTCGATCTCGTGATATTTCTTGAAGAGCGCATCCAATTCAGGAGTCGGGCGGATGTCTAGTAGGCCGGTTTCGATGAG
>Ga0194061_1001276_pt1 | contig 14916 bp, 22 predicted proteins | sample SepL2221m_MetaG_FD_163423 | JGI IMG/M metagenome (GOLD analysis project Ga0194061, IMG submission 163423) | Anoxic zone freshwater microbial communities from boreal shield lake in IISD Experimental Lakes Area, Ontario, Canada - Sep2016-L224-21m | ecosystem: Environmental > Aquatic > Freshwater >...
TAGTGCGCCCTCTCACCATTTTATTTTGAGCCTAGACCCATCGGGTTTGATTGTATACCCCCATGGGTATATCTTTCCACTCATGTCTGAAGTGGGGTGCGGTGGTGGGATCGCAGCATTTGCAACCGTTCCTCCGGTAAGGCACGTAATTGGAGTGGATCACCAACCTGAAATGCTCGACATGTTCTCGGCAATGAAGAGAATTCATCCGTTCGTAAATTAGCAACAATATGGTGGGATGGGTAAAGGAGCGACAATGGCACTGGTGAATATGAATGAAGCAGGATTTGAGAAAGCGATCGAGCAGAAAGGAATAGTGCTCGTTGACTTTTGGGCTGCCTGGTGTGGCCCGTGTCGAGCCTTCGGACCGATATTTGAAAAAGCCTCTGAGAAATACCCCGAAATTACTTTTGCGAAAGTGGACACCGAGGCCGAGCAAAATCTCGCTGCTGGAGCAGGAATCTCCTCCATTCCAACTCTAATGGTGTTCAAAGATGGAATTTTGTTATTCAACCAAGCCGGCGCGTTACCAGAATCCTCACTTGATGAATTGATTGTTGCGGCTGTTGCCTTGGACATGGATTCCGTCCGAGCTGAAATCGCAGCCCAAACAAAAGCCTCGGAGTAACCTTCACGCATGTTCGCTATCGGCAAGTTTGGATCGACCAGCTACATGCGAATAGTGAGCGTCCTTCTATTCATTTCTTGTCTGGGCCTGATCGGTTGGATTGCCTATCTAGTCACCGTGCTACCCACCACCTACCGAGCCGATAACTGGGACTTGGCGTGGGTCGGCTTTGACTGCGGAATGCTTATAACTCTTTTAATCACTAGTTGGGCTCTTTGGAAAAGTAGACAGGTTGCTATCCCCGGAGCGATGATTTCTGCAACTTTTCTTGTCATTGACTCTTGGTTTGATGTTGTCACTTCGAATGACGGCCTAGATTTTAAGGTCGCGCTCTTATCAGCCCTGCTGGTCGAACTTCCAGCCGCAGCCATGCTCTTTGCTCTCAGTAGGCACGCAATTCGAAGAACTATTAGAAACGCCCACGACCGAGCGGGAGTCAAAACCGATTCATTATCGCTATGGAAAACTCATTTAACTATGTTTAAAGATTGAAAGTTCGATCATTTGAGAATGGCGCTCGTTCCTTGTGAGAGAGTAAACCCATGAAAGTAAGCAATGACGTCACCACTTTGGTTGCTCTATTCGCAATCGTAAGTCCAATTACATCCATTCCCGTATTCCTTAATCTGACAAGTGCCGTCACAAAGGAAAAGCGTCGAGTGATTGCAATTCAAACTGCTCTCGTATCGGGCCTAACTTTATTTATTGCCTATTTTCTGGGCGACATTATTTTGAAATTGCTGAGTATTCAGATGGATGCATTTCGAATTGCAGGCGCACTCGTGATCGCAGCCATTGCGTGGAGCATGGTTATGGGAAAGAAGAGCAGCGCTATCGAGGCTTCACCAGGTGGAGCTGCGGTAGTCCCGCTCGCGATTCCTATGATGGCTGGGCCGGGCGCGATTGCAACCGTCATAGCGATTGGAAACTCTGACGTTGGAGTCGTACGAATTGCAGATGTAGTTATTATCCTGATTCTTGCAATGCTCACTGGTCTTCTACTACTTTCTGCCGCGCCGATCGCACGAGTCCTCGGAGATCAAGGACTCATGGTCGTAACTCGTATCTTTGGATTGCTTTTACTTGCAATTGCGGTTTCAACAATTATCTCCGCCATGACATCGGCATTTCCAGGACTTTAGAAAAACTAGCCGGTTACCGCTCCGCTAAATATTCCACGCTCGATCGATCGTTGGGATAGTAAATAGAGCAAGACGGCAGGAATCAACATCAGAATTCCAACGGTCGCGGTTCCTTTGCCATACAGAAGTTCGAGTCCCATCGGCAAAGTTGAATGTTCTGGAGCATTAAGAAGCACCTTTGGCAATTGGTAACTATTCCAAAGGTTTATGAATGAAAAGAATGTGACGATAGACCAGAGCGACTTAGATAGTGGGATTCCTAAATGATAAAAAAGTCCCCAGTCCCCCAATCCGTCAATCCTTCCCATTCCTACGAGATCTCCAGGCATTGCAGAGCTGAAATAGAGATAGGAAAGAAAGGCGCCGAACGGGTAGTAAGAACTGGCGATGATGAGGCCAAGGATGGTGTCGTTGAGGTGAATATGGTCAACCAAGACGTACAGGGGCATTGCCATGGCAGTAGCCGGAATGAGCATGGTTATTAGGGTTAAAACGATCATTGTCTTGCGAAAAGGGATATACAAAATTGCCATCACAAAACCCGCAGTGATGCTCGAAAGAACTGAAAAGGTCAGAGCAGCGAGTGTGAAAACTACTGAATTTCGAACCCAGGCGAGAACTCCTGCTTGAGAATTTGCGAAGTCCATCACAGATGCTTTTAATAGCCAAAGAAAAGGTAATACCACCGTAAAAGTTATTAACCAAAGTGTAATTTTGATAAGTAGGGCACTCCTACCCTTCGCGGGATGACTCAATGTCGCTCACCTCGCTTGAGAAAGTCGGTGTTCATTACAAAGATAATCCCCAGAACGATATTCGGAATCAACATATCAAGTGAAAGTGCGGTGCCTCCTGCAAAGTCGCCCGTGCGGAACGCATAGCTGTAGGCAACTTGGCTCAGTGACCAGTCCGTCGTCAATCCAGTGGACATAAGAAGGGTCGGTTCTGAATAAATTTGAATAGCCCCTGCAACAAGCAAAATTGTCATATATCCGATGTAACGGCTAATCATTGGCAACTTTATTCGAATGGCTAATTGAAATCGATTGCATCCATCGACGAGCGCTGCTTCAAGTACTTCATGGGAAATCGATCGCAATGATCCATACTGAATGACTATCCAACTTCCCACTCCTGAAGTGAATGCTATGCCGCCAATAAGCCAACGAATATTGCTGCCATTCCATTGGATATTTGGACCAAGCAGAGAAGTCCAAATGAGAGTGGCGACTCCGCCGGAGACGATCCCAGGAAGTAACAAAACTAGACGCATCAAAGTATTTCCGCGCACCGGAGTGGCATCGAGAAGGAGTGAAATTGCAAGAACAACAACAATCATGGCTGGCACAAAGATGGCTAAAAGGAATGCCGCATGAGCAAGTGCAGGTATAACTCGAAAGTCTCCCAAGATGCGGTAGATGGTTGTATAACTTCCCTTCATGTTTATCCACGAAGGATTTGCAACCTCGCGAATTGCGACGACCAAAGGGATCAGGCCACAAAAAAGCATCGCTGCAAAATAAGGAGCGAACATGAAAAGAGCGCCTGCTCTTGCCTTTCGAACTCTTCTCATGGGAGTTTCATCCTATAGGATTCTCTGATTGGTTCTTTAGAAAACGTGGAACGATTAGCTAGCAGTTACCCGTTTAAGTCTTTCGAATCATTCGTACGTATGACTTACCCGGATGCCTTGTACTTGGAATGTCCTCTCCGGCTTTAAGAAAACCAAGGGCAAGATAGGCGTTTATCGCTACTTCATTATCCGTCCAGACTCCCAGGCCCTGAATTTTCCAGTCATTTTGGTCAGCATTTTGATCAACGTAGAAAAATAACTGCCTCATTAACCCTAATCCGCGAAATTGTGGATCTACCCAGCAGCCACCAACCCAACATGTGGCTCCAAAATCACCGTCAAGGTTTTCAACCGACATAATCGCGGCATCAATTTCGTTTACGCAAGCCACCAAGAATCTAAGTTTTTCGAACTTCGCGCGCCAGGCTGATTCATCCAAAAGCTTCTCATCGTCATAATTTCCACCGAAGGCGCTCGGGCTCTCCCGTAGGGACGCGAGTCGAAGATCTCTTAGTCTGCGCCAATCCTCGGAAAGAATCTCTGATACGCCAATCTCATTCATCGGAAAAGAATTCCAGATTGACCGACTGCGTGTTTCTCGGTCTTTCGCTAATCGTTGAGCCCTTTACCATCCAGAATTCGGGGAGCGCATTTCTCAATTCTGGAATCTCTGGTCTTAACTTGCTTGGCAGCAGAAAAATAAAGTACATAGCCGCGTTGTCGCCCTGGCGTCAATTTCTTAAAAGATGTCATCAAGCCCGGAGTTTTCTTCAACTGCGCCTGAATTTCCTTCGGAATCTCGAAACCCACCGGCTTCGTCATTTTAACTTCCATGCCAGCGGATTCGATGGCAATCGCTTCCGAGATGTATTGCTTAATAATCTTCTCCGACTTGATAATCTCTTTTACGTCAGTAAACCTCAATTGTCGACCGGCTTGAACATTGGGGGTTTGCTGGACAAGAAGCCCTTTAGCATCCTTCAAAAGCGCCCCCTTAAGAAAGAGAATGGCGCAGTAACCCTTGAAGGCATGAAGCAAGAAGACATTCTTATTCTCGAGCGTGTAGCAAGGCTGGCCCCATTTGAGTTCTTCAGTAAGACCCGATGCCAAGGCAATGGACCTCAACGCTTCGTATTCTTTTTTCCACGTGCTCTCGTGACTAAGAAATACATCAACTTTCCGATTCATGCCCAATATCTTAGAGATTCCCAGGATTGATGTCAGTACGGAAATCATCAATTTCCTACCAAGAATAGAATTTACTTTCTAGAGAGTCCCCATTTTGTAACCTTAAAGATTGCCTCCAGAACGATTTGGAAGCTCATTTTGCTCGTCCCGATTGTTCGCTCAACAAAGGTGATGGGCACTTCCTTGATGACAGCTCCAACCCGAAGCGCTTCACGAGTCATCTCGATTTGAAAGCTATAACCTTGAGATTCGATGCCATCCAGATCCATCCTCCTGAGAAGTTCGGCTCGATAAATCCGAAATCCGGCGGTCATGTCGTTAACGGCAGTCGATAAAACCCTCTTCGAGTAAAGGTTCGCGATTCTTGAAAGAACCTCGCGATGTCTGGACCAATTCTCAATCTTTCCCCCAGGGATCCATCGAGACCCAATCACCAAATCATTTTCATCCGATTTGCCAATTTCCTTCAATAACAGTTGAAGATCCTGGACTCGATGTGAACCATCGGCATCCATCTGAATTAAGTTCTCGTACCCTAAAGAAAGAGAGCGTCTAAAGCCTTGGATATAGGCACTTCCCAGCCCCAATTTCGACGGTCGAGAAAGAATGGCTATTCGCGCCCCATCTTTGTCAAAACTTCGAGCCACCTCTGCGGTTCCATCAGCCGAAGAATCATCGACTATCAAAATATCCAGATCGAGCGGAAGCAATTTCGGAATTAGTTCCTTAATATTTTCTGCCTCATTAAGCGTCGGGATTACCACGACGTTCTTACTGAGTCTCAACGCAATTAGTCCGCTCTGTCGCTGGGGAAATCATGAATGAGAAATAAAGTCTACGTGAGATTTCATTTTCCCAGCACTAAGGAATCCTGGGCTTTCTTGCCTATCAGTCCAAGATGTGTGTGTCGGAAATGTGAGTCATATTTAAGTCCATATCCAAGGAGGCGATCCCAACCGATGTGTCCCTGCCAAATACCGCCGACGGCGATGATGAGCGGCCCGCGACTTTGCCAGCCTGCGAGAACGACGATCGTTGGTAGCAAATAAGAATGCCCAAGGTTGTAGAAGAAGGCGCCAACCTTTGTGTCTTTGATATAGCCAAGCATGAAGATATCCGGAAGGAAAAGAAGAACCGGGTAGAGCCACCAACGTTGATGTTGGCTTGCAAATAAAACAATCGTGGCAATAAAAAGCACTAAACCATCAAGGCGTAACCATAGTTTTGGTTTTTGGTTTACATACATTGCAGCTCCTTGCTAACGGTGTTAGCCTAAACCTATTATGGCTAACACCTACGGCCCAAATCAGGCGCGAATCTTCGAGGAAGCCCTTCGGTTGCTCGAGGAAAAGGGCCTTCAGGGGCTGAGCATGCGGAATTTGGCTGAGCGACTACACATGAAAGCTCCAAGCCTCTATAAACATGTAGAAGGGCGAGATGAGATTCTGGCCCAAATCCAGGCGTGGGGTATTCAAGAATTTGGCGAAACTCTACGCAAAGCCCCAAAGAGCAAAAAAGCCAAAGCGCTTGCCTACCGTAAATGGGCGAGAGAAAACCCACACCTTTATGAAGTAACTTTCAGAATTCCACTTTTAAGAGATCGACTCCCCCTGGGGCTAGAGGAAGGCGTTACTCAAATGATTATTCAAATCACCGGAAAGGATCATGATCATGCTCGAGCCGTCTGGGCTCTCATGCACGGTCTAATAGACTTAGAGAAAATGAAACGATTTCCAGAAAATGCGGATCTAGATAAAACGTGGAAACGCGCTATCGAGATGGTCGGCTGAGAATTATTCGCGCAAAATCCTTCTGTCCAAATATCGTTTAAGAAAGTTTGAGGAAATCAAGATATGGATTTGCGAAAATATGCCGCTGAATTTCTAGGTACCGGCACGCTCGTTGCCGTGGTTGTAGGTTCAGGAAATATGGCTACCAACTTGAGCAGCGACAGAGGAGTGAATCTTCTCATCAATGCAATTTCTACTGTGCTTGCTCTAGGAATTCTTATTTGGGTGCTTAGTCCTATTAGTGGCGCCCACTTTAATCCCGCGGTCTCTTTAAGCGAATGGACCCAAAAACGCCTTGGGAATCTAGATCTGCTGGCTTACGTACTTGCTCAGAGCGCCGGTGGAATTTTTGGCGCAATGCTGGCCAATCTCATGTTCAAGCATCCTGCGATTTATCTTTCTCACCACATTCGAACTGGATCCAATCTCTGGCTTGGAGAGGTCGTTGCCACAGCTGGGCTCCTCTTTCTTATACAGATGCTTCGTGGCCAGAATCGAATGAGTATGGCTCCGATAGTGCTCGCTACGTGGATTGGAAGTGCCTATTTCTTCACTTCCTCGACATCTTTTGCTAATCCTGCCGTCACTTTAGGCAGAGCCTTCTCGGATACATTTTCAGGAATAGCGTTTAAGTCCGTGCCCATGTTTATTGTGGCCCAAGTCGTCGGTGCCGCACTCGGAACAATTGGTGGCATGTACTTCTCAAAGCCAACAGTCGTAGGAGCTGACCATGAGTCAAAATAAGCCCACCGTACTTTTCGTATGCGTCCACAATGCAGGTCGATCGCAAATGGCCGCCGGTTTCATGCGAGAACTCGCAGGAGATCGCGTCGAAGTACTTTCCGCCGGCTCGATGCCTAAAGACTCGATCAACCCATTTGCTGTGCAGGCAATGGCTGAAGTAGGTATTGATATCGCTGGACATCAGCCCAAGGTATTAACCAATGAAGCGGTAATGGAAGCTGATGCGGTCGTAACTATGGGGTGCGGGGATGCATGCCCATTTTATCCAGGTAAGCGCTACGAAGACTGGGTCCTCGAAGATCCAGCCGGCCAGGACATTGTTTTCGTAAGGAAGGTTCGCGACGATATCAAGATGCGAGTTGAGCAATTACTTTCAGAATTATTCGAAGGGTAAGTCTGCCTTAGGGATTTATTACTCCTCCGGCCAAAAGACCTAGAACGATTGTTCCCACGGCGATTCTATAAATGATGAAGGGCATAAAACTCTTCGTCATAACGTATTTCAGTAGCCAGGCAATTACTGCGTACCCAATAATGAAGGCAATAACCGTCGCTACCAAAGTCTCAGAAAGAGAAAACACATTTGTGCTTGCCTTGTCACCGATCGCCTTCTTCAATTCGAAAAGCCCACTTCCAAATACTGCTGGTAGGGCTAGAAGAAACGAGTATCGAAGTGCGGCCTCTCTCGTGTACCCAAGGTAGCGGCCCATTGCAATTGTTGCACCCGACCGTGAGACCCCTGGAAGAAGCGCCATTGATTGGGCGAGACCGTAAAGAATTCCGTGTGGCGCGCTGAGATCATCTAGTGTTTTCACTTTTTTGCCGTACTTATCGGCGACCCCAAGAACAATTCCAAAAACAATCATCGTCGAAGCGATCAGCCAGAGTGAGCGAAGGTTATTTGTGATGAAATCTTGTCCGACGTAACCCAGAATAACGATCGGAACGCTGCCGAGAATAATTAGCGAACCCATACGAGCATGAGCGCGCTCCTCAAGAGAAAGCGTTTTACGAAGAACGACTTGGCGAATCCAGGCAAGAATGATTTCCTTGATGTCATTCCGAAAAAAGATCAGCACAGCAAGTTCAGTCCCGATTTGCGTTATTGCGGTGAATCGAGCCCCAGGATCATGCGCCTTACTAAAAAACTCCCCGGCAATCCGGATGTGAGCACTCGAAGAGATAGGAAGAAACTCCGTGAGACCTTGCAAGATTCCTAACAACACCGATTCAAACAATGAGTCCACCGTTTCCACAACCATTTACGAGAAATGTAACTCTAACATTCGCGCCTTGGATATCATCAAAACCGTAAGGCGAAGCAGCTAATGAGTCTGAAATTTCAACGAGATCAAGCGTGAAACCAGCGTCCTGCGGTTGAAATGAAGGCACCTCGCGAATTGACCCCGGACAACGTATCGTTACCAAGTGCCATTTAGCCAAAAGCAAAAGAGCGGTCTTTTCTTTGCATCTTTTGGTATTTTTCTCTTTTCTCTTTCATTGCCATTTACCAAAATGGCTCTAAAGAGTTTTGACCCTTTGTTTACGGCCTTTGCTAGACCGATCATTGCTTCCACGCTTGCTATTCCATTGATGATTAAGGCGAAGGTGCCTCCCCTTCCGAGGCGACTCTGGAAACCTATGGCATATACCACCGTAGGTGCAGTTTTCGGATGGCCAATTCTCATTGCGCTGGCGCTACAAAGAACTACCTCCGCACATGTCTCCGTTATCGCCGCGGTAATGCCTCTTGTTACAGCGATTATTTCCGTCATGAAAAATAAAAAGCCAGTTGGTGTTTCATTTTGGATTGCTTCAGGTTTAGGAACTTTCCTGCTCATCGCTTTCGCCATAGGTCGTGGTGGAGCATCCAATTCCGATCTCATTGCTGATTTACTCATATTTGGCGCGGTACTTGCTTCGTCATACTGCTATGTAGAAGGCGCATCATTGACATCCTTTATGCCTGGTTGGCAAGTTATCTCTTGGGTTGTGATTTTTGGTTTACCGCTCTCTGTTATTGGAGCGGTGGTGGTCTTCGCAAGGACTCACTCACATTTTGTCATGCAGGGCGATGCGGTCTTTGGATTGTTGGCAATTGGCTACTCATCAATGTATTTGGGTTTCTTCGCCTGGTATCGAGGTTTGCGAGACTTTGGGGTTACGCACGGATCTCAAGTCCAACAATTACAAGCCATCCTCACCCTTGGATGGTCGGCTCTACTACTTCATGAACATGTCACGGCCATGATGATTATTTCCGCAATCGGAATTGTCCTTTGCGTGCTCTGGGCACTTTCAAATGTAAATAGAGAAAGGACCTAATTCTTTCGTACACAAGTTAGAATCTGCGGATGGTTTTCCAAATCGCGATTGAAGATCCTCGTACACCTGATGTGACAAACCTTCTTCAAAGCCACCTCACGTTTTGCCAATCAGTAGCTCCGGCCGAAAGTGTCTACGCCTTGGACGTCGAGAAATTGGCTTCGCCTGACGTTACGGTTTTTGCCTTGAGAGAAAATGGATTGCTACTTGGGGTGGGGGCGCTGAGGGAACTCGAGCCTGGCCACGCAGAAATCAAGTCGATGCACACCTCTGCGAACTCCCGAGGTAAAGGAGTAGGGAAAGCAGTGGTGGCGCACATTTTGGACTTCGCCCGCGCAAGGAATATTGTGCGCGTGAGTTTAGAAACCGGAAATTACGAAGCGTTCCAACCGGCTAGGAAGTTGTACGAAAGCTTCGGATTTCAACTGTGTGAGCCGTTTGGAGACTATCTCCCCAGCGCAATCAGCATCTGCATGACCAAATACTTGTGAAAAGTAAATATAAAAATGTCAACTCTTCGTTTCACAACACTCCAGTGAATCTAGTTGCCTGTTAATCGAAGTAAATCCCGAACATGGGCCTTAGTGGAATCAATTGTCGGGAAAGTTTCGTTTTCAGAGACCAAGAGACCAAATTCTGTACAACATAGACCAATAACATCCGCACCACGGTCCAAAAGAGAGTTCGAAATCTCTATCAATGCGTCACGACTTTGTGGCTTTATCATCCCAACCGTTAACTCTTCAAAAATTATTCGTTGTAACGTGTCGGCTTGATTTTTGTCTGGGAGGACCACGTTCAACCCCAAATTTTTCAAACCTTCAACATAATAATTTTCTTCAAGTAAATATTTGGTGCCTAGAACGGCAATAGTTTCAAGACCCTTTGCCTTTGCTTCATTCACTAACGAGGCTCGAACGTCAACGACGGGAAGAGAGCACGATTCTCGAACTTGATCAAAATTTACGTGCATCGTGTTAGATGCGATCGCTAAGACCGTCGCGCCCGCCGCCTCAAGTCTCTTCGCTGAATCGATTAAAATCTCGGCCGTTGCGTCAAAATCGCCTTTCTGAAGCAGCGGAGCGATCAGTCCAAAATCAACTGAATCTACGATGACCTTCGGCTGGCTCCAAGGGTTAACTTTCCCTTGAGCTAGGAGGTGGAGATCCTCATAATAGGAAACCGTCGAATGCCAGGACAACCCCCCAATGATGCCAATGCGGCGAGCGCTCATTGAATTAGTTTATAGAACTGGGTAACTAAACGCGCAAAGAAAATGGAAAAGTCGCGCTACAAGCCCGAGATCATAGAAGGGATTTCCTCAAGACTTGTGAAGATGATTTTTCCCATTTCTTTCGCATTAGCCATTTCAATATCCGCCCCACGAGATTCTCCGGGAATACGTAACACTGCATCACACTTTTCCAGCAATCGGTGAGCCACTGGGTATTGATATTCTGAAAACTGATCAGAACTATGCGAATCCCCACCAGCCTGGCGGATCACTGGCCATGCAAGCCATTCACCCACAACAGCGAGATGTCCCTTAGCGAAGATTGGAAGCGCGTAGTCTTCCATAGCCTTCAAATTTCTAGCGATTGCGACCTCGTCGCCGTTGGCACCCGACATGTATGGTCCAGAAATCAGAATTAGAAGTGGCTTAGTCATGATTTAAGAATACATAAGGAATGTAGGCCCTATTCGCCGGATTTCTTTTTAAAGAACTTGCGAGGATCAATCTTTGCCCCGTGGTGGCGCACCTGAGCCAAGAGATTCTCAGCCCAGGCAAATTCCAAGGCTAAAACTATAAGACCCAATACTAGGAGAGGCATCGTAAATGGCCCTGGAAGAACTATTAGCAGAAGCCCAGTGAGAATCAAGGTCGAGCCGATCAGAAGCACGATCGTTTTTCGAAGAGCCGAAGGTAGCAACTTCCACGTTCGAAAGAATTTACTCTTCATGTTCTTTACTTCCTGTAATCCGTCCGGCATGAGCAATCGCACTCGGATCACTCTTGCTCTTGATCAAGCTGGCAATCGTTGAAATGACAAGTATTGCGCCAATGACGCTAAGTCCAACTTCAGTCGTAATCTTTGGGAATGAATGTATCTGTTCGTGAAGGAACGTCATTATTAACTTCAAACCAATGAAAATCATAATAAATGAGAGGCCAAGGGAAAGGTAAATAAGTCGATCGAGTAAACCCTTGACTAGGAAGTAGAGAGCGCGCAGTCCAAGGAGTGCAAAGGCATTTGCCGCAAACACAAGGAATGTCTCTGAAGTTACGCCAAATGTCGCAGGAATCGAATCAAGTGCAAAGAGCATGTCCGTTGACCCAATCGCAATCATCACCAAAAACATAGGAGTTGCCTTGCGACGGTTGTTCTGGCGTGCGAAAAGTTTTGGCCCATGAAACTCATCGACCATGGCAATTCGCTTGCGGAGGCGGCTGACGATTGCGTTGTCGCCCGGGTCAGGATCTTCGTCCCAGTGTCTAAATAGTCCAACTCCAGTCCAGATGAGAATTGCACCAAAGATAACAAAGGTAAAACTAAATGCGGCAAGGGCGGCTGCCCCCACGGCGATAAAGATTCCTCGCAAAACAAGGGCTAAGAGCACACCAAACATCAATACTCTTTGATGATAAATCGATGGAACTTTAAATTGGGCCAAAATAATAATGAAGACAAAGAGGTTGTCCACTGAAAGAGATTTCTCAACTAAATATGCAGCAAAGTATTCAGTTCCATATTGAGACCCCGCGCTTTGCCATACCCACAGACCAAAGCCAACCGCGACTGCAATATAGAAAATGGACCAAAGCGAGGCTTCTTTGAACTTCACTTCGCGAGGATTGCGACTGACGGTAAGTAGATCAAGAATGATCAGCGCAAGAATGGCACCAATGACTATGAGCCACGTGGTCAATGAAACATTCATTTACTACACCTATTTCGTTAAAGGGGCCAAGTGCCAAGGTCTCCCTCAACCACTATGTGGTCGCAGCTCCGGGATATTGCTATCCGTGTTGACGAAGATGCCTAGCGAGGTACTCCCCTTAACGTGGGTAAATCGTAAAGGGTAGGCGGCATGCGGGCAAATCGAAAGGCGGCAGCAATCATTAATGTGCCCTTGGATCCCAGCAATTTTGGTTATGAGCAGAGGTATTCGAGCGATGAATGACCTGCCCATCAATTGCCCCAGACTTATCTATAGGTCGGAAATAATGATCTTTGACATCTTCATCATGGCTGCCATTGATGCTTGAGATTTAAGCGCATCAGGATTTGATAGCGCCTCCCCCAATTGCTTTGGAATGATTTGCCATGAAAGACCGAACTTGTCTTTCAGCCAACCACACCGACTTTCGCTGCCACCAGCGTTGATAAAAGCATCCCAATACTTATCAACTTCAGCCTGTCCATCACAACTTACGAATATCGAGAAAGCTTCGTTAAAAGTGAATTGTGGTCCGCCATTGAGGGCTATGTAATTCTCTCCAAGAATTTCAAAACTGACCGTAAATGCTTTGCCGTCGGGTCCCCTAGAAACCTCCCCATTGTTATCGGCTCTCAATACGAATGCCAAATACTTAAGGGACACAACGAGCATCAGTGACCAAAAAATAAGCGAAACGACACCATAGATGTCATAAACAGTTGTTCCTGAGGTATCAAGCGACTGCCGCAAGGCGTAGATGGGGCTAGTTCCGATATCTCCAAAGACAACGCCAAGAGCTCCGAGTGAAAGCACGCCGAGTGATCCATGATTCGATGCGGTTTTCATAATTACCTTTCGGTCGTTTTCGGTCGGTAAAAGCGCCGACGACCAGGCTTCCCGTCACACCTCTCCGAAATATATACCAAGGAATAGGAAAAGCGACTCTCACCGCATTGAAAATCGCGGCCAACCGATATTCGAAAGAAGAGTCGCCCTATAAGCCGGAGTTAACCGATCCGCGTGAGCATCGCATTCATCTGCACAATCTGGGCAGACTGGTCCTTTACGACATTTTCGCCAAAGGCCTTGATACTAGAGTTGCTCGCATCCCGAATCATCGCGGTCATGTGGATTGCTCCATCGTGATGCCCGATCATGCCTTTAAGCCAAAGTGAATCAAAAGTTTTTCCTGTTGCCGCAGACAAGGCGGAAAGCTCAGCGTCATCTAGCATTCCGCCCATCCCAGACATTGAATGCCCCATCTCGGTAGTGGCTCCTGCGTCATTAAGCCAGGACTTCATCTGAACGATCTCTGCAGTTTGTGCTTTGATGATCGTGCTGGCAAGTGCGAGCAACTCTGAATCTTTTGAGGTCTTGAGAGCGATATTCGAGATATCAATTGCTTGTTGATGATGAGGAATCATCATCTGCAAAAACATTTCATCGGCGCCCGTAAATGTGGCAGCCCTTGAGTTGTTATGCATACCCATCGAATCGTTGCCATGCATCCCGAAGAATCCCTCGTCATTATTCCTGTTCATTGAAATCCCAAGAATTATCGCGAGTAGAACAACAATGATTGCGAGTAGCACACCGGTCTTCTTATCAATATTAATCTGCATGACCTACCCCCTTAACTCATTAATCGTACCCAATAATCCTGAAATTTTTTTGTCGAAGCATCTATGTTGATTGAATTCGACAAATCGGTGAGGTGGTGAATAGCCTCACGGCGTGCAAGAAGCAAAAGGGACTTGGAAAATCCAAGTCCCGATTACTACCAAGCCATCGTGCTGAAATTATTGCACTAATCAAAATGACACTGCGTCACCAAAAAAGTAAGAAGAGTCGCCCTATAAGCCGGATGCTTCTTTACATTCCTTGGACAAAGACAAGACTGCCAGAATCGGTGAGCTCATTTATTCTGATGTCTCTGTATGGAGCATAGTCATCTGAGTCGTACCACTCCTCTGCCAACGCCATGCTTGGGAAGCGCAGCACCGCTGACCAATTTCCTTTGAAGGTTCCTTCTTTGGTGACTGGAGTGTCAGATCCTGCAATCATTTCGATACCCCATTTTGCGAGGATCGGAAAGACGTGCTGGGCATAGCGCTCCATGAACTCTGCTTGATTTGTAATGTTTATTTGAACTAAGCCATAGGCAGGCTTTATCTCTTCACTCATTTTCCGTATCTCCATCTGTGCGAATTGCAGGAAGCTGGAACAGTAGGCCAGTAACTTGCATTTTGCAAGTGATGGTGTATCTTTAAAACCTGAGCGTCACTTACCCACAGGTCGAAGGAGTTATCTCATGGCAAAAAGAGTTTTGGTTACTGGAATCACCGGATATATCGGACAGCATGTCGCAGCTGAACTTCTTCGCCAGAAATATGAAGTTGTTGGAACAGTTCGCTCGCTAGCAAAAGCTGAGAATACAAAAGCTGCTCTGTACTCTCTGCCCGGTGCATCCAATGTGAAATATGTTCAAGCAGACGTACTTTCAGACTCTGGTTGGGCTGAAGCAATGAACGGATGCGACTTTGTCATTCACTTAGCTTCCCCGTTTCTCTTGGCTGAACCCAAAGA
>Ga0194061_1001280_pt1 | contig 14886 bp, 9 predicted proteins | sample SepL2221m_MetaG_FD_163423 | JGI IMG/M metagenome (GOLD analysis project Ga0194061, IMG submission 163423) | Anoxic zone freshwater microbial communities from boreal shield lake in IISD Experimental Lakes Area, Ontario, Canada - Sep2016-L224-21m | ecosystem: Environmental > Aquatic > Freshwater >...
GTGCAACAACGCAGCGATATCGAGCGGTGCGGCAACCATTCGTGCTCCGGTGCGTCCCCAGCGTTCGCTCCAATAAACATAATTGGGCTCATCGCCTTTGACGATGAATTCAATGTCGTGAATCAGCTCCTGCAAGAACGTGTTCTGCGCGCTGAGTTCGGTCAACAATTCACGCGAACGCTGCACTTGGCGCTTGCGGATTTCTGGGAAATCTTCTTCCAAACGTTCAAGCGTCTGTCGTAATTTTCCAAGTCCGGAGATCGCCGATTCTTTGCCGGTCTTGAAGCGCACGGCCTCGTCGGGTTTCAAGCGCGATGTTGAGTAGCGTTTTCGGTCGTCCGACGATTGGAACGCTTTCTTTTTTGGAAACGGAGCAAACGCAGGCGGCGCGTTGTCGCTGGGCATCGCACGCCCGCCGCGTCCGCGTTCGAACGGAACGAAGGGCTGCGGAGACGATTCTTCAGGATCAGCCTCCGGCGTTTCGGTCCAGTCGCGGACGACTTCGAAGAAGCTCTCGGAGCCATCGTTCGCCGGGCTGACCGCTTGCATCGTTTCGAGCAAGTGCGTGCGAATCTGCTCGTGTAACGTGTCGCCGAATTCAGAGCGCGCTTGCTCGATGGAACTCAGCAATGTCGGGAGCAGGCCTTTGCCCGCGCCAGTCGAACCCGACGCGCGGTACAGGCGATTGAGAATCCGATAAATGCGGCGCGGCGCGATTTCACACGCGAGATGATCGGTCGCGACTTCTTCGAGTTTGTGCGCTTCGTCGAAGACGATTTCGCCGTATCGAGGCAGCATTCCGGATTCACTGTTGAGCGCCGAAAACACCAGCGCGTGGTTCAGCACGACAACATCCGCCGCCTTGGCCAGCCCGCGCGCTTTGTACACGAAACAGCGTTTGTAAAACGGACACGCGCGTTTCAAGCAATCGTCACCAACGGTGTGAAGCCGGTCCCAGAGCGCGGGATTTTGCTCAGGCGAAAACGCCGCGAGTTCGCTGACGTCACCGTGCTCGGTCTTCACCGCCCAACTCAGAATCGGCAGCATCTGCGCACGTTCGGTTTCGTCGAGTTCGTGCGGCGCTTCGGAGACGGCGTACATGAATTTGCGCAGGCACAGGTAATTCGGCCGCCCGCGCAACAACGCGGCTTCGAACTCCAATCCAAGATGCTTTTTCAAAAACGGAATATCTTTGCCGAAGAGTTGCGATTGCAGATTCTTCGTGTGCGTCGACACCATCACTGGTCGCCCGGACTTTTTCGCGTACATGATCGAGGGGACGAGATACGCGAGGCTTTTGCCGACGCCGGTGCCCGCTTCGATCATCAAATGTGTACCGCGATTGAACGCGTCGGCGACACGCGCGGACATCGTCTCCTGCTCCGGGCGCTCTTCGTAGCCGTTCAATTTCGAGAGCGGACCGTGTTCGCCCATCATGTGCCGGACCTCTTCCGGCTTGACCAATTCGCGGGGCGGCTCGTCGCGGAACGAATCGCCTTCCTCTTCTTCGGGTGGGCGAAGCGTGTCGATAATCTTCGAGAAGTCTTTGAACAGCTTTTCGAGCGCTACTTTTCCGGAATGAAACGTCTCACTGAATTGGTCGTCAACCGCCAGACCTTCAGCGGACTTCAACAGCTTGCGCAGCGGATGGTCGGACTTCGCGAGCATCCAATTCATCTCGGCCAACAGCGCCAGCGGCAGCCGCGTGAGGTCCGTTTCGAGCCCACGCCAGACGAGCTCAAGCAGCTCTGGTTCATCGGCGAGATCGTCGGGTTCTGAATCCGATTCGTCCGTCGTTGGGGCAGGCCGGCCATACAGAATTGCGAGGTCGCGGACTCCGGTTCTTCCTGCAGTCGGCATGACGATGGCCGCGAGATCGTCGATGCCGATGATGGCCGGAACTGGAAGCGTCGGATATCCGGCTGAGCGCGCCGTCTCGCGCAGATTTTCGCGCGCGTTTTTTCCATTCGCGATGATCCACGCGTCGGCACCTTTGGCAAATTCAACGAAGTCCTGGAAGGTGCTGTCGGTGTCTGGCGCGCGATCCAATTGCGCGTTGGTGATGCCGGTCAACCGCGATTGGGCAACTGTGAGACGTTCGCCGCGCGCGAGTTGGTCGAAGCCTTCAAGCGCACCGCCGACGCCCTTGCGCCGTGCTATGAAGCGAACAATCGTTCCGGCTCCGTTCGGCTCGGCGGTGGCCAGCGACAGATAAATAGGATGATGGATCAAGGCTGTTGTGCTCATACGTTCGCATCATCGTATCGCACAGATCGGAAGGCGCAATTCAACTAACGGGTTCGGATTTCGGGTGGGTGCATCACCGGAGTTGCGGTTGCCGTTCCCCTCTCCCCTTGAGGGAGAGGGCGGACGAGCGTACTCGCTCGCCGGGTGAGGGGAAGGCGCTGATTTAATATAGTGCGCTGGGATTAATCAACGTTTACCCCTCACCCCGCGAGACGGAACAGCTGTCTCGTCGGCCCTCTCCCTCAAGGGGAGAGGGGGAAAATCTACCGCAAGTCCGGTGATGCATCCATTTCGAATACCGTGAGGCGAACGGCGACGAACCTAAAACATGTTCTTAAAACCCAAGTTTTCGGCGATCATATTCCCCACTGATTTTGCGGTTTTGAGAGGCCTGGGTTTGCTTGCTTTGGATAATATCCAGATCGCTGGGCATCGATTCCGGAATGAGAGGAGCGGGCGCTTGCGGAGCGCTGGGAAGTACGGGCCGGACTTTGGAATTCGGCGGAGTGGGGAGCGCGTTGAAACTGGCGTCGGCCATCGTGATCCGATTTCGGCCCGCGTCTTTCGATTTATACAGCGCTTTGTCCGCCAATTGAATCAGCGTGTTCATGTCGTTCGCATCATGCGGGAAACACGCGATTCCGAAGCTCGCCGTAATATGCAGAGGGGTGCCGTCGGGTGCATGGACTTCCATATCGCGAATCGCATTCATCAAACGCTCGGCGACTTCCATCACGAGGTCTTTGTTGATCTCGACGCAAATAATCGCGAACTCTTCACCGCCGTATCGCGCGACGAGATCGACGTTGCGGACTTGCTGGACGAGTGTCTTCGCAAGAGCCTTAAGAACCAAGTCGCCAGTCTGGTGGCCGTAGGTATCGTTGAAACGTTTGAAATGATCGACGTCGAGCATCATCAGGCAGACGTTCTGGCCTTCGATTGCTTTGATGCGTTCGAGTTCCTGCGAAAGCTGTGCGTCGAAATGTCCGCGTGTCGAGACGCCGGTAAGGGTGTCCACAATGGAACGGCGGTACAGATTTTCGTTGCGCAAACAGATCGCGAACATCTTCGACAGAACGTCGAGGAATTCGATGTCATTTTTCGAGAAGGGTTTGCCGGTCAACTTCGGGCCGATCAGCAAAAAACCTTCGAGCACCGCCCCGGCTTGATCGACCTCTTGGAGCAACGGCACGACAATGTCCATGCCCTTTAAACGCAGCGCGTCAATTTCAGGCGCGTCGAAAGCAGTATCGTTGCCCGCGATAAATTCGCGAAGCGAGAAACTGGCACCGCCTTCGAACGCGCGCCGACACAGAGTCGAGTCCATCGCGACTTTGAATTGAACGTTGTTCAAACCCTGGGACGCGGTGCAATAAAAATCGCGATCCCCTGGCTGCATGCGCCGGATAATCATGACTTTGGGCGCGGCGAAATGCCCAGAGACTGTGCGCAACATGTACGATTGAAGCGAGACGACATCCATCGCGCGGGCCGACGTCGCGCTAACCATTTCAAAAAGCGATGCGAAATCATGCTGTTGTTTGCGCAGTCGCGAGCGGAGTTGCTCGTTCTCGGCTTCGTTGATATTCGCCCAATCGGCGAGCGTCCGAACATCGGCTTCTTTGCCACTTTTCGCGCGTTGAAAAAGCCGCTCGGTTTGGTTGCTGAGTTTCGACGAATCAGGTATCGCTCCCAGCTTGAAACTGGCTTGTGAAGCGGACGCCGATGCTCCAACGCCCTCAATGATTGCGACGTTGGATGCTCGTCCTGTCCGAACAGGATGGGCTTCTGCAGGGACATGAATGTTGGTCTGAACGATCGCGTTATCGTAACCTTCTATAAAGGAGAGCGTCTTGGACGACGAACTGCTCTTCATAACGGGCGATGCGTTCTTGTCCGGAGCGTCGAGCGTGAGGGAGACGGCGGGAAGAGAACGATGCGACGAACTTGACGCGTGATGTGACGAATTGGGCCGAGTGGAAATAACGACAGCTTCGTTCTGCACGGGTGGTAAAGTGGGTGGAGGCGGATAGTTAGGCATGATGCTGGTCTCCCGGCTCACATTCGTATTCTTTTTTTTGCGACGCTTTGCCACGTTGAAACCCCAAATCTAGCGAAAGATAGTAATGCAAATCAAATGCTCATGCACAATGTGTTTAATAATATTTTTGTACAGTGTGCAGCACAATCAGTGGCGTCATTGTAGATCACTCAAAAACTATTTATAGTCGTGACGAAATACATGTCATCTCACACGAAATGGTTTAGCCCAATTCCCAAATTTTATAAAAAAATCACATATTTTGTCGATATGCTGACGAATTGGGTCAATATGTGTCCAATTTCGTCACATTTTATCGTTTAACAGCAAAATGTATGATAAAATGATACATAAATACCATGTTTATAGACGCCACGCGTAACGATAATATTAGGCTAATTACAGAAAAATGATTTTTCACGTTCCCGATTGGCTGCAGAACGGTTATTCTCTTTGCAGATGCTTCACGAATTTGGCTCCAAGGAATCGCCGATGTTCAATCGCTACCAGCTGCTGCTCCCTTTATATGTACTTGCCTTCACGTCCGCATTTTCACTTGAAGCGCCAAGAGCGGTCGCGCCTGATACGACGATCCTTGTCAACCCAACCGCCACGCCTGTCCGTCCGTCCGTCGATCCGAAAGTGGACAAGAGCGAGTTGCTCGGCCACATTCAATTTCTCGCATCGCCAGATTTGCGCGGACGCGAGGCCGGGACGCCGGATCAGCTCAAAGCCGCTGACTACATCGTCAGCGAATTCACGCGTTACGGACTCCAGCCGTTCGGCGATGAAGTGGGCGGGAAGCGTGGTTTCTTCCAAGAATTCCCGATTATCACGTTCAAAGGACTCGGCAAGAATTCATCGATGAAGATCACGGTCGGCGACATCGAATCCACGCTGACTCAAAAGAAGCAATTCCTGCCACTCGCCGCCGGATACAAACTGGCCAAAGCAGATGCGGGCATCGCATTCTCCGGGTACGGAATTTCAGCACCGGAATTGAAGTACGACGATTTCGCTGGCCTAGACCTCGCCGGGAAATGGGCGATGATTTTGCGCTATGATCCTCCGGCGATGCAAAAGTCGAACGGTGAGCATTCGAAATACGCGGCGCTGAATTCAAAAGTGATGGCCTGTGCGCTGCGCAAAGCAGCGGGCGTGCTGCTCGTCACCGGTCAGTCGCCCGACGAAAAAGGCAGTGAAGAGAAATTACTCGGCAAAAACGTCCCGCCGATGATCGGAGATTTTAGCATCCCTGTGATTCACATCACGCGAGCAGTTGCCGACAAGCTCCTCGCGCCAACCACTAAAAAAATCGCAGACCTTCAATCCGCAATCAAAACAGATTTCGCGAACCATTCGTTCGTGATTCCTGGCGTGAAAGCCGCTGCGGTTTCAGACATTGATGTGGAAGAAAAAAAGACCGTCAACGTGATTGCGCGACTCGAAGGTTCGGACCCTGTTTTGAAAAACGAATGCGTCATCGTTGGAGCGCATTGCGACCATGTTGGGATGGGTTATGAGAATTCGTTGCTTGGCAAAGACGGGGCGGGGAAGATGCACCCCGGTGCCGACGACAACGCCAGTGGTACAGCCGGCATGTTGGAGATAGCACAATACATCGCGTCGCTGAAACCCGACGAGCGCCCCAAACGCTCGATTTTATTCATGGCGTTTTCCGGCGAGGAAATCGGTCTCCTGGGCTCCGAGCATTACACCAAGCATCCATTCATTCCGCTCAAAGACACGGCAGCGATGCTGAACCTCGACATGATCGGGCGATCAAGCGACGGCTACGCCCAAGTCTCGGGCATCGGTAGTAGCCGAGGCTTCAAAGAATTGATCACGAAGAACTCCAGCGACGTGGGCGTGAAGCTGCACTTCGGCAGCGCAGGCGACGGACCCAGCGACCACGCCTCGTTTTATAAAGTGAAAGTCCCGGTGCTATTTTTCTCGACCGGCACACACGCGGATTATCACCGCCCCACCGATACGTGGGACAAGATAAATGCGCCCATCGCGGCGGAGACGGCGAAGCTGGCAGCGAAAGCGGCGATAGATCTCGCGAACTGTACGGACCGCCCCGAGTTCGTCCAAGCTGGAACGGGCTGCTATTTGGGCGTGGGCGCGGATGAAGAGCGCCAGAATGTCGTTGGGTTTCCAGTTGCTGATGTCGCAAAGGGCAGCCCCGCCGATCAAGCCGGAATTCGGAGCGGCGACGTCATCACCGCCTTGAACGATCAACGCTTGATTCACGCGTTTGATCTCATGATCAGCCTGTCCGAATTTTCGCCGGGCGATGAGATCGATTTGAAGATCCAACGCGGCGCTGAAAGTCGCGACCTCAGCGTCAAACTTGGCACACGAAAATCGAAAAAATAATGGCGCGAAACGGAATCTCTTTTGGTACAAGAGTCGTTCAATGGTTACTCCTGAATCCCTTCGCGACTTCAAACCGCAGAGGCCCGCCGCCTTGCTCCTGGCCTGTCTGATGGTGTTGAGCGTGGAACTTGTGGTCCGCTGCATTCCTGAAAAGCACCTCTTCAATTTCAGCTCTCGGCTCGGCTTCGCACACTTTATCGCGACCGATGTTCTGCCGAAATTCAAGCAGCCGCAGGTTGTGATTTTTGGGACGTCACGGGCCGCCGATGCGATCATGCCGACGCGCTTGGATACCGAACTGGGCCTGCCGCCAAACTCGACTGCAAACATCAGCATGTTCGCAAGTCACACGAGCGACTGGGAGGCGTTGTACCGCGACAACCGCGCAAAATTGTCGGGGGCCAAGTTGGTCGTGTGCGCACTCGACGTGTGGAGCTTCAGCACCGGTTACGCCAACGACGAGCATTTCTGCATGGTCGCGCCGCTGACGGACCGCATTCACTACATCGACGGTGTCGAATTGCCCGAATGCACGAACGAAACTCCCGAAGCCAAATCCCGGCGCGAATCCGAGCATCACGAGCATCTGATCACGCGCCGGAATGTGCTGATCGCCGACGGACTATTCTCGATGCGTTTGAAGCTGCAATACGTCCCGGCGGCATTGTTCCGGGTGCTTCATCTCGGAGACATTCGCCGACCGCGTTTCGACCAGAACAACATGATCCGCACAAACAAAGGCGACATCGTTGGTAAATTGGACGACTACGAAAAGTATGAGAACCGGTTGGCGTTTGAGTTCGGGAAGTTCGATACGCAGCCGACGTATGTCCGTCATATTGAGTCGCTCGCCCGGATGGCTCAGGAAGACGGTGCGCGATTTGTTTTACTTCAACTTCCCAACCGCCGCCGCTATCAGGACCTTGTGGCCAAGCGTTTTCCGGAATGTTACGCCCAGCACAAACGCGTGGTTGAGAATCTCGCTGGGCGTCTCGGCGTCACCTTGCTCTTTGTTGATTATCCCGAAGAAATCGGCCTGACCGACACGGACTATGAAGACTACGGCCACATGGTCACGTCCGGAGCAAACGGCGCGACAGACTGGCTTGGCAACGAAATCAAACGTCACGGCTGGTTGAAGAATTGACGCAAGACTAGCCGGCTTTTAAAACACCGACTGGGGTTACGCCACCGCTACTTTTTCGTCGATGATGTCATAGAAGAAATTGCGCTTCTTCAACTCCAACCCAAGTTCCGCGCTGAGTGTGCGCATCTGGTCGACTTGGACATCGTGGACTGTCCCGGCCTGGCTGACCACGTTCTCCTCCATCATCAGTCCGCCCCAATCATTGCAGCCGTGTAGAAAACTCAACTGCCCGACCTTCGCGCCCTGCGTTACCCAACTCGATTGAATGTTCGGAATGTTGTCGAGATACAAGCGAGCGACCGAGAGTGTGCGCAGATAATCAAACGCGCCAGCCGGTTCGATGCGGCCTTCGAGCTTCGTATGTTTGGGCTGCATCGTCCACACAATAAACGCGCTGTACGGCGCGAATTCGTCCTGGGATCGGCGCAGGCGTTCGAGGTGTTCGATACGCTCGGGCAGCGTCTCGAAATGACCGATGACCATCGTACACGAACCCTTCAAGCCCTCTTGAGCCGCGTCGTTCATGACGCCGAGCCACTCGTCAGTCTGCGCTTTTTTAGGCGCGATGATTTGACGGACTCGGTCCACGAGAATTTCGCCGCCTCCGCCGGGGATCGAATGCAGTCCTGCCGCTTTCAAACGCTGGATCACCTCGCGCACCGGGATCTTGAAAATGTGCGAGAAATGAACCACTTCGCTGGGCGAAAACGCATGGATATGAATCGCCGGAAATTCGCGGCGGATCGATTGCAACAGGTCCTCATACCACGCCAATTTCAAATACGGATGATGCCCGCCTTGCATCAAAATCTGCGTCCCGCCAATGGCCTCCAACTCGCGGATTTTTGTGAACAACTCCTCGCGCGGCAACACGTATTCTTCAGGATCGCCCGGGCGGCGGTAGAACGCGCAGAAGTCACAGTCGGCGATGCAGCTGTTCGTGTAGTTGATGTTACGGTCGATGACATACGTCGCGACAGGTTCCGGATGCAACCGGTTACGAGCTGCCAGCGCCGCACGTCCAAGCGATGCCAAGTCCGCGCGCTCCATCAACACGAGAGCTTCGTCCGACGTGATTCGAGTGCCTGCGGCGGCTTTGTCGAGAATGTCTTGAATGATCATTCGAAATCCAAAAGAGACCCATGCGATATGTGCATCGATTTCTTATCAGAAAAGGGCGAAACATCCATGGAAATCCAAATTGAATTAGAAAATACCAACGCGCTCATTGACGAATTAAGAACGGCACCCATTTGCGGTGTATTCGTTAATGAAAAAGCGCCAGTCAAATTAGCACTCTCATTGGAGTCATTCGTAATGAAATTTCTCGCCATCGCCACTCTCCTCGCGTTACCATTATTCGCGGCTGATCAGCCCAAACAGGAACCGTTGTGGGCTGATGGGGCACCGTTGGCGAAGGGCACGTCACCGGCGGATACGCCCGGGATTTCGATTTTTCTGGCTCCGGAAGGCAAGGCGAATGGCGCGGCGGTCGTGATCTGCCCGGGCGGCGGCTATGGCGGGCTGATGATGAGTTACGAAGGGCGCGATATTGCGAAGTGGCTCAATGAGCAGGGCATCGCCGGGATTGTGTTGCAGTACCGCGTGAAGCCGTATCAGCACCCGGCTCCGTGGTTAGATGTGAAGCGAGCGATGCGGACGGTTCGGGCGAGGGCGGGGGAGTTGAAGCTGGATCCGAACCGAATTGGTGTGATTGGGTTTTCAGCGGGCGGACATGTGGCCTCGACGATTGGAACTCATTTTGATGCCGGCGATGCTAACGCGAAAGATGCAGTTGAACGCCTGAGCTGTCGGCCGGATTTCATGATACTGGTTTACCCGGTGATCTCGATGGGCCCGAAAGGTCACGGCGGATCGCGCACAAATTTGTTGGGCAAATCGCCGACGCAAGAGGAAATGGATTTTGTCTCAAACGAATTGCATGTGACCGATAAAACCCCGCCGACGTTTTTGGTCCACGCAAAGACTGATAAAGTGGTGAACGTCGAACACAGCGTCATGTTTTACGAGGCCTTGAAGGCACATAACGTTCCGGCTGAATTCTTGGAATTGCCGACGGGCGAACACGGTTTGGGCGTCGGCAAGGGGCCGTTGTGGGCGGAGTGGCAAGCAAAATGCTCAGAGTGGCTAAAAGCAACAGTGGGAAAAAAGTAAGCACCAGGAACGCACACGTGCACTAGAATAATGTTGCATTGATGTAGTTTGAGGTGTCTATTTTTGATAAACGGTTGTTATCAGAAGTAGCGAGAACTATCGTAATTCGTTGCCGATTATATTTTTATACAAGCCGTGCGGAAGAATTGCGTGAAGAGGTGACGGTATTTTGACGAAAATAACTATGCCACGACTGTTGTTCTTTATTAGAGGAGAGTGGATTAGTGGAGTTAGTGCGATTTGCTTTTTCGACTCACGCCTATCGCGGGCATTCATTGCAACACGCCTTGAACCGGATCTCGGAAACGGGGTTTGCGGGAGTTGAACTTCTTGCAGATAAGCCCCATGCGTGGATGGATACGTTCACCGCTTCCGATCAAACACGTCTGTTCAAACGCCTCGACAAACACAAACTGATTGTTTCAAACATCAACGCTTGCAGCACAATTGGATTTTGGTCGGATGCTCCGCAAGAGCCCATCTTCGAACCGTCGCTGATCTCGCACAGTCGCGAGCAGCGCGAGTGGCGGATTGCGTATGTGAAAAAAGCACTGCGTTTGGGCAAGGCTTTGAACGCGAAAAATGTGAGCATCACATCGGGCCGGGCGTTGAATGGTATTCCGCCGGAAGAAGCGCGGAAGACGTTAATCGATAGCTTGGAGCGCGTCGCAGAACACGCGGAAAAAATTGGCCAGCGTTTTTCACTTACGTGCGAACCGACATTACTGGTCGAGCGTTCCGACGAATTGGCGAAACTGCTTGTAAAAGTCGGTTCCATGTTTTTCGGCGCGACGGTGGATGTCGCCAACGCAGTCATATCAGGCGAAGAACCGAGTGCGGTCATCGCGCGATTGAAGGGGCGGATTTTCGGCGTCCAACTGGCCGACATCAAATCTCGAAAGTATTACAGGCGCATCCCAGGAAGCGGCGAGATCGATTTCGCGGCAGTGATTAAGGCTTTGAAAAGCGCTGGGTACACAGGTCCGTTGACGTGGGATGTGCAAGCCGACGACGGCGATCCGGATGCCGCCTGCAAGAAGACGTTTGCGTTTTCGAAATCCATAACGAAAAAGTAGCACCGTGTCCATCAGCTTGCATCGTAAATGAGCTGATGCTCGGCGGATTACTTGCCGTCACGCAGGCGGTCGGCGAGGAAATCGTCGAGGTCCGGATTCGCGTAGATTTTTCCACACACAGCTTCGACATCGTATTCAACACGCCGCCACACAATCGTGTCGCCATCGAACGTGACGAAACACGCGCGCGGATCGCCATCGCGTGGCTGGCCGACCGACCCAACATTGAGCAGCACTTTTTCGTGCGAACCCAGAATGTACAAATCGAACATGTCGGACGGGTGCGAGAAACCACCGGTCGTGAACACGCCGGGCGTGTGCGTGTGCCCGCAGAAACAATAGTCCTCCAGACACGCAAAGATTTCGTTCATCTTCTTTTTGTCGGAGATGGTGTCGCGGGGCATGACGTATTCACGCGTAGGATCACGCGGTGAACCGTGGACGTATTGAACTCCGTCATGGCGCATCTGAATTTTAAATTCGCGCATCGCAGCGCGGCGGTCGTCGCGAACTTTTTGAGGTTCGGATTCGTCATCAAACAATGTCTTGCGCGTCCACGCGATGGCCTTGCGCGCGCGTTCGGTGAAGCTCGCGGGAGTACCGTCAAGAACGGCTTCTTCGTGGTTGCCGAGGATCGTGAATTTCGCAACATTTTTGACAATATCAAGGCATTCGCGCGGCTGTGGACCGTAGCCCACGACGTCGCCAAGACAGATGACCTCGCGCACACCCAATTGGTCGATGGTTTCAAGGACCGCTTGGAGCGCTTCGAGATTGCCATGTATGTCCGAAATAATTGCCTTCACGTGAATCCCACTCGTTCGATGTAGCGCCGCTCTAAATAGTTCAAAAACACAGTGTACGCGAAAACTAATTTGCCGCAAATGCGACATCACTGCCGCCCGAATCCATTCGTTCTGGGGCCGCGTCCGTCCGCTCGTCCCGGCGTTTGCACGGTTCATCCGCTTTGTCTTGAGAGGGTCCTTCTTTGGGCGCGGGCGATTTAAACGCGCGATCTCCGGAGACCGCTTCGTTCGCTGCATCGTTTTGCAATCGAAACAACCGCGAGACCCATGCAGACGCGTCCGTTCCACCGCCTTCGCGCGCAGCTTGCTTCAACGTATCGAGCGGCCCGTGCAGGAGTTTTCCCTGCAAGCGTTCGAGCGCCCGGCTGAGCGCTTCGGCTGCTTTCGGATCGAGTCCGCGCGTGTATTCCTTCGTGATCGTGTCGCGTAATCCTTCGGCGTGTTCGAGCAATTTCTTCGCCGTCTCGCGCGGTTCAGAGCCGTGCAAAATCCGCAGCAATTCGCGCGCATCTTCGGCCAGTTTCGGACGCCAGCGCGCGGCCACAGCTTCGCGTTCCATGCGCCCATCGCGCGCGACTTCTTCGAGGTCATCGATGTCATACAAGAACGTGTCATCGAGATCGTGAACGGCAGGATCAACGTTGCGCGGTACGGAAATATCGATCAAACACAGCGTCCGGTTGCGCCGTTTCGACGCGATGGCTTCAATCTCTTTCGGACCAATGATGTAGTGAGGCGCGGCGGATGAAACAAGAACGATGTCAACCTTCGCGAGGTAGTCTTCGAGATTTTTCATGTGGCACGGTTTGCCACCTTCTTTAGCTGCGAATTCCTGAGCGCGCGATTCGGTGCGGCTCGCGACCCAGATGTCTGCGACGCCCGCCGATTTCAATGCGCGGACGATTCCCGTCGCCATCTCTCCGGTGCCAACGACGAGAACCGTGCGGTTTTCCAATTCGAACAATTTCTTCGCGAGCGCGACTGCTGCGGAACTGACTGAGGCCTGTGAGCGACCAATGCCGCCGTCCGCGCGCAATTCTTTGGAGAGAAAAAACGCGCGTTCAAACACGCTGCGCAACGTCCGCCCGCACGCACCGCTTTCCGATGCGACGCGGTATGCTTCTTTTGATTGCGCGAGAATCTCCGTCTCGCCGAGAATCTGTGAATCGAGCGATGCCGCAACTTCGAACAAATGCCGGATCGTATCAATGCCGCGATGGTGGTACAACGCGCCCGAAAAATCCGCTTCAGGAACGCCGTGGTACTCGCTCAAAAATTCGCGGATGCGTACACCCGGGTCCCCGCCTTCGCCCGCAACCGAATAAATCTCGACGCGATTGCAGGTGGACAAAATGATCGCTTCGTGAAAGCCGCGCGCCAGGATCCCACCCAGCGCTTTGGACACGTCCTCGGGCCGGAACGCTAATCGTTCGCGCAACGAGACCGGAGCCTTATGGTGCGAAAGCCCGATCACACTCAGCGCTTCGCCATGAGAAATAGCCGCGCTCATGCGAACCTCCCGCAGACCGCCGGGATGGAGCGCATTGTCGGCACCGCCGCATGTTTTTCCTGTGGATGTCCGAGCGTAAATGTGATGAACACCAGAACCGCGCCGGCGAGGACACATTTCGCCGCAGTACGGCCATTGATCCAATGCATGGCTCGCCCGGTCACGAGCGCAAAGAAGACCAACCACGTCACGAATGTGGACACGATTTTCCAATCCAGCCAATTCGTGCCGCTCGATTTCAACGCCATCTCAATGCCCGTGCCTAACGCAATGGTGAAGACGAAAAGACCGAGTCGCGAGCACAGAATTTCGAGCCGCTCCATGCGCTCTAAGCTCGGCAGGTCCTGAAAAAGGACGCCAAATGTTTTGCGTTTCAGCAGCCGGTTTTGCTCGAGATACAAGACGCTCGCGGCACATGCTGTCAGAAATAAACCGTAGCCTAAAAACGCGCAAATTATGTGCGTAGCGAACAGAGCAGGCGGAGTGGACATGGGCGTTTGCGTGTCGTCGGATACGATTGACATGAGCGTCAACACCGCGACGACGGGCAACGCAAGCGCGCCCAGCGACCGCGCACCTGAGACGAATAATGCGAGCAAATAACTGAGCGCCAGCGCCCACGCCATCAAGCCGTAAATGTCAGCGTCACTGTTAAAAAAATGAGTGGTCGCGCTCCTGCACGCCGCTCCGATGGCTGCGGATTTTAACAGCGCTCCCAACCCGGCAAAAAAGAATTGCCAGCCCGAGCGCTTGAACGCCGCAAATCGAAAGCCGGCGATGGCTGCGAGCGCGCCGAGTGTAAAACAGGCGAGCGCCCCAATGGCTAAAAAATCGTGAATCACGTCAGTTTAAATTACTCGCTGGACCCGTTACCGTTCCGTAAGTGTTGAAAGGATCATAGTCGAATCGGGGTGAAAAGTCGATGCAAGAAGGGAAAAGAGATCGAGAACGAGTGCGTTTTCCTATCGTTCAAAGCCCCCGAACACAAATAGCAATAAACGAAAGACACGAAGCCACAAATGCGCCAAGACTTTTCGCCCCTTCCGCCCTTTTGTGTTCAATCGCCCTAGCCGTTGCCGTTCCCCTAAAAGCCGTTGCCGTTTTCGCGTAAATTCGCGTAAATTCGCGGTAAAAAAATGCCGTTAGCCGTTGCCCTTTTCGCCGTTACCCCTCCTCACAATAAGCCCGAATCACTTTCACAGCCTCCTCAACCCCCTTCAGATCCTCAACCCAATCCACCCCCTCATCCTCCTTCGCGGTCCCCTCCAACTCCTCCCGTATCAAAGCAATCTCCATCTGATACGGCGTCTTCCCATAAACCGAAACACAAGCCCGATATAACCTTCGATAAGAAGCAAACCCCAATTCATTCGCCCACGTATTCGGCGAAAACTCCGGCCATTTCCTCGATTTCCGTATCTCCCCCCAAACCGCCCAAACCTCCTTTTCCACTCCCACACAATCACCACGTGCACTATTCCCCGCCACCCGCGCCCCAGGCG
>Ga0194061_1001281_pt1 | contig 14885 bp, 16 predicted proteins | sample SepL2221m_MetaG_FD_163423 | JGI IMG/M metagenome (GOLD analysis project Ga0194061, IMG submission 163423) | Anoxic zone freshwater microbial communities from boreal shield lake in IISD Experimental Lakes Area, Ontario, Canada - Sep2016-L224-21m | ecosystem: Environmental > Aquatic > Freshwater >...
GCTTCACCCACCCCCCGGCCCCCTCCTTTAGGCCCCAGAGGGTCCGTCAAGGGAGGGGGGGAGAGAGTTACCGTCGCCCACACCTCAACACCATTGGTCACATCAGGATCATCGCCGGCATCTTTGACGACAAAACAGGTTGCAGATTCAGCCGTGAAGGTCTGTCCGTAAATGGTAAAATCGGCGTGAACACCGCCCGGCAGATTAATGCCGACATCAGCGACCACCGCCTGATCAGCCAGCATCAACGCGGCCCCCTTTGCTGCGGCAGTCGCACAGGCCCCGGTGGTGAAACCGTGACGTAAGGGTTTCTTCATACTATTAGTGTAGGGAAAGCGTGTACCACGATGCCCGTCAGTTTTCTGAAGCCAGAATCGCCAGCGCATTCACAACTGCAGCAGCCACGTTCGAGCCCCCTTTTCGGCCGATGTTGGTAATGAAAGGGATGTCATGTTTTTCGGAGGCCAGAGCGTTTTTGCTCTCTTCAGCGCCGACGAAACCGACCGGCAGGCCGATGATCACGGCAGGCTCCACTTTCCCTGTCTCGATCAGGCGCAGCAGTTCAAACAGCGCCGTGGGGGCATTACCGATCACGAAAATCCGGTTATTCCGGTCTTCGACTGCTTTGCGCATGGCGGCTATGGAACGGGTAATGCCTTCTCTGGCAGCAAATTCTGCCACATCCGGGTCGGCGACATGACAGGATACGTCGCAGCCAAAGGGACGTAAACGCGCTTTGCTGATACCGGACAGTGCCATATTTGTGTCGGTGACGATGCCGGCACCGTTTCTGATGGCAGTCACCGCTTTTTTAATGACATCGTCCGAAAGCACCAGTGACCGGGAATATTCAAAATCAGCGCTGGTGTGAATAGCGCGCCGCACAATCTGCCATTCGTCATCCGGCCAGCCGTGATCGCCCGCCTCGTCATCAATAATGCGGAATGATTCCCGCTCAATATCCTCCGGTTTCATAGCCAGAGAATCCATCAATTCCACCCCAGTCTCTGCATGGATTCTGCAATCCGCTCCGTCTCAATCTCAGCCAGTTTGGGATGCGCACCCAGATGCCCCCCCATTTCCATCACCAGGGCGGGGTAGCGTTTTTTTGCCTCTTCAATCTCTTCCGGAAGATCGTGTAATACGTGAGCTCCCATGAAGAGAAAATAAGGCATCAGCAGAATTCGCTCAGCTCCCCGCGCAACGCAGGCATCGATACCGGATTGGATGTTCGGGTCGTGCATTTCACGAAAGGAAACCTCGACAATTTCAAAGCCGGTCATCACCTGCACCATCCTGGCAACGTCGCGGGCTGCATCATTGGCCTCCAGAATCCTGCTGCCGTGGGCCATCATCAATATTGCCGTTTTCATGGTAGGAATCCAGTCACTCTAAATAAATGTTACTGCAAAAGCGTGAATCTACTCAATCCTGCCCGGAGCACTCTGTCCGCTAACCCATCCGGCTATCACCTGCACTACCTTGTCTTCCATCCCGAAAAAACCGTGGGCGCTAAGATTATCACAGGGCGCCGAAAGCGGATCAGCTCCCCCCTGGACTTCGGTAAAGTCAACCTGGGTAGTTGTACGCAGAGCAGTAAAGGTTTTCTCCGCCTCGACGAACGAACTTACCCGACAGGCATCATCACGATGGTGGATCATCAGCACCGGCAAACGGAGTTGATCGAGCGGCAGCCAGCGCAGAAAATTGTCGTATTCCAGCGAAGAGGTAAGCACGATCCCTTTCAGATGACTGTCTTTCAGGCGGGCTCCGAGCGAGGTCGCTGAAAGGGTACCCCGGCTGTTGCCGACCAGAAAAATACGCTCGTACCCCATCTGTTCCAGGTAGCGGGTCAATGTTGCTATGTCTTCGGCATGTTCAGCAGATTCACGGAAACCGGTACTCATACCGGTCGGATGGTCGGACGGCGGGTTGACTGCAACCACCGATAGGCCACTGCGGGTAAAGTTTTCAGCACTTCGCACCAGAAAACTCCAGCCGCTGACTCCGCCCCCCGCGACCATCTTGTAGGGGCCGGCACCGTTTCCGCCGGGAAACAGGATCAGTGCATCCCGTTGCTGCGGTTTTTCAGGGGCCATAAACAGAAAATCCATCGTCACACCGGGACGGGTGGCGATGGAATGAACCTCCGTGACGGCCAGGGCCGGCACGGAGGCTACAAATAGAAAACAAAGCAGCAGGACTGTACGCATTCCGGTTTTTCCGGCCATCAGGCCGGCTTAACCCTTTCGTACTGGCTGATATTGATCAATGTTCCCAAAGAAGCTGTGAGGACAACCCCGACAAGCAGCACAATCAAGCCGGCACAGGTAATAATATTACCAACCAGATAGGCCAACAACCAGGGTATCGGATAGGTTTTGACCGATTCGATGCTCCATTTGAGGGCATCCACTGCACTGCGTTTGTTATCGATTATGGCATAGATACCGGGAGCAATTGCAAAACCGAGTACGAGCGACGCCAACTGGCCAAGAACGGGGATGAAATTGAGGACAATCATGGCGATGAAACTGATGATAAAATAAACCAGCAGGTTGCCGAAACAGTCCCAGGAGTTGAACAGGTCACCGACCTGAGCCCTCCCCTGTCCCCTGGCAACCTTCATCAGAGAACGAACATAACCGGCAATAAAGCCGATATTGGCAATCGGAATCCAGACCACCAGCATGAACACCAGCGTCAGAATGGCGAAATCAGCCAGATTGCTTTTCCAGATGTTCATGGCGCCGGTGAACAACTCCCCGAAGTCACCACCACCGGACAGCGTCTGCCCAGGAATTGAGCCGAGAGTCGAACCGCAGTGCTTGCATTTGAGGGCACCTTCCAAAACCTCTTCCTTACAGTACGGGCATTGCATATCTGTTTCCTCCTTCCGGCAGGGTATGGTGGTTTTCCACCGTTAATAGGCACTTCAGCAAACAGGTCCAAGCGGTAAACGTTTTCCGGGGAGACTCATTGAGAGTTTCCCCGGAAGCACTGCCTACTTTTTGAAAGTTTTGATGATGTAGTCGGCTACCAGTTTCGCGTCGGCATCCGAAACCGCTTTGGCATCGAAGGCGGTCATTCCCCCGCCTCCCTTGCGGATTTTTGCGGTGATGATCTTCGCATCCTTGATCCCTTTAAGAGTCGCAGTCGCTTTCATGATATTACCACCACCCGGATGACATGCGGCACATTTTGCCTTGAAAATGCTCTCTCCGGTTTCTGCAGCAAACCCCGCCGAAGCAAAAAGCCCAACTGCCAGAACTGCCGCCGTCATCATAATGCCTTTTTTCATCGTTAACTCCTTTCCTACCTTGAAAAAATGATTCTCCCCGCAGGGAGGTGACTTGCCAAATTTTATCTCTGTCCGCATCGGTCAGGCACAATACCACTACCATGTTATCCGTTCAAGCACATTAATGGAGCCGAGCGGAGCAACGGCGCAATGCCCGTTGTTCCGCCCGCAGGCAATTCGTGATTGCAGACGTCTGCTGCTCAAGCAGACAGCCCGCCAACAGAGGCATTTCTGTCGAGGAATTAAGCAGGAGCTTTGATGCTGAAAGGGCCTGCTCGGGGTGGGCAGCAATCCGTTCGGCACAGGCAACGGTTGCATCCCAGAATTCTGCACTGCCGCACACCTGGTCAACCAGTCCCATCCGCAACGCATCTGCTGCACCGTAAGCATCACAGGTCATGAATATCTCCCGGGCAAAATTCTTTCCGACGATGCCGGGGAGCTTTTTTGTCCCGCAGAATCCGGTAATGATCCCGAGTTTTGCGCCGGGATGGGCAATCTGCAGACTGTCAGAAGCGAAGCGAATATCACATGCCATAGCCAGGTCACACCCCCCGCCCATGGCGATACCGTTGAGCGCCCCGATTACCGGCTTGGGACAGGCTTCCATCTGCGCGAACAGTGATTGCCCCAGTTCCGCAAATGCAAGTGCCTCAGATGAACTGAAATTGACCATCTGGCCGATATCGGCTCCTACGGCAAACGACTCCCCCGGGTAACCGGATAAGACAACCGCACCTACGTTTTCGTCAGCTTCAACGTAAGCAAAGGCCCGCTTCAGTTCACGGATAGTGGTGATAGAGAGTTTGTTGAAACGTGACCCGGCGTCGAGTAGAATATACCCGACCCGCCGGGCGGTTTCTATACGAAGCTTTTTAAACGGCATCAGGCCCGCGGCTGGACGTTGCCCCGCACCCATTTGACAATGTCTTCCGTCGAGGTACCCGGTGTGAACACTTCACAGATACCGGCAGATTTGAGCGCCGGAATGTCATCCTCCGGAATCACGCCGCCGCCGAACACCTTGATGTCACCGGCCCCTTTATCCCTGAATAGCTGGGTAACCCGGGGAAGCAGCGTGTTGTGGGCACCGGAAAGTATCGAGAGGCCAACGCAGTCAACATCCTCCTGAATTGCGGCTGACACTATCTGCTCCGGCGTCTGATGCAGACCGGTATAGATGACTTCAAAACCGGCATCTCGGAATGCGCGGGCGATGATTTTGGCACCCCGGTCATGCCCGTCCAACCCTGGTTTCCCGACAAGTACCCGTAATGTTCTTTCTGCCATGATCGTACCTCCTCTGGTTGATAGCGGAACGGTTGCCAAAAACTACAGCTCGATACCGGTGCGGGCCGGAACACCCGCCTTATAATAGTGCTTAATTTCCTTCATCTCGGTGACAAGGTCGGCCGCTTCAATAACCAGCGGGTGGGCGTCACGACCGGTCAGAACCAGTTCCACCTGAGATGGCTTCAGGGCAATCAACTCCAACACCTGCTCCGCATCAATCAGGCCAAATCCAACGGCACCGTTAATTTCATCGCAGATAAACAGATCAAACTCAGCTGAAACCAGCAATTCACGGGCTTGTGCCAGGGCTTCCTGTGCTACCCGCCGGTCTTCCGTAATATCCCTGGTATTGACCCAGCCCGGACGACCGGTCTGAATGATGGTATAGAGCGGCGCAAGCCTGTCGGTAACCAGATGTTCGCCGTACTGCCCGCTCCCTTTGATGAACTGGAATACGCAGACTTTGAGCCCGCGCCCCACAGCCCGGAGGGCCAACCCGAGTGCAGCGGTTGTTTTTCCCTTGCCGTTGCCGGTGTAAACCTGCGTGCAGCCCCGTTCAAGCGCCATCGTTATTCACCGGTAAACTGTGGCTGACGCTTGTCCAGAAAGGCTTGCATCCCTTCCCGCTGATCAGCGCTGGAAAAACAGAGAGCGAAAGCGTTCCGCTCAAGCAGACAGGCGGTCGGCAGGTCGATGGCATACCCGGCGTCGACCACTTCCCCCCCCACACGCAGGGCGCGGGGACTGTTCCTGCAGATGCGTTCAAGCAGACCGACCGCCAAGAGCACAAGCTCCTGCGCCGCAAAGAGTCGGTTGACAAGCCGTACGCGCAGCGCTTCGGCAGCCGTCAGCATGTCTCCGCTGAAGATAATCTCCTTGGCCTTCGAGGTTCCGACCAGGCGTGCCAAGCGCTGCGTCCCGCCACAGAAGGGGATCAGACCGTCGGCAATAGCGGGAAAACCGAACCGGGATGTATCCGAGGCAACAATGAAGCTGCAGGCCAGGGCCAATTCAAAACCGACGCCAGCGCAGTCGCCGTCCACAGCCGCAACAACCGGTTTGCCGCACTGTTCGATGGAAAACATTACTTTTTGCCCGAAAGCGGAAAGCCCGGCCGCTTCGGCGGGAGATGCGGAGTGATCGGAAGAGCTGCGGCAGAAGCCAAGAGAGCTGCCGGTCACCACAATGCCTTTGACAGCATCGTTGGCGGCAAGCGAATGAAAATGACGTTTGACACCCTCCAGCAGCCGTTGCCGGGGTTCGGTTTCGCACCCGGCAATGGCCAGGACGGCTATTCCGCCCGCTTCGATACGGGTTGTACAGAGTCTGTCAGGCACGCTGATCCCTGAAAATGAGATAGGTAAAGGCGATGGGACTATAGCAACAGAAGCCGTATACGGTCAAGAAAACTTCAGTGGGGCTCAAACGCTTAATCCCGCTGCAGTTCGACACCCAGTTCGGTTATCTTTTTGCGCAGTGTGTTGCGGTTAATACCGAGGATGTCGGCAGCCTTGACCTGGTTCCAACGGCTTTTTTCGAGGATAAAGCGGATCAGGGGGCGTTCGACCTGTTCAATCACCATAGTGTAGATGTTTCCCTTTTCGAGAGATTCCACTCCATTCATGGAGGAACGCAGTTTCGTATCGATCAGTGATTCGAGGGAAGCCTCACTGGCATGGGCATCCGGACGACCTGACTGAGTGGCAAGGTTGCTGAAATCATTTGAAGTCAGCAGCGGGTCGTTAGATAGGATCACGGCCCGTTTGATGGAGTTTTCCAGCTCGCGGACGTTACCCGGCCAGTCGTAACGCCTGAGCAGTTCGACCGCTTCCTCGCTCAGTCGCTTCGGTGACATGGACATATCGCCGCAGGCCCGGGTCAGGAAAAACTGGGCCAGTTCGGGAATATCGTCGCGACGCTCCCTCAAAGGGGGTAGGGTGATCGGCACGACATTCAGACGGTAGTAGAGGTCCTCGCGGAATTCCTTCTGGCGCACCTTCTCAACCAGCGGCTGGTTGGTAGCCGCCACGATTCGCACGTCGATGGCGATGTTATGGCTCCCCCCTACCCGGTTGACCTCCTGTTCCTGAAGAACCCGTAGAATTTTGGCCTGGAGATCCAGCGGCATATCGCCAATCTCGTCCAGAAAGAGTGTCCCCTGATTGGCCTGTTCAAACTTTCCATGTTTGCGTTCGCTGGCACCGGTGTAGGCACCCCGCTCCGAACCGAACAGCTCGCTTTCCAGTAGTTCGCGCGGAATTGCGGCGCAGTTGATGGCAACGAACGGCTTGCCGAGACGCTTTGAATTGAAGTGCAGTGCTCGCGCCACCAGCTCCTTGCCGGTGCCCGACTCCCCCTGAATCAGCACCGTAACGTCGCTGACGGCCACTTTGCCGATCGTTTTGTAGACCTCGCGCATGAGCGCTGAGCTGCCAACAATGACTCTGTCAGCCTGATAGCGCTCTTTCAGTTCCTCCTTGAGGTTTGCCACCTGCATTGCCACGTCGCGGGCGCGGGTGACCTTTTCAATAATTGCGTCGATAACATCGAGATCGAACGGCTTGGTAATATAGTCGTAAGCCCCACGTTTCATAGCCTCGACGGCATTTTTCATACTGGCTTCGGCGGTCATGATCACAATCAGCAGGTCGCTCTTAAGCTCGCGAACCTTGTCCAGCAGATCCAGCCCGTTTATTCCCGGCATCTTGATGTCAAGGATGGCAAGGTCGTAGCAGTTGTCCTTGATCAGCTCCAGCGCCTGACGCCCGTCAGGAGCCAGATCGACGGTAAACCCCTTGCGTTTGAGCGCCTTGGACAACACCCAGCGCATGCTCTCTTCGTCATCTGCTACCAGTATTCTGTTGAGTGGCATTGCAATTCCTCGTTTCGTAAAGTTTATAACGGCGGAATCTCACCGTTTAATTTCATCCATATCATGACTACTGCACCAACGGCAGCAACACCGTGAACTTTGTCCCCCGCCCCGGATCAGATTCGGCTTTGATCATGCCGCGATGTTCGGCGACGATCTTGTGGCAGATTGTCAGACCCAGACCGGTACCCCCCGATTTCGTACTGAAGAATGGGGTCCAGATATTTTCCAGATCAGCCTGGGGAATACCTGGACCGTCATCGATAACTTCGATGGCGATCATCCGGGAACGGCGTTCATTATGCTCCATCAGATAATCGGACAGCACTCTGCTCGATACGGTCAGACGGCCATCGTCGCCCAGTGCGTCGATGGCATTGCGGATCAGGTTAAGAAACAGCCGGGTCAGCATCTCCTCGTCGGCCATGATATCGGGGATACTGGGATCAAAATGTTTGGTGAAAGCTATCTGGCGGTCGCTTACGGACTGCTTTTGCAGCAGCATGATGTCGCCGAGAACCCTGTGCAGATTGACCGGAGTCAGCTTGAGACCGCGCGGCGATGCCAGTTCGAGCAGTTCGCGGATTATATGGTCGATACGTTCTGTCTCACGGATCATCACGCGGGTATAATCGAGCATGTCGCTCCCCGGTTCAAACTCCCGTTCCAACAGCTGGGCCGCCCCTTTGATCCCCCCCAGGGGATTTTTGATTTCATGCGCCAGCCCGGCTGCCAGCGTACCGAGCGTGGAAAGACGATCAGCCTGCCTGACGGCCGCTTCCAGCTCGCGGATGTAGGTAATGTCCTTTATGGTCAGAATTGCGCCGATATTCTCACCGCTCACCTCCACCAGCGGGTAACAGGTGACCGCCACCGGCGTAATCCGTCCGGTTGAGCGGACGACGATATTTTCGTGATCAGAAATGGTGATGCTGGTCCGGATGGTCTTGGAAACCATTTCGAGCAGCGGGGTTTCCAGCGCAAACAGTTTCCTGAATTCCGAGCCACACGCCTGGCGCTGCGAAAAACCGGTAATCTCCTCGGCAGCAGGGTTGCAGAGTGTGATCACGCCATCGCTCCCCACAACGATAACGCCGTCACCAACGCTGTCGATAACCGTGGCGTAATAATCGTCGCGCTGTTTCTGCCCGATTGATTTCGCGGTTTCAGTGTATGGCATGTTCGCATGCTGCCGGCAGACAGCGGATCCTTTCTGCGAGTGCTCGAATATCGTCTGCTGAGTGTGCGCTGTTGGCGGAGCGGCGAATATCGGCTGCCCCCGCAAATCCCCTGGCGTACCAGCCGATATGCTTCTTCATTTCCCGGGCGGCCACCGCCGCTCCGCACTCCCCGGAGAAGAGCGCCAGATGTCGCATAATCATGTCAGCCCGTTCGAACGGTGTGACAGCATTCGCATCCCCCGAGTCGGCCATGCTGCGGATCTGACGGAATATCCAGGGGTTGCCCAGCGCTCCGCGGGCGATCATGACACCGTCGCAACCGGTTTCAGAAAGCATCCGCAGAGCATCCCCGGCCGTAAAGAGATCACCGCTCCCCAGTACCGGAATCGAGAGTGCTCCCTTCAATTCCCTGATCTGTTCCCAAGCGGCCTCCCCGGAAAACATCTGACTGCGGCTGCGCGGATGCAGGGTCACAGCATCGCACCCTTCCGCTTCGGCTATGCGGCCGATTTCAAGAAAAACATCGTCGCCACAATGCCACCCGGAACGGATCTTGATGGTCAGCGGCAGACGGGTCGCTTTCCGCACGGCGCGGACGATTGCGGCAACTTTGAGCGGTTCCTTCAGCAACGCGCTTCCGGCGCCTGTACCTACGACCTTGCGAACCGGGCAGCCCATGTTGATGTCCAGCAAATCCCCGTGGACTTCAACCATACGAGCCGCTTCGGCCAGATCATCCGGAGAATCGCCGAAAAGCTGGATGCCGAGAGGATGGTCAGCCGAGCGGCTCTTCAGAAGAACCATTGTCTTGGCACCCTCACGCACCAGCCCGTTTACACTGACCATTTCTGTAAAAGCACAAGCGGCTCCCTGCTCCCGGCAGAGCAGACGAAACGGCAAGTTTGTAATTCCAGCCAGGGGTGCTAGCACGACATTGTGCGGCAGGGTAAGACGACCAATAATCAATTGTTTAAGCAAATTGTGCACAGAGCGACCACAAAAGAGGGGAAGGACTACAGACTTGGATTGCCTATTTTTTGGGCATATTATCACAGCAAAGAAAAATGGCAAGGGTAAAATCGAGATTTTTATTGCCAATACCGAAAAATCCGTTTTAAATGCGGTATCAGGTAATGCAGATACACAAGGAGTCGCCATGTTTGGAATCGGTATGCCGGAAATGATTGTCATCCTTGTCATTGCGCTGATTGTAATCGGGCCGCACAAGCTGCCTGAGTTGGCCAAGTCGCTCGGCAAAGGACTCGCCGAATTCAAAAAAGCCTCCGAGGGATTCCAGCGCAGCATTCAGGAAGAAGCTCTCAAGACCGAAGAAGAGAAGAAAACTCCGCCGACTCAGGCGCATTCTACCGATCACGGGCCGGCGGCAGCACATACTACGGCCCAGGCAAATCCGGCAGACAAGATATATCCCGGTCAATCCTGACTCCGACAGGCTGGTACCGGACATGACGCCACGGGAGTCGGTTAAAATGCCGACTCTCGTTTTTATTGCCCTCAGGAACGGATAATTCCGCTTCATGAATTGATAGTTTCACCCCTTTCATTCGAGTAGCCCATGTCACACGACAAAATCATCATCAAAGGCGCCTGCGAACACAACCTCAAGTGCATCGACGTTGAAATCCCCCGCGATCAGCTGGTTGTGATTACCGGCATATCCGGCTCGGGCAAATCCACCCTTGCTTTTGACACCATCTACGCCGAGGGGCAGCGCCGCTATGTGGAGTCCCTTTCGGCCTACGCCCGCCAGTTTCTGGAGCAAATGGAGAAGCCGGATGTGGAGTCGATAGAGGGGCTCTCACCGGCCATCTCAATCGAACAGAAGACCACCAGCAAAAACCCCCGTTCAACCGTCGGCACCGTCACCGAAATCTACGACTACCTGCGTCTGCTGTTTGCCCGCGTCGGCCGCCCTCACTGTACCTCCTGCGACAAAGAGATCACTTCACAGACCGTTTCCCAGATGGTTGATCAGATCATGCTGCAGCCGGCAGGGACAAAATTGACCCTGCTCTCCCCGATGATCCGCGGCCGCAAGGGTGAGTACCGGAAGGAACTCAACCAGTTGCGCAAGGAGGGTTTCACCAGGGTAGTGATTGACGGTGCACTGCGTGAACTTGCGGATGAAATCGAGCTGGACAAGAAGAAAAAACACGACATCGATATCGTGGTAGACCGGGTGGTGGTCAAGGACGGCATCCAGCGCAGACTGGCCGATTCTCTGGAGACGGCGCTGCATCACGCCGATGGAGTCGTGAAAGTCGAGGTTGTGCAGCCGGCAGGAGAGGAGGCGCTTGCTCCGCCGGAAGAAAAGCGCTCCGGAACCCGGAAAGCGGCGCCCCTGCGAATGCTCTTCTCCGAAAAACTGGCCTGCATCGACTGCGGCATCTCCTACCAGGAAATCACTCCCCGCCTGTTCTCATTCAACAATCCCCACGGCGCCTGCCCGGACTGCACCGGCCTCGGTACCCGGATGTACTTCGACGCCGAACTGGTGATCCCCAACCCGGAGCTGTCGCTGCGGGAGGGAGCTATCGCCCCTTGGGAAAAGCGGCTCTCCGGCTGGTTCCACCTGATCCTGGATGCCCTGGCCAAAGCCTATAAATTTGACATCCGCACCCCTTTCAAAGATCTGCCGGCATCGGTCACTGCTGTAATCCTCAATGGTTCAAAAGGCGAGAAGATCGAATTCTGGTGGGAGGAGGACGGCGGCCGTAAACACACCTACCTGAAGGAGTTCGAGGGAGTGCTGAATAACCTTCAGCGCCGCTGGAGTGAGACAGAATCGGAAGCCGCCCGCGAAGAGCTGGAAAAGTACATGAACGTCATGCCCTGCCCGACCTGCCACGGAGCCAGGCTGCGACCGGAGGCACTGCACGTTCTGGTAGGCGGGCGAACCATCCGGGACGTGACAGCGCTTTCCATCCGGGACTGTCTGGTATTTTTTGAAGGATTGGCGCTCTCAACCAAGGAGCAGGAAATCGCCCGTCGCATCCTCAAAGAAATCCGTGATCGACTCTCCTTCTTGGTCAATGTGGGTCTTGACTACCTGTCGCTCGACCGTACCGCCGGAACCCTTTCGGGTGGCGAAGGACAACGCATCCGTCTGGCGACCCAGATCGGCTCCAGCCTGGTCGGCGTGCTCTACATTCTTGACGAGCCCTCTATCGGCCTGCACCAGCGCGACAATGCCCGTCTGCTCGGCACGCTCAAACATCTGCGCGACATCGGTAACACCGTGTTGGTGGTGGAGCACGACGAGGAGACCATCCTGGAGGCCGACCACCTGATCGACATGGGACCGGGCGCCGGGGTTCATGGCGGAGAGGTTGTGGCCCAGGGGACACCGGCCGAGGTGATGAAACACCCGGATTCACTTACCGGAAAGTATCTCTCGGGTGAGCTTGTCATTGAGGTTCCTAAAAAACGGCGAAAGCAGGGCAAAAAGCTGACGATCGTCGGAGCCTCGGAGAACAATCTCAAAAATGTGACGGTTGAAATCCCGCTGGGGGTAATGACCTGCATCACCGGCGTCTCGGGCTCAGGCAAATCGACGCTGGTAATCGACACCTTGCACAAGGTGCTGAGTCAGCGGCTTTACCGCAGCCGGGAGAAAGCCGGGGCGGTGCGGGACGTTCTGGGGCTGGAGCATCTGGATAAGGTAATCAACATCGACCAGTCACCCATCGGCCGCACACCACGCTCCAACCCGGCAACCTACACCGGCGTATTCGGTGACATCCGCGATCTGTTTTCAAATCTGCCCGAATCCAAGCTGCGCGGTTACAAACCGGGGCGCTACTCCTTCAATGTCAAGGGGGGGCGCTGTGAAGCCTGCTCCGGAGACGGAATCATCAAAATAGAAATGCACTTCCTGCCGGATGTCTACGTGGAGTGCGAGGTCTGCAAGGGAGCCCGCTACAACCGCGAGACCCTTGAGGTGCTTTACAAGGGCAAGTCCATCGCCGAGGTGCTGGCCATGACTGTCACCCAGGCATTGGAATTCATGGGTGCCATCCCGCGCATCAAAAATAAGCTCGCAACCCTGGACGAAGTGGGACTCGGGTATATCACCCTGGGACAGTCGGCCACAACTCTTTCCGGGGGAGAGGCCCAGCGGGTCAAACTGTCAAAGGAACTCTCACGTCGTGCCACCGGCCGCACCATTTATATCCTGGACGAGCCGACCACCGGACTTCACTTCCACGACATCGCCAAGCTGTTGGACGTACTGCACAAACTGGTAGAGGGGGGCAACACCATTGTGATCATCGAGCATAACCTGGATGTGATAAAAACCGCCGACTGGATTATCGACCTGGGGCCCGAGGGGGGCGACCGGGGGGGTGAAATCATCGCCTGCGGCACACCGGAACAGGTGGCAAAGATAACCAGGTCATACACGGGGCAGTATCTGAGAAAGATGCTGTAAGCCTTTGCTTGCCATGTAGCCCCAACGAAAGTATAATCGTCCTCCAATAACCCACCCGGCAAATACATCAGGAGGTACCACCATGAAGCTTTTTCGAACACTTACAGTAACGGTGATCACTATCATCATGGCACTGCCGGCATTTGGTGCCGACTCTTCCAGGCCGGGTCGCGGCTACGTAGCTGCCTTTATCGGCGCCAGCATTCCTGCCGACAGCATCATTTCCACGGATGATTTTTCCGGTTCCAGAACCTACCGCGACACTGCCGTTTTTGACCCGGGGCTGTACATGGGAGGAACGGCGGGATACGATTTCGGCTTCCTGCGCATGGAAGGCGAGGTTTCCTATCGCAAATCAGAAATGCAGTCGATTACCGACACTGCCAACGGCAGCCGGTTCCGCAATTCGGACGGCAATCTGGAGATGACCGCATTCATGGCGAATGCTTTTATTAACCTGGCCAACAACTCACCGGTAATTCCGTATCTGGGGGGAGGCGTCGGCTTTGCCGTGCTGCACCTGAGTGACACCTACGGAACGTCTGCCCGCTCCGGTTCAAATTCAGGATCATTTTCCCGCAGCCGCCTCTATGACGACGGCGACGACACCGTCTTTGCCTACCAGTTCGGCGGTGGCATTGAAATAGCTATAAACCGGCGTTACTCGCTCGATTTTGGCTACCGGTTTTTCAAAACCGACCCGGCTACCTTCAACAGGAATACCGACTGGGTAAACAGCCTGAGATTCGAGAGTCACAACGCACTGGCGGGTTTCAAGGCGAAATTCTGAGCTGAGCCCGCACGTTATTTTCAATGGCATCCGTACGTCTGCCGTTTTGTTTCTTTTCGCATGAGAAAACGGCTCCAAAGAATCAAATACCATGGCGAATAGAGTTTATATGCACGTATGCAGATATTTTATTTCAGCTTTGCTTACCTGTGCGGCCTGCGTTTCCGCATTTGCGGCCCCCGGCGCCATCACCCGGCTGGGCTATGCAATCCAGATGGGTGCATTCTCAGACGTGAGGAACGCCGAACGCTTCAGTGCCAAACTCAACTCCAAAGGGATTGACGCATTTTATTTCCGTAAGGACAATGGAGTCTATGCAGTTCGCTTTGGAGATTTTCCCACTAGAGAAAAGGCGCGTGCAGCGGCAAACCGCCTGGTTGCGGATAAGTTAATTGACAGCTACTACGTTGCGCCACCCAACGAAATCGTCTTTGCCCGTCCGGGCAGCGGCTCGCAGAATGTACCTTCTGGCGGGGTGCAAACGCCCCAGCATCAGATCAAACCGGTTGTGCCAAAGGACAATCCGCCTGCCGTACCGCAGAAACCGCGCGGCAGTGACCGGGACATGGGTGTCATAGCAGCCCGAACTGCAGAGCGTTTTGTCGGCATTCCATACCGCTGGGGTGGTGACAACGTGGTTGAGGGGATGGATTGCAGCGGTTTTGTGAGGGCCGTTTACAATCTGTGCGGCCTGAGCATTCCCCGCACATCGCGTGACCAGTTCAAGGCCGGCGAGCGCGTTACACTTGACAATCTACGCGACGGAGACCTGGTGTTTTTCGGTTCCTCCGAAAGCAGCATCAACCATGTCGGGATATTTGTCGGTAGTGGCAGGTTTGTCCATGCTCCCCGTCGTGGTGAAGACATTCGGGTTACGCTGGTAAGTGACAATTACTTTGAAAAACGATTTGTCGGTGCGAGAAGGTATTTTTAAGCTTTATGTACACATCTACACAGAGGACCGCCGATGGCCATCATAAAACCGTTCAGGGCCC
>Ga0194061_1001282_pt1 | contig 14845 bp, 13 predicted proteins | sample SepL2221m_MetaG_FD_163423 | JGI IMG/M metagenome (GOLD analysis project Ga0194061, IMG submission 163423) | Anoxic zone freshwater microbial communities from boreal shield lake in IISD Experimental Lakes Area, Ontario, Canada - Sep2016-L224-21m | ecosystem: Environmental > Aquatic > Freshwater >...
ATCCCTGAGTGGAGCGTTGTCGTTTTACCGGAACCGGTCGGACCAACCACCAGGATGAGCCCGTGGGGTGATTCAAGTGATTCCTTGAACACGTGCATATTACGGTCCGTAAGACCAAGATCTTTAAAGCCGATCGGATCGCCGCTGGCCAGAATACGGATGACCACATCCTCCAGGCCGCCGACGGTCGGCATGGTGGCCACGCGCAGCTCAATGTCGAGCGGACCGAACTTTTTGAATTCGATTTTTCCATCGTGCGGCTTACGACGCTCAGCAATATCGAGATCAGCCATTATTTTGATGCGTGAGGGGAGTGCGAACTTATATTTGTACGGGATTCTCTGATAAATCGAGCACTGACCGTCGACACGGGTACGGACAACGACGTCTTTCTTGCCCGGATACGGCTCGATATGAATATCGGAGGCTTTGTTCATGTAGGCATCGTAGATGATCTTGTTGACCAGTTTGACGATGACACTGTCTTTTTCGGTTACTTTTTTGGTTTCTTCTTCGACTTCCGGCTCGTCGCCAGCCGAAGTTTTATTGAGCAATTCACTGATGCTGTCCGGAACGATGTCGAGATTGACTTCGTCGCTGGCGCTGATTGTCGAGACCGTGTCAATACCATAAAGGTGCTTCAACGATTTTGAGATACTGGCTTCGGTGGCAATTGCCGAAATGATCTTGAGGCGGATGCTGTCCTCTAGTTCGCGCAGATCTTGAGCCTTAAGCGGCTGCTCTACCGCCAGCGTCAGGGTATTGCCGATTTTTGAAATGGGGGCAATTCGTTGTTTCTGGGCATAGACCGCGCTTATGTAGCGGGAAAGTGAACGATCGAGGTTAACCGGATCAATCTGAATATACGGCATGTCATAACGTGCGGCAACAGCTTTGGCAAGATTTTCATCATCTATGTACGCGAGCTTGATGAACGCTTTCTCTATGGTGACGCCACTCTGTTGAGCAACTTCACGGGCATGGGATACCTTCTGCTGGTCGATAAGACCAGCCTCCATCAGTATGTCGTTTAGGCTGCGACGCTTGTTTTTCTGATCCAGCACCAGGCCGAGATCAGTTTCCTTGATAAATCCGAGTTTACAGAGCAGCTGCCCGACCGGCTGGTCAGGGAATACTTTTTTTAGCTCAAGCGCCTCCTGCAACTGCTCCTGCGTTATGAGCTTCTGCTCGACTAACAGCTCACCAATCTTTTTGACACTCATATATTCGGGCTGCTCCAGGGAAATAAAAACGCCCATACGTCGAGCGTGTATGAGCGTTATAACAGAAAAAAGCGGAAAGGAAAAGCTTATCGCGCAGTGATGCTGACTCCATTCTCATTCAGGACATCACGTACAATGGGGGGAAACGTCAGGTCCGTCAGAAACAAGCCTCCCCCCGGCAGCGAGGTGTCGTCGATCTTGAATCCTGACATCTGCAGTGAGTATGAGCTGGCCCCCTTCTGGAGTACACCATGCTGAGCAAATGTACCGTTGATTTTCAAGCGGGAAAGTATCTTTTCGGATACCTTGCGAAAATCATCGCGCTCATCGAGAATCACCACCCGGTATCCCATCGTCTCAAGCAATCTGAAGAGCGTGTAGTTCACCGGGTCACCGTCGAAGCGGGTAATGACGAAACGTCTACCGTCGCGTTCAAAATAACGGTCAGCTTTGACAGACAGCGAAATGCCGTTGTTATCGGAGGCAAACACATCCAGGCTGCGGCCTGGGTCTGACATGATTGACAGGGCCCCGAGAATCGCATCGACGATTTCCGGCTGTTTCCTGGTTGTCACCTGATAGATGGGGCGATACTCTCTGCCGCTCCCCGGACTGTAGGCGGCAAATGGCTCGTGCAGCAGAAAACCCTCTTTTTTCAGGTGGGCGCCCAGCACCGCCGGCACGGCAACACTCCCGCTGTTGACCAGCACGATGTCCTGCTTTGCCAGGCTGTCAGCCCCCTTTTCAACTTTAAAATCGGCATACACCGTCAGCTTGGGGTCGGCGCCGAAATCCATGCTGAAATTTTCCTCGACAGAATAGAAGCCGGCCGACTTCAACATGGTCGACATGAAACGCCTGGTGGCCGCAGGAGCTTCAGAGACGATGCGGATACTGGGATCTTTTTCCTCTATGAGCGCTTTGAGAAGCGGAGGTATGGTACCACCCTGATCAAGAACGATCCGGCCGCCGTTCATTGCCGGAAAAATCGGATAGCGCTGCGGGTCAAGCGTGAGCGAAAACGTTGATGTCTGAAATGAAAGTGGTTTCTGCAGGTCACCCTTGACGGGAACAATTTTTTCCCATGTTTCACGGATTCTTACCAGGCTCTCCAGTTCAGACAGAGGAGTAAAGGACGATTCAATCCGTAAAGAATGGGATTCAGGGGTGCCTGTTGAATCTGCAAAGTTGGAGGCCGACTGGCGCGGCTTCGTCGTTTTCAACGTACCGCCGGCGGTCCGGCGCACTGGAGGTATGACAATCCGCTGACCGATTTTCAAGCGCCTGATATCATAGATATTATTTTCACGCTTGATTTCCTCAATGAATGAATCGGCCTCATCATTTGTCAGACCGTAATCACGCATCAGGATTTTGAAGAGGTGATCCCCCTGTTTTACTGTGTACACCGAACCGTGGGATGGCGATCGGGATGCTTTATGTTCCTTTACTGCTGTTGTAGGTGCAGCTGCAGAACCAGTCGCTTTCTTTGGCGACGGTGTCGAAGAAACGACCGCCTTGGGATCAAGTTCAAAACGGGGATCCATGGCATACACGCCCCCCGCACCGACCAGACTGGCCAGGCATACCGCCACTACAGCGTGCTTTCGTAAAAAAGTGTACATCCTGTCTCCGTTGCGTCAAAAAAATCGACCGGTCGATGACTGAACAGATATCCTGCAGTGTAGTTTGAACCTATTTGACCTCAATCACAAGCGCCTGTACCTTGCCGTTCTTTGAGTAGAAAAGCACTTCCGCCTTATCCTTCACGATGCCGCGCTGCATAAGCAATCCTAACTTGGTCTCCCGCGTAGTTACCGAATACTCCGAATCACCGGCAACCTCTTTCAGAACCGTTCTGGTGAACTCGGCGGGGAGATTTCCTCCATTCAACGCAAGAATCTGCAACGCTTTGAGTGCAGTTCCGTTTCGGAACAGCCTGAAATCGTACCGTCCGTCTGTATAGCGATCCCAGCCGGTATTCTGAGCCGAAAACGCCGGGTCGTGCCCCTCACGGGGAATGAAGGAGGGGAGCGAAGGGGGCGCTTGAACGGGAGCGGCAGGTGACGGGCCCGCTGTCGTGTCCGTTTTTTGCGGCTGCTGTACCGGTTTTTTTGCAACGGCAACCGGTGCTGATGATGGCTTGAACCTCTGTTTTAGCGCCGTGAGATACTTCGGATTCTGGCTCATTATATACCAGCCGGCAGCAACAACAACCACCAGCAGCACTAAAGCCACCAGAACACTCCGCTTGCCAAAAAATGACTCAGAACGGTAATTCGCATCAAACGCCTGAAGAAAATCCTCCGGTATCGGTTCTTCCGCAGCCGGTATATTCCTGTCTGATGCCGCCTTAGTGGGCCGCTGAGAAGGAGCGCTAACAGTAAAATCGCTTGATTGCGTTCTGGCTACGGGTGCCGGCGTCGGACGCACCGTTGCTGGAGCCGAGGGTCGAGCGGAGGGCGGTGTTGCTGCAGGTTTCGGCGGCGTTACCACGGCTGCCGGCTGTTTTTCAACCGCAGGTGCCTTCGTAACCGCAAACCCGGCTCCCGCAGGAGCGGTATCTCGGCTCTGACTGACGGACGGCTGTGGAGCCGGAGTTGAGCCACCAGCCGCAGGATGCTTTGACGGCGCTTCACTTTGTCCGGACGGGACATTTGGAACACCAGAAGTCCCGGCACGCTCCGACAGATGAGCCGAGACTGACTGCTGCTTCAGCAATTCGGCAAGTTCATCACTATTTGATTGCGTCTGGAACAATCCGTCCACTACGGTCTCTGACGGTTCAGGCAATTCCGGTGTGTCGCTCCGTACCTCTTCAACGGGTTTGACGGTAACTTCGCCAGAAGAAGTACCGGTAGCCCCTCCTCCGGAGTCAAGGTCCGAAATAAAATCATTCACCAGTTTGTCGGCATTCTCGCGGGACTCCTGCGTAAGTCCGACTGACTTCCGTATGGAGTCTGCCGTCTGCTTGGGGGGGATGTATATCTTATCCCACTGCTCTCCGAGAAGCGACTTGAGTGTCCGCTGGAAATCTGCCGCCAGGTCATCGTGCGGCTGATTCAGGTCGATCAGGAGTTCAAAAAGCCCTTTTATGGCCTTAGCTTTACTGTTTCCTTCATGGAGAAGAATAAACCGTGGTGCTGCTGATCCAAGCAACATCTGGATATGACGCGCAACACTTTCTCCGGTAACTCCAGCTATGTTCTCCTGGATGCAGACCGTGGCCGGGCGTTTTTCAAAAACGTCTTTCAAGCCGTGGTCGAAATTCGGTACGACGTCAATAATTACCGTAAGCAAAGGCTGAAGCACCTTGCTGACGTCGACCGCCTTTGAATTGTTTGTGATAAACAGGAGATTGAGCATATAAAGCCTGAAAGATAAATTATAATCTGTTTTTACTACAACGCTTAATCTTGATTGTCAACTGTTTAGACATCAATCACAACACCTATATTCATGACTTTCCCCACTCCACCACCACAAAACCATCGACATCGCCAACAGTATTGTGTGTCCAACCCACAGAAACACTATCGCGTTCTCCCTGCTGTTCAGCACAGCCAGTGCGCTTCCTCCGACGATCATAATCACAGTTGCGCCGAGCAGTACATCAAACGGCTCAACACAACCACCGGCAAAACTATCTATGAAAACTGGAATACTCCCATTCTGAAGGCGCTTTTACATATCCATGTTTGACCGGATTGTGATGGATGTACTCAAATATGCCATATAAAATCTTCTTCGTTCGTCAGGTTCATACACCCCCTCCACAAAAACGGAACGTTTCATTCCATAAGATATTAAATTGTTGACACACCTTCACCCTCAGAATATGGTAGTGTTTAACACTACCATAGGGGGGTTTTATGCAAACAGTTCGAGCCGTTGACGCTAACCGTCATTTTTCCAGGGTTCTAAAACAGGTATCCCAGGGCGAAGAATTTCTCGTCATTTCGCGCGGCAAGCCTGTGGCAACTATTGCGCCGGTCAGGAAAGCCGATAATGCCCACGTTGCAGCCCGTAGCATGCTGCTTGAGCGACTGGCCGACCAGGAACCGACCGGAGTCAGGAACTGGACCCGCGATGAACTTTACGAGAGCTAGCTATGAGAGTTGTCATTGATACTAATATCCTCGCCTATGCTGAAGGAATCGGCGATGCCGCCCGCCGTGACGCCAGCCTGGAACTGTTGGCCCGCTTGCCCGCCGGGAATGTGGTACTTCCTGCCCAGACACTGGGTGAGCTGTTCCGGGTGTTGACCGGCAAGGCAAAATGTCCGCCGGACGCTTCCCGGGTGCGCATTCAACAGTGGGCCGACAGCTTTGAAATTGCCGATTCCACCTGGTCGGCTTTTCAGGCCACCTTTGATCTGACAGTTGATCACCATCTCCAGATATGGGATGCGCTGATTCTTGCAATTACCGCTGAAAACCGCTGCCGGATACTGCTGAGCGAAGACATGCAGGATGGTTTCACCTGGCGCGGCGTTACTGTGGTGAATCCATATCGTATCCCGTCCCATCCGTTGCTGGCCTCACAGCTTGTCTGAATTGTAACTCCGCGTGATTTTGTAGCATGACACATCTGCGCCAGAGGACACCAGATTGAAGAAACTGCTCACTTGGGGCGCAGTCGGCCTGCTGACGACGGCCCTGCTCGACCCAATCATGTATTCGATGCTGGAGATGTCGATACCCTGGGGGCGGGACCTGTTGATGGGTATTGGCGGTATCGGCTGTTTTTATCTGCTGGTAAAATACCGGAATGAGCTGTAATGGTAAATCAATCAGCAATAAAAACCAGAGGGGCCAGACATGTATAATGTGAACAGTAATGACGGTTTCAAGCAGGTGCTTGACGGTATAAAGATGAAGACACTCGTGTATGGCGATAAGACCCTGATGGTCGAGTTCCGCCTGCGTAAGGGTGCCATCCTGCCACTGCACTCTCATCCCCATGAACAGACCGGCTATCTGGTCAGCGGCACAATGCGCCTGACGACAGGAGAAGAGACGCAAAATGTCCAGCCGGGCGATAGCTGGTGCATTGCCGGAGGGGTGCAGCACGGGGCCGAGATCATCGAGGATTCGGTTGCCGTCGAAGTATTCTCCCCCGTGCGGGAAGATTACCTTCCCTGACACATGCTGCCGGGGTGCTTATCACGTAGTATAGTATCACGGCACACGGCATGCTGACATTTGATGTTTGTTTTATGAAGTCTGGCGTTTTCTCACCGGCTGCAGCCCCCTGCCGGGTCAAATGCCTTTCTGATAATTTCACTCTGTTGTTCTGCATGAATGTGATGGGATCCGACTGCCGGACAGGCATCCGTGGGACGGGCAACACACCCCAACCTGAATTCCGCCGCCTCAAAAACCCGGCTTATATGCTGCCAAGCTCCCATGTTAGCAGGTTCCTCCTGAACCCACGTCACCCGGCATCCGGCTGCCGCGCGGGAGACAAACTCCAAAACCGGCTCGACATTAAAGGGGTAAAGCTGTTCGACTCTGATTATAGCCACATCGTGACACCCCAGACGCTTGGCTTCTTCGGCCAGTTCGTAATAGATTTTTCCGCTGCAGAGCAGCAGGGATGTAATGGAAACATCCCCGACGCACGGAAATATCAGCGGCTGAAAATTGCCTGTGGCAAGCTGGTCAACGGTCGAAACACAGACCGGATGGCGCAGCAGACTCTTCGGTGTGAAAATTATCAGCGGTTTACGAAACTGCTGCAGCATCTGACGGCGCAGCAGATGAAATATCTGGGCCGGGGTGGACGGACAGGCCACCAGCATGTTCTCATTAGCGCACATCTGCAGATAACGTTCGATGCGGGCGCTGGAATGCTCAGCACCCTGACCTTCGTATCCGTGGGGAAGCATCATCACCAGACCGCTGGCCCGACTCCACTTGGATTCTCCGCTCGCAATGAACTGGTCGATGATGACCTGCGCACCGTTGGCAAAATCGCCGAACTGCGCCTCCCATATCGTCAGGCAGCGGGGATTTTCCAACGAATAGCCATAATCGAAGCCCAGAACACCAAACTCGGACAAAGGGCTGTTCCAGGCATCAAAAGAGGCTTTCGCGCTGGTAATCGACTGCAGCGGCAGATAGACCTGTTCATCCCGGCTGTCGAGAACAGCGCAGTGACGGTGATTGAACGTGCCACGGCGGGAATCCTGCCCCGATAGTCGCACCGAATAACCATCTTCCAGCAACGTTGCATAGGCAAGAATCTCGGCTGTGCCCCAGTCGATCGCTTCACCGTTCATCACCGCATCACACCGTTTCTGCAGCAGTGTGCGGATTTTGGCATGCAGGACAAACCCGTCGGGAATTACCGCAAGCTGCTGAGCCAGCGCCCTGAGTCTTTCGACCGCTACGTGAGTATCAACCGGTAGCGGGCTGTAATCTCTGCTGACCGCGTTCCACACTCCGGTAAAACCGGGATCATCCGGTTCCGGTTGCCGGTCGAACGCAGACTCCATTGCAGCAGTGACACGCTTCTCAAGCGATGACACCATGTCAGTGGTAAGCGCACCTTCAGCGACCAACGTCCCTGCATAAATTTTGTTGACGGACGGGCGGGACGTTATCTGGCGGTACATGAGCGGCTGAGTGAAGGCCGGCTCATCCCCCTCGTTGTGACCATGCCGACGGTAGCATATCAGTTCGATGACCACATCCCGCCGGTATGCACGCCGGTATTCCATCGCAAGCTGGACAACGTGAACGGCGGATTCCGGCGACTCCCCCTGCACATGAAAAATCGGACAGGCCAGCATCTTGGCAACGTCAGTTGCATAGCGGGTCGAGCGTGAATCCTGGGGAAGCGTGGTAAATCCTATCTGGTTGTTGAGCACGATATGGATGGTGCCGCCGGTCGCATACCCCTCCAGCAGCGAGAGATTTAGCACCTCCATGACGCTTCCCTGCCCGGCAAAAGCCGCATCGCCATGAATCTGGATGGGAAGAACACGTTCGCGGCCATCGCTGCCGTAGCTGTCCTGGCGGGCACGGCACTTTCCTTCTACAACCGCGTTGACGGCTTCCAGGTGGCTCGGATTGGCGGCTAACGTCAGGTGCACCGGGCTTCCGTCAATAGTGACCGTTGTAGAATACCCCTTATGGTATTTAACATCACCGTCGCCCGGAAAAGCTGCAGAAGCCGCATCTTTGAATTCCGCAAACAAGGCTTCATAGGGTTTATTGAAAATATGGGTCATGACGTTCAAGCGACCACGGTGAGACATTCCGAGCACAATGTCACTGACGCCGCTGTGGGGTGAGAGGCGAACAATCCGGTCAAGAACCGGCAGCAGAATTTCACCCCCTTCCAGCGAAAACCGCTTCTGCCCGATGAAACGGCGGTGGAGGAAGGACTCGAAAAGAGCCGCCTGGCTCAGTTTCTCCAGCAGATACGTTTTCTCCTCAACGGAAAACTCGCGCCGGTTTCGGCATGGCTCCATCGCATCAATCAACCACTGCCGCTCGGCTGGATCCTGAATATGCATGAATTCGACGCCGATTTCATGGCAGTAGGTATCGCGCATGGTCGCCACAATTTCACGCAACGTCGCCTCTTGCTTCATGAAGCGCCGGCAGGCGAACGACACATCAAGGTCGGCCGGCTCAAGCCCGAAACAGGAGAGTTCCAGCAGCGGGTGGTGTAACTGACAGGGAGAGAGTGGATCGGTGCACGCCAGCAGATGTCCGATTGTCCGGTAGCGGTAGATCAGCGATTGGACGCCGGACTGCTTGAGTTCATTTTCAGCTGTTCCGGACGTCGGCCCACTCCCCGTACCGGAATCAGCAAATTCGTACCCGGTAAAAAAAGCCTGCCACTCAGACGGCACTGAAGCAGCTTCCCTCTTCCAGTCGTTGTACAGCGACTCAAGCCATTCGGCTGAAATATTTGCCAGCATCGATCTGTTCGTCATATACAGCCTCACATCGTGATCAGTTATACCGGGAAAAGTCGGCATGGAAAAGACTTTCAGCGCTTTGGCAGGTGCACCGCCAGCCAGACCGTTTTCTGCCCGGTATCGGTCCAGGCAACCCGATGCCGGCAGCCTGCCGGAATCATAACATAGTCACCCGCCTTAAGACACAGTTCACGATTTTCTCCCTCGCAGAGAATTCCAGCGCTTCCGGAAAGCAGCAGAACCCATTCATCGCCGGGCTGATCATACCACTCCCCGTCAGGCGTGGAATGACCGTCCGAGACAATCCGCTCTACACGGATGCCCTCCCGCGCAATAATTTCCTGAAAAAGCTCCTGTGTCAGATCTTGAGGCAGATCCGCAAACATATTACCGGTTTTAAACTTCATGATTACCTGCCGATTTGAGTGTAACATCACGGAAACTCATTCTCCACCGCTCTTGAACGTCACACCGGCCTCGCGAAGTTCCCCCGGGGCCATCAGAAAAAATGTTCTGAACATGCAGTATTTGTAAAATTCCCGGAACAGCAGCTGGAAACTGCCACCATCGCTCCACCATGACTCCTTCAGGTTTTTGGTATCGACCGGATAGGGATAGATGGCCACATCCTTCGGCAGAGAATTCCGGAAGAGTATCGAAGAGCGTTTGAGGTGGTAGCGGGACGTTATCAATATAATTGATCGGATATTATTCCGGGCAATAATGTCGCGACCGAAAATTGCATTTTCAAGCGTGTTTCGCGAAGCCTTTTCGAGAATCACATTCTCGGAGGGAGGATCGCCCGGCTGCGGACGGTACAGGTCGCTTTTCCTCACCGACGGATCAACGCCTACAAAAATCAGAAATTTTCCCCTCGATTCGCGAAAAAGCCGAACCCCCTCATCTACCCTTCCCTTGCCGCCAGTCAGCACGACAATTGCGTCCCCCTTCTGGTTGTGCTGATGGTAGGAAAAGGTCTTGTAAGCAAAATCCATGAAGAGAACGGCAACGGCAAAAAAACCGATCACAATCAATGTGATGAATGCTTTGATAATGTTCATGCTGTAGCCCATATATTTTTCTTGCAACCTTATCGATGGTCTGGTATAAGTTCCCATTCAGTAATCAAGGGAGGACAATTATATGTCAAGAAAATGCGCAGTATGTGGAAAAGGCCCCAGCTTCGGCAATAACGTCAGCCACGCAAACAACAAAACACGTACCGTATGGTACCCCAACCTGCAGAAAATCCGGGCCATCAGGAACGGAAGCGTTTCCACCATCAAGGTGTGCACCCGCTGCATCCGTTCGGGACACGTTGTAAAAGCCCTGTAAATTTACTTTTTCTTGAGTCACCCAGCGCGCCCTTTTACTAGAGGGCGCGTTTTTTTGTTTCTATTTGCAGCCCAGGTTATTGAACCTGGGCTGTAATCTCGATTTCCACCATGGCACCGCGAGGAAGGGCTCTCACTGCCACCGTAGACCTGGCCGGTTTGTGTGCGCTGAAACAGCCGCCATACACCGCATTCACCGCCGCGAAGTCAGCCATATCCACCAGGTAGACAGTCGCCTTGATGACATCTTCAAAACCGGCACCTGCCGTGGCAAGCACTGCAGCGATGTTTTTCATCACCTGCCCGGTCTGGACGGTTACATCTCCTGCAACCAGTTCTCCGGTTGACGGATCAAGCGGTATCTGGCCGGAGCAGAACAGCAGATTCCCGCAGCGAACCGCCTGGGAATAGGGTCCGATAGCCGCTGGAGCGGCATCTGTCGAGAGCATTTCGAGTTTCATTTCTTCAGCCTTTCCACTTTGATTACCCCTTTCACCTTCATCAAGGCGTTCATGACCCGCTGCAGGTGGGCAAGGTCGGTTACGTTGACTTCAAAAGTATTTTCTCCGCGCTGATCAACCGTACTCTGAACGTGAGCGCTGGCAATATTGGCCTCGCTGTTGGTAATTGCCATGGAAATGTTGGCCAGAATCCCTTTTACATCGTGGCAGATAACCTTGATCTTTACCGGCAGCACCGCACTTTTCAACTTGTTCCAGGCCACTTCGATACGTCGTTCGGGGTCGCTCTCCAGGGCAAACTGACAGTCGGAAGTATGCACCGTCACCCCTTTCCCCCGTGTGATAAAGCCAACAATTTCATCTCCCGGCACCGGATTGCAGCATTTCCCGAATCGGACCAGCACGTCATCAACACCGCTGATTTCCACAGCACTGGATGATCTCCCCTTCAGCCTGTTAATTACCGCTTCCAGCCGGGACTCTTTGCGTTCAACACGATCTTTCAGCTTCTCTTCCGGCAGCAGCTTGCTCACAATCTGAGCAGATGAAATTTTACCATACCCAACCGCAGCAAGCAGGTCATCATCGGCGGCATAGCCGAATTCGGCGGCAATTTTTTTGAAATCACCGGCTTTCTGAATTTTCTGCAGATTGACCGAGTAGCGGCGAAAATCCTTTTCGCAGATTTCGCGCCCCAGCACAATGCTCCGTTTACGCTCTTCGATCTTGATCCAGGCCCTGATCTTGTTGCGGGCGCGGGAACTCTTGACGATTTTGAGCCAGTCTTTACTGGGAGTGTGATGGGGTGACGTGATGACTTCAACAATGTCACCATTTTTCAGTTCATACTTGAGCGGCACCAGTTTGCCATTGACTTTGGCCCCCACGCAGCGATGACCGACGTCGGTATGCACACTGTAGGCAAAATCGATCGGCGTGGAGCCTTTCGGGTACCCCTTTACGTCACCCTTCGGCGTAAATACATAGACCTCTTCCGGAAACAACTCGAATTTAACCGAATCCATGAATTCTTTCGAGTCCTGCAATTCCTTCTGCCACTCCAGCAGCTGGCGCAGCCAGGCAAAACGCCTGACCTCCTTCTCGTCGTATCCTTTGCCTTCCTTGTATTTCCAGTGGGCGGCGATGCCGGCATCGGCAACGCTGTGCATTTCATGAGTGCGGATCTGGACTTCCATGCGATCACCGTGGGGACCGATGACCGTCGTATGCAGCGACTGGTACATATTCCCCTTCGGCATGGCGATATAATCCTTGAAGCGCCCCGGGATCGGCTTCCAGGCGGAATGGATGACCCCCAGCACTTCATAACACTCCCGCAGGTCGTTGACCAGAATGCGCACGGCAATCAGGTCGTAGATTTCCTCGAACTCCACGTTGCGCTTCTCCATCTTGCGGTAGATGGAATACAGATGTTTGCTGCGTCCTGAAATCTCGCCTTGAATGCCGTAAAAATTCAGTTTCTCAGAGATAATTGACTTTGCCTCGGTAACAAAGGTTTCCCGTTCCTGCTTCTTGCGCGATATTTTCTGTACCAGGTCGAAGTAAATCTCAGGGTGCAGGTAGCGGAAGGAGAGATCCTCCAGTTCCACCTTGACCCACGAAATACCCAGTCGGTTGGCAATCGGAGCATAGATGTCCATCGTCTCACGGGCGATGCTGCGCTGTTTCGGCTCGGCCTGGAACTCCAGCGTTCGCATGTTGTGCAGGCGGTCGGCAAGTTTGACCAGAATTACGCGGATATCGATGGCCATTGCCAGCAGCATCTTGCGGAAATTCTCGGCCTGGCTCTCTTCTTTGGTTCTGAAATTGATCTTGCTGATTTTTGTGACGCCGTCAACAAGTGCAGCGATCTCGTCGCCAAACATCCCGGCCAGTTCCTCAGATGTGGCCAGGGTATCCTCGATGGTATCATGCAGGAAACCGGTCACGATACTTGGGACGTCGAGCTTCAGGTCGGCCAGCAGACCGGCCACCTCCATTGGATGGATGATGTACGGTTCCCCCGATAGACGGGTCTGCCCCTGATGAACCTTGGCACAGTAGACGTACGCCTTACGGATGATATTGAGGTCAGCCGTCGGATTATAGGCTGCAACCTTGTCAAGGATGTCATTGAGCCGGATCATGGTCTCTGAAGCCGCCTGTAATAACGAGAATGTGAATCGGGCAGATGGGGTGGGTGAAAAAAAGGGTGGAACCGGAACAACCCGGTTTCACCCTGCGTGGGAGGCTATGTGGTGCGATGTTTCTTTCCGACCTCAAAACTGATTTTGCCGGCAGCTATCTCCCTGAGCGCCGTAACTACCAGCCGGTTGTTCTTGGGTTCTATCAAGGGTTGCGCCCCTTTGTACAGCTGCTTGACCCGCTTTGCAGCCAGCATCACCAGCTGAAAACGGTTTTCCACTTTTTCCAGACAATCTTCAACGGTAACCCGTGCCATACCATGAACTCCTTCCTACAACAGGTAAATGAGCGTTCTATGTACCCCATATTTCATTAAATATCAAACAATTTCGCGATGGTCTCCTGCATTCTGAAGGTGGTGCGGCGATGAGCGGTAACGATCGCAGCCAGTTCTCCGCAAGCAACTTCGAATATATCGTTGATAATGATGTAGTCATACCAGCTCGATTCCTTGATTTCATCAGCTGCCCGGGCGATGCGGCGTTCAATGACCTCCCGTGAATCCGAAGAGCGTGACTCCAGGCGACGGCGCAATTCCTCCATGCTGGGAGGAACAATAAACACATATACGCCACCGTCAAACTGATTCTTGAGTTTTCGCGCCCCCTGACAGTCGATGTCCAGCACCAGGTCGATGCCGTTTCTGCGGGCCTCCTCCAGGGTGCTCAGTGCTGTCCCGTACATATTGTCGTGAACCACTGCCCATTCGGCAAATGCGTCATCCGCGACCATGCACTCAAATGCCTGCCGGCTGACAAAATGATACGCTTCTCCGTCAACTTCCCCCGGGCGCGGACTTCTGGTCGTATAGCTGATCGACTCCCGCATGTCGGGAAACTGCCTGAAGAGCTCACGGCAGAGCGATGTTTTGCCTGCACCGGACGGTGCGGACAGGATGAGAATGAGACCTTCGCGTTTCATGGAGGCGCCTCTTTGTAGCGATTGATGCCGGATATATTCTCCCCCCCGACTGAAATCGGGTGGCATCTCAGCCATCACAATCTCGATGCGGGGCATCAATGCGGTAAACATTGATGTGTTCGGGCACTGAGCGCTATTTATAGGTTATTGCAAATCGTTTGTAAAGCTGATAAGGTTTCGGAAACTTTGAGTTCAGATGCCCAATGAATCAGACTTCATATTCCGAAAGGAGACAGAAAATGTTCCACAGATTTGATGCAAAGAGTATATGTACCGTCATGCGCAACGTGGCGCTGGCACTGCTCATCTGTCTGGCGGCAGGTGGAGTCGCCTCTGCCGCAGAAAAGCCGCGCGTTGCCGTCATGCGTTTCACCAACAATACCAACGCGGGATGGTGGAATTCAAGTGTCGGCTCAGAGCTTTCCGACATGCTGATAAGCGAATTGAGCAGCACCGAAAAGTTCCGGGTTCTGGAGCGCCGAGAAGTTGAAAAGGTCGTCAGCGAACTGAGATTCGGCGAATCCGGGCTTGTTGATCCGTCAACAAAATCAAAACTTGGCAAAATCAAAGGCGCCCAGTATCTTGTCATGGCCACCGTTTCAGCCTACGAGGGAGGTACAGAAAGCAAAGGTGGCGGAATCAGCGTATTTGGTATCGGACTCGGGGCGGGATCGTCCAAGGCCTACATTGCGGTTGACCTCAAGGTCGTGGACGTTGAAAGCAGTGAAGTGGTTCATACGCGCACGATCGAAGCCACGTCAGAAT
>Ga0194061_1001284_pt1 | contig 14841 bp, 14 predicted proteins | sample SepL2221m_MetaG_FD_163423 | JGI IMG/M metagenome (GOLD analysis project Ga0194061, IMG submission 163423) | Anoxic zone freshwater microbial communities from boreal shield lake in IISD Experimental Lakes Area, Ontario, Canada - Sep2016-L224-21m | ecosystem: Environmental > Aquatic > Freshwater >...
TGTTGTGACCGGCATTTTAGAGACACAAGATATTTAAGACCATGAGATTGCGCGTAATCATTTTCTTGGCCAATGGACTTGGCTGGCTTTCACGTGCCACTAAACGAGGCTCCGGCGTGATGCTTACAGGACGAATGATTCTAAAACTGGAACCACGGGCAGCAGAAATTCTCTCTCGAAATCGAAGGGTTGTCCTTATTTCGGGCACAAACGGAAAAACGACAAGCACGGCATTGATTCATGCAGCTATCTCTACGTCTCACAAAGCTGTTACAAACTTCACCGGAGCAAATCTTTTTGCCGGCGTCGCAACCGCGTTGAGCCAAAGCAGATCGGCGCCGATTGCGGTTCTTGAAGTTGATGAAATGGTAATTCCTTGGGCAATTGCTCAGACGCGCCCTGAAGTGATCGTTCTTTTGAATTTAGGAAGAGATCAACTAGATCGGCTCTCTGAAGTTCGAGTGGTGGCACAAAAATGGAAAGATGCGGTGCAAAATCTTCCAAAGAAATCTCTCATCTTGGCCGATGCCGATGACCCTTTTGTAGTTTGGGCTGCGAAGGATTGGAAACACGTCATCTGGTTTAGTAGCGGCTCTCTTGGACATATTGATGCTTCAACATGTCCAGAATGTGGGGAAGTGTTGTGGTGGAACGATAAAGGAAGTGATTTCTCGTGCACCTGTGGATTTGCTCGGCCTAAGCCCGATTGGGTTCTTTCCAAAGGGATGCTCAAAGGACCAAAAAAGCAGAAGATTGAAGTTGTGAGTGGAATACCAGGAAAGGCGGGAATCTCTAATGCAGCGCGAGCCATCGTTGCAGCTTCGCACTTCGACATCGAACTAGAGAAATCCTCCCAAGCGGTCAAGAAGATTTCTAGCGTCGACGGCCGATTCGGAAATATCGTAATCGGGCAGACGAAATATCGTCTGATGCTCTCGAAGAACCCTGCTAGTTGGAGAGAAACGCTTTCTACGAGTAAAGCTGGTCCAGATGGAGTTCTACTGGTTGTGAATGCAAATACGCAAGACGGAAAAGACACCTCATGGTTGTGGGATGTTGATTTCTCCCCCCTTGATGGGCGTATCGTCATCGTCTCTGGAGATAGACGTTCTGATGTTTCTGCTCGATTGACGGTTGCAGGTATAGAACATGCGATTGCGAAAGATGAGCGCAGTGCTTCGATAATGTTTGGAAGCGGCAACGCGGATCTCATCGCCTCTTATACAGCTTTTCATCGACTTGCGAAATTGGTGAAGAGATGACTTTCACGATAGTTCACTTATTTCCGGAATTGCTTGGTACGTACGGTGATCGTGGAAATGTTGAGGTAGTTTCTTGGCGATTGTCACAACGCCAAATTGAAAACGAAGTAATCGCTGTTGGTATCGGAGAGAAGATTCCAAAATCTGCTGATCTGTATTTCCTCGGCGGAGGAGAAGATGATGCTCAAATTGCCGCGATGGAAATTCTTGCGCGGAAAAACGTTATGGCGAAGGTCCTTAATAGCGGTGGTCACGTTTTCGCAGTTTGTGCTGGCTTCCAAATTCTTGGTGATACTTTTCCGGCCTCAGGTGGCCGTGTAATAAGTGGCCTCGGACTTCTTCCAATCGAAACGGTTTCGGTCACTCCTCGATCTGTAGGTGAGGTGCTTTTGAAGCCCACATTTTCCATTGAAGGCGAAGAGTTCTTGACCGGATTCGAAAATCACTCGGGCCAGACGAGATTTACGGATAATTTGCAACCGTTAGGAATTGTCGCGAAAGGAATTGGTAATGGATTGGGTGCTGGTGTTGATGGAGTTGTTACCCCTCAAGTAATCGGCACTTACATGCACGGACCTGCTCTTGTTCGAAATCCCGGTCTCGCCGATTGGGTTCTAGAAAGAAAATTGGGTCGGCTAGAACCTCTCGATGCTTCAATATTTCAACATCTTCATGAGGAGCGTGTGAGAGCTAGTCGGTAGGACCCACTTCTCTTCTCCGGATTGGAATTCGCGTTTGCGGCGGAGTTAGATCGCTGAGAAAACCCCTAATTATTGCCTGTACTAGATCGGGCTTTTCTTTTATAACAAAGTGAGATGCCCCAGGAATAATCGCCAATTGACCTTGCGGTAGCGATTCATAGAGAGAACTCGTGTGTTGCAAACTAAATGCTTCGTCATCGCCCACGAGAACGAGGGTCGGACATTTAATATTTGCCAAGTCGGCCGTTGTTAAATCAGGCTCGGTATTCCATACATGGATCATTCGCCGTTGCTTATCATCAAGCGCTTCATCCGCGTCGGGTGAACGTTCGGCATGTTCTTTTCGATCTTTCTCTGAAAGTTCCCAAGGGGGAGATTGAAAACCGCCGTGGTCAAAGTTGTAGTTCGTTCCGATCGCAACGATTGATCGAACAAGGTCGGGGCGAGCCAACGCGACAAGAAGTGAGATGATCCCGCCATCGCTCCAGCCGACTAAATGTGCTGGACTTTGGACGATGTCCTCTAAATAGGCAATAGTTTCTTTGGCTTGAAAATCAAAGTGGAGGCTTCCTTCTTGATCACCCGTTCTTCCTTGCCCGCTGCGGTCATATGCAAAAACGTGATGCTTATTTTCCACGGCGGGAAGCAGATATTTATCAAAATCCTCCGTGGCGCTCATTCCCCCGTGTAGCAAGACGAGCGGATCGCCGTTATTGGGCCACTCGTAACTCCACACTTGGTGGCCGCGAAGATTCACATATCCCGCCATTCCCACTTTTCCTTCCGAAATCTGATGCGCTCGGAGCCAGTCTAGACTTGAGGTGTGAGCGATACACATCTTCCTCGAAAAGTTTTGGTTACGGGCGCATCGGGCTATATCGGCGGAAGACTCACGAGAGCACTCGTCGCCGATGCCCTAGACGTGCGAATATTCATAAGAGATGCGGCGAAGATTCAAGGCCAACCTTGGGCCCCTGATGTTGAAGTAATTGAAGGAAACGCGAATGTTTATAGTGATCTAGAGAAAGCACTTTCCGGAGTTCACACCGCATATTATTTGCTGCATTCAATTAATTTGGGGTCTCACTTTGATGACATTGAAGCAGAGATGGCGAGGAATTTTGCCACAGCTGCTGCCGCCCAACAGGTAAAACAGATTGTTTATCTTGGGGGAATAGCCAATGACACAAAGCGAAGCAAGCATTTGGCTTCGCGTGCTCAGACCGGCAAAGAACTAGCTTCCCAAGGTGTGCCAGTTGTTGAGCTTCGAGCTGGAATTGTAATTGGATCTGGCTCTGCATCATTTGAAATGCTTCGACACTTAACCCATCGGCTTCCCATAATGACCACGCCAAAGTGGGTAGATAACCGCACACAACCAATTGCTGTTCGCGATGTGCTTTGGTATTTACGAAAATCAGCAGCACTTCCTGAGCCTGTGAGCAGTATCTTCGATATCGGTGGACCGGAAGTCCTTACCTACGCGGAGATGATGCAGAAGTTCGCGAAAATATCGGGATTGCGTCGACGTTGGATAATAAGAGTTCCGGTATTGACGCCAGGGCTTTCAAGTTTATGGATCGGTTTAGTCACCCCTGTTCCAACCGCGTTGGCGCGTCCACTTGTTGGTTCATTGATCAGTGAAGTGGTTGCGGATCCAGCCAAAAGTATTTCTGCACTCATCCCCTCGCCACCCGAGGGTTTGCTCGACGTTGAAAGCGCAATCAAGTTGGCGCTGACAACAATTTCAGATCATGCTGTAGAGACTCGTTGGTCGGACGCTTCGTTTGCAACCGCGCCATGGCAAAAAGCCCAAGGTGATCCAGAGTGGGCAGGAGAGGCGATTCTTAGCGACCTTCGCGAAATTACCACCGATGCTTCTTTGCTGGATGTGTGGAGCAAGATAGAAAGTATTGGCGGGAGCAACGGTTGGTATGGAGTGGATATTTTGTGGTGGTTGCGAGGGTTGATGGATCGAGCTGTCGGCGGTGTTGGGCTTCGTCGTGGCAGACGAGATCCGCAGTTTCTTCGTGTGGGAGATAGCCTTGATTTTTGGAGAGTTGAGGCCTTGGAACCTGAGAAGCGATTAAGGCTTTACGCGGAAATGATTTTGCCGGGAAAAGCATGGTTGGAATTTAGACTCGATCAACAGGGCGGGAAGACGCATGTAATTCAAGAGGCAACCTTTGCTCCTCGTGGACTTGGTGGCCAGATGTATTGGCGCCTTGTCATGCCTTTTCATGTTTTGATTTTTCCGAGAATGCTTCGCAACATTGTTAAGAGCGCAGAACGAGGTAGCCACTCCCGAGGTTAACTAGCACTCCAACATCAATAACTGCGATTACAAGAATAAGTGGGAAAGAAAATCTTTTAGGCAATGTAAAGATCGCGATGCTTGCAATTATGGACAAGGGAATTATCTGTCGATTCTTTGTGACGATCCCCAGCATGATCCCAATTTGCACCAGAGAAATCCCCGCTATAAAAAGACTAATTTTCGAACCAAGCATTTGTGGCAATCCTTTTATTCCAGTTACTCGATCTTTCTCCATGTCCTTTACGACATTTGCAAAGTGAGCGGCTAATCCGAAAAGTGCACCGGCTGTGATCAACCAAATCGGCACGACATAGTTCTGGGAAGTAACAATTGAACTTGGCAGAGCGGCGAAAGCGACAAGATACGGAAGCGGAGAGAGCAAGGTTCGCTTGAAGAAGAAATTGTAAGCAACTCCGCAGCCAAGACCTAAGAGGTGAAGTAAACCGCCGCGAATTCCAAGCGGTCCAAATAGCGATAGCGCGGTCGATAAAGCAAGAGAAATGAAAGTTGAACGAATTACTAGATCTCGTGAAAGTACTCCTTGGGCAATTGGTTTATCTGTTCGCCCTTCAGCTCTGTCGCTCTCTTCGTCAATTAAATCATTTGTCCAACCAACACAGAGTTGTCCGAAGAACACCGCAGCACCTATGAAAAAAGCTCTAGGAAAAGAGGTCAATGAACCGGCAAGAAGAGTGCTCACCAGAGTCACTATGAGGGTTGGACCTAGATGTGAGGTCCGCAGAAGTCGGATGGGCAGCATGTAGTGATTCTCCCTTATCGTGGCAGACTTAGCCGCATGCATGAGTTCACTTCTGAGTTAGAGGAATTAGCAGAACGCGCGTTGACCTACAGTTTGGAACGTCTTAAGGATGACCCGCCACTGGACGGCCCGCGGTCTGCACATGACCTATTCGCTGAAGTGGGAAACACGATTTCTGCAAAAGGGATGGGCGGCCTCAAAGCCCTCGAAGTCTTTACAGATGTGCTTGCACGAGCGTGCATTTCTACGGATCACCCAAGAAATCTTGCTTATATTCCGTCAGCACCAAGTGAGCACGCCAACTTATTTGACCTCGTTGTGGGCGCGAGCGCTTTGTATGGAGGCTCATGGCAAGAGGGTGCAGGCGCGGTCTTTGCGGAAAATCAGGCGCTGCGCTGGGTCGCAGATTTAGCAGGACTTCCTGAAAGTGCTGGTGGTGTATTTGCCCAAGGGGGCACAGTCGGGAATCTTTCCGCACTTGTTGTCGCTCGAGCAGAAGCTCGCAAACGTTGGCCAGATACTTCTAAATGGGCGGTCTTATGTAGCAAAGAAGCACATTCATCCATTTCTTCAGCAGCGAACGTTATGGATGTAGATGTCGTGCTCGTAGAACCTAATGGTCAAGGAAGACTGACCGGCGATGCGGTTGCTCGAGAGATCGACGCATTCCACTCATCTGGATCGACTCGCATATTTGCCGTGGTCGCGACGGCGGGAACAACCAATCTAGGGATTATCGATGAGTTGGACAAAGTCGGATTCGCAACTCAAGAGAGAGATATCTGGTTTCATGTTGATGGTGCTTATGGGTTGGCTGCACTGTGTGCGCCGTCAGCTCGTCCAAAATTCATCGGAGTTGAGAAAGCTGATTCTTTGATAGTGGATCCACACAAATGGCTCTTCGCTCCATTTGATGCATGCGCACTCATCTATCGAAATCCTGAATTGGCTCGCGATGTACATACTCAGAACGCGTCATACCTTGATGCGCTTCACCACGACGATTCATGGAACCCTTCAGATTATGCGATCAACTTAACTCGGCGAACTCGCGGGTTGCCATTCTGGTTTTCTTTAGCCGCGAATGGAACCGACGCCTATGCCGAGGCAGTTGAAAAAACTTTAGAGATGGCTCAGATCGCCGCGCAAAAAATAAGGGAGCATCCTCGCCTCGAACTTTTACGCGATCCCGATCTTTCGGTTGTTTCATTTACTCGACCGGGTTGGCAAAAGGAGGACTATAAGAATTGGAGCGATTCGTTGCTCAATGACGGAATCGGCTTCGTCCCCGCTTCATCTCATAAGGGTCAGTCAATTCTTCGTTTTGCGATTGTTAATCCTTGGACGAAAATCAGTGATATCGATCAAATCTTGGCGACGCTCTAAATCCCACTTTTTTCGGCCATCCTCCTTTAGGCTCAACCCATGGAAGAGAACAGCGCAGAAGCCGGTTCAGTAGTCAGCGGCCTAAGCGACCTCGAAATTCGGATTTTAGATTTTGAGCGGAACTGGTGGCGCTATGCCGGGGCCAAAGAGGGTGCGATTAAGGAGCTCTTTGACATGAGCCCGCCTCGCTATTACCAGTTACTCAACGACCTTATCGATCGTGAGGATGCCCTTGTGGCCTCTCCAATGCTGGTGAAACGCCTTCGCCGCCTTCGACAAGCCCGTATGGCCGCTCGCTCCTCCCGCTAGCCCACTTCACCATTTCCTTGGTTTGCCCACAGGCATAGCCCTGCCCTAGATTTAGCGTTAGCACTCTAGGGGTGCGAGTGATAAGTCACCTCAGAAACCGACGTCCAGCGAAGTGTTGGGCGATTAAGAACCTTAGGAGCGGAAACAACTATGGCAAAGCAGATTGCCTTTAACGAAGAGGCCCGACGTGGTCTAGAACGTGGCATGAATATTCTCGCCGATGCGGTCAAAGTAACCCTTGGACCCCGCGGACGAAATGTTGTTTTGGAGAAGAAGTGGGGCGCTCCCACAATTACAAATGATGGTGTCTCGATCGCAAAAGAAATCGATCTGGATGATCCATGGGAGAAGATCGGCGCAGAACTCGTAAAGGAAGTTGCTAAGAAGACAGACGATGTCGCTGGAGATGGAACAACCACCGCCACCGTTTTGGCTCAAGCACTTGTTCGTGAAGGTCTTCGCAACGTCGCCGCTGGCTCAAACCCAATGGCACTCAAGCGCGGAATTGAAAAGGCTGTCGATGCAATCATCACTGAACTCGGTGCGATGGCAAAGAGCGTAGATTCCAAAGAGCAGATTGCGGCTACTGCATCAATTTCTGCTGCAGACACCACCATCGGCGAGATGATCGCTGAAGCGATGGACAAGGTCGGCAAAGAAGGCGTAATCACAGTTGAAGAATCCAACACATTCGGACTTGAGTTGGAACTCACCGAAGGTATGCGCTTCGACAAGGGTTACATCTCTCCCTATTTTGTGACCGATTCAGATCGCATGGAATCAGTCCTTGAAGATGCTTACATCTTGATTGCTAACTCAAAGATTTCAAACATTAAGGATCTTTTACCAATACTTGAAAAAGTAATGCAATCGGGCAAGCCACTTGCGATCATCGCCGAAGACATCGAAGGCGAAGCACTTGCGACTCTCGTTGTAAACAAGATTCGCGGCACCTTCCGCTCTGCTGCGGTTAAGGCACCGGGTTTTGGAGATCGTCGCAAGGCGATGCTTCAAGACATCGCGATCCTCACAGGGGCGACCGTTGTTTCAGAAGAAGTTGGATTGAAGTTGGATCAGGCAGGACTCGAACTCTTGGGTCGAGCTCGCAAAGTTGTTATCAGCAAGGATGAAACAACCATTGTTGAAGGCGCTGGCGATGCAGATCAAATCAAGGGCCGCGTCACCCAGATCCGTTCAGAAATCGAGAAGAGCGATTCTGATTATGACCGTGAAAAACTGCAAGAGCGCTTGGCTAAATTGGCTGGCGGAGTTGCAGTTATCAAGGCAGGCGCTGCGACTGAAGTTGAACTTAAAGAGCGCAAGCACCGCATTGAAGATGCCGTGCGCAATGCTAAAGCGGCAGTCGAAGAAGGCATTGTTGCCGGAGGCGGCGTTGCGCTACTTCAGGCAGCCAAAGTTGCATTCGCTAAATTGAAGCTCGAAGGTGACGAGGCAACGGGTGCGAAGATTGTTGAAGCATCAGTTGAAGCACCTCTCAAGCAGATTGCTGTTAACGCCGGTCTTGAAGGTGGAGTTGTCGTTGAGAAGGTTCGCCATTTGGAAGCTGGTTGGGGTTTAAACGCTGCCACTGGCGAATACGTTGACATGATTAAGGCGGGCATTATTGACCCTGCCAAGGTCACTCGATCAGCGCTCCAGAATGCTGCTTCTATTGCTGCTCTCTTCATCACCACTGAAGCGGTAATTGCTGATAAGCCAGAACCAAAATCTGCAGCACCTGCAGGTCAAGGTGGCGGAGATATGGACTTCTAAACAGTCCACAAGTCTTCAAGAAGGGCCTCTCGATTACCACGAGGGGTCCTTCTGCTTTATCCTTCACTTATGGGATCAAAGAAGAAGGACGCTTCATCCGTATTTGATGCGCTCGATCTTGCGCGCACCGCTCTTCTCGCTGATGCCGGAGATGCAAAATTAGTTGGTGAATACATAAGCGTCGATTTCGACGATGAAAATCGGATGGCTAGTTATCTTTTTGACGCATTTCTTCCTGGCTACAAAGGTTGGCGATGGGTTGTCACAATTACCAAGGTCGACGTTGAGAGTGACCCAACGGTGTGCGACGTCGCAGTTCTTCCTGGTCCCGATGCGCTACTGGCTCCAGCATGGATTCCTTACGTCGATCGAATTCAACCGGGAGATGTGGGTACTGGCGATATTGTGCCTTCGACAATCGATGATGCACGTCTAGTTCCGGCCAACGGTGTTTTGCTTCAGGATGATGAATTTGATTTGAGAGAAATGTGGGAGTTGGGAATTACTAAAGCGCGCACCTTGTCTATCGAAGGGCGCGACCAAGCTAGCAAGCGGTGGTATGCCAGCGATCGCGGACCGGAGGCACCAATTGCTCAGTCGGCACCAAAACAATGTTCTGGGTGCGGCTTTTTTCTATCTATTTCGGGATCACTGAGATCAGCCTTTGGAGTCTGCGCCAACGCGATTTCCCCCGAGGACGGTCGTGTTGTCTCTGTCGATCACGGCTGCGGAGCCCATTCAGAGGTCACCTTTTAAACTGATCTACACGTGAGGGATCAAGTGCGGTAAACTTGTCCTCTGTCCGCACCATCGTGCGGCTCACACGAGTTGATAATCCAAGGGAGTGTTTTCATGCCTACAGGTCGCGTGAAGTGGTTTAGCCTGGAAAAGGGTTTTGGATTCATTGCCTCTGATGAGGGTGAAGATGTGTATCTCGCCGCGACGTCGCTACCGACCGGTGTCACCAGCGTAAAGCCAGGAACGAAATTGGAATTCGGTGTAGCCGATGGCCGTCGTGGACCACAAGCGCTCTCTGTCAGGATTATTGACGCGCCACCATCGTTGGTTGCAAATTCTCGTGCAAGTCATGATGACCTCGCTGCGATGATCGAAGACACAATCAAGATTCTCGACAAGGTTAGTAATGGTCTTCGTCATTCTCGCTACCCAACGCAGGTTGAGGCCGAGCGTCTTGGAAAAGTGCTGAGAGGCATAGCAAGCCAACTAGACAACCAGTAGGAAAGCCGTCTAGAGACCGGACCTACGTGCTCTCCGCAGCGTATATCTGATACCGACAAGGCCCAAAGCCACTCCAGCTAGGCATGTCCAGATAATTTTCGCTTCGGCATTTGCGGCGAGGGCAACGATTCCTGAGGCCAACCAGAGAATTGTTCCAATAATGATCAGTAAGACAGTTGATCTCGTACTTTGAGACATACGAAAAGAATAGTGCAGATTGCTGCCATTCAGTGAAGAATGGACGCATACTGGAGGCCGATACGTGCGAGTAAGCGAAACTGGAAATTGGCGATCTTTCCGCCATCGCAATTTTCAAATTCTCTTTGCCGCAAATGTTTTTTCAAATGTTGGCTCTTGGGCTCAACGAATCGCTCAAGATTGGCTCGTTTTACAACTTACCCATAGCGGTACAGATCTTGGATTGGTAACCGCGCTTCAATTTGTTCCCGTGCTTTTCTTCAGCTTGCACGGGGGAGCCTTTGCGGATCGATTTGATAAACGAAAAGTTTTGATTTTCACCAATCTCGGCGGTGGTACCACCGCAGGAGTTCTGGGACTTTTAGTCATTTTTCACCAAGTTAAGTTGTGGCACGTTTTCGTTCTTGCTTTTCTACTAGGAACAGCAAATGCAATCGACAACCCCGTGCGCCAATCATTTAATGCCGAGGTGGTTGGTCATGCAGACGTAGGTAACGCTGTCAGCCTCAACTCTGCGAATTTCAACGCGGGTCGCTTAGTGGGTCCAGCAATTTCCGGTGCGGCCATCGCTGCTTTTGGTACTGGTCCATCATTTCTTTATAACTCTTTGTCTTATGTGGCAGTGATCTTCGCTCTTACAAAAATGCGCAAAAGCGAATTCTTCAAACTTCCAAAGACTTCGGGAGGCACAAGTATCCGTGAGGGACTTCGCTATGTGAAGGCGCGTCCGGATCTATACGTCGTGATGATTGTGGTTTTTTTCATGGCGACATTCGGTCTTAACTTTCAAATCTTTAACGCACTAATGGCAACAAAAGCCTTTCACAAAGGGGCCGTTTCATTCGGATTGCTCGGAACATTCCTGGCGATAGGTTCGTTCTCTGGTGCACTCATGAGTGCTCGTTTGGAGCGGTTCCGCAAACCGTTGTTTGTTATCCGAGGCGCGTCATTGTTCGGTCTCTCCATCACAATTTTGGCATTTGCTCCCAATTACCTCGCCTACGCTATTTGGCTACCGGTATGCGGATTCCTCACTCTCACTACGTTGATTATGGCTAACACATTGATGCAGATTAATTCCGATCCACTTCTTCGAGGAAGGATTATGGGAATTTATCTTTTGGTATTCCTAGGTGGAGCACCGCTCGGCTCGCCGCTGATCGGTTTCATGGCAGAGCAAGTTGGTATTCGACCAACCATCGCTGGCTGCGGAATGATTACATTTGTTGCTGCAGGCACATCATGGCTTCGATATAGAGACAAAATTTCAGTGCCGGCAGATTTCTCTATTGACGTTGTTCTACCGCCCACTTATGACAACAAGGGCTAATATCCCAAAGAGCGCAATTAAAGTAATTATTCTGCGCGTTTTATAGCTCATGGCTCATTTTTTCACTCGTACTTTCTGAAGGAACCAAGAAAATCATGCCCATACTGATTATGACAAGCAACGGAACCATTAGGTAGGCCCTGGATATTCCAAGGTGGTCTCCGATGAGTCCCAATAAAAATGGCGCTCCACCTATTGCCAGTCCGGCCCCAAGGGAGCTTTGACCGATTGCAAGATCAGGACGTCCATCGCTAAATCCGATCAGTCGAAGCGAAATCAATCCAAATTGCATCGCAAGCCCAATTCCATTTGCGAAAAGGGCAACAAGAGAGATCCAGAGAACGTGCGAACTCCAAAGGACTGAAAATCCAATAAGTTGAACAATCATCATGGCTTTGATTTGGCGATCAAGCTCAATCTTCCGCAACCATCGCGGGCCAAACCATCTGCCTGTTCCCATTCCTACACCGAAAGCAACGACACAAATTGTTGATATTGCCGCGCTTGAACCAGAGCGATCGCGCAAGAGGGCAGCAGACCAAAACGTGGTCGCAAATTCACTTGAGATACAGGCGACGAATCCAATCCACGCAAACCAGAATTTCGAACTCAGACTTCCGCCTTGCTGTTTAGCGGCTTCAATATCTAATTCAGCGCCAACTTTATTACGGTTGAGCAAATAGAGAACGATAGAAAAAGGAGCAATTATCACTAATCCAAGGCGCCAACTAATAGACGTATTTGCAATGGTTCCCACGGTGAGCGTTCCCAGTACGTAACCAACTGAACCAATGGCAGCGGCTTGTGACACGGCTTGACCAGCTTTAGCGCCAAAATGTTGAGATAGTTGCGTGACCATTGAGTTGATAACTACGGAAATACCAAAGCCGCAAATAAGTATTGCAAGCAAAGTTATTTGGACGGGCGGGGCGAAAATAAATCCGAGACCACCGATGCAGAAGACTGCAAGACCCAACCATGCCGTTAGCGAACGTCCAAAAGTATGAACAAGTTTTGGAGCCGCCATGCCGGCAAAGATTGCTGCCACCCCAAGTGCGGTTCCATGTAATCCGGCAATTGCTAGCGAAGTGTGTTGTTCGGCTCTTAACAGCGGTTGAGCTGGTCCAAATCCACCCATGAAGAAATTGACCGCAGATAATTGCAAGGCAATAGTCCAAAAAGCGCGATCGCGCGTAATGCTCATTTTCCGCTTTTCTCGTGCTTAGAGGGCGCCTACAACATATTCGATGCTGGAAGTAAGGGCATCAATGTCGCTTGGCTCTACTGCTGGGAACATTCCTATACGCAGTTGGTTCTTGCCAAGCTTGCGATAAGGCTCGGTATCAACAATTCCGTTTGCTCGTAGGGCTGCTGCGACCAAAGTTGCATCAATAGAGTCATCGAAATTGATAGTGCCGACCACATTGGATCGCATCGCTGGATCCACGACAAAAGGCGTTGTGTAGGTGGTTCTTTCAGCCCATCCATAAAGGCGCGAAGCAGAGTCCGCACTTCTACCTGATGAAAAAGCCAAGCCCCCATTTGAGTTCATCCACTCAATTTGCTCTGCAAGCAACACAAGTGTTGTAACAGCTGGAGTGTTGTAAGTCTGATCGAGTCGGCTATTTTCAATAGCGATGGTGAGATCTAAGAATGCAGGGACCCAGCGGCCAGAACTCTTAATCTTTTCCACTCGCGCAATCGCTGCCGGACTCATTAGAGCAATCCAAAGTCCGCCATCTGAGGCAAAAGATTTTTGTGGTGCAAAATAATATGTATCAAATTCATTTGCATTAACAGCAATTCCTCCGGCGGCGCTTGTGGCATCCACGGCTACCAACGCATCACCAATTCCTGAGGGCCGAATTATTGGTGCGCAAACGCCCGTACTCGTTTCGTTATGCGTTAAGGCATAAAGGTCAATTCCATCTTCAGCAATAGAAAAAGGATGTGTCCCTGGCTCAGATTTGATAACCGATGGGTCGCTGATAAATGGAGCTTCCTTTGCGGCCGCGGCAAACTTGGATGAGAACTCCCCGAAAACGAGATGCTGAGATTTTTTCTCGATCAAGCCAAAAGTAGCGATATCCCAGAACGCTGTAGAGCCTCCGTTACCAAGAATCACTTCATAGCCCTCTGGAAGGGTGAAAAGAGAGTTCAATCCTTCGCGAACACGATGGACCACGTTTTTAACTGGTTTTTGTCTGTGCGAGGTGCCGAGCACTTTTCCACTCGCGACCAAAGCGCTGAGTGCTTCCGGTCTAATTTTGGAAGGCCCACATCCAAAGCGACCGTCAACGGGGAGCAGATTTTTCGGGATCTTTATCTCATTCACCCGCGCAGTTTACGGGTAGAAGCGAGCAATCTCCCATTCGTTGGCAGCAGCTGCCGAGTGTGCAGACGAGCGCTCATATCTAAATCGATCGTGCAATCGTGAATAGCGGCCTTGCCAGAATTCAATCGAAGTTGGTTCGATGCTGTAGCCGCCCCAATGGGAGGGTCGCGGCACGAGGGAGCCTTCTGGCCATTTTTCTGCGGCGGCTTTCCATCGAATTTCCAATTCTTCGCGACTTTGCAAACGATCTGATTGTCGGCTTGCCCAGGTTCCTATTTGGTGTCCCCACGGCCGGGAGGCAAAGTACTCGTCAGATTCTGAATCTGAGATCTGGTCTGCAATACCGGTAATGCTGACTTGGCGTTCCATGCCAAACCAGGGAAATAGAAGTGAGACTTTGGGCTGTGAGTGAATGGCTTGGCCTTTTCGAGAACCGTAATTGGTAAAGAAGATGAATTTATTGTCGGTTACACCTTTAAGAAGGACGGTTCGCGAAGTTATTTCACCTATGTGGTCGACGGTGGATAGGACCATCGCGTTTGCTTCGATGATTGTGGGGTTGGCATGGGCCGCCTTGAGCCATTCAGTGAAAAGTTCGAAGGGATCAGCGGGAACTGCGTCGAGTCCAACCTCCCCATAGGAGCGGCGCATAGCCGCGATATCGGCGCTGCTCATCTGTATATCCATAGATGTATCTAACGTCACTTTCTTTTTAAGCGCATCTCGGCACTCTTTTGGTAGAGCAAAGCCGTAATCAGGGGCAGAATATCCACCATCAGTGAGCGTGAAATGCCTCGCGGGAGACAAGAGAATTAAGAAGGGTTTCGTCATGACTGAAGATTTCAAGCCCGGCCTTGAAGGGGTCATTGCCTTTGAATCTGAGATTGCAGAGCCTGACAAGGAGGGAAGCGCCCTTCGTTATCGTGGAGTTGATATTGATGATTTAGTCGGACGAGTTTCTTTCGGCAATGTGTGGGGCTTGCTCGTCGACAACGAATTCCAACCTGGGCTTCCGCATTCTGAGCCGTATCCGCTTCCCGTTCATACTGGTGATGTTCGCGTTGATGTTCAATCCGCGATTGCCATGTTGGCACCCGCATGGGGATTCAAACCACTTCTAGATATTTCTGATGAAGAGGCGCGCGACAATCTTGCAAGAGCCTCAGTCATGTTGCTTTCTTACGTTGCACAATCTGCACGAGGAACGTCATTGCTTCCTGTTCCTCAATCT
>Ga0194061_1001285_pt1 | contig 14837 bp, 12 predicted proteins | sample SepL2221m_MetaG_FD_163423 | JGI IMG/M metagenome (GOLD analysis project Ga0194061, IMG submission 163423) | Anoxic zone freshwater microbial communities from boreal shield lake in IISD Experimental Lakes Area, Ontario, Canada - Sep2016-L224-21m | ecosystem: Environmental > Aquatic > Freshwater >...
GGCCAGAATCCAGCCCATGGACAGCAAGGTGAGCCAGGTGGCGCCCGAGCGGATCATGTCGAGGTGGCCGGCCCGATAAACCTGGTCGGCGTGAAAGCCCCGCCAAGTCGCAGCAATCATGCGCACGGTCGCATCAAAATTGTCGGCGCCACAAGCCAGGGCGGATGCATTGATGGCTCCTGCGGACGTACCCGTAATGATGGGAAACGGGTTGGACTCGTTGCCGGCGCCGCAGGCCAGGCGTATGTCGGCGATGGCTTCCAGTACCCCCACTTGATAGGCCGCGCGGGCACCTCCGCCTGTCAATAAAAGCCCGGCTGGGCGGGGGTGCGAAATGGCGTCTGGCATGGTAATCATTATGGGATGTGCATGCGCATGGAAACGCCGAGTTGGCATGAATGAGATGGGGGTTAACCCGTATCAAAACTCCAATATTCAGTGCGCTCCTTCGGTACCCGCGTGATAAGTAGGGTTGGATAGACTATGCACATCTTCAGGAGAAATTGAATGACTGTGACAGTGCAAGCTATCAACGATGCGATCAAGTCTGTGATCGACCCCAATACCGGCAAAGACTTTGTGTCTACAAAGGCCGTGAAAAATCTGACGGTGTCCGAAGGCGACGTGGCTTTTGATGTGGAGCTGGGCTACCCGGCCAAGAGCCAGATCGCGGGTCTGCGCAAGGCGTTGATCGCGGCTACCAAGGGCGTTCCCGGGGTCGGCAATGTATCGGTCAACGTGACGGTCAATATCGTGGCCCACTCGGTGCAGCGCGGTGTGCAGCTGTTGCCACGCGTCAAAAATATTGTGGCCGTCGCATCGGGCAAGGGCGGTGTGGGCAAGAGCACTACTGCCGTCAACCTGGCGTTGGCACTGGCTGCCGAGGGCGCGCGCGTGGGACTGCTGGACGCCGACATCTACGGCCCCAGCCTGCCCATGATGATGGGTATTGAAGGTCGCCCAGAGTCCGATGACGGCCAGACCATGGACCCGCTCGAGAACTACGGCGTGCAGGTCATGTCCATCGGCTTCCTGGTGGCGCAGGACGAGGCCATGATCTGGCGCGGCCCAATGGCCACGCAGGCGCTGGAGCAGCTGCTGCGCCAGACTAACTGGAAAGACCTGGACTACCTGGTGGTCGATATGCCACCGGGAACGGGCGACATTCAACTGACGCTCAGCCAGCGCGTACCCATGACGGGTGCCGTCATCGTGACCACGCCGCAGGACATTGCGCTGCTGGACGCCAAGAAGGGAATCAAGATGTTCGAGAAGGTTGGTGTGCCGATTCTGGGCATTGTCGAAAACATGGCGGTGCACGTGTGTACCAACTGCGGCCATGTTGAGCACATCTTTGGCTCTGACGGCGGCAAAAAAATGGCTGCCGAGTACAACATGGACTACTTGGGAGCACTGCCGCTGAATATGCAGATTCGTCTGCAGGCCGACAGCGGCAAGCCCACTGTGGTGGCAGACCCCGACGGCGAAGTGGCCGGCATTTACAAGGCCGTGGCCCGCCAGGTGGCGGTGTCGATTGCCGCGCGGAACAAGGATTTTTCCAGCAAATTCCCGTCCATCACCATCAGCAAGGGCACCTGAGCGTTCGCCGTTTCATGGCCACCAAACGCCCTGCCATCGAAGTCGCCGTCATCCTGCGCAAGGAGCGCATTGAGGGCGCCATGAGCCGTTGGCAAACCTGGCGTTGGGTGCTCGATGATGTGGTCGAGCAGGAGCCGGGGTTTGGCGCAGAACCCCGTCTTCTCTATAAGAATGATAGCGGGGAACGCTGGTTGCACGGGGGCTTGCGGGTCGAACTGTTTGAAGACGACACCGAGGGTTACCAGCTCAATGTCACCACACCGACACCCGGCTGGTTTGTGTTGTGGCGCATGGAAGAAGAGGCCACAGTGGCGGATGAGCCCATTGCGCGCCCGGTGGTGGTCAGCCTGAGCTATCACGACGCCAGCCGATGGCTGGACGCGCAGGAAACGGTGGAGCAGTTGCCCGCCCCCCCGGCCGTGGTGGAGTGGCTCAAGGCCTTTGTTGCCGAGTTTTATCAACCCGAAGTCAAACGCCCCAAGCGGCCTGAGAGTTTCAAGTCGCTGACTGACCGTTTTGGCAATCCGGCGTCTATCACCACCATCAAGAGGCATGGCTCAGGCGATGGCAGCGGTGCGGGTTCCGGTCAAGGCGGTGGTAAGGGCAAGCCGCGCCATGGCTGATGGATTTTTAGGCCGCTGGGCGCAGCGCAAAACCGATGCGCGCCAGGGCAAGCCATTGGGTGAGCCGGAATTGCCGACAAAGCCCCAGGCCAAGCCCCAGCCACTGTCACCGGGTCCGGTAAGCGTGGCCGCCATGCCGGGGCCAACCCAATCAGATGCGCAGTTGCCTGCCGCCGCATCAGTCGAAGCCGAAGCACCACCCCTGACCCTGCGAGATGTAGAGACTCTGGGTCAGGAATCCGACTTCAAGCCCTTTATTGCCCGGGGTGTTGATCCCGCCGTGCGCAATGCGGCCATGAAAAAATTGTTTGCTGACCCGCACTACAACGTGATGGACCGGCTGGACATTTATATCGACGATTATTCGCAAAGCGACCCCCTGCCGCTTTCGATGCTCCGCAAAATGGCCAGCGCGCAATTTCTCAACCTGGTGGATGAAGGGCCAGAGGGCCCCGTGCCCACTGCGTCCGCGGAACCTCCCATAACGATAACGAACCCGACAACGAGACAAGAAGACCATGCCCACACTGATTTGCGATTGCAACCAGACGATGCCCCTGTCGTCCCAGACCCTGGGCGCGGCGCTGAATGAAACACTGACACTTCACTCCACGCTGTGCCGCCGAGAGGCGGGTGCATTTCAAAAAGCACTGACCTCGGGTGACGACGTGGTGGTGGCCTGCACGCAGGAGAGTCGCCTGTTTCAGGAAATTGCCGCGCAGACTGAAGGCGCTGCGGGCGTCCCCATTCGCTTTGTCAACATCCGCGAGACCGGCGGCTGGAGCAAAGACGCTGCCCAAGCCAGCCCCAAAATAGCGGCTCTGTTGGCCGTCGCTCATTTACCCGCACCCGAACCCGTGGCCACCGTCAGTTACCAGAGTGCCGGACGCGTGCTAGTCATTGGCACACTCGACGCTGCCGAGCAGGCCGCGGCGTTGCTGGCTGACGCTCTGGATGTCACCCTGTTCAGTCTGGGTGCAGGTGAAAGCGGTGGCGCACAGGAGCGGCGCTACCCGGTGCTGACCGGCAAATTGGATGGCATTACCGGCTGGCTGGGCGCGTTTGAAATCAGCTGGACCCAGAATAATGCCATTGACTTGGACTTGTGCACTCGTTGCAATGCCTGCCTGAGCGCTTGCCCGGAAGGCGCCATTGGTTTCGATTACCAGATTGTCAACGCTCTGTGCAAGTCCCACCGGTCCTGCGTGAGCGCCTGTGGGGTTGCGGGTGCCATCGATTTCGGCCGGGCGCCCCAGGCACACACCGAAACCTTTGACCTGGTGCTGGACCTGCGTGTCACTCCTGCGTTCACCCAGCACGCCTTGCCACAAGGCTATTTTTCAGTCGGCAGCAACGCACCCGGACGCACCGACCTGACGACTGCTGTCGTTCGTCTGCGTGGCCTAGTGGGCGAGTTCGAGAAGCCCCGCTTCTTCGCCTACAAGCAAAAGCTGTGCGCACACACCCGCAACACCCAGGTTGGCTGCACCGCCTGCATTGACGTGTGCTCCGCGTCGGCTATCAGTTCGGACATCAAGAGTCAGCAAGTTGTGGTCAACCCCAGCCTGTGCGTGGGTTGTGGCACCTGCACCACCGTGTGTCCCAGCGGCGCTTTGACCTATGCCTACCCGCGCACCAATGAGCAGGGCGTTGCACTCAAGACAATGCTGTCCACCTATACGCGCTCCGGTGGCAAAAACGCCGCAGTACTGCTGCATAGCCACGAAGGTGGCGTGCGGGTGATTGGCGATTTGGGCCGCGCCGCGCAGTTGGACCTCGCCACCCGGGGTGTGCCGGCACGCGTGTTGCCGCTGGCGTTGCACCATAGCGCATCGTTGGGTATGGACCTTTGGTTGAGCGCCTTGGTTTATGGCGCGACCCAAGTGTGGGTGCTGTTGACTGACGAGGATGCACCCCAATACCGCGAGGCCCTGCAAACCCAGATGGACGTGGCGCAGGCGATTTTGACTGGCCTTGGGTATAGCGGAACACATCTTCGCCTGCTGCACGCACGCGATGCGCGTGACCTGGCCGGGCTGGACGCAGATTTGCAGGCCGTGCCCGCACGAGGTGTTGGGCATCCCGGCGGCTTTGCCGTGCAGGCCGACAAACGCGCGACACTGGAACTGGCGCTGGACCACCTCATTGCACAGGCTCCATTGAAGCCTGCCACGATTGCATTGCCCGCCAAGGGCTCACCCCTGGGCGCGTTGGCCATCAACAAGGACGCCTGCACCCTGTGCCTTAGCTGTGTCAACGCTTGCCCCGCAGCTGCACTGCAAGACAACCCGCTGGAGCCACAGCTCAAGTTCATCGAGAAGAACTGCGTGCAATGCGGTTTGTGCGTCACAACCTGCCCCGAGAATGCGCTCGCGCTGTTGCCCCAGCTCAACCTGGGGGCACAGCGCAAAGAGGCAGTGGTCCTCAATGCCATGCAACCCTACCTGTGTATTCGCTGCAGCAAACCCTTTGGCACGCTTAAAGGTATTGAAGCCATGCTGGGCAAGTTGTCCGGCCACGCGATGTTTCAGGGCGCTGCCGCTGACCGCCTTAAGATGTGCGGCGACTGCCGGGTGATCGACATCCACTCGGCCGAAAATGAAGTCCGAATTACCGACATCCGCTAATGGAAATGAACCGTTCAGGAGCACAGACACCGCCATGACACAAGCCCCTATTTCCGGCGCCGGCCTTGACGAAGAAACTGCCAGAGCGGAGCTATATGGGCTGCTAGCCCTTGTGTACTATGCGCCACCTGCTCCTGAGTTGATAGCGCAGTTGCGAGTGGCGGTCACCGAGGCGCCTGCAGCAGGCGGCTTTCTGGAAGAACCCTGGCGCGTCTTGGTGGGTGTGGCGCGTGCCATGGATGACGCCAGCGTCACCGCAGAATACATCGCCCTGTTTGGCGGCGTCGGAAAACCTGAGGTCTACCTGTTTGGTTCTTTCTACCTGAGTGGCTTTCTCAACGAAAAGCCACTGGCGGCTTTGCGCACCGATATTGCCGCGCTGGGGCTGGCGCGTGATGACGCGATGTCGGAGACCGAAGACCACATCGCATACCTGTGCGAAGTGATGCGTTACCTGATCGCCGGTGACGACGTGGCGGTTGCCAACCTGGCTCGACAGCAGGCCTTCTTTTCGACCCATCTGCAACCCTGGGCGCTGCGCATGTGTGACGCTCTGCAGGCGCACCCCAAGGCCCACTTTTACGCGGCGGTGGCAGCCCTGACTCGCGCTTTCATGGCGGTGGAGGCGCAGGGTTTTGATATGCTGGATCGGTGACAGCTGCAAAGTCGGTGCCGCTCAGCCTTGCGGGGGCAGATCGCACGGCAGCCAGACTCCAAACACGGCACCCGATGAATCTTCGCCACAGTCGCGTCGGTTGGCGGCGCGGATGGTCCCTCCGTAACGATCCACTAGCCCCACGCTGATCCACAACCCCAGTCCGTTGCCATCGTCTTTGGTAGTGAAGAATGGACTGAAGAGGCGCTCCCGAATGGCGTCACTCAGGCCGGTTCCGGTATCGCAAATCTCTATTAGTACGCCGGGATGGCCTGGCGCATCCCGCTGATCGCGTGTACGCAAGGTCAGTGTGCCCCCGTCCGGCATTGCTTGAATGGCGTTGATCATCAGGTTGATCAACACTTGCTGTAGCTCTTGCCGGTTGATGGGCGCGTGCGATGTTGCAATTATTTGCCTTTCTATCCGGATCTTTGTGCGGGCCAGCAAGTGCTCTACCAACACCAGTGAGCTACTGAGCGCGGCACTCACATCCACCGCTTCCACGTAGCCCGCATAGTCGTTGGGGCGGGCGTACTGTAGCAGTTGGGTCACGATCAAGCGCATGCGGTCCACCTGCTGGTCCATCAACTTGAGTTCGGTTTGAACGGGCTCGGCATACTCGCCCAGAATCTCGCGCACCAGGTCCAGGTTACCTTGCATCACCGCAATCGGGTTGTTGATCTCGTGTGCCACGCTGGCGGTGAGCTGCCCAATGGCAGCCAGCTTTTCTGACTTGACTAATTGTGCTTGCGCTTGTTGCAATGTCTGGTTGCTCAGGGACAGTTCTTGCGTTCGCTCGGCCACGATGGCGTCGAGCTCAAAACCCCAGCGTTGCAGTACCTGTGTATTCTCCTCAATCACATCCAACAGTTGATCCAGGTGGTTTGCGAGCGCACCCAATTCGTCGTGCACCCACAATTGCCCAACGCGTGCATTGGCGTCGCCATCTTGCACGCGCTGCATGGTCTGGTTCATACGTTCGACAGGTTGGAAGATGCTGCGGGCCCAGCGCAAGGAGAACCAGGCCGTCAAAACCATTGCAACTGCAAAGATGCCCACGATCAGAGCAAGAATGCCGTACTTTGTCATTCGGTACGGCGTTTCCAGATAACCCACATACAACATGCCCACGCGCTGACCGGCTCCATCCATGAGGGGTTCGTATCCGGATACATACCAGTCGTTGACGACGAAGGCGCGGTCCAGCCAGGTCTCGCCACGCTCCAGAACAGCGTCGTGTACGGCCTTGGATACGCGGGTGCCTATCGCGCGTTTGTCCTGAAACAGTCGCACATTGGTGGTGATGCGTACATCGTCCAGGAACAGAGTGGCCGTGCCCATGCTGCCAAGTGGCAACGAGCCTTCGGGATACACAATTTTGTTGATGTGGTCGATGAGCGGCAGGTTCTGGTTGAGTAGCACACCGGCGCGTAGCCATGCGACGATCTGACCGGTGGCATCGCGCACCGGTGCGGTGGACAGCATGACCAGCGCCTGATCCTCTTGTGTACGGGTGCTGGGGACGGCGCTTGCCGTGGGAATGAGAGGTATTTGCAGACGCGCGGCCAGATGCGGTGACAGCGCAAGTAACTGAACTTGGCTCAATCGCTGGATGGTTGCCGTTGCATCGTCGTTGGCTTGGTCCGGGGGTACGGCGAAGCTGGCGGAGTGTTGCGAACCACCGCCGGCCGCCCAACTGGCCGTCAGCAGTTGACCTTGGGCGCTGTAGAGGTTGATGAAGTCAAAACCCAGGCGTTGCTGGGCTTGCGTAAGTTGTGTTTGTATTGCACTGTCGCTTTTGCTGCTAAGTGCCAAAACCAGTCTGTGTGATCCTGCGATGGCTTGCGTGCCCGAGCCGACTTCGTTGAGCACTTGTCCAAAATAACCATGGGCCACGGCCAGATCGCTGCGCACCTTGGTGATAAGTAAGCGGTCAAAGGCGGAGTTGCCCCAAATGACCAACGCTGCAACCAGCAAAGGCAGCACCACCACCAAGGGCAGTAATGACAGCATCATTAGCTTGTGGCGCACCGACAGGTCGTGCCATCGACGGCGCGATGCTAACGCAGTGCTCATGGGCCGGACCACTCGGAGTAGCGTCGCTCCAACGTGCGCCGTGATACACCCAACAACTCGGCTGCGCGAGTCTTGTCGCCCTGCACCGAGTCCAGTACCGACTGGATATGTTGTTTTTCCAACGTCTGCAAGTTGGTGGCCGTTTGCCCTGTGTGACTGGTCGGGTACGGTGTCACACCATACAACGCTGATACGTTGAGTTCACCCAGTATCAGTGAGCGTTCCATAAGGTTGCGCAACTCTCTGGCATTGCCAGGCCAAGCGTATTGCAGCAGGTAGTTCATTTGCGCATCGGAGATCAGCAGCGGTGAGATGCCCTTGCCAGGCACTAGGTGTGTCATGAAGTGCTGCACAAGGTCGGCGATGTCTTCTTTGTGTTCACGTAAGGGCTTTAGCACGATGTCCACTACCTGCAAACGGTAGTACAGGTCTTTGCGAAAGCGGCCGGCTTCCACCTCATGCTGCAAGGATCGGTTGGTGGCCGCCATGATGCGTACGTTAACGGGTACCAGTTGGGTGCTGCCCACGGGCCGCACATGCAGGTCTTCCACCGCACGCAGCAGTGCTGCCTGGATTGTCAGTGGCAGCTCGGCCACTTCATCCAGAAACAGGGTCCCACCTTGTGCGTAATAAAAAAGGCCATCGTGCGCGGTGGATGCGCCTGCGAACGCGCCCTTGGCGTGGCCAAAAAGTGAACTTTCCATATGCTCTGGTGAAATGGACGCGCAGTTGACTGGCACGAATTGCCCGCTGGCGCGCGGACTCAAGCCATGTAGGGCGCGGGCAACGAGTTCTTTGCCGGTGCCGGATTCGCCTTGCAGTAACACTGTACTGTCCACCGCCGCCACACGGATTAGCGTTTCACGCAAGGCGCGCATGTAGGCCGAGCTCCCAATCAAACCCGTGGCACTTCCGGTCTGGCGCGACAGCGTGTGGCGTAGTACGAAGTTTTCGCGCTGCAGGCGCGATGACTCGAAACAGTGCTTGATGGCGTTGAGCATCTGCGGCACGCGAAACGGCTTGAGGATGAAGTCGGACGCGCCGGCGCGCAGCGCCTCGATCGCGGTGTCCAGGTCAGCGAATGCCGTGATCAAAATCACATGGCCCCGGTAGCCACCTTCGCGCAGAGCTTTGAGCCAACCCACTCCGCTTTGACCGGGCAGGGAAATGTCCAGAATGATCAGGTCAAAGTGTTGCGCTTGCAGGAATTGGGCGCCCTCTTCGGCACTGCCGGCACTGTGCACGGTGCGGCAACGCGGCACCAGTGTCTTGACCAGAAAGTTGCGCATACCGGGTTCGTCGTCCACGATCAGAATCGACCAATCAGGCCAACCCTCTGCGGGACGTGCGGGTAAATATTCTGGCGTGGGTAGAGTGATCGGGTTGGTCATAAGGCGTTTGAATTCTATCGATAGACCTGAGTAATTTAGTCGGGTAAAAATATATTTGGAGCCGATCTTTCACCTAACTTGTCGCTAGCTTACAAGCGGTCGTGCGACTGTGTGTCGTCACTCTGCGACAACTTGTCGCAGGCACCTGCGCAGTCTGGCACTACTGGCGGCTAAATGAACGCATATTTTTTTGGCCTTTTCTGAAGTCTCCAGCTGAGGCGGCAATTTTGGTTGGTTTTGATTGCCTGGCATGAAAGATGCTAAGTCGCACAGCGAATCGGGCGTCCCTAGGTTATGGCCGCTAGGGGCAATAGATTGACCGACGTTGGGTGACTTTAGTCGCAAGGGTTTGCCCACTTGTTGATGCACGCGCTTGTTGCTAAATTCCTCCGCAATCGAGCTATGCAGTTCCGTGCATACGAGCGAACCATAAGAGGAGCCCGTTCATGTCTTCATCCCCTTCCAAACTGTCGCGACGCACCCTGTTTGCTGGTGCGGGTACCGTGGGAGCGTTGGCTGCCGCAGTGGGCGTTCTGCCTGTTGCGCAACAGACTACCCAGGCTCCTGCGATCAAGCCAAAGCCTGAACGCGGCGGCGGTTACGAGTTAAGTGCACACGTCAAGCAGTACTACAAAACGACTCTGGTCTGACTTCGTTTTTCCACCCGGCTTTCGGAGACTCTCATGTTGCTAACAAAAAAATCTGAAGCGTTGGGCGTAACCCAGCGATCACCCTTTGTGCATAGTCTGCGCCGCGGGTTGGCGCAAGCGCTGCCCACCATGGATCGGCGCGCATTTTTGCGTCGCTCGGGACTTGGCGTAGGTGTTGGTCTAGCTGCTTCGCAACTCACTTTGGTGAAGAAGGCACAAGCCGCAGTTCACGATGTGGCGTTGGGTAAAAGCAAGGTTGAAGTCAAGCGCACGGTGTGCACGCACTGCTCGGTTGGCTGTGCAGTGGATGCCGTGGTGGAGAACGGCGTGTGGGTGCGTCAGGAACCGGTTTTTGACTCTCCCATCAACCTGGGGGCACACTGCGCCAAGGGTGCGGCGCTGCGTGAGCATGGCCATGGTGAGTACCGTTTGCGCTACCCCATGAAACTGGTCAACGGCAAATACGAGCGCATCAGTTGGGACACTGCATTGACCGAGATCAGTGCCAAGCTGCTGGACCTGAAGAAGGCCAGCGGACCTGACTCGATTTACTGGATTGGTTCTTCCAAGCACAACAACGAGCAGGCGTATCTGATGCGCAAGTTTGTCAGCTTCTGGGGAAGCAACAACTGCGACCACCAGGCGCGCATCTGCCATTCCACCACGGTGGCCGGTGTTGCGAACACCTGGGGCTATGGTGCGATGACCAATTCGTACAACGACATGCAAAACAGCAAGTGCGCCATGTACATCGGCTCCAACGCCGCTGAAGCGCACCCGGTCAGCATGTTGCACATGTTGCACGCCAAAGAGACCGGTACCAAGATGATTGTGGTGGATCCGCGCTTCACGCGAACAGCCGCCAAGTCGGATGAGTATGTTCGCATCCGCTCTGGCTCGGACATCCCTTTCCTGTTTGGCGTGCTGTACCACGTCTTCAAGAACAACTGGGAAGACAAGCAGTACATCAACGACCGCGTTTGGGGCATGGACAAGGTCAAGGAAGATGTTCTGGCCAAGTGGACGCCAGACAAGGTGGAAGAAGCCTGCGGCGTGAAGGAAGAGCAGGTCTTTAAAGTCGCCAAGATGATGAGTGACAACCGGCCCAGCACTTTGGTCTGGTGCATGGGTCAGACCCAGCACACCATTGGCAACGCCATGGTGCGTGCATCGTGCATTTTGCAACTGGCCCTGGGCAATGTGGGCAAGTCGGGCGGCGGCACCAACATATTTCGTGGCCACGATAACGTGCAGGGCGCCACCGACGTCGGCCCTAACCCCGACTCGCTGCCGGGATACTACGGCATTGTCGAGGGCTCGTGGAAGCATTTCGCCAAGGTCTGGGGCGTCGACTTTGAGTGGATCAAGAAGCAGTTCTCGGCACCCGCCATGATGAGCAAGCCCGGCATCACCGTGTCGCGCTGGATTGATGGTGTGCTTGAGAAGAATGAACTGATCGACCAGGATTCCAACCTGCGCGGCGTGTTCTATTGGGGCCATTCACCCAACTCCCAGACGCGGGGTCTGGAGATGAAGCGCGCCATGGACAAGCTCGACCTGCTGGTGGTGGTGGACCCGTATCCGTCTGCCACGGCGGCCATGGCGGCTATGCCTGGAAAGCCTGAAGACCTGAATCCCAACCGTGCGGTCTACCTGCTGCCCGCAGCCACGCAGTTTGAGACCTCGGGCTCAGTCACTGCATCGAATCGCTCCCTGCAGTGGCGCGAAAAAGTGATCGAGCCGCTGTGGGAGAGCCGCAGTGACCACATGATCATGCAGCAGTTTGCAGATCGTCTCGGTTTTGGCAAAGAGCTGTCCAAGAACTTCAAGATGCAACAGGTCAAAGGTTTGGACGAACCGGTGCCAGAAGACATCCTGCGCGAGATTAACAAGGGTGTCTGGACCATTGGCTACACCGGGCAAAGCCCTGAACGGCTCAAGGCGCACATGCGCAACATGAACGCGTTTGACGTCAAGACGCTCAAATGCAAAGGCAAGGTCATCGATAAAGAGACCGGCTATGACATGAGTGGCGACTACTTTGGCTTGCCATGGCCTTGTTTTGGTACGGCCGAACTCAAGCACCCGGGTTCCCCTAACCTGTACGACACCTCCAAGCACGTCATGGACGGTGGTGGTAATTTCCGCGCCAACTTCGGTGTCGAGCGTGAGGGCAAGAGCCTGCTGTCCGAAGACGGCTCCCACTCGCTGGGTGCGGACATCACTACGGGCTACCCCGAGTTTGACCATGTGCTGCTCAAAAAGCTGGGCTGGTGGGATGATTTGACCGATGCCGAGAAGGCCGCAGCCGAGGGCAAGAATTGGAAGACCGATTTGTCGGGCGGTATACAGCGCGTGGTCATGAAGGTGCACGGGTGCCACCCGTTTGGCAATGCCAAGGCACGCGCTGTGGTGTGGAACTTTCCTGACCCGATTCCGCAGCACCGTGAGCCGTTGTATGGCATTCGCCCCGACCTGGTGGCCAAGTACCCCACGCACGATGACAAAAAGGCCTTCTGGCGTCTGCCCACGCTGTACAAGACCGTGCAGCAGAAGAATATTGCCGACAAGGTGCATGAAAAGTTCCCGCTCATCATGACGTCGGGTCGTCTGACCGAGTACGAAGGCGGCGGCGAGGAAACACGATCCAACCCCTGGCTGGCGGAGTTGCAGCAGGAAGCATTTGTCGAGATCAATCCGCAGACCGCGACTGAGCGGGGTATCACCAACGGCGGACGTGTCTGGTTGTCCACCCCAACGGGTGCACGCTTGAACGTGCAGGCAATGGTGACTGAGCGTGTCGGCACCAATACGGTGTGGATGCCATTCCACTTCTCTGGCCGCTGGCAGGGCGCCGATATGTTGGCCTATTACCCTCCTGGTGCACACCCGGTGGTGCGGGGTGAGGCGGTCAACACCGCAACCACCTACGGGTATGACAGCGTCACGATGATGCAAGAGACCAAGACAACCATCTGTAACGTTGAGAGGGCCTAACCATGGCACGCATGAAATTTATTTGCGACGCCGAGCGTTGCATTGAGTGCAACGGTTGCGTCACCGCCTGCAAAAATGAGCATGAGGTGCCCTGGGGCGTGAACCGTCGCCGCGTGGTCACACTCAACGACGGCGTGCCAGGCGAAAAGTCGATTTCGGTAGCGTGCATGCACTGTAGCGACGCACCCTGCATGGCCGTCTGCCCGGTCAACTGTTTCTACAAGACTGATGAAGGCGTGGTGCTGCATGACAAGGATGTGTGCATCGGCTGCGGCTACTGCTCTTACGCCTGCCCGTTTGGTGCACCCCAGTTCCCTTCGCAAGGTACGTTCGGCGTGCGCGGCAAGATGGATAAGTGCACGTTCTGCGCGGGTGGACCTGAAGAGAATGGCAGCCAGGCGGAGTTCGAAAAATACGGGCGCAACCGCCTGGCAGAGGGCAAGCTGCCGGCCTGTGCCGAAATGTGTTCGACCAAGGCGCTGCTGGCTGGTGACGGCGATGTGGTGGCCGATATTTTGCGTAACCGCGTGGTGCAGCGCGGCAAGGGTGCCGAGGTGTGGGGCTGGGGCACCGCGTACGGGTCGAAGAAGGCCGGTCAGCCACCCGAGACAGGAGCCAAATCATGATGCGTCCGTTTATTGTTATTGCGGCCTTGGCCACATTGGCGGCCTGTGGTGAGAAGCCTCAGGCACTGGGATTGCCCAAGTCCGATGCACCGGCTTTTGCCGGCACCGGCAGCAGCTTCACCGCACCGGGCTGGAAAGCGGGCGACAAGACGGGCTGGGAACAGCACCTGAAGGTGCGCCAGCAGAATAGTCAGAACGACTATTCGAAAATGAACTGAGAGGCACTCACCATGATGCGCTCATTGATTGCTACCTTGTGTGTTGCGTTTGTAATGCTGGGTCCGGTCTGTGCACAGACGCAGACTGCGCCGGTCCAGAGTGCCAACATCATGGATGTACAGCCAGATGCCAGCACCGATCCCAACTACGTCAAGCAAACCAACGGCGAGCGCAGCAAAGTGCAGCTGGGAAACAACGCGCCCATGTGGCGCCAGGTTGGTGGTGGCGTGACGGGCACCAGTAGCCTGCTAAAAAGCGAGGCACCAGAAGCCGGCAACCTGATCCAGCCGTTTGTTCAATATCCCGGCTCACGTTTGACGAACGCTGGTGAAGCCTGGCGCGAAGTGCGCAACAACTGGCTTATCCCTTATGGCGGCTCGTTCATTCTGATCGTACTGGTTGCCATTGCGTTGTTTTACTGGCGGGTGGGCGCCATCAAGCTGCACGGCAAGCCGACTGGTCGTCTGATTGAACGGTTCACACCGTTCGAGCGTTCAGCCCATATGGTCAATGCAGCGGCCTTCAGTATTCTGGCGATCTCTGGTTTGGTGATGGCGTTCGGGAAATTCTTCATACTACCTGTCGTCGGTGTGACGATGTTTGGCTGGCTGGCTTTTGCGCTGAAGAACGCGCACAACTTTGCAGGTCCGCTGTTTGCCGTGTCCCTGGTGATCGTCATTGTCACGTTTATCAAAGACAATCTGCCCGCCAGTGGCGATCTGAGCTGGTTGATCAAGGGCGGCGGCATGTTCTCCGAACACGAGATCAAGTCGGGCCGCTTTAATGCCGGTGAAAAGGTGGTGTTCTGGGCGGGCGTATTCGTTCTGGGTCTGGTGGTGGTGGGTTCCGGCCTGGTGATGGACAAGCTTCTACCGGGGCTGGTCTATGAGCGCAGCACCATGCAGATGGCGCACATGGTGCACTCGGTCTCCAACATGTTGATGGTGGTGCTGTTCATGGGACACATCTACCTGGGCACGCTGGGTACCGAAGGCGCGTTTCAGGGTATGCAGACTGGGTATGTGGATGAGACTTGGGCCAAAGAGCACCATGCGCTCTGGTATGACGATGTCAAGGCGGGCAGGGTTCCGGCGCAGCGCAGCGTAGTGACTGGTGCCGATACGGCGCCCTCTACCATTCAAACCTAAAACAAGCAGAGGCTAGTATGAAATCGATTTTTGTATGCGTTGCAGCGTTTGCTCTGGTAGGGCAAGCGGTGGCCAAATTGCCAGCACTTGGCGACGAGGCCAAAGCCAAGGCCGCAGAAGCAGCCGCCAAAACAGCACATGCGGGGAAGGTAGACGCCTACCAGCTGTGCAAGGCGCAAGACAGGGTTGCGGCCCGGACCAATAAGGCCGCCAAGCCAGCCGGCAA
>Ga0194061_1001287_pt1 | contig 14822 bp, 11 predicted proteins | sample SepL2221m_MetaG_FD_163423 | JGI IMG/M metagenome (GOLD analysis project Ga0194061, IMG submission 163423) | Anoxic zone freshwater microbial communities from boreal shield lake in IISD Experimental Lakes Area, Ontario, Canada - Sep2016-L224-21m | ecosystem: Environmental > Aquatic > Freshwater >...
GATCATGGGAGGCTCCTTTAACGGGTTGACGGGTTCGCGCCGCACGACTGGCGGTTTTTTGCTGCCAATGCGGCGCAATAGCCGCGTAGTGTAAGTGTTAAATTACCACCATGGCTGACCTTCCCCCCGTACCGCCGCCCAAGGGCGACATCGCGCAACTCGCGCGCCTTGCGCGCTTTCTCGTTCCGCACCGCGGCCGCATCGCCGTGGCCATGCTGGCCCTGCTGGTGGCCGCCGGCACCGTGCTCGCCCTCGGCCAGGGCCTCAAGTACGTCATCGACGCGGGCTTCGGTTCGGGCGATTCGGGCCACCTCAATGCGGCGCTGGCCGGCGTGATCACGCTGGCGGTGGTGTTGTCCCTCGCAACCTGGGGGCGCTTTTACCTGATGATGTCCACCGGCGAGCGCGTGGTCACCGACATACGCCGCGCGGTGTTTGACCACGTGCTCGAGCTCTCGCCCGGGTTTTTTGATTCGGCGCGCACCGGCGAAATCGTCTCGCGCATCCTTAACGACACCACGCAGCTGCAGGTGGTGATCGGTTTCGGCTTTTCGATGTTCCTCAGGAACGGCCTGATGATGCTGGGCGCGCTGGTGCTGCTGTTTGTCACCAGTCCCAAGCTCGCCGCCTTTATCGTGCTCGGGGTGCCGGCCATCCTCATCCCGATATTCATCATCGGCCGCCGTGTGCGCCGCTTGTCGCGCGAAAACCAGGACCGGGTCGCCGATGTGTCAGCTTATGTCGACGAGGTGTTGCACGAGATTCGCACGGTGCAGGCCTATGCGCACGAAGACACGGATCGCAAACTCTTCGGGGCGCACGCCGACGCCGCCTGCGCCTCTGGCGTGGAGCGGGTGCGCGTCAAGGCCTGGTTGATTTCCATGGTCATGCTGATCGGCTTTTGCGCCGTCGGCGTGATTTTGTGGATTGGCGGGCATGACGTCATTGCCGGGCGCCTGTCCGCGGGCGAGCTTTCGGCATTTGTCTTTTATGCCGTGGTGGTGGCCAGCGGCGCCGGCACCGTCTCCGAGGTCTGGGGCGAGATCCAGCGCGCCGCCGGAGCCACCGAGCGGCTGATGGAGTTGCTCGAAACCGCGCCCGACATCCGCGCGCCGGTCGCCGCCCTGGTGTTGCCGCAACGCCTGCGCGGCGCGCTGCGCCTGGAAAATATTTCCTTTGCCTACCCGAGCCGCGCCGACACGCCGGCGCTCGCGGGAATTTCACTTGATGTCGCGCCGGGCGAGCGTGTCGCCCTGGTCGGGCCATCCGGATCGGGCAAATCCACGCTGTTTGCGTTGATGTTGCGCTTTTACGATCCACAGTCCGGCCGCATCATGATTGACGGCATCGATATCGCCGCTTGTGATCCGCGCGCGGTGCGCCGCCACATCGCCCTGGTGCCGCAGGACCCGGTGATATTCGCCGCAAGCGTCACCGACAATGTGCGCTACGGCCGGCCGGACGCCGGCATCGATGAGGTGCGCGCCGCCTGCGATGCCGCGCACGCCAGCGAATTCATCACCCGCCTGCCCGAAGGCTTTGACACCAACCTCGGTGAGCGTGGCATCAAGCTCTCGGGCGGCCAGCGCCAGCGCCTGTCGATCGCGCGCGCCATCCTCGCCAATCGTGAAATCCTCCTGCTCGACGAGGCCACCTCCAGCCTCGATGCCGAAAGCGAGCGCCTCGTAAGCGCCGCCCTCGACCGCCTGTCGCAGGGCCGCGCCACCCTGGTCATCGCCCACCGCCTCGCCACAGTGCAGCGCGCCGACCGCATTGTCGTGCTCGAACACGGCCGCATCCATTCCGTGGGCAGGCACGCCGAACTGATGCGCGAGGACGGCCTCTACGCCCATCTCGCGCGGCTGCAGTTTCTTGACATGCAGGAGGCGACCGGGGTCGCGGCATGAAGGCCTTGCTCGTCGTGCTGGGTTTTTGCCTCGCCGCTGCGGCAGGCGCGCAAGAGACGTTGCGCATCGGCTCAAAGCGCTTTACAGAATCCTATGTGCTGGGGGAAGTGCTGCTTGCGGCGACAAAGGACAAGGGACGCGCAGAGCACCGGCAGGGCCTGGGCAATACCGGCATCGTGTTTGCCGCGCTCCGGGCCGGATCCATCGATGTCTACCCGGAGTACGCCGGCACCATTGCGCGCGAGATACTCAAGCTCGATGGCAATCCTTCACTGGCCGAAATGAACCGCCTGCTTGCGCCGCTGGGTGTCGGCGCGGCGGTGCCGCTGGGCTTTAACAACAGCTACGCGCTGGCCATGCGCGAGGACGAGGCTTCGCGGCTGAAGGTGCGCACCATAAGCGACCTGAAGCAGCATTCACAACTGCGCCTTGGACTGTCGCAGGAATTCCTCGGCCGCGCCGACGGCTGGCCCGGGCTCGCGCAGGCCTATGGTCTTGCGGCGCTGCGCCCCACGGGACTCGATCACGGCATCGCCTACGAGGCCATCGCCGGCGGCAAGATCGACTTGATGGACATTTATTCGACTGACGCCAAGATCGAGCGCTTTGGCCTGCGTGTGCTGGAGGACGACAAGCAATATTTCCCGCGCTATGACGCGCTGCTGCTCTACCGCCTCGATTTGCCGCAGCGCCTGCCCGAAGCCTGGCGCGCCCTCGCGGCGCTCGAAGGCCGCATTGACGCGCGCCTGATGATTCGCATGAACGCGGCGGCCGAACTCGAGGGCAAAAGTTTTGCCGCAGCGGCGGCCCTGATTGGCGGTGCGACCCAAACGCCTACCGGCCCGGCGCGTTCGCGCGGCCTTGCGGCGACGCTGTTCGCCGATGATTTCTGGCGGCTGACGCAACAGCACCTCGTGCTGGTGTTCGTCTCGCTCGCCGCGAGCATTCTCATCGGCGTGCCACTGGGCGTGGTCGCGGCGCGCAATCCACGCGCCGGCCAGGTCATTCTCGCGCTGGTGGGTATGATCCAGACCATCCCGGCGCTGGCGCTGCTGGTGTTCCTGATTGCCCTTATGGGCACGATAGGCACGGCGCCGACACTGGTGGCCTTGTCGCTGTACGCGCTGCTGCCCATAGTGCGCAACACCGAGGCCGGCTTGCGCGAGGTCGGCGGCAGCATGCGCCGCGCGGCCATGGCCCTCGGACTGCGGCCGGGGCAAAGCCTGCGTTACGTTGAGTTGCCCCTCGCGCTGCCGACGCTGCTGGCCGGTGTCAAGACCTCGGCGGTGATCAATGTTGGCACCGCCACCATCGCCGCCTTCATCGGCGCCGGCGGCTACGGCGAACGCATCGCCACCGGCCTTGCGCTCAACGACAACGCCATGCTGCTCGCCGGCGCGATCCCCGCGGCGGCGCTGGCGCTGCTGGTGCAGGGCGGCTTTGAGCTGGTGGAGCGCTGGTGCAATCCCCTGGCACGGTTGGGGGCGCGGCCGTAAATGCGCATGTACGATTACGAGACGGATGCAAAACGGGCCTTCGATGTCGTTGCCGGCGGCGGCATCGCCATTATTCCGATGCACGTCGGCTATGCCATCGTCGGCGCCACCGGCGACGCGGTGCGGCGCATTTTCCGCGCCAAGCAGCGCAAGCCCTCCAAGCTTAACGCCATCACCGGCAGCCCGGAACTGCACCGCGACCTGCATATCCTCGATGAGAGGGCGCGGCAGGTCGTCGATGCCATCACCTTGCAGTACGACCTGCCGCTGGGGACGGTGGCGCCGGCGCGCCTGGATCACCCGATGCTGCGCAAGCTTGATCCGGAAATACTCGCGCAAAGCACGCTGGACGGCACCATCGCGATGCTGCTCGGCGGCGGCCCCTTCCTCGACACGCTGGGGCGGCTGAGCTATGAGAACAACCTCGCCATCCTCGGTTCCTCGGCCAACCTGTCGCTGCATGGAACGAAGTTTCGTGCCGCAGAGATCGAACCGGAGATCAGGGCGGCGGCCGATATCGTGTTCGATTACGGCCTGATGCGCTGGGCGGCCTACGGGCAGTCATCGACGATGCTCGACCTGCGCGATTACAGCGTTGTGCGCAAGGGCGCCTGCTTTGACCTGATTACCGATTTGCTGCAGCGGCATTTCGGCATCACGCTGGGCGAGAAGCCGGGCTAGGCGGTAAAGCTTGAAAGGGTGTTGAAAAAGGCACGGATACCTGGAATCCGGTCATGCCGGCGAAAGCCGGGGTGACGGTGCGGTTTTCACCACCCGGTTAAAGGGCAAACCCGGCTGCGCCTCAGTCCGCGCGAATGCCGTGGGCCTTGATCGGTCCCGACCATTTGGTGATCTCGTCGGCGAGATATTTTGCCGACTGCTCCACCGACGCCGGCATCGGTTCAAAGCCCTGGCGCGCCAGGCTTTCGCGCACCGGCGCCATATCAAGAATTTTCACGATTTCGCCATTCAACCGCCGGATTACCGCCTCCGGGGTCGCACGCGGCGCGGCAACGGCGTACCAGTAGCTCGCGTCAAAGGACGGCCCGCCGTTCTCGGCCAGCGTCGGCAGTTCGGGCGCAAGCGGCGCGCGCTGCGGCAGCGCGATGCCGTAGGAACGCAATTTTCCGGCGCGCAGGTGCGGCAGCGCCACCGACAGCGGAATGAAGGCAATGTCGATCTGGTTGCCCAGCAGGTCGGCGACCAGCGGCGCGGTGCCCTTGTAGGGAATGTAAGTCAGCGTGATACCGGTCTCCGAGGCAAACCGGGCGAGCGCAAGATGATGGGGCGAACCGTTGCCCACCGTGCCGGCGTTGATTTTTCCGCTCGCGCTTTTCGCCTCCGCCACCAGTTCCTTCAATCCGCCCGGCGGCAGTTTGCCGCTGCCTGCCAGGACCATGGGTACCGAGGCGAGGGTGGCGACCGGGACAAGATCCCTGTCGGGGTCGAAGGAGGTGGCAATCTGCATCACCGGATAGAGGCGCAGGTTGTTGGCAATGACCACCAGGGTATGGCCGTCCGGCACGGCCCGCGACACCTCGCCCCACGCCACCAGTCCGCCGCCGCCCGGACGGTTGTCCACCAGCACCGGCTGCCCGAGCGATTCGGCCAGCCGTTGCGCGATGCTGCGCGCCGCGCCGTCGGTGCCGCCGCCGGGCGGAAACGGCACCACCAGCCGGAGCGGCCTGGCGGGAAACTCCTGCGCCGGCGCCGGCGCGGGCAGCAAGCAGGCGACCAGGCAAAGCAGGGCGGTCGTGCAGGCGGGCAGCGCGCGTCGGACTGATCCTGTGTCCACCTTGCCTCCTTCGTCATCGGTTATCGCGGGGTATTGCGGCGGTACTTGTGGCCGCCGCAACCGTCGTGCCGATCTTATAGCAGAATACGCCTGTCGAATCCGCAGCAGGTGCAAACATCATGGCATCACCGGCCAATTCCGGGCGCATCGCCGGCAAGACCCTGTTTGACAGGTTGTGGGAGCAGCATGTCGTGGCCGAACTTGGCGCGGGCATTTCTTTGCTGCATGTCGACCGCCATATCGTCATCGACCTGCACAGCCCGGAATTCAGGCTGCTGCGCGAGCGCGGGCTGCGTGTGCGCAATCCGGAAATGACATTCTGCGTGGCCGATCATGTCGTCTCCTCGGCGCCCGGGCGCACCGGCGGCAACGCGCAGTGGAGCGAGACGCACCTGCGCGATTTGCGCGAAGGCAGCAGGGCCTTCGGCATTCGCCTCTTCGATGTCAACCACCGCAACCAGGGCATCGCCCACGTCGTCGGTCCCGAACTGGGCATCACGCAACCGGGCATGCTGCTGCTGGTCGGCGACAGCCACACCAGCACCCACGGCGGGCTGGGCGCGCTCGCCTTCGGCATCGGCGCGTCCGAGGGCGTGCATGTGCTGGCGACGCAGACCATCGTGCAGCGGCGGTCGAAGCGCATGCGCATCAGTTTCGAGGGCGAACGCCGCCCCGGGGTGGATGCGAAAGACCTGATCCTCTACGCCATCGGAAAACTCGGTACCGCCGCGGGCACCGGCCATGCGGTCGAGTTTGCCGGCAGCGCCATCCGTTCGCTCGATGTCGAGCAACGCCTGACGCTGTGCAACCTGTCCATCGAAATGGGCGCCAAGTTCGGCATGATCGCCCCCGACGACAAGGTTGCCGCCTATCTTCACGGGCGTCCGCATGCGCCGCAGGAAGCGCATTGGGACGCCGCGGTCCGTTACTGGGGCACGCTGAGGACCGATGATGACGCGCTGTTCGAGCGTGAAGAGTGCATTGATGTGCGCGACATCGGACCGCAGGTCACCTGGGGAACCAGCCCGCAGGACGTCATCGCCGTCGACGGCCTGATTCCCGATCCGGAGCAGGCGGGCGACGGCGAGCGCAGGCGCGCAATGCGCGCCGCGCTCGATTACATGGGCCTCGCGGCGGGCAAGCCCATCGCCGGGACCCCGGTTGACTGGGTGTTCATCGGCTCTTGCACCAACAGCCGCATTTCCGATTTGCGCGCCGCCGCTGCGGTGATTCGCGGCCGCAAGGTCGCGCCGGGCGTGCGCGCATGGGTGGTGCCCGGTTCGCAGGCGGTCAGGCGCGAGGCCGAGGGCGAGGGCCTCGACAGGCTGTTCCGTGATGCCGGTTTTGAGTGGCGCGAGCCGGGCTGTTCGATGTGCGTCGGCGCCAACGGCGAAATGGTCGGCCCGGGCGAGCGCTGCGTCTCGACCTCGAACCGCAATTTCGTCGGCAGGCAGGGCCCCGGCGCGCGCACCCATCTGGCCAGCCCCGCCATGGCGGCGGCGGCGGCCATTGCCGGGGTGATCACCGATGTCCGGCGGCAGGGGCGGTCATGAGCATGGAAAAATTCACCGTACTCAGGGCGGTTGCGGCGCCGCTGCTGCTGCCCAACGTCGACACCGACCGCATCATCCGCATCGAACGCTGTGCCGGTGTGCCGCGCGAACGCCAGGGTGAATACATGCTCGAGGCCATGCGTTTTCATGCCGACCGCAGCGAGAACGCCGACTGCATTTTCAACAAGGCCGGTTATCGCGAGGCGAAAATACTGCTGGCAGGGGAGAACTTCGGCTGCGGCTCATCGCGCGAGAACGCGGTATGGGCGCTGGCCGGATGGGGCTTGCGCTGCGTCATCGCGCCGTCATTCGGCGATATTTTTTTCGGCAACTGCTTCCAGAACGGTCTGTTGCCGATCCGCCTGCCGCTGGCGACGGTCGAGCGCCTTGCTGCGGCTGCCGGCGCCAATGCGCACAGTGCGGTGCTCGAAGTGGACCTCGAGCGGCAGCAGATCACCACGGCAGCAGGCGAGCACATCGCATTCGAGGTCGAGCCCCTGCGCCGCAGGATGTTGCTCGAGGGCCAGGATGAAATCGGCATTACCTTGCAGCGCGAGGCCGATATCGCCGCCTTTCAGGCGCGCGACCGGCTTGCACGGCCCTGGATCTACGATGACGCCGGGGTGGCATGACGCAGCAAACCCCGGCGCGGCGAACCGGCGGCCCACGCGCATCGACCCATGACCGGAAACGCCCGCCTGGCGCGGCTTTCCAGCCATTGAGGCGATTCTAGAAAGTCACCACGCTGCGTATCGACGTACCCGCGTGCATCAGGTCGAAGGCGTCGTTGATTTTTTCAACCGGCATGACGTGGGTGATGAGGTCGTCGATGTTGATCTTGCCGTCCATGTACCAGTCGACGATTTTCGGCACGTCGGTGCGGCCGCGCGCGCCGCCAAATGCCGTTCCCTTCCAGGTGCGGCCGGTGACGAGTTGGAACGGCCGCGTTTTGATTTCCTGCCCCGCGCCGGCGACGCCGATGATCACCGACACACCCCAGCCGCGATGGCAGCATTCGAGCGCCTGGCGCATCACCTCGACATTGCCTATGCACTCGAAGCTGTAATCGGCGCCGCCGCCGGTGAGTTCGACCAGGTGCGGCACCAGGTCGTCCTTTGACGGCAGGTCCCTGGGATTGACGAAATGCGTCAGGCCGAACTTGCGCGCCAGCGCCTCGCGCGCCGGGTTGAGGTCGACGCCGATGATCTTGTCGGCGCCGGCCATGCGCGCGCCCTGCACCACGTTGAGGCCGATGCCGCCCAAGCCAAACACCACCACATTGGCGCCCGGCTCTACTTTTGCGGTGTTGATCACCGCGCCGATGCCGGTGGTGACGCCGCAGCCGATGTAGCAGACCTTGTCAAAGGGCGCGTCTGCGCGGATCTTCGCCACCGCGATTTCCGGCAGCACGGTGTAATTGGAAAACGTCGAGCAGCCCATGTAATGGTGGATCATTTTGCCGCCGACCGAAAAGCGGCTGGAGCCGTCGGGCATCACGCCCTTGCCCTGGGTGCCGCGGATGGCGGTGCACAGGTTGGTCTTTTGCGACAGGCAGGACTTGCACTGGCGGCATTCGGGCGTGTAGAGCGGGATGACGTGGTCGCCTTTTTTGAGCGTGCTGACGCCGGGGCCGGTATCGACGACGATGCCGGCACCTTCGTGGCCGAATATGGCCGGGAACAAGCCCTCGGGGTCGGCACCCGAGCGGGTGAATTCGTCGGTGTGGCAGACGCCGCTCGCTTTGATCTCGATCAATATTTCGCCGGCCTTGGGTCCCTGCAAATCGACTTCCTCGATCACCAGCGGTTTTCCTGCTTCATAGGCCACGGCTGCTCTGGTTTTCATCGGTGCTCCATGCATTGACGGTTTTATTGCGCGGGCCGCCATTATAGATGCGGCATCGGTGCCGGATGCCTGTGGGCATCGTGTTAAAATTCGCGCAGGTGTCCGGTGTTAAAACAAGGGGAAGTCATGGCTCAGCTCATAGGCGTACCAAAAGAGACGGCGGCGGGTGAAAAACGCGTTGCCACCGTGCCCGAAGTGGTTGAGAAGCTCGTCAAGCTGGGCTTTTCGGTGGCGGTCGAGTCGGGCGCCGGCGATGCCGCGAATTGCAGCGATGACACCTATCGCGCGGCCGGCGCACAGGTTGTCGAGGGCACCGCAAAACTCTGGGCGATGTCGGACATTGTCTTCAAAGTTGGCGTACCGACGGCGGAAGAAGTGGGCCTGCTGCGCGAAGGCGGCACCCTCATCGGCTTTATCTGGCCGGCGCAAAACCCCGAGCTGATGCAGCAGCTTGCCGCGAAAAAAGCCACCGTGCTGGCCATCGACGCGCTGCCGCGCACGCTCTCGCGCGCCCAGAAGATGGACGCGCTGACCTCGCAGGCCGGCGTTGCGGGCTATCGCGCCGTGATCGAGGCCGCCAACGCCTTCGGCCGCTTCTTCAACGGCCAGATCACCGCCGCGGGCAAGGTGCCGCCGGCCAAGGTCTTCATCGCCGGGGCCGGCGTTGCCGGCCTCGCGGCAATCGGCACCGCCGCGGGCCTCGGCGCCATCGTGCGCGCCAACGACACCCGTGCCGAGGTGGCCGACCAGGTCCAGTCGCTGGGTGGCGAGTTCGTCAAGGTCGATTACGAGGAAGAAGGTTCCGGCGGCGGCGGTTACGCCAAGGTCATGAGTGAAGGCTTCCAGCAGGCGCAGCGCGCGATGTACGCCAAGCAAGCCAGGGAAGTGGACATCATCATCACCACCGCCCTGATTCCGGGCAAGCCCGCGCCCAGGCTCATTACCGCCGAGATGGTGCAGAGCATGAAGCCGGGCAGTGTGATCGTCGACATGGCGGCCGAGCGCGGCGGTAATTGCGAGCTGACCGAGCCGGGCAAGGCGGTGGTCAAGCACGGCGTCACCATCGTCGGCTATACCGATCTGAACTCGCGTCTGGCCAAGCAGTCCTCGACCTTGTATGCCACCAACCTGTTCCGGCTTTCCGAGGAACTGTGCAAGACCAAGGACGGGGTCATCAACGTCAATATGGAAGACGACGCCATCCGCGGCCTGACGGTCGTCAAGGAAGGCAGCATCACCTGGCCGCCACCGGCGCCCAAGCAGAGCGCCGCGGCATCCGCGGCAAAGCCTGCGGCAGCGGCCGCGCCGGCGGCGAAAAAAGGCCACGGCCACGGTGGCGGTGCGCCAATGTCGGGCCAGCGCCTGGCCATCATGTTCGGCGTTGCGGCACTGGTGTTCTGGTTTATCGGCACCAGGGCGCCGGCGGAATTCCTCGGCCACTTCACGGTGTTCGTGCTGGCCTGTTTTGTCGGCTACATGGTGGTGTGGAATGTCACCCCGGCGCTGCACACGCCGCTGATGAGCGTGACCAACGCCATCAGCAGCATCATCGCCATCGGTGCGCTGGTGCAGATCGCGCCGCCGGCTCTTGTCGTTACAGCGGCCGGGGGTGTGGCGCGGCCCGATGAGTGGATACGCTGGCTTGCGGTGGCGGGTATCGTGCTCACCGCCGTTAACATGTTCGGCGGTTTCGCCGTCACCCAGCGCATGCTGGCGATGTTCCGTAAATAAGGCGATGACCATGTCCATCAACGACAGCATGGCAACCGTCGCCTATATCGGCGCGACCATTCTTTTCATCCTCAGTCTCGGCGGCCTCTCCAATCCGGAGACCTCGCGCCGCGGCAACCTCTACGGCATGATCGGCATGGCCATCGCCGTGCTCGCCACGGTGCTCGGACCGCGCGTAACCGCCGCGGGCATTCCGTGGATCATCGGTTCCATGGTGGTGGGCGGTGCCATCGGCTTGTATGCCGCGCGCAAGGTGCAGATGACGCAAATGCCCGAGCTGGTTGCGCTGATGCACAGCCTGGTGGGCCTTGCCGCCATGCTGGTCGGGTTTGCCACCTATATTGACCCGGCGGCCTCAAGCGGGTTCACCGGCGCGGCCAAGGCCATCCACGAGATGGAGATTTACGTCGGCATACTTATCGGCGCGATAACGTTCTCGGGTTCTATCATCGCCTTTGGCAAGTTGTCGGGCAAGATCGGCGGCAACCCCTTGTTGCTGCCGGCGCGGCACTGGCTCAATCTTGCCGGCCTGCTGGTGGTGATTTATTACGGCCGTGAATTCCTGCATGCCGAGACCATGGCGCAGGGCATGACGCCGCTGATTGTGATGACGGTGATCGCGCTGCTCTTTGGCATACACATGGTGATGGCCATAGGCGGCGCCGACATGCCGGTGGTGGTGTCCATGCTCAACAGCTACTCGGGCTGGGCGGCGGCGGCCACCGGCTTCATGCTGTCCAATGACCTCTTGATCGTTGTCGGTGCGCTGGTCGGCTCGAGTGGCGCAATTCTCTCTTACATCATGTGCCAGGCGATGAACCGCAACTTCATCAGCGTGATTGCCGGCGGCTTTGGCACGGTCAGCGGCGCACCTGCCGCGGCTGGGGCGCAGCCTGCCGGCGAGGTCAATCCCATCCTTGCGGCGGAAACGGCGGAACTGCTGCGTGATTCGAAGAACGTGATCATTGTCCCGGGCTACGGCATGGCGGTGGCGCAGGCCCAGCACACGGTGTTTGAGATCACCAAGCTGCTGCGCGCGAAAGGCGTCAACGTGCGCTTTGGCATCCACCCGGTGGCGGGCCGCATGCCCGGCCACATGAACGTGCTCTTGGCCGAGGCCAAGGTGCCCTACGACATCGTCTTCGAGATGGACGAGCTCAACGAGGATTTCCCGCAGACCGACGTCGCCATGATTATCGGCGCCAACGACATCGTCAACCCGGCGGCGCAGGACGACCCCGCCAGCCCCATCGCCGGCATGCCGGTGCTCGAGGTGTGGAAAGCCAAGACCTCGATCGTGATGAAGCGCAGCATGGCCTCGGGTTACGCCGGCGTCGACAATCCGCTCTTCTACAAAGACAACAACCGTATGTTGTTCGGCGACGCCAAGAAAATGCTCGATGAAGTGCTGGCGGCGCTGAAGGCCTGAGCGGTTTTTTCTTAACTATTCCCTGTTGATTGGCGCAGTGCGCCCGGAGCACATGATGAAATTTATTGTCGCGAGTTTGGCGTTTTTCCTGTCGGGTGTTGCGGCTGCCGCCGACGGACCGGCGGTTGCAGGAATCCCGGTCGACTTCATCCTGTTCGCGCTGGTATTGCTCGGTGTTGCCTTGTTCCACAATTACACGCTCAAGGTCGCCGTCGGCGGCCTGATCGTGGTGACGCTCTACAAGCTGGCCTTTACCGGTTTCAAGAACGGCGCGGGCTGGGTCGGCTTTGGCGGCCACCTTTTCCACGAGTGGGTGATTCTCGCCAACTTGCTCGGACTGCTGCTCGGCTTTGCCCTGCTTTCCAAGCATTTCGAGGAAAGCAAGGTACCGGCCATGCTGCCCAAATACTTGCCCGACGACTGGAAGGGCGGTTTCGTCCTGCTTGTCCTGGTATTTGTGATCTCGTCCTTTCTTGACAACATCGCCGCGGCGCTGATCGGCGGTACTGTGGCCGCAGTCGTATTTCGCGGCAAGGTGCATATCGGCTACCTCGCCGGCATCGTCGCCGCGTCCAACGCCGGCGGTTCCGGCAGCGTCGTCGGTGATACCACCACGACCATGATGTGGATAGACGGCGTCAATCCGCTCGACGTGTTTCATGCCTATGTCGCCGCCGGCACCGCCATGGTCGCCTTCGGCATTTTCGCCGCGCGCCAGCAGCACGCCTATTCGCCCATCAGCACGGATGCGCCGGAGGGGGTCTCGGTCGACTGGGCGCGGCTGGGCATAGTCGCTTTCATCCTGGTGTCTGCCATCGCGGCGAATGTGATCGCCAACCTGTATTTCAACGCCGTGCTGGATCATTTCCCCGTTATCGGCGCGGCGGTTTGGGTGGCGATTCTCGTTTCGGCGCCGCTGCGTGCACCGGACTGGAAGCTGTTGCCCGATGCGTTCAAGGGCAGTGTATTCCTGCTCTCCCTGGTACTGATCGCCTCGATGATGCCGGTGGAGAAATTGCCGGTCGCCTCCTGGCAGACGACGCTGGGACTGGGTTTCGTGTCGGCGGTGTTCGACAATATTCCGCTTACCGCGCTCGCGCTCAAGCAGGGCGGCTATGACTGGGGCATGCTCGCCTATGCGGTCGGTTTTGGCGGTTCGATGATCTGGTTCGGCTCGTCGGCCGGCGTGGCCTTGTCGAACATGTTCCCCGAAGCCAGGTCGGTCGGCCTGTGGCTGCGCCACGGCTGGCATGTCGCCTTCGCCTATGTGATCGGCTTTTTCGTGCTACTCGCGGTGCTCGGTTGGGAGCCGCATGAAAAGCGTGTCCGCGGCGGCGCTGCCCCGGAGGCACCGGCGGCAAACGCTCCTGCTGTCGCCCCCGCCCTGGCGCCAAAGCCTGCTGCCGGTGCAGCGGCAAGCGGCGACGATTTGATGAAAAAAGGCTATTGAAACGGGTCGTGCACCGCAAGGCGGTGTGCGTGTGGTTTTAAGCGGGGTGGGGCAGATGCCTCTTTGCCCCGGTTTTTCCGCCATCCGGAATGTCGTCGTACAAGCTTGCTTTTGACCCCTTGCGGGTATAGCATTTCCTGCCTTCCGGTCGGCGTCATTAATTGCCGGAACCGGAATGAAGCGGGCTTCAACACTGTTCATACAATAACTACAATAGCCGGCGTTTCAGACCAGAAAACCATAACGAACAAGTCACCACCCCAAGGAGAAGACATGAGCAAGGACACATCCAAAGCCGTTTCCTCACGCCGCAAGTTCCTTTCCGGCGCTGCTGCGGCTACCGCGGGCGCCGCAACCCTGGGCTTCCCGAGCATCGTCAAGGCGCAAGGCCCGATTTCGATGCGCTGGCAGTCGACCTGGCCGTCGAAGGACATATTCCACGAATACGCCCTCGACTTCGCCAAAAAGGTGAATGACATGACCGGCGGCGACCTCAAGATCGAGGTGCTCCCGGCCGGCGCCGTGGTGCCGGCCTTCGGCCTGCTCGACGCGGTGTCCAAGGGCACGCTTGACGGTGGCCATGGTGTGCTCGTTTATCACTACGGCAAGCAGAATGCCCTGGCGTTGTGGGGCTCGGGTCCGGGCTACGGCATGGATGCCAATATGCTGCTGGCCTGGCACAAATACGGCGGCGGGAAGGAATTGCTGGCCAAGCTCTATTCCTCCATCGGCGCCAACGTCGTGTCCTTCCCCTACGGCCCCATGCCGACGCAGCCGCTGGGCTGGTTCAAGAAGCCCATCACCAAAGAAGCAGACATGAAGGGCTTGAAGTATCGCACCGTGGGCATTTCCATTGACGTGTTCACGGGCATGGGTCTGGCGGTGAATGCGCTCCCGGGCGGCGAAATCGTGTCGGCGATGGACCGCGGGCTGCTTGACGCGGCGGAGTTCAACAATGCCACATCCGACCGCCTCCTCGGCTTTGCCGACGTCTCCAAGGTCTGCATGCTGCAAAGCTATCACCAGAATGCCGAGCAGTTTGAGATCACCTTCAACAAGACCAAGTTCGACGCGCTGCCCGCGAAGATGAAGTCAATCATCGAGAACGCGGTGGAAGCGGCTTCGTCCGACATGTCATGGAAGGCGGTCGACCGCTATTCCAAGGACTACATCGAGCTGCAGACCAAGGACAAGGTCAAGTTCTACAAGACGCCCGCTTCCATCCTGCAAAGGCAACTGGACGTGTACGATGAGGTCATTGCCAAGAAGTCCAAGGACAATCCCCTGTTCGCAGAAATCGTCGCATCGCAAAAGGTGTTTGCCGAGCGCGCAGTCAAGTGGGAACAGGATACCGTTGTTCCCCGCACCATGGCCTACAACCATTACTACGGCAAGAAGGCCGCCCCGAAGAAGGCCTAAGGAGGCTGTTGCGGATTTACGGACACCATCCGGGTTTCAACACCGGATGGTGTTTCGTTTTTTGAATCGACTTTTTTGCGAAGATTGACGGTTTCCCCATGAACGTTCAGAAATATTTATTTGCCGCCGACCACATCAGCACCTGGGCTGGCAAGGCCGCCGCCTGGCTGATCATGGCGCTGATGGCCACGGTCTGC
>Ga0194061_1001290_pt1 | contig 14787 bp, 17 predicted proteins | sample SepL2221m_MetaG_FD_163423 | JGI IMG/M metagenome (GOLD analysis project Ga0194061, IMG submission 163423) | Anoxic zone freshwater microbial communities from boreal shield lake in IISD Experimental Lakes Area, Ontario, Canada - Sep2016-L224-21m | ecosystem: Environmental > Aquatic > Freshwater >...
GGCCCGAAGGTGGCTGCGGCCATCTCATTTGCCGAATCCAACCCTGACGGGGCGGCCTTGATCGGGGCTTTGGGCGATTTGCCCGCCATCTTGCGAGGCCAGGCCGGCACCCGTATTTCCCAGTCCACCGCCCCCCTGACGACCTATCCCCGATGAAAGTGCCGTGGGTGCGCATAGGTGGTACCTATCGGTCCACCATGAATGGCGCGGTTGTTGCGCTCCCGGCCTTCCTTGAGCTGCCGTAACTACAAATTGAGTCCAGATGCAGGTCCGGTCGTGGCAATTTCCAGAAAACTCGACGGAACGGATCCGTGGGACAAATCGCACATTCGAGGGTGGTTCACATGTGTCGTCTATGCGCACCCACGGCACTTTCATCGAGATAAGGGGGCGGATGTGACATTCGGGGTAGGCGTCGGTATTCTGGGCGGTCGTTGTGCTCTGCCTTTCCGAACTGGCTCACGCTGGTCCGGTAGGAGCCCGTCCGAGTCGGTGAAAACCAGCCGGTGGGGCATCTGGCAGGGCCGACCCGACCACTCCGCTTCGGCGCCGTGGCCCCCGGAACCCGACCAACGAAGGCGAAACCGTGCGCACGTACAGCCCTAAGCCAGCCGACGTCACTCGCAAGTGGCACGTCATCGACGCGAACGACATCGTCCTTGGCCGCCTGGCTGCCCAGGCCGCCACGTTGCTGCGTGGCAAGCACAAGCCGACCTTCGCGCCTCACATCGACGGTGGCGACTTCGTCATCATCATTAACGCCGAGAAGGTTGCGCTGACAGGCGCAAAGTTGGTCCAGAAGATGGACTACCGCCACTCTGGCTACCCGGGCGGTCTGCGCGCCACCTCCTACACGGAGTTGCTTGCCAACGACCCGCAGCGGGCCGTTGAAAAGGCCATCAAGGGCATGCTTCCGCACAACAAGCTTGGACGTGCACAGATCAAGAAGCTGAAGGTTTACGCAGGCAGCGAGCACCCGCACGCCGCCCAGCAGCCCCAGCCGTTCGTCATCACCCAGGTCGCGCAGTAACGCCACGGCGCGAACCGCAGCAGCGAGAGGAACACGTGGCATGACAGAGGCGACTATCGACACCGTCGAGACGGTCATCACCAGCGAGACGCCGGCACCCGCGGCGCCAGCTCGGGCGATCGTCACGGCGCCAGGTGCCGCGACCGGTCGTCGCAAGGAGGCCATCGCACGCGTGCGTATCGTCCCGGGCACCGGCCGCTGGACGATCAACGGACGCACCCTCGAGTCTTACTTTCCTAACAAGGTGCACCAGCAGGCGGTGAACGAGCCATTCGCGACGCTTGGCATTGACGCTCGCTACGACGTCATTGCGCGAATTCATGGCGGCGGAATCTCCGGCCAAGCCGGCGCCCTTCGCCTCGGTATTGCCCGTTGCTTGAACGCAATCGACGAAGAGGGCAACCGCCCAACGTTGAAAAAGGCCGGCTTCCTTACTCGCGATGCGCGTGTGAAGGAACGAAAGAAGTACGGCCTGAAGAAGGCCCGTAAGGCACCGCAGTACAGCAAGCGGTAGTCGTGGGTCGGCTCTTCGGTACCGATGGAGTCCGCGGGCTGGCGAATGTAGACCTCACCGCCGAGTTGGCACTGTCGTTGTCGGTGGCCGCTGTTCACATCCTTGGCGATTCCGTTGCCAGTTCTGGGGTTGGGCGACGACCTATTGCCGTCGTGGGTCGAGATCCACGCGCCAGTGGCGAGTTTCTGGAAGCCGCAGTTGTTGCTGGATTGGCGAGCGCGGGCATGGATGTTATTCGCCTTGGCGTTCTTCCAACCCCTGCGCTCGCGTTCCTCACTGATCGCCTCAACGCTGATTTTGGTGTGATGCTTTCGGCGAGCCACAATCCGATGCCTGATAACGGAATCAAGTTCTTCGCTCGTGGCGGTCACAAACTTGCTGACGAGATTGAGAATGCCATCGAGGCCCGTCTTGCCGAGCCTTGGCAGCGCCCCATCGGGGCCGATGTTGGCCGCGTGAGCGATGAGCCCGAAGCCGTGGCGAGGTATGTGGAGCACCTGCTGGCTGGTCTTCCGAATTCGTTGACCGGGTTGCGCGTGGTTGTTGACGGTGCCAATGGGGCAGCTTCGACATTGGCACCTGAGGTCTACCGCTTAGCTGGCGCCGAAGTAATCGCGATCCACTGCTCGCCTGATGGGCTCAATATCAATCTGGGCTGTGGGTCTACGCACCTTGACGACTTGAAGGCTGCCGTACGTGAGCACGGTGCCGATATCGGCATTGCACATGACGGTGACGCCGACCGCTGCTTGGCGGTGGCTGCAGATGGCTCAGAGATTGACGGCGATCATATCTTGGCGATCCTGGCGCTGGCACTTCGCGACAGCGGCCGGCTACCAAACCAGACGGTCGTGTCGACAGTTATGGCAAACCTTGGTTTTCGAATAGCTATGGACGCTCATGGAATCAAAGTTGTTGAGACTGCTGTCGGTGACCGGTACGTGCTGGAGGCGATGCGCGAAGGTGCATTCAATCTCGGCGGCGAACAAAGTGGGCACGTTGTAATCGCCGACCAGGCAACTACGGGCGATGGCTTGCTGACTGCTCTCTTGCTGATGGCCCGGTTGGCCCAAACAAGATCGTCATTGGGTGACTTGGCTGGAATTGTGCGGAAGTATCCGCAAGTACTTTTGAATGTCTCGGGTATCGATCGGTCTCGGCTAGGCCAAAGCGTCCACGTCTCGGAAGCTGTTGCAACGGCCGAAGCCAGGCTCGCAGGTGCCGGGCGCGTGCTGCTTCGCCCATCGGGGACTGAAGCGGTTGTTCGGGTAATGGTCGAAGCAGAATCCGATGCCATCGCGCAAGAGGTCGCCGATCACTTAGCGGACGTCTTGCGCACTCATTTGTCCGAATGAACTTCAGGCTCCTAGCTAGTTCAATCCAGCGGGCGCAACGAGAGTCCACCGTCCACTATGAGGCTGGCCCCAGTCGTGTAGGGGCTAAGCGCATCGGACAGTAAGTGCACGACCGCGGGAGCTATCTCGAACGGTTCTGCTTCGCGCCCAATCGGAATCTGGGCGGCTCGCTTAGCTCGGATCTCGGTCGGCGTCCCTGCCACAAAGGAAGTGTTCACTCCTCCCGGAATCACCATATTTACCCGAACCCCGTACTTGACGAGTTCGACGGCGAGGGTTCCGACGATTGACTGCAATCCAGCTTTGGAGGATCGGTAACCGGCTTCGGACGGTTGTGCGCTAGTCGTGGCAGTAGACCCAACTAATACGATGCTTCCCGATTTCTGTTGCATGAAATGACGTGCAGCCTCTCGACAAACCAGCAGCGGCCCGGCCAAGTTGGTCTGCCAAACCCGCTCGAGTGCCTCGTACGTCAGATCGGTCACTAGTTGGTGGGCAGTGGTTGCGGGCAAGATCACGACGCCATTCAGGTGGCCTACTTTTGCGAGTACCTGTGCGAACGCAGAAACAATAGATGTTTCTAGTGCCACATCCATTGCGACGGTCGAGACCATCGCTCCAGACACTGCTTGCAGTGCCAGCACCTCTTCGGTTTCAGGAGCCGGACTCGCGATGACTACGTGAGCCCCCTCGGATAGCAGGAGCCGGGCCGTGGCCAGTCCAATACCGCTCGACCCTCCAACAACTAGCACTACCCAACCAGTGAGCTTGCTATCCATCTAAGGCCTCGTGAGGAACGCTGACACCTAGTTCGAGCGAAAGTCGCCGCATTGACTCAATCGTTGCTCGGTCAATTTGAAGCATGCTGGAAGCCTGCCGAAACGCATTCTCCGGTTCTCCAGGCAGAAGGACGGGTCGCGTTGGATCAATCGGAGTGGCCGAAGCGATGTAGGTGCACAGGTCCTGCGCTCGCTGAGCAAATCCGCTATCAGGCCGGATTCCTAACAGGAAGACGTTGCTTCCGGTGCGCTGTGGGTCCTGCGGTGTATCTCCGCCCAAAGTAGTTGCAAGAAGTTCGACCAGAAGTGTGAGCGCATAGCCCTTATGTCCAAGGTCGGTGCCGCCGAGTAGCGCGATCGTGCCGGCGGGCTTGGTATAGAGAACGTGTGGATCGGTAGTTGGCTGCCCCTCGGTTGTTAGCAGCCATTCATGATCGAGTTGGAGCCCGGACTGTTCGTATCGGCGCACGACGCCCTCGGCTGTGGCGCTTGTCGCGAAGTCACCAACGACTGCGGCTTGGCCCGCAGGTTGAAAAGCAAAGGCGAGCGGATTAGTCGCAAACCGTGCTTCGCGTCCACCAAAGGGAGCGACTCGGTGCCCGTCGGCGGCCCCGGAGCCGCAAGCAATACCCACCAATCCGGCGGCGGCAAGCGACTCCGCGTAGTGGCCGATCCGTCCGCTATGGCCAATTCGACGAACACTGGCAATCGCAAGGCCGCCTTTGGCAGCCGCATCCACCACAAACTCAACCGCAGCTTGGCAGGCCACCTGCCCGAGGCCGCTGCCGCCGTCGATAGTGGCGGTGGTTGGTGATTCCGCTCTGACGGTTGGAACAGCCAACCCATCTACGTAGCCGGACTGCATCTCAGCGAGGTATTGCGGAATCCGCATCAGCCCATGGGAGTGGACGCCGCGCGAGCTAGACGCGACTAGGTGGTCCACAACAATTTCTGCGCTCTTCGTCAGCGCCCCACCGGCGACCAGAAGTTCGATTGCCCAACTCTCGATTGTCGGACGTGGAAACGTCCGCGGACTAAGAATATTTGACACTCTTCCAAACCTTTCGGAGTTAGTTACTGAGCGACAATGACGGCTTTGCCTGGCACGCGTCCAGCCTGAAGGGCCTCAAAAGCTTGATCAATTTGCCGGAGTCCCCAACTGGAAATGGCAGGCAAGGCGATTAGCCGATTCGCTGCAAGGGCAAGTGCGGTTGTTAGATCCAGTCGGGTGCCAGAGCGGACGCCACGAATACTGAGTTCTTTTCGGGCAATCGAAGAAGTGTCGAAGCCCGATTCAAGCGCATACCCGGCTAGCACCAATTCGCCTTGGGGCAGCAACTTCTCGACCGCCCAAGCGAAAAGCCCTGGTGAGCCTGTGCATTCAAGTACGCCAGTCGGTGATGCCTGCAATTCGCCAATGTCCGCGAGGACGCGATGTCCCAGATCAGAAAGTGCTTGCCGACGAGCGTAATTCGACTCGACAATCCAGGCGTCGACCCCTTTCGTCATAAGCGTTTGCGCGGCGCTGAACCCGAGAGGTCCACCTCCGATTATGACGACGGTGTGGCTGGCGGCGGGCGTGAGTTGGCGCACCGCATTCATCGCGGTAGCGCCACTGTCGACCAACGAGGCGGCCTCTGGGTCACTTAGCGAAATGGGGATCGGCACCAAATTGGCGGCAGGTATCACCATGCGCTCGGCAAATCCTCCAGCCAAACCGTGAACCCCAATTACTCCCCGAATCTGAAGACAAAGCCGTTCGTCCCCTTGGAGGCATGATGGGCACGAGCCGCAGCCAACAAAGAGGTGAGGCACGACTCGTTGGCCCACTTCGATGCCTGTTACGCCGGTTCCTACGCTGATTACCGTGCCGGCCGGCTCGTGCCCCATGGTGAACGGCAACGTCGGGGTGTACGAGGTCCCTGCAAGGATATGAAGATCAGTGCCGCAGATCCCGCAGGCACTAACGGAGATAGCCACATCGTTGGCGCCAAGAATGGGCTCAGCAACCTCACGGACCCTTGGTGCCGAGCTCGGAATCGATTCAAGAACTGCCGCAATCATGGTTCTCCGCAACCTAGGTGCTACTTCTGCAACAGCTAGAGTCATCGTCGGCTGCGAAGCCAATCCCTGTCAAGCAGCTTCCAGATCGCCAAAATCAGTGGAAAAGCAATAGAGACAACATTTACATCACGATCAAGTCACAGTACCTTGACACCGCCTGGCAGCGCTTACATACTTTCGCCTCACAGTTACACGCAGCGTTGCTGCACTGTACGCAACACATGGAGGTTTAATGAGCTTCGGAATCGCTAAAGGCAGTGCAGTTCTTGCTGTCGCCGCGCTGGCACTGGCCGGTTGTGGATCTTCGACGAGTGCGACATCTTCACCGGCCGCGTCCGGTGGCGCTGGCGCTGCCCAGCCGACCGTCTACATAATCGCTCCGTCGGTCACCGACCCGTTCTGGATCGCTGAGAAGAACGGCGCGGAGCAGGCTGGGAAGGACTTCGGCGTCAAGGTGATCTTCGAAGCTCCCGCCCAAGATGCTGGTGATGCAGGAATGCAGACCTTGGCTGAAGCTGCCGTTGGGGCCCACCCCGATGGCATTGCAATCGACTACACCAGCAAGACCATGGAAAGTGTTACTACGGCCGCTTTGGATGCCGGTATCGCAACAGTGATCTACAACAACAATCGCTTTGAAGGCGACAACAAGCCGAGCGATGCACGAATCCCAGCGCTTCAGTTCGTGGGACAGGACGAAAGCACATCTGGCGTCAAGCTCGGCGTCGCCTTCCTCCCGTGCATGAAGTCGAAGGGCACGGTACTTCTTGTTAACCCGTTCCCGACGGCATTCGTCCTGACGTTGCGTCGCGATGGCGCGGCCAAGTCTCTATTGGCCAATGGCTACACGGTGGCCGATCTGGCTGCGACTGGTGACCAGGCACAGAACATTGCGTTGATTAGCGCATACATGCAGGCTCACCCCGGCATCGTTGGCATGGTTGGACTCGGCGGCCCGGCCTCTAACTCGGCGGCAAAATGGGCGAGCGACAACAACGTCACGCTACCAATCGCGACGTTCGACGTTGGCAGCGAAACTGCTACTTGGATCACTCAAGGCAAGATCTGTGTCGCAATCAACCAGCAGCCATACCTGCAAAGCTACTTTGCAGTTGCGGACCTTGCTAACCAGATTAAGTACGGTCTAGTGCCTGCAAACGTTGACACTGGAACGCAGTTGGTTACCTCGGCGAACATCGCGGCGGTTCAGAAGGTTATTGCTGCAGGCCGCGGGTAGTTCCGGAAGGCACGAAGGGTAAGACTAGGCATCGAATCTGGTTGTTCTTGCCTAGGTCACTTTGACCTAGGCAAGAACAACCGCCAGACGACAGAGGGAAAACTATGGTTTTGGCACGGTTAGCTCGCCAGCGCGAGTTTGGACCGAGCGTCGGCCTGATTGGCGTCGTGCTGATTGCGCAGTTGTCGACTGGCCACTTCTTCAGCTCTCAGAGTTTGACCGGGCTCACGACGATTGCAGACACCGTCGCCATAGTCGCGATCGGCGTCACATTGCTGATGATCTCAGGCGAATTCGATCTATCGGTGGGACAGGTCTACGCCTTCGTACCAATCATCTGGTCGACGCTATTCGTAGTTCACAAGTGGGACCCGTGGCTCGCGCTCATCGTCGCGCTCGGAGCGGCGGTCCTAGTGGGGCTAGTGAATGGATGGGTTGTCACGAAGTTTGGTATTCCGTCCTTCATCGTCACACTAGGCATGTATTTCGTTATTCAAGGTACGAATAACCTGCTCATTGGCGGACATCAGCTGGTTGCATTCGACTTCAAACATCCGACCCTGACCGCATTTGGGGCCAGGATTGGGCATACACCATTTTCGGCAGGAATCATCTGGCTTATGGGCTTGACCTTCCTTGGTTGGTACGCCTTGGAAAAGACCCGGTACGGCAACTGGAACTTCGCAACCGGCGGCGGTGTGGGGCCAGCCAAGGCGATGGGCGTCCCAGTTGCGCGAGTCAAGAAGGCAAATTTTGTGGTCTGTTCGGTTCTGGCTGGCATCTCCGGCTGCATCCAATTCGCCTATCTGAAGGGCGTGAGTCAGGCTCAAGGAGACAAATACGAGCTCCTTGCTATCACGGCTGCAGTCCTTGGGGGCACTTCGCTCTTTGGAGGCTCCGGGACCGTGGTCGGCTCGGTGATTGGAGCGTTCTTGCTTGCTTCGATCGAAGTCGGTCTTGTGCTCATGGGCGCTCCTGGCTCTTTCTACATCACCTTTATTGGGGTCGTGCTGGTGTTGGTCGTCATTCTTAACGTCAAGTTGGGCCGCCTCACTACTTCAGGGCGGCGATGACTATGAATGCGGCCCCGAGCAGGAAAGACCCCGTCTTCGAATTGCGTGATGTGTCGTTCAGTTACGGCAGTAACGAAGTCATCCATCAGGTGTCGTTGGGCGTCGCGGCCGGAGAGGTTGTCGGCCTGATCGGAGATAACGGCGCTGGAAAATCCACGTTGCTCAAACTATTTGCCGGATTTCAGATTCCGACTCAGGGAACGTTGGCTATCGACGGCATGCCGGTTAAGTTTCGCTCTCCTGCAGCGGCTCGCTCGCTAGGAGTAGAAGCGGTATACCAAGACTTGGCTATCATCGAGCAGCTCAGCATTTGGCGTAACTTCTACTTGGGCAAGGAACTCGTCAAGAAGTTAGGCCCATTTCGGTTCTTGGACAAGGCCGCAATGCGAAATGGTTGTATCGAAGCGTTGCAACTACTTGGCCTAACTCGCATCCGCTCTGTCGATGGTCCTGCATGGGCCATGTCAGGCGGTGAAAGGCAATCGCTAGCGATTACGCGGGCGATGTCACTCGGGGCCAGGATCCTGCTCTTGGACGAACCGACGGCTGCCCTATCCGTACGGCAGACGCGAAACGTACTCGATTCAATTCAGCGCGCCGCATCTGCTGGGCTAGGTGTCCTATATATCGATCACAATATGGACCATGTGGCCCCGGTAGCAGACCGCGTCGTAGTGCTGGATCACGGCCGCATAATTGTCGAGCTGACTGGCGATGACATTAATGCCAAGCACCTGGGGGACTTGGTGGCGGAACGACGAGAAGAGTTGAGTGCTGAATGATTGAGAGGTATTGACCGGTGGCCGAGGTGGATGACGACAGCAGCACCAGCGAAGGCTCGACTTCTGCTTATCTGCGGGGCTTGCAAGTCATAGAGCTGCTGGCCCAAGGGGAGATGTCTGCTTCCGACGTTGCGCGTGAACTCGGAGTGAATCGTAGTACCGCCCTGAGACTCCTTCAGGATTTGGAAAAGGCCGATTATGTCGTCCGTGATGCTGCTTCCAAGCGCTACACAGTATCAATGTTGCGCTTATGGTCACTCCTATCTAACTCCAGGGATCATTCGGACATCGGCGAACTAGTGAGCCCGATCCTTTCCGCTGCTCGCCATCAATTCCATGAAGCGGCAATCTTCGCGGTACCCGCGAGCGGCAGCATGGTGTACACGTCGTTCTTTCCTTCGGGTCAGGTCATAGCAGTCACTGAACGACTTGGTACGGTTCGACCAATGCATTGTTCGGCACTTGGTAAGGCATTTCTTGCCGCGCTCAGCCCGGATGCTCTTGATCGTGAATTGGGTCGAATTCAGTTTGAAGGCGGTACACCGAAGGCTGCTCAAGGCCCTATCGACTTGCGTAGCAGGTTGTCTCAAGTGCAGGCGCTTGGCTACGCGATTGATGACGAAGAAACGTACTTAGGTGCTACTTGTGTTGCGGTGCCGGTTAAAGTCGGCGACACGGTGGTTGGGGCGGCCGGGATATCTGGCCCTAGTACGCGGATGACGGTCCCTATCTTGGCTAAAGCTGGTCTTTGGTTGATTTCCGCGACACAAACCCTAGGCAAAGTGTGACTTCCGCCAGTCAGCCTGATGCATCGCTCCTGATTGGTATGACTCTGAGCGCGGCCAGCGAAATTGAACCCGCAATGGATATCGCGGCGGAGCAGGGTTTCAATGCCGTAGAAGTTCATGTGTCGCAACTCTCGCCCAGCCGGCTAGTAGTCCGCACCACCCCAGCTCACGCCGGTGCTGTCTTTGATGCCCTGGCAGAAAGGCACCTTCAACCCTCCACTTTGAATGCCACGGGGTATGCAGACTTTGATCCACATTCGGGGCCAGAGGCTTGGGAGCGATCATGCGAGGCGGTGGCTCACCTTCTACGGGTGGCAGCTGCGATGCATGCTCCCCGGCTTCTTCTATGGGATGGAATCGTGTCAAATTGGGCGGGGGAAGAATCAGCCACCGACGTCCTTCTCGCCTGTCTCGATGAGGGGCGAATTCGATCCGGCCTCTCTGATATCCCGGAGATCTCCCTTGAACTTCATACCTTCACATATGTACTCAAGCACGGGGTGCTCACCAACTTCGCGCGGCGCCTCGGCGAAGCTCCGGGGATTGGGGTATGTCTTGATTTCTGTCATTTTGGGGTGGCGCTGGGACCTAAGTTTCACGAGTCCCTCACGGAAGATGTGCTGCAGGTTGTCGATCACATCCACTTCGCTGACACTGATTGTTTGACATCTGAGTTCCATTTCCCGCCAGGCAGGGGAGTGCTCGATCTAAGTCTTCTGGCCGACTTATTAGCTGGCCGGGGTCTGGCCGCAGCGTGGGACCTGTTCAGTTGGCCAACCCCAGCTATGGCAGTGGCCCAGTCATTTGACGCCTACCGACATTTCGTAAACGCAATTAATCTGAGAGTTGAGGTTTAGCCCGATGGACAAGCTAGTCATCACGATCACTGTCGATTCCACGATGTCTTACCCAGGCAACCCGAACATGCCGAGTATCGAAGACACGACAGCTGTCGCCAAGGAATACATTCGGGCTATTGACGCTGGAGCTACTTTGGTGCACCACCATGGAGTCCACTACTTGGAAAAAGAGATCCAGCCTGACGGAAAGCGGCTTTCCAAGATTGACTACAACGGCTGGCGAGACCTTACGGAAAAGATTCGATCTGAGCGTGACGCGATCATCCAGTTCGGCATAGCTAGTGCGCGGGTTGCCGAGAAGATTGGCCTCTTTGATTTGAAGCCAGACATGATGTCTTACTGTTTCAACGCGCATGACGAATTCTTCCAGCCTGACCCTAATTACCCTGCCGTTGAAATGTATGCACTACACCCGCGAGACGAGTTGGAAACCTTTAGTCGTGCTGCCCAGAAAGCGGGCGTTAAGCCTGAGATTGAAAGTTTCTACACAGGTGCATTCTGGAACTTGGAGTTCATTCGCAAGATGGGTCTGCTCAATGATCCGGTCTGGACCACGTTGTTCCTGGGGTGGCAGGGAGGAGCTTGGACTCCGCCTACTCACGACTCGGTGCTCTATTTGGTGAACCACCTTCCAGCGAACACCAACTGGAATCTCAGCGTTATGGATGCCGAAACGCAATGGAAACTTTTGCCAATGGCGATTGGCATGGGAGGCCATGTGCGCGTTGGCTGGGAGGACAATCCGTACCTTCCAGACGGGTCGCTGAGCTCGACAAATGCTGAACTTGTGGATGTGGTCGTATCGATGGCAAAGGCCATGGGCCGCGAGATCGCGTCGCCGGCGGAGGCCCGGGCAATCGTTGGGGTTTGAGCGGGCAATCGTTAGGTCTGATTGTGAGTTCACTGACTCGAAGGGACAGCCAGCGTTGATTACTTGGGAATCCGGATGGGGAGAAATCCCAGCCTCAGTAGAGGTGCGGGATATTCCAGCGATTGCGGTTAACGACGAATTCGTCTTTCTATTTGTCAGAGGTGCCGATTGCATTGTGCGGTTGACGCATGACGGTGCCTATGTCGACCTGATAGGTGAGGGTAATTTCGTCCGTCCGCATGGCATCTCAATCAATGCTGACGGGAACCTGGTTTGTGTTGACGACGAAGGCAATCAGGTCGTGGTTTTGTCGTCCACGGGGGAAGTGCTCAGGCGGATCTCAGGTCCGAATCGCAGTGCAGAGACAGGGTACGTCCCAGGGTTTCCGCATACGGTTCTTAAAGGAGTGGATCCGTTCTGCTACCCAACTCACGCCCATGAAGAGAATGGGCAAATGCTTGTGTCCGATGGGTATGGCAATTCCCGCCTACATCGATTCGATGATCAAGATCGATTGGTGAAGTCTTGGGGCGAGCCCGGCGATCTACCAGGGCAATTCGTTATTCCCCACGGCCTGCTTGCCCTCAAAAGCGATGGTCGCTACGCCGTTTGTGATCGAGAAAACGAGCGAATCCAATGGTTCGACAGTGATGATCGTTTCATGTACCAATGGGGAGGATTCAACTGTCCAAACAACATTGCCCAACTGCCTAATGGAGACTTCGCCGTCACCGAGCTCGGAAGACGGTTTCGGCATACCCATGAAGGAGCGGTTCTGGAGCCCGAAGGGCTGGCTCCTCGCCTTACAATCCGGGACTCAACAGGCGCGTTACTCGATGAGGGTGCGCCGCTTGTTGCGGGCGAGGTGGACGTCTTCTTCTCACCCCACGGTTTAGCTGTTGACTCGAAGGGCACGATCTATGTAGGCGAGGTTCGGACTGCATTCCCCGAAGGCCTGGCCCCGAGCGGCGGAAACCTGCTGAACCGGGTTTCATTAGGCACCTAGGAGCCACATGGATCTGCAGGAACTCGCGGAGTTATGTAGCAACTCAGGCCGCTGGGGGGCAAGCGATGACTTGGGCACCCTGAACTTCATTACCCCCCAGAAAGTGCTCGAGGCAATGGCGCTCGTCAGGGTCGGCCAAGTGATTCCACTGGGCAAAGTGGCGACAGGTCGACTAAGCGGTCAAGCTCCGCCGAGTTTCTCTCGACAGGAAATGCCGCGGGAGACTGATTCCTACTCCATAGAGGAGGTGATGTCCTTCAATCCGCATGGCTTCGAATTGACTCATTTAGATGCGCTTAGTCACGTTTCGCTGAATGGGATCCTCTACAACGAGCGCCTAGTAAACGTTCTAGAAGAGGATTTCGAAATTCCGCTTGGATCGATGCTCTCGACGTCAAAGGGCATTATGACCCGTGGCGTTCTATTAGATGTGGCGGCCGCGCGCGGATTAGACAAACTTGCGAGTGGCGTAGGGATTACCGTCACCGATTTGTTGCAGGCCGAAGAGTTGGCTGGACAGCGCGTCGGTACCGGCGATGCAGTGGTAGTGCGCAGCGGATATGACATGGCAGCCGAAGGCAATTGCGCTACGGGGGTTCTGCCCGAGGTAGTCGAATGGCTGCACAGTCGCGAGGTAGCTGTCTTTGCCGGTGACGTGATTGAGCAGCTTCCCAGCGGCGATCCTCTGATGCCCATGCCGCTACATCAGATTGGCTTGGCGCGGATGGGATTGTCCTTGCTTGATTGTCTTGACGTTGAGTGTCTGGCAGCAGCCTGTCGTGAATTCGGCACTAACGAATTCCTCCTGTCTGTAGCACCACTTAGATTACTAGGGGCGACTGCAAGTCCAGTGAATCCCCTGGCTGTCTTCTAGTGACGCGCGCCTTAGTCATTGAAGTAGGAATACCAAAGCGGAGGAAGAGATGTTTCTAGCTCGGGTCGGACCAGTCGGCAGGGAACAACTTGTTGGGCGACTAGTCGACGGAGAATGGGTTCTGTTGTCCGCGCTGGGCGTTTCAGAAGATGACCCGGTGAAAGTGCTTGCCAGTAATCTTGACGACGTTCTAGCCGGCTTGGTTGAGGTGGCCCCTGAACGAAAGATAGATGTTGCTGGGCAAAGGTTCGGCTCTCCCATTGTGCGCCCGGGGAAGATCGTCTGCATCGGTCTTAACTATGCCGACCATGCTTTGGAATCTGGAATGCCGGTCCCGGCCGAGCCAATTGTCTTCTTCAAAGCGTCGAATACCTTGATCGGCCCTAACGACGATGTCTACATTCCGCGTGCGTCGACGAAGACCGATTGGGAAGTAGAGCTTGGCGTGGTAATCGGCTCTGAATGCAGGTACTTGGATTCGCCGGCAGATGCGCTGGCGCACGTCGCCGGGTATGTCGTGTGCAACGACGTGTCAGAGCGGGAGTTTCAGTTGGAGCGGGGCGGACAGTGGGTCAAGGGCAAGTCCTGCGAAACATTCAACCCGTGCGGCCCCTGGCTCGTCACCCCCGATGAGATTCAGGACGCTAGTTGCTTGGACATGTGGCTCGATGTAAATGGGGAGCGTCGCCAAACGGGTTCCACTAAAACGATGGTTTTCGATGTCCCTTACCTGATCTGGTATCTGAGCCAATTCATGGTTCTCGACGCTGGGGATCTGATTAATACAGGCACGCCTCCCGGCGTTGGGATGGGGCAGAAACCCCCGAGTTACCTCAGGGCCGGGGATGTCATGAGCCTCGGGATCGCTGGTCTCGGATCGCAGCGGCAGGAATTGGTGGTATCACCCTAGGATCGGGGTCAAAGACCGTCGGGGGGGACTGTATATGTGTTGCATCTTGGCCGCTCTGGGCCTGATCGGGCCCCGCATGGCATTTGCCGTTTGGTGGGTGTTGGATCGGTCGAAGGTGGTGTCAGCGCTTGGCGGGGACTGGTGGGTGGCCCTGCTTGGGTTGATCTTCCTGCCTTGGACCGCACTGGCCTGGGTCGCGGTCTGGTCTCCGAGTACACATGTTTCGGGTTTTGGCTGGGCGCTCGTGGGGGTTGGCTTCCTAGCTGACCTTTCGTCGCTGGGTTCGGGCAAAGTCAGTCGCGGGAAGGGCAAGGACCGGGCCTGACTGGATCCTTGGGCCGGGTACGCTCAAACCCATGTGCGGAATCGTGGGATATGTGGGGGCAAAGCAAGCCTTAGAGGTAGTTGTCTCGGGCTTGCGTCGGTTGGAGTACCGCGGATATGACTCGGCTGGTGTCGCAGTCGTGTCCGATTCGGTGCTCGTGACCCGAAAGCGCGCGGGCAAGTTGGTCAATCTCGAGAGCCTGCTTGGCGCTGAACCGTTGCCGGAAAGCACCACCGGGATTGGGCACACGCGCTGGGCCACGCATGGCGTTCCAAACGACGCGAATGCGCATCCGCACGTGGACTGCAGTGGCCGGATT
>Ga0194061_1001291_pt1 | contig 14783 bp, 4 predicted proteins | sample SepL2221m_MetaG_FD_163423 | JGI IMG/M metagenome (GOLD analysis project Ga0194061, IMG submission 163423) | Anoxic zone freshwater microbial communities from boreal shield lake in IISD Experimental Lakes Area, Ontario, Canada - Sep2016-L224-21m | ecosystem: Environmental > Aquatic > Freshwater >...
AGCCTGACCGTGAGCTGGGATATGAAGTTTCGTAACGGCAGTAATGAAAACCAAAATGGTTATCCAAGATATTATATTGAGCCAAACAAAAAAGCCATTTCGACATATAAGTATGTGAAAAAATATAATAACGGGAGCCGTAATTATTATAAAGATTTCAGAAAAAACAGTTTTGTATTATTTCAGAAATATAACATCCCGGCAGGAGCATCACTTTATAAAGGGATGCTTTCACTAAATTCTCATTCAAATTTGCCGAACTTTCCAACTCAATCAAATTATCCATCTGCTTCCCACCATTTGGATATTGACTATGATTTTGATGAATATTGGATACATGGACAGAATGATCCACAACAACCGGCAAATATAGCCAACCAAAATCCATCTCCTCTGGGAATTGTAAGTTCACTAACCAATAATTGGCTTGACACAGCAAGAACTACATTGAATGCACAAAACTGGGTAAATACTTATTTTAATAATCCGGCTCAAAATATTTCTGTCGGAAAAGGCCTTATCCATTATCCCACTTCTCCCTGGGAGCATTATTTATATCAGGCTAATGATAACAGAATCAATGTAACCTTACCATTATTAACAACATCCAGCAGCAGTCCGTTATCCATGCAAAATAAAATCGGGCTGAAAGTTAGTTTAGAAAATGATGCAACAAGTGCATATAGTTTCAATTTAAGCAGGGATCAGGCATTAAGATATTCACGTTGCTTCTGGTCACCGGCAGCCACTGGCCCCTGTTACAATAAGGCATCCAGTTCATCACCCAATGCCGCCAATTATGGTATTTGCACATTTGCTTCTCCAAAACTGTATTACTATTATTATCAATGGGGTGATATGAATATACAGGGCAATCCCGATAATGACCCATCGGTCAATCTAATGCTCACCAAACACATTAGCACTGTTACTGCTACTTATTGCAAATCCAAATTTGACCGCAAAGCCATGAACCCTTATACAGAAGGTGTTTTAGGTAACTGGAGGGTGGACAGCACATACGCATACTATGGTGAACGTAAAGAAAGCGTCCCATCAATTCCGCAAATAGATACGAGGATTGCAGGAGCTATTAAAGACTACAAAACGTTTTGGAGTTTTGCCGCTACACCTGCTAATCCGAATATTCCGGTCTATTTATCCCGTAACCAGCAGGCAGCGGATGTATGGGTATGGAACAGTGCTATTACGCAATATAACCGCAAAGGATATGAAATAGAAAATACAGACCCACTTGGAAGATTCAATTCAGGACTCTATGGATATAATCAGCAATTACCTGTTGCCATTGCTAATAATGCAAGGGTACGGGAAATACTTTTTGATGGTTTTGAAGATTATGATTACCAAACGGCGGCTAACTGCATCAGTTGTCAACCGCACCGTGTATTTAATTATACAACTGCTGTAGCAACTCAAACGGATGCTACGCAACATCACAGCGGCAGGTACAGCCTCAAACTGAACCCCGGTCAGAATATTAAAATACAGGCTCCGGTTACTTCCCTTACAGAAGCCAACAAGGTTTATGGCTTAAAACTGCAAAATAAAACAACTGCATATACCAATCAGGCGCTGGGTACAAATGGTACAGCAGGCACCGGGTTAAAAGCAAGTTGGTATAACCATGCAGTGAGTGGTACATACTCTTCCCCATTAGAACCTGCGCCAAGTACTACTTATCCCCAGGCTGCTTTAATATACAGCCAGACTGCGACATCACCGGAAGTGGCAGCAAATCAGCAACTGGGTGCTAATGGTATTACGGATAATTATTTCAGTGTAAAATGGGAAGGTAAGATTCAGGCACCCTCCACTGGAACTTTCTATTTTAAACCTGCTGTACTGGATGATGGTTACCGTTTGCGAATTAATGGAACCACTATCAGCAAACCGCAGCAATGGACAAACGGCTATAACAACCAGCAGTTGGTAAGCGATGGGTTCGGTATGGTGGTAGGACAGGTATATACTATTGAAATTTCTTATTACAACTGGACAGGAATACATCAATTCCAGTTGCAGTGGAAAATACCAGGCACGAACTCATTCATAAAAGTTCCATTGCAGAGTCTTTATACGCCAACGGCTACCAGCTTCCAGCAGGTGATTACCACACAGCAAACATGTTACCGCCTGGACAGCAGCCAGGTTACCGGCAATGCACTTACAGATAGTTTTTCTTTGATACAGAGCAGGAAAATGCTGTTGAGTGCATGGGTTAAAGTTGGTACGGCTAATTGTTGCTACCCGGCTACTTATGATAATGGCTCAAACAATATTACGCTGACATTCACCAATCCTGATGCCAGCATGATCGTTCCACCGGCCTTTAAACCGGCGGGGGCTATAATTGAAGGATGGCAGCGTTATGAATCTGTTTTTGATGTACCTGGCACAGCGGTCAGTATATCGGTTGAACTAAAAAATACGAGCGGCAGCAGCCCGGTGTTCTTTGATGATGTACGCATACAGCCATACAATTCCAACATGAAATCGTATGTATATCACAGCAGCAATCTGCGGCTAATGGCAGAGCTGGATGAGAACAATTACGGCAGCCTGTATGAATATGATGATGATGGCACATTAACAAGGGTGAAAAAGGAAACCCAGTTAGGGATAAAGACCATTACAGAAACAAGGAGCGCCACACAGAAAAAAGTGAACGAATAGCGATCACTGAAAAAATGAATAATAGAGTAATGCAAAAAAATATAAAAATGACAGTAAGAAAAATATCAGCCATAGTAACTGTTGCCGCAATGCTGATGGCAACCGGTACGGCATCAATAGCACAGGCACCTTCTGGTGTTGTACAAACGCTGCAATCCATTTACCACAACTACGATAGTGTAAAGTATTTAAGTTTTGATGTGAAGTTTAACTATGGCAGTGATACACTCTTGGGAAAATTTGATGCCGAGCAAATGGATGGCACTTACACGCTGGCTGGCAATAAAGCCAAATACAGATTGGGTGATATTGATTTTATGCAGAACGATTCTTTTTTTATTGCGGTTTATAATAAAGACAAACTGATAATGGTGGATGAACCTAAAGCAATTAACATGGGCAGTCAGCTACCCATGCGCTCACAGATAGACAGTTTATTATCAGTATATGCCAGCCATTACAGTATCAGCAGTTACAATCAGTCAGCAGATACCGGGGTGATTCAATTATTGGGTACAGATAGTCTTGCCCAGTTTGACCGCTTTGCATTGCAGTATGATAACCGGAACTTTATGCTGTACCAGGTGTCGTATGAGTATAGGGAACCAGCAGAACTGGATTCGGCGGTGCTGTCTTCCTATCAGGCAAGTACGGGGACAACAGTTATTCCGGTACAGAAGAAACGTTTTGCCATTCGTTTTTTGAACTACCGTTACGAAAACTACGATGAATCAGCGTATGATGAAAACAATTACATCTGGTTTGAAAACGGCATGTGTAAGCCCGCCGCCAGGTATGAAGCTTACAAAATTTATTATGTAAAACCTGCGCTGCATTATTATGAACAGCAGCAGTAATGGGCAATAGTATGAAACAAAAAAAATAAAGTATATGACAAAGGCAATTATAGCCACCGCAGTAGTAACAATTTTCCTGTTTACAGGGTGTAGTCCTTCAAAGATGACCTTTAAAAATGCGGACAATTGGATACCGGCTGATTTCAATCCAGGAAAAACGATTTTACTGTTTGAAAAATTTAAAGACAATGCCAAAGTGCGAATACAAATGGAGGACTATATGTCGGAGAACTATACCTATAAGTATGAGTTTGTGGATAAGGCAACTATTGAAAACAGAACAGGAAAATATCAGGATACCAAATTGTATAAATATGCCCTAATTCAAACAGAGGGAAGAAGACCGGTAGTAATAGAAAAAGGGGAAATATGGGGAGGCGATTTTTGCTTTTATGATCGGGAAAACAATAAGCAATATCCCCCAACCAAAAAAGAATGTAGTAATACAATGATGCTTTTTAAGCCCATTATCAATACTATAATGAGCCGATATTAAAACAGAACATTGTATGAGTGAATAAAATACGTGGAGATAGAGGGTTGTAGGCCCCAAAAAACAAAACTAATTCGCTTTAGCGTAAACAAATATTGACTATAAAATAAATTGAGTATGCGTTTTATCAGTACAAAGCTGGGCAGGGCTATCCTGTCGGTAGTCCTGTTTACCGGGGCTTGCAATATGGCAAACGCCACTACTGACCCTGTGGTAACTAAGCCCATCCAGGGAAGTTTGGGTCAGTTTGTGGTAAATGCTGAGAGCTATGCTAAGGATATGAAATATTTCAGTTTGTCAGTAGCCAACCGCAATGCTATTCAGAATAACAGCATACTCAATATGGTGGGTGTGGGTATTGAAGAACAGAGTAATTATTATATCCGCAGTAATTTTTCGGTAACTGTAACGCTGCAAATTACCACTTATAACAGTAGTGAAGTGGCAACCGGCACCTACAATAAAACCTTTACCGTAAACTATGATACGGCTGCCGGGGCTAAATACAAAAGTTTAGATTATACCACCTATGTAAACGCTTTTGCACTTAGGGCAAAAATAATCAGCATTGACAGTGGTACGGTAAATTGGCCGGTTAGCAATGTTTTAAAAGTTGAAAATCAATTAACCGCCACCAGGGATTATCCTTTTAACTGCAACCTTGCAATTGACGGATTAAATACCAATTTATCAGCATTAAATAACGAACTGACAGCAGGCTGGACGCAACCTTCGCTGGATAATAATGCAGGAGTAACAGAATATGATTTGGAATGGGCATGGGTAGATGAGGGCGCATTAGCCAGTTACAAAAACGGAAATAATTTTGTACAGGATTTGGTGTTTACCAATAATGCCACCAGGGTAAGTATCAGTGGCTCGTCTTATAACATTCCATTGCTTTATGATGATACCGGAAGGATTTTTGTACGGGTACGCCCAGTGCAATTAAAAACAGACGGGCAAAGGATTGAAGGAAAATGGAACTGGATATTAAACGATGCTAATCAACCGGTAGAAAGTACCAGCCCGGTATTCTATCCTTTTTACGGGCATGAGGATAAACTCAACTGGCAGGCAAGTACCAGTTTTGCAGAAGAAGGCAAACGCAAGAGTGTGGTACAGTATTTTGATGGCATTTTATACAACCGCCAAACAGTTACCAAAGATAACAGCAGTAATACCACCGTTGTAGCCGAATCCTTTTATGATTACCAGGGAAGGGCGGTTGTGCAGGTATTACCAGCCCCTACGCTGAATAATGCCATTGCCTATGTAAAGAATTTTAACCAGGCAATCGGTTACAATGAATACCCCAAGAGTGTATATGATAAATTAGATGCCCCGGCAACTGTATGCGGCAATCCCGCCAAACCTTTTAATACAGATTTTGGCACGGCTAATTATTATTCAGCCAAAAATCCCATGCTGGCTACCGATGCACTTGCAAAATTTATACCTGATGCAACAGCCAGCAATCCCAATGAAGCATATTCTTTTACAGAAACAAGGATATCACCTGATGGCCGTGTGGCAGCACAAGGGGGTGTTGGCAGTACCTATCAGTTGGGCAGCGGCCATGAAACAAAATACTATTATGAAAGTCCAGCACAGGAAGAAATAGATGCTTTGTTTGGAACGGATGCAGGCGTGGCCAGCCATTATTTTAAAAATATAGTAAAGGATGCCAACGGGCAGTTCAGTGTAAGTTATGTGGATATGCACGGACGCACCATAGCTACTGCACTTGCGGGAGAATCCCCAAAAAATGCGGATGCCACTTTAATGCTCGATACATTAGAAAGCAAAAATGAACAACTCTTTACCAAACAATTAATAGATAAAGAAACCAACATTGTGGTAGGCAACAGCATCATCAGCAGTAAGCCCATTGTAGTGATGAAGGATAACTCCACTTACAGCTTTGATTATTCGCTTTCACCAAAACAACTGAGTTTAATTAGTTGCAGTACCAATCAGCCGATATGCTATGACTGTTTGTACCAGCTAAAATTCACCGTCAGTTCTGATTGTGATAGGCAATTAGTGTATGTGGATAGCATGGCTAATTTTACTTTAGGGCAATTGGATAGCATGTCCAATGCTTTATCCGGGCAACACTTCCTCACCCAATGTGCTGGAGGCAATGCACACAATGGGTTTACGAAACATTTTGAAAAAATATTAAACATTGGTAGCTACACAGTAACTAAAACGCTAACACTAAGCAGTGATGCGCAATCCGCTTTTCGCAATAAATTTTTACAGACTGACACCTGCAAAAAAATGGTAGATTTTTATAGCCAGGAATTAGCCCTGTTGCAATCAACCAGTAACTGTGTGGTAACCTGCACCAGTTGTAAAGCTGCACTGGGAAATGATTTGAATGGTTTTATCGCAAAATTTGCAGCAGAAATGAATGTAACAGTTGCATCTCTTTCTCCACAAACAATTACCCAACTTACAGCATCATTCAATGAAGCCTATGCCAATTGCGACCGGATATGTAATAACACGGACGGGTTGGATTTAATACGCAGTACAAGAGAAATGATGTTACAGGATGTAACGCCGCCTTATGGGCAATATGCCCGCAGTGATGCTCCCAGCCAGGTAAGAGCTTATAATATTTTTAAAATAAACGATGGCTCAAATAGCCAAAGTGGTTATGGTATTACTGCTCTGCAACCAGATTATATGCAACCCCGCCACTTTGCTGCCGATGGAGTGACCCTGTTGAACAGCGGAAATTATTTTGATGAATTTAATCAACCCGAAACTATTATATCCTCTACACTTACACCTGTGCAGTTTATAGACAGTTTTAAAACTCCTTGGGCGAATGAACTTTTGGTACATCACCCGGAGTTTAAAAAATTACAATTAAGCGAAAATCAATTAAAACCTGCCTATCAGTTTGAAGCCCTGTTGGAAAAAGACAGTACATGGTTGCAAGCAGATACAATAACAGCAACACATCCCTACAGCTATATTACAAATTTGATAGATGCCGATCCTTTCTTTAGCGGTGTTGGTGCAACTTATAAGCAAAGGATGATTACAGGTAAATACAATGGCAACTATATTATCAATCCCCCACCCACCGGCAGCGCACTTGATACCGATCCGGTAATTTATGGTATTGCACACTATACATTGCCTCATACTGTATCTCCGTGTGTAAATGCACCACAGTTTGCAGCCGATTATGTGTCTATGTGGCAGGTAGCACTTGGCACCGTATTTTGCCGGGATAAGCCAGACCCAGCAAACACTTGCACTATTGCATACAGCGACCCCAATACAAAGGCAGGTTGTACGATGAATCCAGCCTATGCACAGCCACAAAACAGTTTTAGCGAAGGCTGTACTACAGACAGGGACTGGGCATGGAAAATATTTAAAACCTTGTACTTAGCTGAACGCCGTAAATTAATATCTGCTTACTTGAATGATAATGCACCGTCTTTTAGTACAGGGTTTCCCAATAATGGTATTCCCCCCTATCAACAACGTTTCATTAATCACGCCAACCCACAAGCCGTATTTACCAACTTAAATATTGCTGATGCAGGAAATATTGGCGATATTATTAATGCCGCCGGAACTGACTTAACCGCTGGTACTGTACAGGCAGGAGTTTTGGCGCAGCAACAATACGATACCGTTTGCCGTGGCTATGCCAATGTTTGGATCAGCCAGTTAAAAAATTGCCCGCAAATAAGCAGCATACTGAATAACCCTGCAACCTGGGTGGCCGATAGTACCTGGCTGGTAACACGGCTTGTGGCTATTTGCCGCAACGGTTCAGATAATAATCATTACTTAGGTTCTTCCAGTGTAAAACCCGGCAATCACGCTGTAGTAAACGGGCAAAGTTATGATGAGTTTCCACAGGTAATACTGGAATTTTTGCAAAACAAGGGCATTGCCAATCCAACAGCAGAATGTTATACCTGGCTGATCAATATTCCCAAGCCATTCGACAAACAAAAAGCCATTACCAACAGCTATGTGCTTACCAAACCCACACCTTGCGAATGCCAGCGTATCAGTGATCTGCGGATGGAATGGACAAACAGTGGTTTTGCAGGCACATTCTCAGCTTACCTGCAATATCAGCATGGCACCTTTATCAGTAACGAGCAATTAGATGCGTTAACCGCTTTATGTAATGGCAACTACCAGTGCCGTATGCTGGAAAAACCCATTGCACTTCCACCGGCACTGCAATGTCCTTCAGCATATCCCAATCCTGCAACCAAAACCTGTATCAGTTGTGCTGACTACAGCGCTATAAAAACTGAGTTTACTACTCTTACCAGCCAGCAAGCACCGTTTATAAATCCCCAAAACCAGGGAGAGGTAAACTGGAATTATGCCTTTGCTAATTTTGCCAATCATAAGACAGGCTTCAGCAAAACATGGATGGAGTATGTAGCGTTCCAAAATACCTGCAATGCCAGCAACCCACCCATCTCTTGCAGCAGTTTAGACAGTACACTGAACGCTTTTTATGTCAGTCCTGAATACCTTGCCAACCCCATCGGCCTTCCCTGCATACAGGCATTTGTAAACTATTTTAACACTCATTATAATGTAGTTTATACCTATGCACAATGGATGGCTTTATTTGCCCAATGTGGTAAAGTACCCAATGTATGCAAACCAAAAATTACCTGCACCAGCTTTACGGCATTGATAGATGGCTTTTACAACCAAAATGGGGTACAGGTATTTAAAAACAGTAATTGTTCCAATCTGTTTGTAAATTATATCAATACCCAGCTTGGCAGCAACTATACCTACATCCAGTTGGAAGCTATTTACAAATACACCTGTAAGAATGATTGCGGACTGAATGTATGTGGATTCCCCAATGCGTTTTTGCTTACAAAAGTGGTAAATGATTTTAAAGTTGCTTACCCCCAACCCTGGAATCTGACTGATTGCCAGGGCACATTTGCTGGGTTCTTTAATAACTATTTCGGTTTACCCTGGACTCCCAGCGGGCCGGTATATAGTTTTCAGGGCATTTACGAAAACTACTATCTTCCATATATTAAACTGGGTTGTGTACCGGATATTAGCACTATTTGCAACCCTCCTTATACCTGCAATGATTTGCAAAGGATATTAACGGAGTTTATAGCCACCAATAGTCCGGTGAATCAGTTGCCAAACTGCCAGCAGGCATTTGCAGATTATTTTAATCTGCAAATGGGTACTAATTATACCTATGCACAAATAGCATTATTATACCACAATATTTGCGGCACTGCGCTTACAGTATGTCAAACAACTACCGATTGCAAAACAATTATTGTATTTGCCGAGACCAATCCTATACAGGCACTCAACGCAGCGGTTTGTCATCAACAATTTTTACAACTTTTTAATGCCAATTTTGGTACAAACTATATCAGTTGGAACGATTTATATACTCTGTATCAGACATGTGGTTACGATCTGAATGCTGTATGCAAAGGCTGCACCTTAGTGGCTGATTGCAGTATGTTAAACAACTTCGTAATAGAATTTAAAGGGAACTACCCTGACCCGGCCACACAGTTAGGTAATGGGTGCCAGAATTATTTTGCCGCCCTGTTTAATGTACGGTTTGGCACTATGTTTACTTATGCCCAAATAGCTACTTATTACTTACAGCAGTGTAATACAGTGCTGGATGTATGTACTTCTCCCTGTACAAAAGTGAATGATTTTATCAGCAGTTTTACCAACCAGTACAGCAGTTTAAAATTACCTGCTGCGGCAAAGGAAGATTTATTTGTATTTGGTTACAATAATACCTTTTTACAAGGAGCTGCTGCAAGCGCAGCAATGGCATTAGCTGTAACGAGCGGTAATATATTAACTACCAGTGGAAATACAACAATCAATGGTGCCAATAGTTTTACCCCGTTGGTAAGCTATCCTGATATACAAAAAGCTATAATAAACTGCAATATAGCTGTACCCAACTTCACACCAACCAGTACCATTACATTGTACGATCCGCAGGTGCTGCTGAGTTTGAAACAGGTATATTACATAACACATCCCAATGGGTTACCGATTAACTGCCAGGCTGATTTTGCAAGCTGGTTTAACACGGTTATGAAAACCCAGTATGAATATAATGGACTGCTGACTTTATACAACAGTGTTTGTGGCAATAATGCAGGATATATTTGTGAACTACCTGTTGACTCCAGTACAGCGGCCAGTGTATATGTGGACTTTATGGGAGCCAATGTACCTCCGGCTAACCTGCCACCCATGCTCTGCGGACTGAATGAACCCGGCGGTGGCCCAGTACCGATAGAAAATGACCCTTGCAAAGACCTTGTCAAAATAGCCTTCCACTTTGCGCTGGAGCATTATGAACTGTATGTGGACAGCCTGCGTAATGTATTTGATGCAGCATACCGGAACAAATGTATGGAAGCAAAAGACCTGGAGAGCTTTACTGTTACTTACCGTAACAGTGAGTACCATTACACCTTGTATTACTACGACCAGTCAGGCGCCCTTGTAAAAACAGTGCCTCCTGCGGGTGTACAAAAGTTGAGTGGAGCTGATTTGCAAACGGTGAAAAATTACAGGGCTAATGTATTAAATGGACAGCCGGAGGGCATTAACCAAAAAGTACCAGTACATACATTGGTTACACAGTACCGATATAATACATTAAACCAAGTGGTGGCACAGATTACACCCGATGCAGGCATAAGTAAATTTTATTACGACAGGTTAGGTAGGCTGGTAGTAAGTCAGAACGCAAAACAGATAATAGCTAATAATTATAGCTACACCTTGTATGATGATTTAGGAAGAATTAAAGAAGTGGGGCAATTAAATACTGCCACAGCCATTACACAAGCGATCAGTCAAAACGGAGGAACTGTTACTACTACTAACAGTCTTGCCTGGTGGTTAAATAACAAAGCTGCCGAACAGATAACGAGAACATTTTATGATAAGAGTTATATTGACGGCAACGCCACCTTATGCTCCCAATACTTATGTCAGAAGAATTTGCGTAACCGGGTTAGCTATACTGGGTTGTACGCCACCGGTACACCCGGCAGTACGAATGAACATATTGCCGCAACTTTTTACAGTTATGATATTCATGGTAATGTTGATACATTATTACAGGATTATAAAGTTGGGGTGATGAATGATGCCAACAATAGGTTTAAAAAATTAGTTTACAATTACGACCTCATAAGCGGTAAGGTAAACATGGTAACTTATCAGCCCAATTATTACAGTTCGGCCACCAGCCAATGGATAAGACCTGCCGACCAGTTTTACCACCGTTACAGTTACGATGCCGAAAACAGGATAACACTTGTTGAAACCAGTATTGATAAATTGGTATGGGAACGTGATGCCAGGTATAGTTACTACAAACAGGGGCCATTAGCCAGGGTAAATCTTGGCGAACTACAGGTGCAGGGTGTTGACTATGCCTATACGCTGCAAGGATGGCTAAAAGGAGTAAACAGCACGAGTGTAAATGCAGGCATATTAGACATGGGAGGCGATGGTAGAATAACAGCACCCACCAGCCTTAACAATAATGTGGCCAGGGATGTGTATGGTTTTAGTCTTAATTATTTTACCGGAGATTATAAACCAGTTGGTGGCAGCAGCCTTAATACCTTTACATCAGGCATTTTTAATATAACAAACACTGATAACAAAAAAGTAGCTGCCGAACTTTTTAACGGAAATATTGCAGCCATGTTAGTCAATATTCCTAAACTTGGCAATGCAAATATTTATGGATATAAGTACGATCAGTTGAACCGCATAGTAAGCATGGATGCCTTTACAGGGCTGGATAATGTGAGCAACAACTTTGTACCAACAGCCACCGCCAATTACAAGGAACGTGTTACCTACGATGCCAATGGCAATATAAAGACTTACTTGCGTAATGGTAATGCTGTACGGCAATCAATGGATAGCCTGACCTATAGCTATAAGCCAAATACCAACCAGTTAGATAAAGTAGTTGATAATGCAAATGATGCAGCAGCCAGTGAATATGACAAATACAACGATATTAAACAGGGGCAAGTCAACGGCAATTACACTTATGATGCCATCGGCAACTTAACAAGCGATGTTAGTGAAGGCATAACCAGCATTGTATGGAATGTATATGGTAAAATACAGAGCATTACCAAAGCAAGTGGAACAATAAGCTATACCTACGATGCCAGCGGTAACCGCATAAGTAAAACAGTTAATAATAAAACTACCTGGTATGTGCGTGATGCCAGCGGCAATGTAATGGCGGTATATGTAAAAGAAGGCCCCGCCAACCTTGCACTTAACGAACTGCACATATATGGCAGCAGCCGCCTGGGTATTTTAAACTCAAACATTGACGTACAGCAACCGTCAAGCAATGGAAACACAAGCTTTACAAGGGGCAACATATTCTTTGAGTTAAGTAATCATCTGGGGAATGTAATGGTTACTGTGAATGATAAGAAACTTGAGCATAGTACCGATGGAATTAATGTTGACTATTATTATGCTGATATTGTAACTGCCAACGATTACTATCCTGGCGGAATGGGAATGCCAGGTAGGAAGTACACTGCCGGAAGTGGCTACAGGTATGGGTTTAATGGAAAGGAAAAATCAGATGAAGTTTATGGGGAAGGGAATGTTTATGATTATGGATTTAGAATTTATAATCCGAGGTTGGGAAGGTTTTTGAGTGAAGACCCTTTAATAAAGCAATATCCAGAATTAACACCGTATCAGTTTGCTTCTAATATGCCTATAGCTGCAATTGACTTAGACGGTCTCGAAGCTAAAATTGCTATATCGGGTAAGGGAGCCCCTTTATGGTATAAAGGAGCACCTCCAGGGTCTACAACTGGATATACTCAAAGCCATATTAATGCTTTTGACTATAGAGCTACCCAGCTAACAAAGCAAGGATTTTCAAAGGTTCAAGTTCACACGGGTCAAATGATTGTTGATGCTTTTAAGACAGCAACAAGAGAACAGGGTTCAATTCTTGCCGTTGTATCTTATGCTCATAGCGGTTCAAATGGAATTTATCTTGATAATAATGCTAGTTTTTATACAGGAAATATTCCTGGTAAATCAGTTGGTTATTCCAATATTGATGCAGTAGCCACATCTATGAAAGCGGGAGAAATAAAATTTCAACCAAATGCGATTTGGATATTCGGAGGTTGTAATGCAGGTAACCCCGATGATCCTCCAAGACCCAACATTGATAATATGAATATGGCTGAATATGCTGCAAAGACATTAGGAATAACAACTATAGGTGCCAGGGGCTATGTATCTCCAGAAGTAATAAATGGAAAAGAGACAGGAAGATTAGTAGCAGGTTCCGAAGAGGGAGGGCATGTTGAAAACCCAACTTTTATAAAATATTCGCCAATGATTATTACTACCACGGGTACTAAAGTAGTGCATAAAAACTTTTTATTTTTTCATTGGACAACTGAAAAGAAATTTACTGAAACAAGGACTGAAGTATTACAAGAGAATTTAGGGAATAAAATAAACCCTACTGATTATATTCCACCAATACCTAAAAAAGGATAACAGATATGAAATTATCTATCATTTTAATTACAGTAACACTACTATTTTCAATATGCAATGTTGAATGTACATGTAGTAATGGAAAAATTAAAATGACAGATGGGAAAGTTGTTGATATAAGAAAGAATACAAAGCAGATAGACTCTATTTTACTTGACTTTGCACTGAATAAATTTGTTCCTAATAATGAGCAGCTAAGTAAATGCATTCCTTATGAACTCGATACATTCTTAAATAGCTTAGGCGCAAACAATCTACACCATCAACAGCAATTTAAAAAGTTCCTTTCAATAATATTCTTAAAAATGCTTTATTATCATATTAGGTACTTCAATAATGGAGTTGAATTGAAAATTGATAATAACAATTCTTCTAAAATCCTTATCAATGAATACAACAAATTATTAAAGAAAAATCAACCTACAGTAAATTCTTCTACAGTTATGGATTTTGTAAATAGTCAACCGGATTTTGAAAACGATAGTGATATTATTTCATTAAAAGATAAAATTGGGTATTTAGTTGAACATGGGTATAATACATCTGACACATTAATTCAAAAAAAATAAGCGTCAAGGTAATGATCCAATCATCACCTCCAAAAAAAATTATGATTTTCCCCTATACCAAAATAATCATTTATGAAAACAAATTTCCGTTCCATTGCCTTTTGTGTAATTATCAGTTTATCTATCTATGCAGGAAAAGCTAATGCAGGTATTAAAATACCAATTACAGACAGTGTTTGTTGTAATCCCGACAGCCTGAAAGTAGTAAGTGTAAACTATCCCGTATTCTGTGTAAGCTGGAAAGTTTCCACCGACAGCACCTGTAAACATCCATACGGCTTTACAGTACAATGGAGACCATACCCAGGCAGTGGTGCCTGGACAGAAAGAATAAAGATTTATACCGGCGGCACCACTATCAATTTTTGTGACTCGGTAGATACCTGTAGAAATTATCAATGGCGTGTGAGAACCATTTGTGATACAACAAACGGAGGAATATACAGCGATTGGGTTTATGGTAATAAATTCGCCATGAACTGTATTGGCGGAAAAGCAAAAATTTCTGTTGGTTTTATAAATGTATCCAACAATACGACTAATAAAGTAAATTTA
>Ga0194061_1001293_pt1 | contig 14768 bp, 11 predicted proteins | sample SepL2221m_MetaG_FD_163423 | JGI IMG/M metagenome (GOLD analysis project Ga0194061, IMG submission 163423) | Anoxic zone freshwater microbial communities from boreal shield lake in IISD Experimental Lakes Area, Ontario, Canada - Sep2016-L224-21m | ecosystem: Environmental > Aquatic > Freshwater >...
AGCTTGGGATGATGATGAATATCATCCCAAGCTGGATAAGGTCGCATAGATTCAGGCTTGTTCAACAATCAAAGAACTGTAGTATGACCCGCCTCAATGGGCGGAATTGGAAACGAACGTCTAAAGTCAAGTCTTGATAAAATAACATCAGGTTTAAAGAAGCATCTGGAAGAACGGGAGCAGACCAATGAACCCTCATGACAAAAACGATTATCTGAGTCCCGTGGACAGGATACACAACTATTCCGCATTCGGTTTGGGCCCCGGTTTTTGTGGTCTGAGAGTTCTTGCAAGCAAGGTTTCAACGTGGTCAACAAACGCCTCATCGCCGAGTGGTCTGCCAGAGCGCTCATGCTTGCGGAACATGGTCATTTCATCTTCTGAACACAACGAGAGAAAACTTTTCCAATTACCTACCATTGACAGCAGCGGCTCAACCTTTACCAGCTTATCGTCCTGAAAGGCGATATGCGCCTGGGTGCTGCTCCACGGATACTCTTCCGGGCGTGCGACCAACCCTGCGGCAACAGGATTCATTTCCACATACCGGGCAGCCGCCAGCAGATGGCTTTCGTCCATTGGAAAAGACGCAAATCGCTCCTGCCACAGGTGTCCACGCCACTTTTCCCGGAAGTTGATCCTGCGGGTATAGCGGCGGTGTGCCTCACCAATTGCCCGGGCAAGCCCTTCTTCTGATTCAGGAACAGCAATCAGATGAACGTGATTCGGCATCAGGCACCATGCCCATATTTCTACCCGGTGCTTGCTGCACCATTCAGACATAAGGTCAATATAAGCGGTATAGTCATCGTCGCAGAAAAAAGTCTGCTGACGGCGGTTACCGCGTTGGGTGATGTGGTGGGGAATGCCAGGGGCTATAACTCGTGCAATGCGTGCCATGTGCAGAGGATAGCAGAAACAAAATCATTGTCAATTAAATATACTGTCCCTTGAATTGGCCTTGTTATGAATCCCGGTGGACCGTTCCCGGTGAGAAAGCCGGTAGACAGATAGCCACGTATTCCGCTCCCCCGTCCTCTGGCGTGGAGTAGCGAACCCATTGCCCGGCAGGTGCTATCACCGCTTGTCCGGCAAATACGTCTTGGATCCCATCTATCGTTTCAAGGCGAAGCATACCCGACAACACCAGAGTGTACTCGTCAAATTCCGGCGTCTGTCCCGGTTCTTCCCATCCCCCCGCACTCACCATCTTTGCAATGCTCAGTGTCTCGGTAGCCGAGTTAATCCGACCGATATATTCCTCGATCCGCTTTGGTTGATTGCCAACCGATTCAATGACAGTTGGTGTTTTAATCAAAGTCAGCATGCTATCCTCCCTGTACGAATCAGTTAGAACTCGCTGTTACCGGAATCAGGATTTCATTGCGTCGCATAAACCACAGCGCAAAAGGTGGATTATAACGGGCCCAGACCGGTTCACCGGTGACGGTAAAACGGTTATCTTTAATCCATTTTTCCAGCTTTTCTTTGTTGAGCAGATATTTCTCCTCGCTCCAGAAACCGGAATAGCGAACGGCAGCCACCCGTCGGGCAGGAACCTGCCGCAGTTTTACGTTTGGATCATCGGGAGTCGGCAGAGTTTCTATGGTGTATGATGCCGGCATCATAAAACTGACAGCCCACTTTCCTTGTATACTCTGCTGACTGACCGGAGCGGTCATCGATATTTTCTCTCCATTCTGTTCCTGTGCAACAGGAGCCGTCATAGCAATCTTGTCACGTGATTTGTTGTCACCCGATATGTAGCGAAACAGCGGTCTGAATGCCTTGTTTCCCGCACCTTCCAGGTCTCCGTCAACGATGATTTCGGCCAATACCTGGGGTGCGTACTCGCGCAGTTCGAAAATATCGTTGGTTTTTATTACCGTATAGGGTGCTTCTTCTGTTGCCATGGCAGTTACAACTCCTGTGAGTGTTAGTAAGATTACAGTTATGATCACTCGGAACCGTTTTACAGCATTATATATTGTCATAGTTCAGTCCCTTTTCAACAATTTTGATCCAGTCAGCATGAAACTTTCCTGAGCAGATAATGCATGTTGAACCGCTCATAACTTAAATTATAACCGAACCGTTAGGAGCAGGCCATAAAAAAAGACACGCCTGCGCCTGCTTCCTGGTCTTCACCCAAACATAGTCTTGCAACAGTCAAGCAGTCACAGGTATTGATGGAAAACACTGTTATCTTCCCTGTTTATCGCGTAGAATGTGCCCTGGCATTATGAATACTCACAATATCAGGGTCACAGTCAGATGAGCGATTCCGAACAAAAACTCAAAATCCTGATCGTCGAAGATGACGAACTGCTCCGGACCGCCCTGCAGAAGATTCTGGCCCACTTTGGTCATGATGTTCGTGGTGCCGGAGATAGCAGTGACATGGACAGTGCGTTAGCTGATTATGGAGCAGATGTCGTTCTGCTTGACATAAACCTGCCCGGTGAGGATGGTCTTTTCATCACACAAAGACTCCGCCAGACAAGCTCATGCGGTATAATAATGCTCACCGGTCGTGGGCAGTTGCATGATAAACTTGAAGGCTACAGATCCGGTGCTGATTTCTATCTGGTCAAGCCGATTGATCCGGAGGAATTGCTGGCAGCCGTCACCAGTCTGGGGCGCCGTGTGGTTCCCCCGGTTGCTATCTGGCGTTTCGACACGGTCCGTTCTGTTCTAATCTCCCCGCGAAACATCTCAATCCAGCTTACTTTTCAGCAAGCTGTCATAGTCGAAATGCTTACCTCCAAAACAGGGGAAATAGTAACGCGGAGTGAACTCCTTGATGCATTAGGACATCCGGACGATGAATATGCCCGCCAAAGACTGGAAACCCAGTTGAGCCGCCTTCGAGCCAGAGTCCGTGCTGCTGATCCTGAATCGGAACTGCCTATACGTGCCCGCCAAAGCTCCGGATATTCCTTTCTGGCTGTTGTGATCTGATTTTTTGCCATTAGAATAAGCGGGATGTCCATGGCCAACGGTGTAGTGAAATATAGTCTATGAGGGAAAGGTTAACCGGCTGGTAGCATCTTCCCTGCTGGAAGAACGAGGCATTGCAGTGTGGCAGGAATCCATCAGGCAGGAGAACCGACCATGAAGAGTTATATACGGTACGCATTGACCCTCCTGACAACATTCACTCTGGTGAGCCCTTGTGTTGCCGGCCATTTCCAATCTGATTCAAAACGCTTCAGCAATTTGGTGAGCCCTTGTGTTGCCGGCCATTTCCAATCTGATTCAAAACGCTTCAGCAATTCGAAGATGGATATTGTCATTACCGAGGTTGATAGAAACGCAAGAACTTCAGTGCTTGAGATAAAGGTAAATACCGTCGGCTCATCGGTGGGCTCCTCCTTTTTCATCGTCTGCAGCCTCAGCGATCTGGCAAAGCAGCGAGGAGGATTCCGCTATATCGTCAAGATTGAGGAAAAACCCAAACGGGGCCAGATGCTGGTTGGCTTTCTGAACTCTGCCGACGAACCGCCGGAAACAGTGAATTCGCAGTTTGCAGGAGCCAGAGTTATCGATCTGGAGCAGTTCGCTCCGATCTGCGACAATATGAAGTGAAATTTACTGGGTGTATATTCCAATGGCAAGCCGACTGTTGCGATCACTACATAAATTTAAAGCAATGAAATTTCAGGTCTCTGTCAGAGTCCGTGCTGCTGATCCCGAATCTGACCTGCCTATACGAGCCCGCCAAAGCTCTGGATATTCTTTTCTGGCTACTATGTAAATAGCTGATTTGCTTTCCTGAAAACCCAACTCCTTGTCTCCCCCACGAATCTAAGCAGTATTTTACTCATACTAAAAAATGTAAGAAGTTGTAAGCAGACAGAATTATGCCCATACTTTACTATATCCCCTCAAACTACCAGCACTATCCTGAATTTTTCAATTACTCGTGCGTAGGGGGATACATGAAAGTTGGTACCAAACTTTTTTCAGTTATAGCGCTGATGGCGCTGGTGGTGATCGCTGTCGGCAGCATCGGATTTTATGCCGCCAGGGTCAGTCATGAAGGGCTCGTCACCGTCTACAAGGATCGGGTGGAGCCGCTCGAACAGCTCAAGACCGTGTCGGATATGTATGCGGTCAATATCGTCGATACCACCCATAAAGCCCGTGATGGCGCCGTCAGCTGGGCAGATGCGCGCAGAAATGTTGCCGAGGCTCAGAAAACCGTAACCCGGAAATGGCAGGACTATCTTGCTACCTATCTTGATCCTGAAGAAAAGAAGCTGGTGGATCAGGCGATCCCGCTTCTGAAAAAGGCCGATGAAGCGGTGGCGAGCCTGAACGCCATTCTCGACAGGGAGGACCGGGAGGAGCTGAGGCGGTTCGCTGCCACAGAACTTTATCCGGCCATTGATCCGCTCACACGCAAAATTGATGCTTTAGTTGAAATTCAACTTGTCGTCGCCAAGAAGGAATATCAGAAAAGTGAAACTTCATACCACAACGGTAAACTCTATTCCGCAGTCTTGATTGTTGCCGGCCTGCTGCTATCCGGTTTGCTGGCTACCTTTATCATTCGCCGCCTGCTGGCGGATCTGGGTGGTGAGCCATCCTATGTCCGAGAGATTGCCCGTACCGTTGCCGACGGTGATCTTTCCATCATCGTGGCCACAGACGATGACAAACATGGCAGCGTCATGTGGGCGATGAAGGTCATGGTCGATAAACTTCGGGTTCTGATCTCCGAGAAGGATGCAAAAAATCAGCAGCTGGAACATATGGCCAAAGAACTTGATGCGAAGGTTGTCAAGCTTGAGACCGCGCTGGAGCAGGTTAAACAGTTGGAAGGAATCATATCGATCTGTACCTATTGCCATAAAATCAGAGATGATCAGAACAGCTGGCAGCAGTTGGAAAGGTATATCTCCGCCCACACTGATGCCCAGTTCAGTCACGGCATGTGCCCTGACTGCCTTAAAATTGAGATGGAAAAACTTGATGCGATGGGGCCTGTATCATGATTCCAAAAAACATAGTGAACCGCTTCTCCCGCAACCTGCTGCTGACAATCTTCATGATTATCCCGATTGGCGTGACCTTTTACTTCTACGTTCGGGCTGAAAAACAGATAGACCTGGCACACAACCAGCGGCTTATCTCATTTCAACTGGCTGATGAGCTGCGCCAGTCATCAGATGACCTGACCCGCATGGCCCGAACCTATATCATCACCGCAGACCAGCGATACAAACAGCAGTATCAGGATGTGCTGGATATCCGCAATGGCACTAAACCACGTCCTGAAGGATACTCGGCACGAATATACTGGGACCTGGTTCTGAGCGATGACAAACGACCCCGCCACGCCAGTCGGGAATCGGTGCCGCTGCTCGAACTGATGCGCAGGAACGGATTCACGGAGCAGGAGCTGGCTAAACTGAGTGAAGCCAAGCAGCATTCCGATCAATTGGCTCTGCTGGAGCTTGAGACGATGAGGCTGGTGGAGACCTCAGGTCCGGGTGCCGAGGCGAAGCAGGCCAGGGCGCGAGTGATGCTGCACGATCTTCCCTACCACCAGGCCAAAGCGGCCATCATGAAGCCGATCGATGATTTTTATGTGATGGTCGATAAAAGGACTCAGGGCGCCGTTGAGGCTGCCACTGGTCTTGCAATGGTTCTGCGTATAACATTTATCGGCTTCGCCATCTGGCTGGTGCTTATGCTACGCTGGACCTTCAAATCTTTACGCGGAACCCTGGGTGGTAGTATCGAAGAGGTCTACAGCCAGATTGCTCGATTGGGCAAAGGGGATTTTACTTCCGTCATACCGCTCAAGGACAAACAAGGTCACAGCATCATGGGGTGGCTGGGGGAAACACAGGCCAAGCTTGGTGAGATCGAGCAGGAACGCACTAAGGCCCAGAAAGAGAAGCTGGAGATGAATGAGCACCTTGAAAAACTTTCGCAGCAAAATGAAAAAGTCTTTGAAGCATCGCCGGTCGGTATCGTTCTGGTAGTCAAACGCAAGATTATTTCCGTAAACAGGAAGTTCCTCGATATTATGGGATATTCGCCGGAGGAAGTGCTCAATACCAGTACGCGTATTCTCTATCCCTCACAGGAAGCATTTGAGCGGTTTGGCCAGGAGGCCTACTCGCGTATAACCGATGGTGAAATTGCCCATTCGGAAATTGATTTATGCAGGAAGGACGGCACCGTTTTTACGGTAAACATCACCGGCGGTGCGATAAATCCGAATGATCTCTCAGCCGGCTCCATCTGGATCTTTGAAGACATCACTGAGCGCAGAAAAGTCGAAGACAACCTGCGCAAGATGTCACGCGCGGTCGAACAAAGCCCTGCAACCATTATTATCACCGATCTCCGGGGAACTATCGAATTTGTCAATCCCAAATTCACCGAACTTACCGGTTACAGCGCCGAAGAGGCGGTCGGCCAGAACCCGCGGATACTGAGATCGGGACAGACTCCTCCTGAAGTGTATAAGAAATTATGGTCAACCATTTCGTCCGGCAAGGTGTGGGAGGGTGAATTTCTTAACAGGAGCAAAGACGGCACCCTTTTCTGGGAACATGCCACGATCTCGCCGCTGCGCGACGCAAATGGCGCAATTACTCATTATCTGGCTATCAAGGAAGATATCACCGAAAAGAAACATATCATGGATCAGCTTCTTCAATCCCAGAAGCTTGAATCCATCGGGCAGCTGGCCGGTGGGCTGGCCCATGATTTCAACAATATTCTCAGCATAATCAGCGGCTATGCCTACCTCATGAGGCTTGAGTCCCGCAGTGGCCGTGATCAGGCAGATAATATCGAAAAGATAGAAGCTGCATCGGCCCGGGGTGCCGAGCTTACCCAGGGCTTGCTGGCATTCAGCCGTAAACAGGTACTGAACCAGCGGCATCAGAATCTGAACCCCCTAATTTCCAATACCGGTTCATTCATTTTACGACTGATCGGCGAAAATATTGAGCTGTCTCTTTCCATGAAGGACGACCCCCTGTTGGTGTATATCGATCCTGGCCAAATTGAGCAGGCACTGCTTAATCTTGCCACGAACGCCCGGGACGCGATGCCGGACGGCGGCGTATTACGTTTCACGAGCGCCGCAGGAGTCATCGATGAAAAATTTATCCGTACTCACGGTTTTGGCCAGATTGGCAGCTATGCCGTTATTTCGGTGGCTGATTCCGGCTGCGGCATGGATGAACAGACCCTGAAGCAGATTTTTGAGCCGTTCTTCACCACCAAGGGGGTCGGCAAGGGAACCGGTCTCGGGATGGCCATGGTGATGGGTATCGTAAAACAGCACAACGGCTTCATTGATGTCAGAAGTGCTGTCGGAGCCGGGACGACATTCGACATCTATCTGCCGCTGGTGGACAAGGCAGATGACACGCCGGAGTCACGGCGATCCGGGGATTATGTCCCTGAGCGGGGCGAAGGGACGATCCTGGTGGCTGAAGATGAACATTCAGTACGGGATTATATGGAGAAACTGCTGACCATGCTCGGCTACACGGTTGTTCTCGCCGAGGATGGACAGGACGCAGTTGAGAAATTCGCACTCCTGAAAGATGAAATACAACTGGTCATTTTTGACATGGTCATGCCCAGAAAGAGCGGCAAGGAAGCATGGAACGAGATCAGGCAGATCGACAGCAGCATCAAGGTCATCTATGTCAGCGGCTATGCGGAAGATATCATCGAGCGTCAGGGGGGACTTGGACCTGACGAAGTATTGATCAGGAAACCGGTCATACCCCGAGAGCTGCTGGGCATGGTGAAAGAGATGATACGAAAAGTTCCGGCTCAGGGGACCAGGACATGAAAAAGACCATAGCAGGCATCAGTCTTCGCACAAAATTGTTCATTGCATTTGCTGCAATGGCGGTGATCCCCCTGTTACTTTTAAATTTCATGACCTTCCGGACAACTGAACAGGCCTTGCTGAAGACCGTTTTTGAAAGGAACGGCAGTTTGGCAAAGAACATCGCCGAGGATATCGACCAGATGTTCGCGGAAAAAATACGGCTGCTGCAAATTGCTGCCCAGAATACCGACATCCGGTCGATGAGTGCCGCACGGCTCGTACCCGCACTCAGCCCGCTTACGGCCAGCCATCACGAGCTGCTGATGGCGATTGTTCTGGCTCCCAATGGCGATCTTCTGGCGCGCTCGGACGGTAAAAAAGTCACGGCAAACTATAATGACCGGGAATACTTCCGGACTGCCATCAGTACCGGTAAAACCACCATTTCGGATGTGCTCCGCTCCAAGACGACCGGAAAACTGGACATAGGCATAGCCGAACCGATCAAGAATCCGGACCAGACCCTGCGAGGCATGCTGGTCATAGGCGTTTCCCTGCATAAAATCATAGACAACATTGCCAAGACCAGGATCGGCACCACAGGATATGCCTATGTGGTGAATAAAAAGGGTAAAGTTCTGATGCATCCTGACCAGAGTCTGGTCGATACGTCGGCGGATTTTTCCGGTCTGGCCCCGGTCAAAGCTGCTGTCAGCGGACAGTCCGGGTCGATGGAATACGAGTTTAACGGCCAGAAGATACTGGCCAGCTATGACTACGTGCCGACAACCGGATGGGGTCTTATTGTCCAGCAGCCGTTGGATGAGGCAATGACGGCTTCGACCTCACTTAAAAACACCAATATCATGATCATGGCAGCTACCATGCTGGTTGCTATTTTGATTGTATTTGTAATATCCGGAGTCCTTTTTAAGCCCATTTTACAGTTGACGGTTGCAGTCGGAAAAGCAGCGGAAGGAGACCTGACGACACAGACCAGCATTCAATCCTCGGACGAAATAGGCGCGCTTGCGGCCGCTTTCAATGACCTGATGTCACAATTGAGCAGGGAGGAAGTCGCGCGGCACACTGCTGAACAGGCATCACGTGCATCCGCTGAGATGTTCTCGCTGTTCATGCGTCATTCGCCGGTGTATGTCTTCATTAAAGAGGTGAACAGTGCCGGAAGCCGTATGCTGCAGGCCAGCGAGAATTTTCAGGATATGGTCGGCATCAGGGGCTCGGATATGATCGGCAAGTTAATGACGGAGCTGTTCCCGCCGGAATTTGCCGCAAAGATCACCGCCGTTGACCGGGACGTTATTGCACAAGGCACCGTGCTGAAAATTGACGAGGAGCTTAAGGGGCGCAGTTACAGCACCATCAAATTTCCGCTGGTGCAGGGTGAAAGGACGCTGCTGGCCGGTTTCACCATTGACGTCACCGAGCGCAAGCAGGCTGAGGCTGCGAGTCTCAACCTCGAAAAACAGCTCCTCCACGCCCAGAAGCTGGAGAGCCTCGGCGTGCTGGCCGGTGGCATCGCCCACGATTTTAACAACCTGCTGATGGCCATCATGGGGAACGCCGATCTGGCCTTGATGCGGCTCAATCCTGAATCGCCCGCTGTTGATAATCTGAAGCGCATCGAGGATGCTGCAGCACGGGCAGCGGATCTCGCCAAGCAGATGCTGGCTTATTCCGGCAAAGGCAAATTTGTTGTCGAATGTCTGGACATGAGCCGACTGGTGGAAGAGATGGTTCATATGCTGCAGGTCTCCATCTCCAAGAAGGCCGTACTCCGCTTTAATCTCTCCAGATCACTCCCCTCTGTTGAAGCTGATGCCACCCAGATGCGCCAGATCATCATGAACCTGGTTATCAACGCCTCCGAAGCCATTGGCGACAGAAGCGGTTATATCTCAGTCACCACCGGCTGTATGGAGTGCGACCGTAGTTATCTGAAAGATGTCTGGCTGGATGAAAACCTGCCCGGCGGCCGGTATGTCTATCTGGAGATTTCCGACAGCGGCTGCGGCATGAGCAAGGATACGTTATCCAAACTTTTCGACCCGTTTTTTACGACTAAATTCACCGGGCGCGGCCTGGGTATGGCGGCGGTGCTCGGCATTGTCCGTGGTCACAAAGGCGCCATCAAAGTCTACAGCGAAGAGAACAAGGGCACCTCCTTCAAGATCCTGCTCCCCGCCAGTGGTTGCCCGGCAGAGCAGCTCATCGGTGAAAGTCACTCAGACGACTGGCAAGGATTCGGCACAGTGCTGCTGGTCGATGACGAAGAGACGGTGCGCAGCATCGGCTCCGAGATGCTCAAGGAACTGGGCTTTACGGTGGTCACCGCCGATGATGGCCGCGAGGGTGTAGAAGCTTTTAAGCGGAATCCCGACATTTCTTTCGTGATCCTCGATCTGACCATGCCGCACACAGACGGGGAACAGTGTTTCCGTGAACTGCGACAGATCAAACCTGACATCAAGGTCATCATGTCCAGCGGCTACAATGAACAGGAGGTCACGCAGAAATTCGTCGGTAAAGGGCTGGCCGGGTTTATTCAGAAACCGTATAAGCTCTCGGTTTTGAAAGAGGCTATGCGAAATATAATATAAGAGCGACAGGGCGGAATCGGTCCGGACGAAATGTCGATCAGGAAGCCTGATAATTCCAGGGGCGGTGAACATGACAGTTGGTTTGCAAGCAGATTTTGTTTGTAACAGTTGTAGCATGGCAATCTCTTTTTACGATGCTACACAAATACTACAACCCCAGTTGTGGGGCAATTGCGGGATTTTTCAGTTCTGTAGCAAGGTCAGTGCCTCGTCCGAGGCCCTTTGGGCCGCCGCAACGCAGTCGTTGAGGCCGATGCCGCGGTAGGAGTTGCCGGTCAGAATCAGTCCCGGATGGCCTGACAATATCTCTTGAAGTGCCTCCAGGCGTTTCCCGTGCCCGACCGTGTACTGGGGAATGGCCTGGGGATGCCTGAAGAACCTCATGAACGAAGGTTCGGCGTCAATTCCCATTACATCCTTCAAGTCCCGCATCACTCTAACCTTCACCTCGTCATCCGACAATTTGACATATTCGGGAAAGCAGGCTCCCCCCATCATGCTGCGCAGCAGGACATTGCCTTCCGGTGCCCGGTTCTCGAACATGCTGGAATCCCACAGGGTGCCGAGGGTGCTGCGTCCCTCCTTTTTCGGGATCAGGTAGCCGAAACCATCCAGCGGATGGGCAATGCGTTCGCGCTCGTAGCCGAAGCAGACCACCGTCATGCTGGCGTAGGGGATCTGGCGCAGTACGCCGGTTGCGTTGCCATCGATTCCGGTGAGCATCTCTGCGGCGGCAAAGGCCGGAGCCGCAACGATTACTGCATCGGCATCGCATTCCGACCCGTTGTCCAGACTCACACGGTAGGGGACTGAAGAACCCTTTGCGACTGAAACGACGGAATTGCCAGCTTTGACGACCGGCCCCAGCGACTCCGCCAGAGCGTCACTCAGGAATTGGATTCCTTCACGGAATGAGGTCAGTACCCCGCCCGGTCCGGCCGCGCTGGAAACGACTTTCCCGGCGGCGATGTCACGCTTCTTCTGCCTGGCCAGTTTGATCATGGCGCGGACAAGTCCGCCGTAATCACGCTCAAGTTCGGCTATGCGGGGGAAACAGGAGACAAGCGACATGGTTTCCGGGTCGCCGGCGAAAATGCCGGATACCATCGGCGCGATCAATTTATCGAGCGCTTCATTCCCCAGGCGGCGACGGCCAAAATCAGCCAGGGTCTCATCGACACCGGCGGGTGCGACATTGATAAAGGGGGTCGGTTCCAGCGCCAGTCGCAGCTTGCCGGGCCATGAAATCAGACGGCTCTGCAGAAACGACGACCCACCTTCGGGGAGCCGGTGCAGTTCACTGTCCGAATAGATGAAGCGCTTGCGGGCGTTGTCGTTGCTGCGGTGCAGTTTGGCCTCCACTCCTGCCGCCCTGCAGAGTTCAAGCGTCTGCGGCTTGCTGTCCAGGAAACCGTTCGGCCCCCATTCGCAGGTATAGCCATCTTCCCTGATGCTCCAGATCTTGCCGCCGACCCGCGTCTCCTTTTCAAGCAGGGTCAGGTCGAGACCGATACCTGCACGCTGCGCCTTGTCGCGGAGCAGCCAGGCAGTTGCCAGACCGGAGATGCCGCCGCCAACAATAACAATTTTTTTCATGAGGTAGTTCCTCGCTGTTTTTATGAGATACTATGTTCGGGATGCTCCGCTGTCAATCGTGATTGTAAAAAGGTTGATAACGTGATGCATATCATGTCATGTACTCACGGGTGTCGTGTGTTACAATCGCCAGGTTGTATGGCAGATATTGAAAGCATATCAACACATCTCGGCATGATGGAATGCCCTGACGTGAGGGGCAATAAGCATCAGGCTGCATATTTCTCATCAAAGAGGCACTATGAAAAAATCGCGCATCGCAGCCATCGATATCGGTACCAACTCCATTCGCTGCATCATTGCTGAAGTCACCCCGGAGGGTGTTTTCAAGGTCATGGATGACGAAAAGGCGACGGTCCGCCTGGGGGAACGGCTGGCAATTACCGGGGTAATTTCCGACGAGGCATCCAATCGGGCGGTGGAGGCCATCCGGCGTTTCCGGCAGCTCCTCTCAGGTCTGAATGTGGAAGCGGTCGAAGCGGTTGCCACCAGCGCTGTCAGAACTGCACACAATGGCAAACAGCTGGTGGCGACTCTGTCGGAAGAGCTGGGGTACGAGATCAGGGTCATACCGGGTGAGGAGGAGGCGGAACTGGCAGCATCATCAGCCCGGTCCAACTTCGACATGTACGGAAAACGGTACGCCATGGTTGACATCGGAGGCGGAAGCGTCGAGATCGTAATGGCCTACGGGAACCATGTGGAGGAGTTTTACTCCCTCGATTTGGGGGCAGTCGTCATGACCGACCGCTTTATAACCAGCGATCCGGTCGATGAAGTCCAGCTGCGAAAACTTCAGCGTCATATCAGGGCAAGCCTGAAGCGGACCTTTGACGGCAAGAAGCATGTGGTTGATTCGGTAATCGGTTCGGGAGGCACCATGACGGCCATCGGCGGCATGACCATGCAGATGCGCAAGGACAACTACGTCTCAATTCATGGTTACGAGGTGCTCCGCTCCGAAGTCGTCCACCTGCTGGCCATGCTGACCCATAAGGATATGAAAGCCCGCCGTACCATTCCGGGGCTCAATCAGGACCGTGCCGACATCATTGTGGCAGGTGTGGTGGTCATCGATGAATTGATGCGCTTTCTTGGTGCCAACCGGGTTCTGATCAATGAACGGGGAATCCGCGAAGGCCTTTTGATCAGGGCGGTGAAACGACTGGGCCTTGCCGCAGCGGGGGCCCTGACGACCTGGAGGGATGCTGTCAGAGAGTTTGCGGTCTCGTGCCATGTCGATGAACTGCACGCCAGCCATGTGACCGGCATGGCCCTTTCAATCTTCGACGAACTGGCGCTCCCCTTCGGATTAAAAAAACCGGAGCGGAAGCTTCTGGAAGCTGCGGCCATGCTCCACGACAGCGGTTATTTCATCAGCTATGGCAGCCATCACAAACATTCCTATCACCTCATCCGCCATGCCGAGTTGTTCGGCTTCAATCCGCGTGAACGGGAGTTGATCGCCCAGATCGCCCGCTATCACCGTAAATCGCTCCCCAAACGGAAGCACGAAGCTTTTCAGGGACTGAGGGAGAAAGATCAGATCATCGTAGCCCAGCTGGGGGGCATCCTGCGACTTGCCGACGGGCTCGATCGTCGCAGAAGCGGCCTGATTCAGGGGCTTGCCTGTCAATTCGGCGGCACTACGGTGACGATCAATCTGACGGCAACCGAAGACATATCGGTTGAAATTTTCGGCGCTAATGCCAAAAAAGATCTATTTGAGAAGGCATTCGGGTGCACGGTCGCCTTAACGACCGGATGAAAGGGATTTATTAGGAACAAAAAAACATACGAGAAAATCCGCTTACCAGCGGCCAGGAACTTGTGGATAATTTCTTTTGGGTAAACCCCACCTATGGTGGAGGATATTTACTATCACAAATCTAGGAAATTTTCATCTGCAGCTGCAGTGATATGCATACGTGTTCCATGGGTTAATAGCCCGGAATGTTACAATTGTGTAAATTTTTCCCGAGGCTGTTGCATTGTTCGTGAAGCGCTTTATACTCGACACGCAATATCTATCAAACGGGAGGTTATCATGATTCTGTATGTGGTGCGGCACGCCGAAGCGGTAGAAGAAAGCGATGCGTTGCAGGATGAGTGGCGCTATCTGACCGAAAAGGGAAGATCGTCAGCCCGCAAAATGAGTTCTCTTGTGGCTATGACGGGACCAAAACCCCGGCTGACAATAACCAGTCCACTGGCCCGTGCAGTCCAGACGGCTGAAATTTTTGCGGAGAAAGCCTGTCGCAGAAATGTGATTGTCGCCAGTCCATTGCTCCTGCCGGATGCTGACGTTGCCGACCTGGCCAGTTACCTGAAAGGGTGCACGGATGCCAAGCGCGTCATGCTGGTCGGCCATGAACCTCAATTGGGCCTTTTGGTAGCACATCTTCTTGCTCGTGAAAACAGTACAACCCCCCTAAAAAAGGGTGCCTGCGTTGCACTCAAATACGACCGTCAGAATGACGAAAAGCCAGCCAGCTTTCTTTGGTATCTGGTACCCGGTAAAAGCAGGACCACCTCATTCAAAAAGGCGTTCCCGCAACAAAAATAAAAATGTCGATGCTGCTACTCAACTGTCACAATCTATTTTCCTACTTGTAACGTCACCCTTCGTCAAATTGGCGTAAAATCTCCGTATTCAGAGGACCTGCAATCGAAGGTAGGCCGCCATGATGAAGGAGGTACTGAAATATGCCAATTGCCGCCGGTAATGATTTCTT
>Ga0194061_1001296_pt1 | contig 14742 bp, 10 predicted proteins | sample SepL2221m_MetaG_FD_163423 | JGI IMG/M metagenome (GOLD analysis project Ga0194061, IMG submission 163423) | Anoxic zone freshwater microbial communities from boreal shield lake in IISD Experimental Lakes Area, Ontario, Canada - Sep2016-L224-21m | ecosystem: Environmental > Aquatic > Freshwater >...
TATTCGAGCGCTGTACCATCAAAAAATCGAAGCAGGATGAGAATTACTCAACCAACTTGCAGGCATCTGCAACGATCGCATCGATTTTGGCTTCGGTCAGTTGACCAGCTGCGAGGGCGTGATTGGCCTTCACGGTTCCATCTTTGTACAACACAACCGTTACAGCTGCCTCTGGTGAGATGTTGAATTCAGATGGACCGTCTTTCAAATCTTCTGGCACCACAAAAGCGATGTGCTTGATCGAATGCTTTGCGACAAAAGCTCCGGTCGCTTTCTTGACGCTGGCCTGATCGGTACCAAGCATGTTGACGAAGCTCGTGAGCTTCTCTGCCTGATGCTCTTCGACCTCTTCATCAATTTTCTTCAGGAGCTTCGCAAGTGATTCATCACCACTACGGGCAAACACCATCACCACCGGACGCGCACCCATCTTGCATCGATAGCAGAGACTCTTGCCGTCAGCCACACCGTCATCGGCATTGCCAGTGACTTTTGTCACGGTAAAAGCTCCAACCGAATCGCCGGGCTGCGGACCACTCTTTACATCAGCCATGACTACCGCAGTCGACAGCAGAAGCATCAGCGTTCCAACTATTGCCAATCGCATTATGAAGACTCCTTGCAGACGAAAAACTTGAGAAGAGCATTGCCCGGACACGCGCCGAGTTTGTCTTCAGTGCAGAAAATCGAACGCCTGATTCAATTCCCGCGACATATTCATTTCAGATGATCTTACGGGCTGGACTCTTGAAGACAAGAATCGAGTTCACAATTTTTGTCTGCTCGGTGAAATAAAAAATAGGTAAATATCTTTATTTCTGCAATAAAAACGGGATTTCATCGCGGTTTGGAAGCCTGGGCTTGGTATGGAATCGGTTCTTGCCGAAAGATCGGTGCTGAGCCTATTGTGTTGGAGTTCTTCATCTAGTGTTTACCAGCGGAGCGTATCAATGATTCAATCGACAGTTCAAATAAAGTCTGCAACACCGACGATTCGTCAGACAGAGTGCTTCATCGGTGGACATTGGTTGCCTGCTCGGAGTGGGAAAACATTTGAAACAATAAATCCTGCGACCGAAGAGATGATTGCTCGCGTTGCCGAGGGAGATGTGGCAGACGTTGATGCTGCAGTGAAAGCAGCGAGAGAAGCATTTGACTCAGGACCGTGGCCCCGAATGAATGCCAGAGATCGGGGCCGGCTCATACTCAAGCTCTGCGACTTGATCGAAAGCGAGATCGATGAACTTGCAGCAATTGAGACACTCGATAACGGCAAGCCGCTTTCGGATTCTCGCACGATTGACATTCCACTGGCGATTGAAGCACTTCGATACTATGGCGGATGGGCCGACAAGATTCACGGGCAGACGATTCCTGTCAGCGGAAATTATTTTACCTATACGCGGCGGGAGCCGGTCGGCGTTGTGGGGCAGATCATTCCGTGGAATTTTCCGATTTTGATGGTGGCTTGGAAATGGGGGCCAGCGCTTGCCGCAGGCTGCACCATTGTCATGAAGCCCGCTGAACAGACGCCCCTGACATGTCTTCGTCTGGCGCGCCTCGCCCAAAAAGCAGGCATTCCCGACGGCGTGATCAATATTGTGCCAGGGTTTGGTCCAACCGCCGGAGCGGCGATCGTCAAACATCCTGGGATCGACAAGGTGGCATTTACCGGATCTGGTGAAACCGCTCAGGTCATCATGCGTCAGTCGGCGGATTCGCTGAAACGACTGACGTTCGAGCTTGGCGGCAAGAGTCCTAATATCGTTTTTGCCGATGCAGATCTTGATGCAGCAACTCGAGGAGCGCACGTAGGCATTCATCTCAATCAGGGGCAGTGTTGCTGCGCCGGGTCAAGACTTTTCGTGCAAGACTCAATTCATGACGCATTTGTGGAGAAGATTGTCTCGATGAGCAAAGCCCGCAGAGTAGGAAATCCGTTTGATGCACAGACCGAACAGGGCCCGCAAATCGACAAGGTTCAGTTCGATAAGATCATGTCCTTTATCGATTCCGGACGGGCTCAGGGAGCGACCTGCGCCACGGGAGGCAAGCGAGTTGGAAACCGGGGATTTTTTATCGAACCGACTATTTTCACAAACGTTCAAGATGAGATGACAATTGCGAGAGAGGAAATTTTCGGACCGGTGCTTTCGGTGCTGCGTTTTGGAGATACTGAAGAACTTGTGCAACGGGCCAACGCCACTCCCTTTGGTCTTGCCGCAGCGGTCTGGACTCGTGATATCGCAAGAGCACACGATGTCGCGCGTCGCATTCGTGCCGGAACGGTCTGGATCAACTGTTACGATGTGTTCGATGCGGCCGCGCCGTTTGGAGGCTTTAAAAGTTCTGGTTTCGGCCGAGAACTTGGCGAACGTGGACTCGATCCATATTTGGAAACAAAGACGGTGACGGTCAGCCTTGATCTTCCAAGGGAATAAAAAAAGAGTCGTAAAAAGTGAATGGAAGTCTTTTATGGGAAGAGTAAAAACTGGTGGTGGCTGGCGGGCGATTGGCTATACGTTTAAAAAAGCGCATCAAGCCGGCGGCTTGTGGAAACTCTGGAAAGCGATGCGATCGAAGAACGCCTGCAAGACCTGCGCGCTTGGCATGGGCGGTCAGCAGGGGGGCATGGTGAACGAAGCCGGCCGTTTTCCGGAGGTCTGCAAAAAATCATTTCAAGCAATGGTCGCCGACATGCAAGGAGCCGTGAAGCCAGAGTTCTTCGCGACGTATTCTGTGCCACAGTTGCGATCGTTTACACCCTATCAGCTTGAACATTCTGGTCGTCTCGTGCAGCCTGTTCTGCTCGAAAAAGGATCGCAGCACTATCGGCCAATCGAATGGTCTGATGCCATGGAGAGGATTGCTGCAAAAATAAAAAAGAGCGAGGCCAACGAAACGTTCTGGTATTTCAGCGGTCGATCTTCGAATGAAGCTGGATTTCTACTCCAACTCTTTGCACGGCTCTACGGCACAAACCATATCAACAACTGCAGCTATTACTGTCATCAGGCAAGCGGTGTGGGGCTCGCGAGTATGCTCGGCACTGGAGCAGGCACCGTCACGCTTGATGATATGGAGGAATCCGACTGCGTTTTTCTGATTGGGGGTAATCCGGCAAGCAATCATCCTCGCATGATGCGGTCGCTGATGATGGTGCGGCGGCGTGGCGGAAAGGTGATCGTCATCAATCCAATTGTCGAAACGGGCATGGTAAATTTCTCTGTGCCGAGTGATCCTTGGAGCTTGTTCTTCGGTTCAGAAATAGCAAGCACCTACATTCAGCCTCATGTCGGAGGCGATTTGGCGCTCATGTACGGCATCATGAAACGCGTGCTTGAACTCGGGCATGCGGATGAGAAATATTTGTCAGCCTACACGAACGGTTGGCCAGAACTTGCGGCGCGTCTTGGGCAACTCACCTGGGATGAAATCGTGAAAAAGTCGGGAGTGAATCGGGAACAGATTGATGATATCGCGAGGCAGTACGCTGCATCAAAGAAAGCGGTGTTTGCATGGACCATGGGCGTGACGCACCATCTGCACGGTGCGGCAACGGTGCAATCGATCGCAAGCTTGGCTCTCGAACGTGGAATGATCGGTAAGCCGGGAGCAGGACTCCAACCGATTCGCGGTCACTCGAATATTCAGGGCATAGGTACCGTTGGAGTCACTCCCACGCTGAAGTCTGCGATTTTTGAGCGGCTTCAGAACTATTATGGAATTGCGTTGCCAACCACGAAGGGATTTGACACGCTCGAATGCCTCGACGCTGCCGATGAAGGTCGCATGCGATTTGCAATGTGTTTGGGTGGCAACCTTTACGGAGCCAGTCCAGACGCAACATTTGCCCGCCGCGCGCTCGGAAAAATTGACATGGTGGTCTCAATGAGCACCTCGTTGAATACCGGCCATGCTTGGGGTACGGGATCGGAAGAAACGATCATATTGCCAGTGCTTGCCAGAGATGAGGAACCTGAACCATCGACGCAGGAGAGCATGTTTAGCTTTGTCCGTCTCTCTGACGGCGGCAAGCCTCGGCATGATGGCCCGCGTAGCGAAGTTGCCATAATTTCGGAGCTTGCTTCTCGCGTGCTTGGTGAGAATGGTCCCGTGGATTGGCATGCCATGGCCCACACCAGCACGATTCGACAGGCGATTGGAAAAATCGTGCCAGGCCTTGAGCAGATCGCTGAAATTGAGAAAACAAAAAAAGAGTTTTCAATTCCCGGTCGCGCGATCAATGAGCCAAAATTTCCAACCCCCGACGGCAAGGCAACGCTTTTTGTTCACGAACTGCCAGCCCCGCCAGCCGGGATACAACTTATGACCATTCGTAGCGAAGGACAATTCAACACCGTCGTCTACGAAGAGGAAGATCTCTACCGCAATCAGACCCGTCGCGACATTGTGCTCATTCATCCCGACGATATTACTCGCCTCGGTCTCGACCCAACGGGTCGATGTACGATTCAAAGTGATGCCGGTGTGATGCGAGGAATGCTGGTGTCGGCGTTTGACCAAATCAGGCCTGGAACGGTTGCCATGTACTACCCCGAAAGCAACCTGCTGGTGCCGAAGGCCGCTGACCCAATGTCGCGAACGCCTGCCTATAAAAGTGTGGCGGTAACACTTACTTCTGACGGTAAAACCGTATCGGCACCGGTGCTGATTGCGCCGCCGCACGTTGGCCCCGGAACGCCGCGAGATGCCATGAAAGCCTGCTGATCTGCGTGCGTATGAATTGCTCGGTAGTGCATCAACAAGGAGCAGAGATTCGACTGAAAATGATTATCGTTGTTTGGAAAACAACGGCAGTTCATCGTCTCTGCCGGAAGCCGAATATGCGGCGTCTTCGCTTCCTTTGAGTGAAGGTAGTTTTGAAGTTTTGCGAGTGATCGTCAAAGAATCGCTTTCAAGTTTTGCAAGCAGTTCTTGGGCGCGACCAATCACGCTATCGGGAACGCCGGCCATTCGTGCGACGTGCACACCAAAGCTTTTATCGGCGGCACCGGGGGCGATCCGGTGCAGAAATACGAGCGTGTCTCGCCACTGTTCTACAAGCACCTGCATCGTATCGAGCCTCGGCAGTCGCCCTTTGAGTGACGCCAGTTGAAGATAGTGCGTCGCAAAAAGTGTTCGGCATCCCACAGCATCGTGCAGGTATTCAATGACTGCCTGTGCGATCGCTAAGCCATCAAAGGTGCTGGTGCCTCGTCCTACTTCATCGAGGATCACGAGGCTCCTACGAGTCGAACGATTCATGATTCGTGCGGCTTGCGTCATTTCAACGAGAAAGGTGCTGGCGCCTTTCGCAAGATCGTCTCCGGATCCAATTCTGGCAAAGAGCCGATCGACGATACCGATTCTTGCCGACTTTGCAGGCACAAAGCTTCCCGACTGTGCCAGGATGGTAATCAGAGCCGCTTGTCGAATGAACGTGCTCTTGCCTCCCATGTTTGGTCCGGTCACCAGAAGCATTTTTCCTTCCGAGAGTCTGGGATCGCTCGCGAAAGTGCTCGGCATCGGCACATCGTTTGCCACAACTGATCCAGGTGGCAGCAACTCTTCCAGAACAGGATGACGACCTGAATCGATCAGTAATTCTGGATCGTCGCTGATTGTTGGACGACACCATCCTCGCGAGCGAGCGACTCGTGAGAATGACGTCAGCACATCGACGATCGCAAGAGTCTCGCTCGAGCGCATCAAACGTCCTCGTCGTTGACAGATGAACGAACGAAGTGTTTCAAGAAGTTCATGTTCGCGCCGAGTGGCAGCATCTTCAGCACCCAAAACCTCGTGCTGCCGTTGTTCAAGCTCAGTTGTGACATAGCGTTCCGCGCTTTTTACGGTCTGCTTTCGTTGATACTCCGGCGGAACCTTTGCCGCGTGTGAGCGGCTTACTTCGATGTAATAGCCAAAGACTCGATTGAAGCCGACTTTGAGCGTTGGAATTCCGGTGCGAATGATCTCGGTGGCCTGATAAGAAGCAATCCATTGCTTTCCGCCAGACGAAAGTTCTCGGAGTTGATCAAGTTTTTCATCAAAGCCAGAACGAATAAAATTTCCATCGCGTGCGTGCTGCGGACATCCATCAACGAGTGCTGCGGTGACCATATGGGTGACATCGAGACAGGGGTCGATCCACTCGCGACATTCGGCGAGTAAACCGTCAGAACAGTCGGAAAGCGTCTGCTGCACCAGCGGCATCGCGGCGGAGGCTTTTCCAATTCGTTCCAAATCACGTGGTCCAGCTCGACCCGAAGATGCTCGACCAACCGCCCGTTCTAAATCACCAATGCCCGTAAGGTGGGCAGTGAGTGATTCGGCCATAGCCTCGTTGGCGACAAGCACTCCAACGGCATTCAAACGCTCGTCGATTGCCAAGCGATCGACCAGAGGAGAGGTGATCCATTCGCCAAGGAGCCTCGCGCCCATGGGGCACTTTGTATGATCGAGCACACTGAGAAGCGTTCCTTCGCGACGACCGTTATGGGTGGTGCGGATTAGTTCTAATCCGCGTCGCGTTGCATCGTCGATTTCCATCGTGCGACCAGGTCGCCAGACGGAAAGCGTCTTGATTCGCGTAATTGCAGCAGGCTCATTTTCCTTCAGGTATTGGATGATCGCACCGGCGGCCGCGATCGCCGAAAGTTCTTCGGGAAGCTCAAAGCCGAGTCCTTCAACATGGACACTGGAAAGTGCGTGTGAGAGATTTGAAAGCGCCGAAGATGTCTCAAACCACCACTCTGGACGTGCCGTGACCAGCGCCCGTGATCCGGCCTCAGAAAGTACGGCGACGGACTCGCTACGAGCATCAACCGACACCAAGCATTCGGCGCATTCTAAACGCGAGAGTTGTTCAGCCGCATCGAGACGCGAAAGGCTCGCTGCAAGAAATCGGCCGGCAGCTACGTCGATCCATGCAATTCCCACGGGCGCATTGGGATCGTCATGGCGAGAGAAAACAATCGATGCCAAAAATGTGCTGCGAGATGGATCGAGAAGTGAATCGTCGTCGGCGAGTCCCGGTGTAACCACTCGAGTCACTTCGCGACGAAGCAACCCCTTTGTAGTTTTTGGATCATCAATCTGCTCGCAGATCGCCACCCGACAGCCAGCGGCAACAAGCTTCGGCAGTTGAATATCGAGTTGGTGAAATGGAAAGCCGGCCATCGGAACTGCGTGTGGGCCTTTTTCGCGACTCGTGAGCGTGAGATCAAGAAGGTCGGCAGCTCGGCGAGCGTCGTCGTGGAAGAGTTCATAAAAATCTCCCATTCGAAAAAGCACAATCGCCTCAGGGCAACGCTCCTTGGCTGCCTGAAACTGCTTCATCATTGGACTTTGAACGCTTGTCATGTCGGAAATGTATCACACTCAAAGAATTTCGCGGAATCGTTCAGGCGATGTTTTCTCTGACGGCTCATTCCCCACCCTGTTTGCAATTCGAACCGAGTGATGTTGCAGATTACGCTGCGCAGCCGGAGAGGCTTTGACCATCTTGGTCAGGCCCCGTAAAACGAATGCGTTCGACCTGTTTGACGCTCAGCCTCAGTTGAGTTCTCATAGATCAGTGTGCGACGTCGGATGAGAGGCCCCTGCAATGGGGATCTGTGAATCTGGTCAGGGCTTAACCGCAGCAGCCATAAGCAGTCGTCTCTTTGTGCAGTGGGCCTCTCATCCGACGTCGACCAAAGAGAGAAATGGCGATTTGTTCACAGCGGTAAATCACGTTGTGTGTTGTCTGAATGCGCGAGAAAACCTCAATAGAGTGATCCTCCTAGAGCGTGCACCTCCGGTGAAATCAAAAATTGAAACCGAAAAATCTGGTGTGATTGATTCGGTCGATGTTCAGGACATCCACGAGTCTTCCTCTGGGGAGGCGTATAAGGTTGTTGCGCGTCGCTACAGGCCTCAGCGATTCGATGAACTCGTAGGTCAAGAACATGTTGCAGCGGGGCTCAGCGGTGCAATTGTGTCGGAGCGAATTGGCCACGCCTATCTGTTTACGGGTGCTCGCGGTGTTGGCAAGACAAGCGCCGCAAGAATTTTTGCCAAGGCGCTTGCATGCGTAAACGGTCCCGCCGCCGAACCGTGTAACAAGTGTCATGTCTGTTTGGCAATTCTTGCTGGACAGGATATTGATGTCGTTGAAGTCGATGCAGCAAGCAATCGTGGGATCGATGAGATTCGACAGCTGCGACAGAATGTCGCGGTGAGGCCGAGTCGCGGTCGCTATAAGGTGTACATCATCGATGAAGTGCACATGCTCACGCGCGAGGCATTCAACGCATTGCTCAAAACGCTTGAAGAACCACCGTCGCACGTCAAGTTTGTGCTCTGCACGACGGAGCCAGAAAAACTCCCGATCACGATTCTCTCCCGTTGTCAGCGATATGATTTCACCAACGTCGATACGCCGGCGATTGTGCGACGGCTTGAGCAGATCACCGAAGCCGAGGGAGTAAAGGTTGAATTCGAAGCGCTCGAATTGATTGCTCGACGTGCCGCCGGGAGCATGCGTGACAGTCAATCGCTGTTGGAACAGTTGCTTGCATGTGCCGGTGGGAAAAAAACAGGAACGGTGATTGATCGAGCTGCTGTTCACGCAGTGCTTGGAACGGGACGCGAAGAGGGAATCGGTCGGCTGATCGAAGCAATTGCATCGCACGATGCAAAGACAGCGGTGGAATCTCTCGACGCCGAGATTGCAGGAGGGGCTGATCCAGGTGGCGTGCTCGAGCAACTTCTTGGCGCGTTGAGAGACAGTCTGCTTGCCAGCGTAGGATGCGACGCTCGTGTTTTGCGTCAACCGAAGTCGATGGGAGTCGACCTTGCTGCATTAGGAAGAATTCTTGGAACAGAGACGGTCTTGGCCATGTTGCAGGTGATTGATCAGGCCCTCTTTCGAATGCGATCAAGTGGTCATGCTTCGGTGCTTGCGGAAATGACCGTTGTGCGATTAGCAAGGCTTGAGAATCTTGAATCGATTGTGGCTGCGGTCGAGCGTTTGTCGAGCCCGCTTCCGGCTGAGGCAATTGAGGGCCCTCGTCGAAGAGAGATTGTGCAGGAGCCTGAGAGAGTGATGTTGCGCGAAAAAAAAGTGACACCAACAACCTCTGATTTGGAAGAAAAGCAACCGTCTACGAGCCACCCGTCATCCGAGGTCGACACAGAGGGATCATCGGGCGCGATCGGTCAAGCGATCCCTGCAACGGTGCAGAAAGTATCGGAACCACAAAAGCCCATTCATCCGCTGCCCACCGATTCGCCCGCGGATGCAAACCGTGCGTGGCAACAGGTCGGCGAATCACTTGGCGGCCTTGCGGCCGACTTTGCAGCGATGAGCAGCGGCGCACGCTGGAAGTCGAAGGAGGTTCTTGAAATAGACCTGCCCGCATCGGCAGGAGTGGCGATGTCTTTTTTGAAAAAGCCGGAAGTGAGCAAGGCGATCGGTCAGGTTCTGGAGCAGCTTTTCGGACATGCCGTCAAATGTCTTCTCGCAACTGAAGATGTTCCGAGCACTCCGGTCTCGCAGGCTGCTTCTCCTCGCAGCAGTGCTACGCAGGCGTCGCTTCTGCGGGAAGCCCACGAACATCCTTTTGTGGCTCATGCCCGTACGCTGTTTGATGCCAGTGTGCGAAGAGTGGATATGCCTCTTCCCGAATCGATTGAAACTGCCTTGACGTCTGTTCCGGCGGTGAACGAAAAGCAAAAAGATTTAATTTCAGGGTTGGAATCGACGCAGGAAAACGAATCGATTGAACCAGTCGAACCGTGATCCAATGTTCACGCTATGTGAAGCCCGGCGGTCTTTCCAGTCGCCCCTTTTTGATGAGTTTTGTTAGAGTGCTTGCGGTTTTTCGCAAAACGTGCAGGACATGGGACATGGCCGTTGCTGGTCAACACAAAGCGATACCGTGTGGATCGCTCGCACATCGCACGAGATTTTTTGGAGAGAGTAGGAATGAAGCACTCCGGTGGAGCGATCGCACATTTAGTTGATCAGTTTGGACGCCTTCCAGGGATCGGGCGAAAGTCGGCGGAACGACTCGCCTACCACGTGCTGCGTTTGCCAAAAGAGGCAGCACTTGAGTTCTCCGATTCAATTCGCGCCGTGAAAGAGAATCTTCGTCCGTGTATCCATTGCTCAAATCTCACCGAAGCAGAGGCGTGTGACATCTGCAACGATTCAAAACGCGATCGCGGTGTCATTTGTGTGGTGGAGCAGGTGAAAGATCTGCTGGCTCTTGAGCAGGCTGGAACATACCGCGGCCTGTACCATGTTCTCCAAGGAAGAGTTTCTCCACTCGAGGGAATCAGCGAAGACAAGTTGACGATCAATCGTCTCGTTGAACGGGTGCGTGCCGGCGGCATCCGAGAGGTGATCATGGGAACCAACCCAAATCTTGAGGGAGATGGTACAGCCATGATTGTTGCGGAAAAACTCGCTGAGTTTCCTGTTGAAGTGACTCGCTTGGCCCGCGGGCTAACGGTGGGCAGCGCCCTTGAACAAGCGAATCGAGAGATGCTCGCCGATGCTTTTGCCGGTCGGCAAAAAATGCCATAGTGTGCGATAGACACTGAACAAATGAATCTTTTGTCTGGTGCGCTCAATCATTGGGTGACAAAAGTAGACAATCCCGTTTGTCCGGAGAGCACCGTTAAAGTCCTTCTGCGGTTATTTGTACGTCTCGGTGATCGAAGTTGAGTGAATGGTTCGCAAAACGGGTATCCTGAGACTCACCGGAGGAGCTCACGGAAAAACGTGATTTCCAATCTGTTTGCTCGGGATCAAACGGTGTTGATGCCTGTACGGTGCTGTCGATAAACGCGGATAAAACTATGCGACTTTCTTTTGGACAAGATATGCGGATGGCACAAAAGCAAGTGCTTGCGCCTCGCATGATTGCGTCCATGGAAATTTTGCAACTCGCTCAGCTCGCCCTTGAAGAGCGTATTGAGCAGGAAATTCAAAATAACGAAACGCTCGAGGTTGCCGAAGAACATGACACTGGCACCGAAACACCGGTCGTTGAGCAAGAAATTCCGCCGGTAACAGCAGATGAGCGACCCTTAATAGTCGATCAGGAGCACTCCAACCAAGCGGATTTTGAACGAGTCGACAATTGGTCGAATGAATACCCAGACGCCGACGAAGAACGTGGGCGGGTGAGTGTTTCCAAGATCGAGGAATCATCCGATCGATACCTCGATGCAATGGCCAACATGGAGGAACGCCCGCAGACGCTTTCGGATCATCTGCATGAGCAACTCGCTCTTTACGGTTTAACCGATGAGCAGCGGCAATCAGCTGACAAGATCATTTACAATCTCGATGTGAATGGCTATCTGCCGACACCTCTTGAAGAGCTGCTCGATCCCGATGGGCCAAAGAACCAGATCTCGCTTTTGAAAGAATCGCTACGGCTTGTGCAAAGCATGGATCCGCCTGGAGTCGGAGCGCGTGATTTAAGAGAATGTCTCCTGTTGCAAATACAGGATGATCTCCCGTACGCCGCCGAATTGAGGGTGCTTGTCGGTGAGCACCTTGAAAATCTGGGTGGCAATCGGCTTCCGCTCATCGAACGAAGGACTGGATATTCGCTCGAAAAAATTGAAGAGCTCCGCAACCAGTTGCATACGCTTCAACCCAAGCCCGGTTCGACGTTCATTTCCAAAGTTGTTCCGGTCGTCAAGCCCGACGTGCATGTTGAACAGATGGAGGACGGATTGTGGCGTGTCAGGCTTGAGGAGATCAATTTACCAAACCTACGAATCAGTCCCTATTATCGAAATCTGCTCATTTCTCCAGAGACAGATCCGGCCACGAGAGAATACATCAAACGGAAAATCAACTCTGCCCAGTGGCTCATTGAGTCGATTGAGCAACGTCGAACAACGCTTCTTAAAACTGCTCAGGCTATCGTCGACCATCAATCTCATTTTCTGAGAGATGGTCCCGAGGCCATCGAACCGTTGAAAATGCAACAGATTGCAGATCGTGTTGGTGTGCATGTGACAACCATCAGCCGTGCCGTCGATGAAAAATGGCTGCAAACACCACGAGGGGTTTTTCCGCTGAGGAAATTTTTTGTCGGTGGCACGGTGAGTTCTGACGGAGCTGAAGTCGCTTGGGATACGGTTCGCATAAAGCTGCAGGAAGTCATCGATGCTGAACCGAAGGAATCTCCGCTGAGCGATGATGATCTCGTTACGGAAATGGCGAAGCGAGGAATTACAGTTGCCAGACGGACTGTTACCAAATACCGAAAGGCAATGGATATTCCAAGCTCGCGACAGCGAAGAGATTGGAAACTCTGTCGAGTGCAAGACTCGATCGTGGGAGGGCCGGAGCCTTCTGCCGATAAAAATGCTGAAAACAGGACAGATATCCCTTTGGAATCTGTCGAAGAAGAGCAGTGAACGCCCGCTCAAAAGGCTTCTTGAGCGGCACGAGAGCATCAACTCTTCGCATAGCGTTCCATCGTTTGAGAGAAACATTCTGAAAAGCGAATTCTGCGCCGACTTGCCGATTTGGCCATGATGTTCCTAGGATTTCGCACGCTCACTGCACCCAGAACGAGGTTTTCATGCGATGTCCATTTTGTCTTTCGGAAAACGATAAGGTTGTAGATTCACGGTCAGGTGATGAAGGATCTACGATTCGTCGCCGTCGAGAATGTGCCGACTGTCGCCGTCGTTACACAACGTATGAACGCGTAGAACGGCAACTTCTCACCGTTGTGAAAAAAGGGGGCGTTCGAGAGACTTTCGATCGTGACAAGATCAAGCGAGGCCTTATTCGAGCCTGCTGGAAGAGGCCGATCAGTGAGGAAGATATTGAGTCAATAGTGACATCGCTCGAAGCGGAACTCTACGGCACTTTTGAATCAGATCTTCCAAGTCACGCAGTCGGTGAGCGTTTAATGGAACTGCTTCGTTCGCTTGATCAGGTCGCCTACGTCCGATTTGCCAGCGTCTATCGAGAATTTCAGGACGTACGAGATTTTGTAGACGAACTCGAACCGATTATCGCTGCCGATTCCACGCGATTCTCGAATTAAGTCTCACTGGTGAATGGGCATTTATGATCGAAGAAAGTTTCCGCGTATTCCGCCTGTTTTTTCTTCGAGTCGAATCGATTCAATGCTCATGGTGCGATCGATCGATTTGCACATGTCATAGATCGTGAGAGCGGCGGCGGTCACTGCACAGAGGGCTTCCATTTCTACTCCGGTGCGGGTCGTCGCTCGCACGGTTGCCTCAATCGAAACATATTCCGGACCGCAGATCGTGAGAGCCAACTCAACAGCATCCAGTGGCAGCGGATGACACAGAGGAACCAGTGTGCCTGTCTGCTTCGCAGCCATTACACCAGCGAAATGAGCAGCGGTGAGGGCATCTCCTTTTTCTAAATTACCTGCGGCCAGGCGGACGATTGTTGCAGGTTGCGCGCGAATCAAACCGCTTGCGCGTGCCATTCGCCGAGTCACAGGCTTGTCTCCAACATCGATCATTCGGAGAGGTTGCATACAAGTTCCCTCATTCGTGGAGTGTGCATGAGAAGAAAGAAAGTAACGTCAATGCCGCCAATGCCATCGGTCTCTCGATGCGATTCTCCAACTCGTTTGCAGGTGGCGAGGCATTCCTTTCGGTGAGTCTATAAAAAAAGAACCGTGGGCCGGTGCGCCCCCCTCGACGCACCGGCCACGGGTTATGGAGTTCGTCTCTTTGCGCCCTCGGATCAGACGAGTTCTTTTCTCGCGCCAATCAAGGTTCTCAGACGCTCTGCCAAGAGTGCAACGTCAAAAGGCTTTTTAAAGCTCTCGTTGACGTGAGCACGATCGACTGTGATTGTCGAGCCATCGTCGGGCAACAGGGCGATGACGATGGTCTCGGCATACTCTGTGTTTCGTCGAAGGTTCTGACAAATCTGCTGAGCGTCGATGCGTCCAATTGAATAGTCGACGACGATGCAGTCGGGATGGAAACTCTCAGCCTGGATACCAGCTTCAAAGCCACTAGCAGCCACTGAAATCTTAAATGATCGCTCTGGTGGCAGGTGTTTTTTCAGATTTTCAATGAGAACCTGATCCTGTCCAACCATCAGCACCTTGGCGAGTGCTTCATCCTCAAGATCTCCAAGAGGCATACCATGTTCCTTCAGAAACTTGATGAGATACTCTCTTGGAATACGTCGGTCTTGAGATCCCGGAATGCGGTATCCCTTGAGCCGACCAGAATCAAACCATTTACTCACCGTACGGGGAGCTACTTTACAGATCTTGGCGACCTGTCCTGTTGTAAAAACTTTCATGCGTGAACCCCATTTCCTGTCGCGTGTGTCAAGTCCATGGACAGGGACGCTCTCGCTGCATACGACACAGAAAAAATTTCATGTTCACACACATCAATGCGGGCCAATCACCCGATTCACGTGCGTGAATGAAATTCAGTCATGATCCATGCATCCATCCGGGGGACGGATACGAAAACGCTTGCCCCTCATTTCGACGCTTTGATGTGGATGAATTCCAAATACGAGGAACGAACCCAAATCACTGACGCGGAAGACCCCCCTGGTTGCACGACCGCGTCGTCACGCATCCAAGTGAACGGTCGTAAAGCGCGAGGGGGCTCTGAAGAAAAGCTGGAAAAAGGAACGCTCACCATTGAGCGCGTTTTCTACCGGCTTATGACACGCAGGTTGCCCCCCTGCTTTCGGTCTCGTTC
>Ga0194061_1001297_pt1 | contig 14736 bp, 14 predicted proteins | sample SepL2221m_MetaG_FD_163423 | JGI IMG/M metagenome (GOLD analysis project Ga0194061, IMG submission 163423) | Anoxic zone freshwater microbial communities from boreal shield lake in IISD Experimental Lakes Area, Ontario, Canada - Sep2016-L224-21m | ecosystem: Environmental > Aquatic > Freshwater >...
AATCAGGACCAATACGCCCAAAATGAGCCCCGCCCCAAGGCTAGCACTCTTCATATCCGGTTGAAAGCCGCCTCCTCCGCCATTTCCGCCACGCGGCGGTTGAGATGGCTTACCAAAAAGCCCTCCCAACTTGCGATTGAAGTCTTTCCAGAGTTCGTCCAGATCGGGCGGGCCAGAATTGGGGCGTCCGTTTGGCTTCCCACTCTCGACCGGCGGCAAAGTTGGCTCACCCTCCGGCGGCTTTGCATCGGGTTTGCTGGAATCACCCGCCTTATCGTCTCCACGGCCCCATCGGGAGTCGTTCAAATTGAACATTTTTCCGAGCCACCGAGGGGGCGAAAAAACGCTGGCTTTTAAAGCACGAATGGAAGGTTTCATTTCGTCATTATTCATTGGTCTGTGCCCAATTGTGCCTAATCAGATTTCGTCCCCGAGCGTCTCGGGGGCATGGGTCGTTGCCGGTGCCGTCTTCTCCGGTCTGGTTGAGAGGCTAGCCAGTCGCTGTCGCAAAAGTGGAAGTCCTATGGACTCCTTGGCGCTCACAAAAATGCGTGGGGTCTGCACGCCTTCTATTTCAAACTCATCTTCCCATCGGCTGGGCTGATGATCAGCATCCAGCGCATCAACTTTATTGAACACCAGAAGCTGCGGGATGGTATCGGCTCCAATCTCTTTGAGCACACGCTGCACCTGTTCGATTTGCTCAACATAGTTCGGATTAGCTGCATCAATCACATGCAACAACAAGTCAGCATCAATCGCCTCCTGGAGTGTCGCCTGGAACGCATCCACCAGCCCGTGGGGTAGATCCCTGATAAAGCCAACCGTGTCTGAAATTGAGACGGACCGACCCGCTTCGCCTAAGTAAAGCTGGCGTGTTGTCGTGTCCAGTGTGGCAAACAATTGATCGGCTGCGTACGCCCGTGCCTTGACCAGTGCGTTAAAGAGCGTGGACTTTCCTGCATTGGTGTAACCGATAAGCGAAATATTGAATGCATCGCGGCGTTCACGTTGACGTCTTTGCGTTTGTCGTTGGCGCTTGACCTTGTTCAAGCGCTCTTTGGTCCGCTTGATGGTTTCACCGATCATTCGCCGATCAAGCTCGATTTGCGCCTCGCCGGGGCCACCTCGCATACCAATGCCGCCGCTCTGTCGCTCCAGATGCGACCAACGCCGCACCAACCGCGTACTTAAATACTGGAGCCTTGCCAACTCAACCTGCAGTTTGCCCTCGTGGCTGCGTGCTCGCTGGGCAAATATCTCCAGAATCAGAAACGTTCGATCGTTCACCGGTAGTTCAAGGTGGCGCTCCAAGTTTCGCTGCTGTCCCGGACTCAGGCTTTGGTCAAACAATACTTCCTTGGCCCCAAGTTGAGCAGCCAGAAGTTTGATTTCATCAGCCTTGCCTGAACCAATAAACAAGGCGGCATCGGGAGCCCGACGTTTACAAGTAACACGCGCGACCGGTGCCATTCCTGCAGTCTGTGCGAGCAATGCCAATTCTTCGAGTTTTCCGTCAAAGTTTGGAGCGCCCAAATCCACGCCGACCAAAATAGTTGGCGTGCTAGCAATTCGAGGATGTTCAATCAAATTGAGTAGGGAAACGCTGACTTCGCTGACCACGGGCCATTACGGCCCGAACACTCAGGAGCCTTCAGCTGCATCACCGCCCGGCGCGGACAAATTCACAGCTCGTCCGGGAACGATTGTTGAAATGGCGTGTTTGTAAACCATCTGAGTGACTGTATTGCGAAGCAATACGACGTACTGGTCAAATGATTCGACTTGACCCTGCAATTTGATGCCATTGACCAGATAGATAGAAACTGGCACATGCTCCCGACGCAATGCGTTGAGAAATGGGTCTTGCAGTAGCTGACCTTTGTTGCTCACGATATTCTCCGTGTTCAAAAAATTAAGAAGAGTGGACGATAACACACGAGTGGCCAGTATTTGGGACTTGACCAATAAACCTGGGCGTAGCAAGAGGAAATGTTGAAACAATCACCATTCAGGCGTCGTCTTTTCCGGAATACGGGTTCTGCGACGACTTCATTTGAATACGCAACGGTGTACCAACCAGATCAAACTCCTTACGGAAGCGCCCTTCCAGAAAGCGCTTATAGGCGTCCGTTACATGTTCGAGCGAATTGCCGTGAATGATGATGATTGGAGGGTTCATGCCGCCCTGGTGTGCGTATCGGAGCTTGGGCCGGTACATACCTGTCTTCTTCGGTGTTTGAAACTGAACCGCTTCAAGTAACAATCTGGTCAAAACGGGCGTTGACATTTTGCAATTTGCCGCTCTGTGCGCCTGAGCAATCGAGTCCCATAACGGGCCAAGACCTTGCCGCTTTTGCGCTGAAATCAAATGCAAAGCTGCAAACTTCAGGAAACCCAAACGTGTTTCAATGGATCGCTTAACAAGTTCTCTCTCGTACTCATCGACCGCATCCCACTTATTGACCGCAACAACGACTGCGCGTCCTGACTCAAGAATATATCCCGCAATATGCGCATCCTGGTCAGTCACACCCTGTGTTGCGTCAATCAGCAACAGGACGACACTTGACGATTCGATGGCTTGCAATGTTTTGACAACCGAAAACTTCTCAATCGCTTCAAATACCTGCCCCTTGCGCCGAAGTCCTGCTGTGTCAACCAACTCAAAACGTTGCCCATTTCTCTCAAACGGAACAGAAATGGCATCACGAGTTGTTCCCGGCAGATCAAACGCTACGAGTCTTTCCTCACCGAGCCACGTATTAATTAAGGTAGATTTACCAACATTGGGGCGCCCGGCAACCGCCAATTTAATAACGCTTGGATCTGACTCTGGCGCATCCTCGTCAACTTCCGGCATAGACAGCCGCTCCAATGCCAGATCAACCAACGGTTTAGTACCTTGACCATGGGCCGCTGAAACGGGAAAGACCTCACCCAGGCCCAACTCAAAGAACTCAACAAGTTGTGCACCGGCAGTCATTCCTTCTGCCTTATTGGCAACCAAAACGCACGGCTTGCCTAATTTACGCAAGTATTTGCCAATGTCATGGTCTTGGGCCGAAAGCCCAGCCCGCGCATCAACCACGAACAAGACAATGTCTGCCTCGGCCACAGCTTGTCGCGTCTGTTTGGCCATTTCTTTAAAAATACCGGACGTTGCGTCGGGTTCAAAACCACCAGTGTCTATGACGATGTATTCGTGCGAACCCTGCTTTCCGTTCCCGTAATGTCGATCTCGTGTAAGCCCAGCGAAGTCCGCAACGATCGCATCACGGGTTTTTGTCAGGCGATTGAACAGCGTCGATTTACCAACATTGGGGCGACCGACCAAGGCTATAACAGGTTTCATGCGTTACGGGGAAAACCCGTCATTCAGGCTTGAAGCCAAAGATGCCACCGCGCTGCGTTACTGCAACGACAGTCTTACCAACCAGCAGAAGATTGGAAACAATGGGTGTTCCATCGGTTGGTATTCGATTCAGCGGCGAGCCATCCTTGCGCGACAGGAAATGCAACGTTCCCATCGCATCACCAACAACGATGGACTCTCCCACCAGCACCGGTGCGCTTAAACTGCGAAAGCGCAAGCGCTCTGACGTCCAGAGGCGTTCTCCATCCGCACGTCTCCAGGCTATGACCCGTCCGTCACTCTCGCTCCCGAATAGCGTCGAACCGTCACCATCCAGCCCAGTTGCTGCAGACGCCGGCTTGGTCCATAGCGTAATTCCCTTGACGGTATCGACGCAGCCCACTGAAGACTGGAACGCCCGGACGCACACCTCATCACCGACGCGGCTAACACCCGAAACCAAATCCACCAGTCGTTCGACCTCGTTGGTTCCCCTGCTATTGGCAACTTGAGCCTCCCAACGTACTTTCCCATTCAAAGGGTTCATGCCCACCAGTCTGCCACCCAAGCCCGTGACTAGCGTGTCACCAACTGCCATGACTATCCCCGAGCGGCCAAGTACCAGAGCCTCGCCACTGCGCTGCTGCTGCCAGAGCTTTCGGCCACTCGACGCGTCAAAGGCAGCAACGGCTCTGTCCCCTGACAATACAAACACCCGGCCACCGGCCACCAGCGGAGCACTCAGGGTAACGGCTCCCAATTTCTGGCGCCAAACCTCTTTGGCGCCATCCAGCGCAATCAACTCATTGTCACGCGACACCACTGCAGAATATCGACCGTCTGTTCCAACTCCAGCGGACAACTTAACACCCAGTGCAACCCGCCAAAGGTCCCCCCCCGTTCTGGAGTCAATTGCAGCAACAATGCCATCCGAACCGGCTACAAAAATTAAATTGTCAACCACACGAACCTGGAGGGAAAACGCAACGCCACCAATATTCGATGTCCATGCGTTACGTACGCCAAGCAGTGGGACATTTGGGCCCAAATCAAGCTGTTTTGCTTTCTCCGGCCCTGCACAGGCCGCCAACACAAGAACAGCGCCCACTGCCAACGCAAGTTGACGAAAAAATTTATTAACAAGTGGGAAGTAAATCACTTGACCCCCTCCACCACTGACTTCGCTTTTTCAACCAACGCAGCATCTACACCCAGCGCGTTTAGCTTGACCCCAACTAGCCGTCGATACTCGGACTGGTCATCGAACGCCTTGTAGGCTTTTTGATATTCGGCTTTTGCTTCTTCTTTTTTGCCCTGAAGCATGTAAATATCGCCCCGGCGGTCATCAGCCAGTGCAGAAAACTCAGTGGAAATGCCTGCTCCCAACAATTTGAGCGCGTCATCGTAGGATTTAGCTTGGATCAATATGGCAGATAGTCGTAACCGTGCAATTGAGGAATAACCTTTGTCGCTGCCGTTTTCGGCAAGCCAATTCAGGATCGCTTTGGATGAATCGGTCTTCCCAGATTCGAAAGTCAACTTTGCTACCAGCAACCCTGCCTGTTGCGTGTAAGCGGCCGACGAAAACCGCTCTCTCATGTCTGAAAATGCTCTTTCGGCTTTCTGCGAATCACCACCCCTGACTACTTTTTCCACTTCGTCATACATTGCCGAAGCTTGAACCGATTGGTTCCGTTGCCACATCTGATAGCCATTCCAGGCGGCAACCGCTCCTAACACGATGATCAAAGCCCACGTGATCAAATTGCCATATTGCTTCCAAAAATGCTTGAGTTGATCAAGCTGTTCTTGTTCTTCGAGATCTAGATGATTTGCCATGAAAGTATTCGGTTAAGCGGGGGATTGTAGGCTCTTGGCCCATTGTGTTGGCTGGCTCAATGCCTGGATTGACTGTGTGCCACTTCCGTCGCGAAGCGACTTCACCGTCACAATACCCTGTGCGATTTCATCCGGGCCAAAAATCAGTGCAAAACGGGCACCAGAGGTGTCTGCCCGCTTGAATTGGGACTTGATACTACCAAGGCCCTCAGACGTTCCCGCATGCATTTGCACGCTGACCCCCTGCGACCTCAAAACCTGAAGGCATTGCATGGCGATGGGCAAACCGGCGTTCTCTGAAATGATGGCGTAGGCATCTGGTGAAGATGCGCCAGAGGAACGGCCCTGAACTTTTAATAATTCAAGTACCCGCTCAATACCCATTCCCCAGCCGACAGCGGGTGTAGGCTTTCCACCCAGCACTTCAAAGAGTCCGTCGTACCGTCCCCCACCGCACAGCGTGCCTTGCGCGCCAAGCTCGTCAGTGATGAACTCGAACACGGTATGACTGTAATAGTCCAGGCCACGGACAAGTCGGGGGTTAACGCTCCACCGTACACCGCAGGCGCTGAGCAATGTTTTTACCGTGTCGAAGTGCTTAAGAGAAACGTCGCCCAAGAAATCCAGCAATTGTGGAGCTTGTTGAACCATGGCCTGCATTGCCGGATTTTTGGTATCAAGAATACGCAGTGGATTGGCATGCAAGCGACGTGTAGCATCGGCGTCCAACGTCCCTGCGTGTTTTTCAAAGAACGCAATCAACGCAGTTCGGTGTGCGTGCCGTTCAGAGGCTACTCCCAAGCTGTTGAGTTCAACACGAACACCTCTAACACCCAATTCGCTCAAAAGTTGATGCGCTAACAGTATCAGCTCCGCATCGACTTCCGGCCCCGCAAACCCGAGTGCCTCTGCACCCAACTGATAGAACTGCCGATAGCGACCTCGCTGGGGTCGCTCATGGCGAAACATGGGACCCATATAGTACAGACGCTTACCACCGTCATACGTCAAGTTGTGCTCAATGGCCGCGCGAACGACGCCAGGAGTATTTTCGGGACGCAAGGTTAGCGCTTCGCCATTGAGCTTGTCTTCAAAGGCATACATCTCTTTTTCGACAATGTCGGTTGTTTCCCCCGTTCCACGTACAAAAAGCGCGGTGGGCTCAACGATTGGCGTGCGAATATTGCGATATGCATGGAGTGCCATTTGACTGCGCACCTGCTCTTCAAACCACTCCCACAACGAAGAATCGGGAGGCAAGATGTCGTTCATGCCCTTCACGGCAAACAGTTTTTCCACTCTACTGGCAGCAGATTTTTCAACCATGCGAACTCTCAAATTGTTGTTGAAACGGCGCGGGCACCAAATCGCTGCTGGATGTAGTTCTCAACCACCGCCTGAAACTCGGCAGCGATAGAATCACCTCGCAACGTCATGCGCTTCTCGCCATCTATAAATACTGGTGCCGCAGGAGCCTCCCCGGTACCTGGCAAGCTAATGCCAATATCAGCATGCTTGCTCTCTCCCGGGCCGTTGACAATACATCCCATCACGGCAACTTTGAGGTTTTCAACACCAGGAAAACGTTCGCGCCAGATCGGCATTTTTGCTCTCAAAAAATCGTCAATCTGTTGGGTCAACTCTTGAAACGTGGTGCTGGTCGTTCGCCCACAACCTGGACACGCCGTCACGCTTGGGACAAAATTTCTCAAGCCCAGAGCCTGAAGAATCTCCGAAGCGATGACGATCTCCTGGGAGCGCAGTTCGCCAGGCGCAGGCGTCAGAGAGACCCGAATGGTGTCGCCAATACCCTCTTGCAACAAGATACCCAAGGCCACCGAGGAAGCAACGGTTCCTTTTGTTCCCATACCTGCTTCCGTCAACCCCAAATGCAACGGATAGTTGGAACGACGACCCAATTCGCGGTAGACGGCAACCAAGTCTTGCACACCACTGACCTTGCATGACAGAATAATCTGGCTGGCGCTCATCCCGATATGCTCAGCCAGTTTTGCAGACTCGATTGCAGAGGTAATCAAAGCCTCGTACATAACGGGCTTCGCACCCCAAGGGACTGAACGTCGACTGTTCTCATCCATCAATGAAGCTAACAACTCCTGATCCAGACTACCCCAATTGACACCTATTCGAACAGGCTTGTCCCACCGCATGGCGGCTTCAATCATCAGCAAGAACTGCCGGTCACGCTTGTCACCCTTGCCAACATTACCCGGATTAATTCGATATTTGGAAAGCGCTTTTGCACATTCTGGATAGTCCGTAAGTAGGCGATGACCATTGAAATGAAAATCACCAATCAATGGCACATCGATACCCATTCGGTCCAATTGTTCCCGAATGTAGGGGACGGCTTGGGCCGCCTCCGGTGTGTTTACCGTTATCCGGACTATCTCAGACCCAGCGACAGCAAGCTCTTTGACCTGAATAGCTGTTCCAACGGCATCGGTTGTGTCGGTGTTCGTCATCGACTGCAATCGAACAGGTGCATCGCCCCCAACTGTCACGATATTCGAGCCCCAAGCCACCCGCGCTTGCAATGCACTTCGACGCACGGGAGTCGCGAGGGCGATAGGCAAATTGAAATCCACTACTTCACCTCAAATCGTGCAATATTTTCCTTGGCAACGGCGCCCAAATTGAATGCCTTTCCACGAACCTCTACATCAACGGCATCCACGCGACCAATGACTATGTTCAGTGGCGCGCTTCCAGCGGCGCCAGCCACCTCTCCCTGCGCCAGAGTTTTGCTCAATTGAACAACTCCGCTCGCGTCCACCACTTTGACCCACACCTCAGCTTTCGCCTTGAACACAATCGTGTCAGGAGCACCAACTGGTGAACTTGCCGAGAGTACATTACGTTCCGGCGTCGAAGGACTTGAGGCTGCCTGACCAGGTCCATTGGGCAATGCTGCAATAGCTCCGTCGCTTTGTACTGTGATCATTGCCACCGAGGAGGCCGGAGTAGCGGGAGTCTGGGTTGACTCCTCGGACAACTTTTGGGCAGGCAAAGCCTCCGAAAAAACTACACCCTTGGGCACCTGAATTGATTGCTCTGTGGTAATTGGATTGGCTTTTTTCTCAGGGAAGAAAAACACAGTGACAATTCCCGCCAACAGCGCAAGCACTATCAAGACCTGTGGCTTTCCCAAAACAGTCGAAATTGACTGCCCAGCATTACCATGAGGAGTGCGGAATGGCGCATTGATTCCACGCTCATCACCGTTCAGCTTCGGCATAACAGTCGAAGGCAGACGTGCTAACACCGGGACAGAGTCAATTTTCAGTGCGCGACAGACACTTGCCGCCAACGCACGAACAAACACTGCATCATGAAGTAAGTCAAGTCTGTCGCTCTCCAGAGCCTCGAGTTTCTTGACCGGTATTTTCATGGATACTGCCAATGCAGCCACATGCAATCCGGCTGCTTCTCGCGCATTGCGCAACATGCCGCCGGCAGTCAACACCAAACCTTGAGGCGCCTCTACTTTGTCAACTGATTCCTCAGTCACGACCAACTCACTCATTGAATGCCCCTCGCTCTAACGCCAGATACTCACGTGATTGCGGGAATCGCTTCTTTAGTTGCGCACCCAATTGCAAAGTTGCGTCACGGTTGTCCAGTCGACGCTCCACTTTGATTCCAAGCCACAATGACTCCGCATTCGCAAGCTCACTGTTGTTCAGTCTGCGCACATAAAACTGTGACCGCACGAACTCAGCTCGTTGAAACAATAATAATGACAAGTTGTAGGCAGTAATAGGATTGCCAGCGTCCAACTCATACGACCGAATAAAACTAGCTTCTGCGTCCGCGTTCTTGCCATATTTTTGCTGGCACAGTCCCTGAGCCATCCACGTTTTGGCTCTGTCACCGTAGTTCGGGTTTGCGAGCGCGGTTCCAAACAGCTGGACAGCTTCTGTTAAACGTGCCTGCTGGCAAAGCAACCAACCGTAGTTATGTTGAACCGATGCCGCTTTGGGATTGAGCGAAAGTGCTCGACGAAAGCTCTCTTCGGCAATCGGAATATCACCTAGACGCATATAGATCAAACCGCGCAGGTTATAAGCTTCAAAAAGATTGGGATCGGCCGCAATCGATTGTTTGAGATGGTCCAACGCGTCTGTCGTCTGCCCTTTATCAAAATAGGCAACTGCCAACTCCAACCGCAACCTGGCCCGTTTGCGCGTTTCAGGTTCATCAGAATCCGTCACAAGATCCGAGTTCATGCCAGTGCTTGACACATTGGTTGCACACGCCGTCAACGTGAGAATTGACGTGCCCATGAAACACAACCATAAAACGCATGAAAGCGCTGTTGCGCCAAATCGCAATTTAGCAGTCATTAACGGTTTCCTCTTTGTCAACAGCTTCAGGTCTTTCAACGTCGCAAATGGGGATAACGCGACGCTTTGTCAACCGATTGTGAATGTCTGTACGGTCATTTACATCGCCAGCCAATTGACCGCAAGCCGCATCGATATCATCACCCCGCGTTTTTCGAATGGTGGTCACGATGCCTGCGTCACTCAGGATTTTCGCAAATGAAACAACCGCAGCTGTAGAAGAACGGGTCAAACCTGACTCAGGAAAGGGATTGAAGGGTATCAAATTAAACTTGCACCAGGCCCCATGTTCCCCATGTACCCTGACCAGTTTTACGATTTCATCTGCATGCGCTGGTGTGTCGTTCACACCATTGAGCATGCAATATTCGAATGTAACAAAATCCCGTGGCGCCACATGCAGATAGCGTTTGCACGCCTGCAACAACTCTACTATCGGATATTTTTTATTCAACGGTACCAGTTCGTCTCTTAGTGCGTCATTGCTCGCGTGTAGCGAAACAGCCAATGCAACAGGACAGTCCTGTCCAAGTCGATCAATCATCGGCACAACGCCTGACGTAGACACAGTGACCCTACGGCGCGACAACCCGTAGGCGTGGTCGTTCAGCATGACTCGCAGTGCCGGCACCAATGCGGAATAGTTCTGAAGCGGCTCGCCCATGCCCATCATCACAACATTGGATATGATGCGGTCGCTTTTTCCTAGATACTTTCGCAAAAAATGCTCGGCAAACCACAACTGAGACACGATCTCGGCGACCGTCAGGTTTCTGCTAAACCCCTGATGTCCCGTCGAACAAAATCTGCAGGCAACGGCGCATCCCGCCTGCGAGGAAATGCACAGCGTTCCTCGATCGGCCTCGGGAATGAAAACCGTTTCTATTGCATTTCCACCACCCACGTCAAAAAGCCATTTGATCGTGCCGTCGGAGGAAATGTGCTGGGCCAGCACAGGAAGGGCTCTGATCTCGGCAGTGGTCTTGAGCTTGTCGCGCAAAGACTTTGCCAGATCACTCATCTCTTCAAATTCTGCTGCACCTTTTTGGTGAATCCATCGAAACAACTGGGTTGCCCGAAAACGCTTTTCCCCGAGCCGCTCACAGTATGCGGCCAATCCGTCGAGATCGAAATCCAGCAGGTTGGCCGTCATTGCATAGATTAACGTGAGTAGACGTTCATGCCGGCGAAAAAGAACGCGATTTCAACCGCGGCAGTTTCGGCAGCATCGGAACCGTGCACAGCATTGGCATCAATGCTGTCTGCGAAATCAGCGCGAATGGTGCCGGGGGCAGCTTTCTTAGGATCGGTCGCTCCCATGAGGTCGCGATGTTTCAAAATCGCATTTTCGCCTTCCAGAGCCTGAATCATGACAGGGCCAGAGATCATGAAGTCCACGAGATCCTTGAAAAAGGGACGTGCCTTGTGAACTCCATAAAACGCTTCTGCTTCGACACGTGACAAGTGAGCCATGCGAGCCGACACAACCTTCAGGCCAGCTGCCTCGAAGCGTGCATAAATTTGACCGATAACGTTTTTGGCGACAGCGTCTGGTTTAATGATAGAAAGTGTGCGTTCGATAGTCATAATATTTCCTGAACTGATGTAGTAGGCAGTGTTCTTGCTTCAATGTGAAGCAAAGCCTTAGATTTTAGCATTTGCGGGGCATTAACCGCGACCCCTGCGACGTTGCCCACCACCTTGACCACCACGTGTCTTTTGGCCAGCGTCCTGACGCTGGCGTGTAAAGCTGTCCGCACCGATATACCCAAAGGCCGTTTTCATCGGGTCGGGCTGTGAAGACGCGCCATGACGATCACCCGTCTTCTCAAAATGGCTGTTATCACCGCGCGCCCCTCCTTTGGTTGCATTAGGGCCATTGCCTGCTCTAAAACCACCTGGCGACGGCCCCCGTTGCCCGTTGTTCGCCCCACGCGGTCCGCCTAAACGTCCGTTGCGCCGTTGACCAGGCCCCTGGGAGTTACCACGGGGCGCAGCACCATCGCGTTCATTACCCGTTGTACCCCGGCCGCCTGCGGCTTGGACCAGAGCGCGAATATCAGACTCATCAAGTTCCATACAGGCGCCGCGCTTGAGCCCCCTGGGTAAGACCATGGCGCCATAGCGAATTCGGATCAAACGACTCACCGCGTGGCCCACCGCCTCAAACATCCGGCGAACTTCACGGTTTCGCCCCTCCGAAATAGTCACTCGGTACCAACAATTGGAACCTTCACCACCGCCATCTACAAGCGACCCGAAATGGGCCATTCCGTCATCGAGTTTGACGCCCGCCAAAAGCATCTGCTTTTCTTCCTTATTCAAGGAACCCAGCACACGAACCGCGTACTCACGCTCGAGGCCAAACCGAGGATGCATCAGGTTATTGGCAAGCTCACCCGAACTGGTAAACAGCAAAAGTCCTTCAGTATTCAAGTCAAGGCGGCCAACAGACTGCCACTTGCCCTGATGCAATTTGGGCAACCTGCGAAAAACAGTTGGCCGATTTTGTGGATCATCATGCGTTACGACCTCACCAACCGGCTTGTGATACGCAATGACACGTGCTGGTGGTGGATCAATCCGAAATCTTATGGGCTTGCCGTTGACTTTGATGTTGTCGCCAAACTGAATGCGTTGTCCAATGTGTGCAGGTTCATTGTTGACCGAAATGCGGCCCTCCATAATGAGTTGCTCCATCTCCAGACGGGAACCCATTCCGGCTTGAGCCAAAACCTTGTGAAGTTTCGGTGTTTCCGCCATGGGCGCCAATACCCGCTTGGGTGGTACAAGACCATCCAAGTCCTCATCTGCATCAAACTGACCGGATATCACGTCATTGAACCGGTTCAGTAATTCATCAGCAGATTGGGGCCGCGGTGCAACTACAGAGCTATCCAGATTGATTTGCAACCCTTCACTCGCACCTAACTCAGGCACAGCAGAACCGCCCACGCTTGCTTCTGCAATGGTCTGACTTTGCAACGAGGCCACGTCTACCTCTGCAACGGCGGGAATCTGATTAACAGGATTTGTCTCGTTCATTCTGATATTCCATTTAATGGAGGTATTCCCGCCAGCTGTGGTTCTAACGGCATAACAATTTGCAAGCTCGTATCGCCCGGAGTTTCCGAGGTCGGATTTGGGTCAAGCACAGCGATCTCGCTCAAGTCAGCCAGTGCACCAAAGACTTCTCCCTGATTTACCACACTGTCCAGTAGCGGTAGTTGATCAAGTGACTGTAATCCCAGGTCATCCAAAAACTGTCGTGTCGTAGCGTAGAGTGAAGGACGCCCTGCGGCCTCCCTGTGACCAATCACCTCAACCCATCCTCGATCTTCCAACTGCTTGATCAACAACGAGTTGATCGTAACTCCCCTGATATCTTCCATATCACCGCGCGTCACCGGTTGCCGATAAGCAATAATTGCCAGCGTTTCAAGCGTTGCACGCGTGTAACGCGGCGGCTTCTCCGGGTGGAGACGATCAAGGTATTCACGCATCTCCGGTTTGCTTTGAAAACGCCACCCCGTAGCGACACTGATCAACTCAACACCCTTGGCAGACCAATCAGTTTTTAACTCTTCCAGCAAAAATTTAAGCGAATCAGTCCCAATCGAATCGCTGAACAGTGCCCGCATATCCCGCACGGCTAGAGGTTGCTGCGAGCAAATTAACGCGGTCTCAAGGACACGCTTTGCATCCACCATATTCATAGTCAGGCTTTATCGGAAACGCCACCAAAGGCGACAGGTCAACGTGATTCCAAATGAACGGCAGCAGATGTGAAGAAATCACCGTGCCTACACCCGGCTTCGTCCCGGGCATTCTTCGGGCCCTAAGCCCGTCCGACTTGATTGTAGCGCAGGCCCCAAAATTTCAGCAACATATCAAAATCTGCCGGTGGTGGTGCCTGGATGACCAGCTCCTTGTGCGTAACGGGATGCACAAATGCCAAACGCACCGCGTGCAGGGCTTGTCGCGCCATGACTGCGAGGCAAGTGCCACCGTACGTGGCATCTGCAACCAGTGGGTGCCCCAACGAGGCCATGTGCACGCGGATCTGGTGGGTTCGCCCTGTATGCAAAATACACCGAACTAAACATCCCTCATTGCCATTCGCCAACAAAATGAAATCCGTTTTTGCTGTCTTGCCCGAATGCTTTTCCAAATTGACGATCGCCATACGCAAGCGGTTTCGGGGGTCCCGGCCTATCGGAACATCAACCGTTCTTAGCGGAGGACCAACCCACGGACGGTGCGCAATGGCCAGATACTGGCGGCTAACCTCACGCGCCGCAATCGCCTGAACCAGTTGATCCATAACGGCCCGAGATCGAGCGACCACCATCAAACCGCTGGTGTCCTTATCGAGTCGGTGTACTATTCCAGCTCTAGGGACCGATGCAATAGCCTTGTCATAAGCCAGCAAACCATTGAGCAAGGTACCGCTCCAGTTACCCGGCGCGGGGTGAACGACCAGCCCAGCAGGCTTGTTGATGACCAAAATATGCTCATCCTCAAAGGCCACCTCTAAGGACATGGATTGAGGAGCAAAGGCTTGACTTTGTGGCGTCGGTCGCAGCTCTATAAGAAGCGAATCACCGGCCTTCACCTTGCAGGAAGCCTTGCGGACCATTTGTGCATTGACAGTAACAAGCCCGGCCTCAATCAATTGCTGCAAATAACTACGTGAAAACTCCGGTGCAGCATCCACGAGTGCGCGGTCCAATCGCTCACCGTGCAGCTCAGGTGTAACAGCAGCCTTACGCCACTCAACGTCGGTCAATAATTCATCGGTCTCATCAGACTCGGTCACGACTGGGTGGCTCGATATAATTCCTGTGCTCTGTATCAAGAAAGTTTCCTAACATGCTTCGTGTCAAATTATCCGTCGTTTGCGTTTCCCTGCTGACGACTGGCGCGCTGTTGATTGCAGGTTGCTCCAGCACACCGGTAGATAAGACTGCCAGTATGAGTCCCAGCAAGATATATGCGGAAGCCAAGGAGGAAATGGCGGCCGGTCAATGGGAGCGCGCGGCACAGTTGCTGGAAAAGCTGGAGGGACGTGCAGCCGGTACGCCACTTGCCCAGCAAGCCCAGCTCGACAAGGCTTATTCCCAGTACAAGTCCACAGAGCAGGCCCAGGCACTGGCCACACTGGAACGCTTTATG
>Ga0194061_1001298_pt1 | contig 14725 bp, 19 predicted proteins | sample SepL2221m_MetaG_FD_163423 | JGI IMG/M metagenome (GOLD analysis project Ga0194061, IMG submission 163423) | Anoxic zone freshwater microbial communities from boreal shield lake in IISD Experimental Lakes Area, Ontario, Canada - Sep2016-L224-21m | ecosystem: Environmental > Aquatic > Freshwater >...
GTCGAAGGGTGGGCGGATTTTCGCGGCGGATTGAAACGAAAATGAACCACTGATAGGAGTTATGAACCATGCAGATAACCGTAAAACTGTTCGCCTCTTTCAGAACAGGCCGTTTTGACATCGAGACCCGTGAATATCCGGACGGCACAACTGTGGGTGACGTTGCCGATCAGTTGAACCTGACACGGGGAGAGCTGGGTATCATGATGATCAATAATCGCCATGTCAAATGTGGTCACATCATCGCCGACGGTGATACGCTGGCGCTCTTTCCGCTGTTGGGCGGAGGATGACGCGACACAATGGATCTGTTTGTCGACGGCATAATCACAGCGTGGAAGTTGATCATCAGTCTGGATGCGGAGGTGCTGGCGGTAACGCTACTGTCGCTGAAAATCTCCTGCAGCGCCACGATGATAAGTCTGTGCAGCGGTATTCCTGCCGGGGTTTTCCTGGCACTGTCCAACTTTCCCGGCCGCCGGCTGGTCATCAGCATGGTCAACACCGGCATGGGACTGCCGCCGGTGGTGGTCGGTCTGTTCGTGACGCTCCTGCTCTGGCGCAACGGCCCCTTCGGCTCCCTTGAAATCCTCTACACGCCCCTGGCCATGGTCCTGGCCCAGTCGGTGATTGCTGCACCGATCGTGACCGGCATCACCATCGCCTCCATCCAGAACCTCCCTGCCAACCTCAAGCTGCAGATTCAGGCCCTGGGGGCCACCCGTACCCAGACGGTCTGGCTGCTGGTGCGCGAGGCCCGGCTGCCGCTGCTGGCGGCGGTCATGGCCGGTTTCGGCGGCGTGATTTCGGAAGTGGGGGCATCGATCATGGTGGGCGGGAACATCAAGGGGCAGACCCGTGTACTGACCACGGCCACAGTTATGGAGTCAGGCAAGGGGAATTTCGACGTCGCCATCGCCCTCTCGATTATCCTGTTGCTGCTGGCTTTCAGCGTCAACTATCTGCTGACCGTCATCCAGCAGCGCGAGCGTCCACGGTGACCGAACCCGCGCCTCTGCTTGAAGTCAGTGCCCTCTCGGTTGTGCGGGGGGGTGCTGCAATCCTCGATATCCCTTCATTTGCCCTCCACCGCAGCGAAACCGTCGCCCTGATCGGGCCGAACGGCACCGGAAAATCGACCTTCCTGCTGGCACTGGCCGGACTGCTGCCGACCGCAGGGGGACGCATCCAGTTCTGCGGCCAGCCGGTCGTAGCCGGGTACGCCTCAACGGAACTGCGGCGCAGACTGGTGATGGTCTTCCAGGAACCGCTGCTGTTTGATACCACCGTGTATGAGAACGTGGCCGTCGGCCTCAAATTCCGCAATCTTCCCAAACATGAGATCAACGAGCGGGTCAATTCCTGCCTGGAACGCCTGCACATTGCCCACCTCTCCGGCCGCTCCGCCCGCAAACTGTCAGGGGGGGAGGCTCAGCGCACCAGTCTGGCCCGGGCATTTGCCTCCAGGCCGGAAGTCATCCTGCTTGATGAACCCTTCGTGGCTCTCGATCCGCCGGCCCGTCAGGCGTTGAGCAATGACCTCGAACAGATGCTGCGCGAATCAGGAACGGCGGCGATCATAACCACTCACGACCAGATTGATGCCCTGCGACTGGCCGACCGTATTTCCGTGATGAATCGCGGCAGGATCGTCCAGTCCGGGACGCCGTCCGAGGTGATGAACCATCCGGTCAACGAATTTGTCGCAACCTTCGCCGGTATGGAGAATATCTTCAGCGGCACCGTCGCCGCAGCCGGTGATGGATTGTTCTCGGTTGCCGTGTCAGACCGGGTTATCGAGGCGACCGGTGACGGGACCGAACAGGGCAAAGCGGTCATCTGCATCCATCCCGAACATGTGGCGCTCTCCTTCAGCAATCCGGCAGATTCCACCAGTAGCATACGCAACGTATTCCCCTGCAGAGTGAGCAAAGTCGTCAGTATGGGACTGTTCAGCAAGGTGTACCTGGAGTGCGGATTCACCCTGGTGGCCTCGATTACCAACCAATCGCTTGCCAGCATGGCTCTGCAACCGGGCATGCAACTCTACGCTTCGTTCAAGGCAACCGCCGTCCACGTGCTCCGCAAGGGGTAGGCTGGCAGGCGATTCCATGAGTTCAGTGGGCTGCCTGCATTGCAGGAACGTACTGCGCGGTATCCCGGAATATTCCCATCACATTATTTTGACCACAAATCCAAATTATGCTATGTAGCTGGCGAATCAAATATGTTCGAATTGTCACGGATGGTACCTTGTGATTTTTGAATGGGATGAACAGAAAGCCGCAGGCAATTTAAAAAAGCATGGGGTGAGCTTTCAAGAAGCCAAAACTGTTTTTGGTGATCCGCTTTCTATAACTGTTGCCGATCCGGAGCACTCAGATTCTGAAGATCGCTTTATAGATATTGGTCTCACCGAAAACGGAAGGCTGCTTGTCGTAGCGTATACCGAAAGAGGAACGAAAATAAGGATCATCAGCGCTCGCTTGGCGTTACCGGTTGAAAGGACGATATATGAAAAAGGCTGACAAAATCGATGAAATTAAACCGGTTGATTTTTCCGGAGGTATGCGAGGAAAGCACTCTGAGAAATATCGCAAGGGGCATACCGTTAAAATCAGTCATGTTGACAAAACAGTAACGGTGCAGCGATTCATCCCTGACAGGGATGCAGTTGTCCTCGATAAGGATATCAAGGCCTTCTTTCCAAATGCTGAAGCAGTAAACAATGCATTAAGGGCACTCATCGCCATCATACCTGACAAACGTAAACAGGTTTCGACAGCACATTCGATATAATGCGAGAATTTAATGTAGTGATCGAAAAATACATAGATGGATATTTTATTGCCACGGTACCCGCGTTACGGGGATGCCACACACAGGCAAAATCGCTTGATGTCTTGATGAAAAGGATTAAAGAGGCTATTGAATTATGTCTTGAAATTGAAGAACCGACTTTCAGTGAATTTATTGGTCTTCAGCGGGTTGCCGTAAACAGATGAGCAATCTCCCCACTGTTTCCGGCAGCCATCATTTTCTCCGGCAGCCTGAGGGAAGATGTACGGCTGTAACAGCTCACCGACTATTATATAAAGGGATTGCTACATGAACAGAAGAGATCTTGCCACGGCTCGGAGTTTCAAGCATTTGGTGCGTAAACGGTACCATCCGCTTGACGTACGTGTATTTGGTTCACGTGCCCGTGGCGATGCCGCTCCGGATTCCGATCTGGATGTTTTTGTTCTCGTCGAGCATACAACTACTGAAATTGAACGATATATCAGCGATTGCGCCTGGGAGACCGGCTTTGCCCGGGATGTGGTTATCGTTCCGGTGGTGGTTAGCAAGGACAGGATCGACGGTTCGCTCAAGGAGTCGACCTTTATCCTGAATGTCTATCGTGAAGGTGTTGTAATATGACAGAAGATCGAAAGGCTCTTATTAAATACCGGCTTACCCAGGCGCGGGATTCCATAAAGGAAGCTGAAGTGCTTGATCAGTCTGCAATGAGCCGGCGCTCAGTCATGAACCGGCTCTATTATGCCATGTTTTATGCGGTGCTTGCCCTTTTACAGGAAAAAGAGATGGGGACGTCCAAGCATTCCGGAGCCATCGCGCTTTTTGACAGGGAATATGTCAAAACTGAAATATTTCCCAAGGAAATGTCCAAAATGTTGCATCGAGCCTTTGAGTTGCGTCAGAAGGGTGATTACATGGAGGAAACTGAGGTGACGGCTGATGATGTAGCCGAGATCATGCCTGCTGCGGAGCGATTTGTGAAAAGTGCGGAAAAGTTTTTGCTTGACAGCAATTAAGTAAACTGTCCCCTGAATTGGCGCGGAGTGTCAGTGAATTTATTGGTCTTCAGCGGGTTGATGTATAATCTTCCATCCGTTACCGCCGTCATGTTACCGGATTTCCAGATAGTCCCGTCTTAATGAAAGAGGTGTCTGCCATGGAAGCTACGCGAAAAATATATCGGCAATTGCCTGATACGTTAAGAATGCCCGAGAACTTAAAACATCGGCGGGTTGAAGTAATTCTATTGCCACTCGATACCGAAAAAATCTCGCATATTACTTCCGCTACAACCATTTCACCGCTTGCACGTTTTGCCGGCGCATGGGAGGGTGAATTATTGGTAAGAGAGAACCAAGGTACTTACGAGGTTCGCGAGGATTTTAAATGATCTATCTGCCGGATACAAATGCATTGATTCGGTTTTTGAACCCCGGACAAAGTCCGGTAAAGGATCATTTTCTATCAGTTAACGCTTTGGATATCCGTATCTGTTCTGTCGTCAAGGCTGAGCTCTATTATGGTGCGATGAAAAGTAGCTGTTCCACGAATAATCTCGTTCTGCTTGATGAGTTTTTTTCCAATTTTGATTCACTTCCGTTTGACGATGATGCAGCTAGAAAATACGGTGAAATACGTTCAGCCCTTGCCCGACAAGGAACACCAATAGGGCCAAATGATTTGATGATTTCTGCTACTGCACTTGTTCATGGAGCTGTTGTGGTCACCCATAATATACGGGAATTTTCTCGGGTAGATGGCCTGAAGATAGTGGATTGGGAAGAATGTTGACGGGAAATGATGAGCTTAGTACAAATTTATTGACATTAGTTTAATATACTGTCCCCGGAATTCTCCATCGTGCATGGGGCGGAAAACGGTTGGCCATGAAAGGATGGCTAGGCCGTTCGTGGTCATTTCCAGAGTGTGCCGCAAGACGCAGCCTTGCGGAGTAGGATCGTGAACTTCATACCCGTGATAGCCATTGAAGCCACGTGGGCCGGTGAAGCGGAACTTGATACTTTTGCCTGGTACGTACGCTTCTACGAAGTAACGAATTGGGCCATGGCCACCGACAGCCCCAACACCCAAGATTCGGTCGAATTCCATACGTGGCCAAGCCTGCTTTGGCCATAGCGTGTCCTCGCGTGATGACAAGGTGTCAATAAGTGCGCCGACCCTTTCAGGGGATACTTTGAACTTGCGCTCATGTATGTTGAGTACGTTCATGGGTGAGGTCCGTAAGTTGGATGCAATTACAAAGTTGGTTCGTCACAGTAATCAGTAAGTAATTTTGTTCTTTTGGACGAATTCCGGGGACGCGAATTCCGGGGACAGTTTATTTAATCCACCCACGCGACGAATTCCGGGGACAGTTTATTTAATCCACCCACGGATTACATACCCGCACTCCGCACTTCTCAATATCCTTAACATTCCGTGTAACCACGATCAAACCATGAACTTTTGCGGTAGCAGCAATAAGTGAATCCATAACCGGCAGCTTCAGGCCTGCCCGTTCTGTTTCCCCTTGAATACGCCCCCAACAGAGAGACGTTTCCAAATCAACATCGAGAATCCGGCCAGTGAAACGCTCAGCCAGATCAAGGGCAACCCATGCCTGCAGTTCATCTTTTTTTGAGCCGTCAGGAAGTTTGCTGATCCCCTTCTGCAGTTCGCCAAGATTCAGGACACTCAGAAACAGCGCCTGTTCATCCTGCTCATCCAGCCAGCTGACCACTGCTGGACTCGGCGCCTTTTTAACCAGCTCGGATATCAGACAGGTATCGAGCAGATACTTCACAACTCCACCTCGCGGGAAAGATCGGTGCTGCGGTTAATGTCCAGTTCAACGTCATGCAGGGGAGATTGTCTGAAGAACTGCGACAGTCCGGTTCGTGGCAGCGTCAGCTTGCGATATTCATCGAAAGAAACGACTACTGCGGCGGGTTTGCCACGTAACGTTATTGTCTGGGGACCATCATGCAAAGCCGAATCAACCACCTGGCTCAAGCGGTTCTTGGCTTCCTGCAGTTGCCACTCCCTGTCATGGTGTGACCTGTCTTTTTGATTAACGTTCATCACACACTCCTTATCTAGCTAGACTGTCTAGCCAAAGAAAGAATACCACAACACGATTGCAAATCAAGCGTAAATACTGAATCGAGTACCGGAGTTGATAACCAACCGGTTTGCTACTGCTCTGCAGCCGGCAGGCGCAGCAGCAGCGTAACCACTCCCAGTGCCGCCAGTAACACCAGAGCGATCATGGAGGCCACACCCTGCCAGCCGAAGTGCTGCCAGAACACTCCCCCCAGCGTACCCGAAATGCTTGACCCCTGATAATAGCAGAACAGGTAGAGTGACGAAGCCTGTGCCTTGCCGATACTGGCACGCCGCCCGACCCAGCCGGAGGCGATGGCGTGGGCACAGAAGAATCCGGCGGTAAAAATTCCCACTCCAAGAATAATCAACGGCAGCGGCTTCGCCAGTGTCACAAACGTGCCGAACAGCATGGTAGCCAGGGTAAAGCGTATCATGAAGGGGCGGCCGAAACGTTGTAGCAGGGCGCCGGTGGCACCGGAACTGAATGACCCGCCCAGATATACCAGGAATATCAGGCTGACCTGCGACTGGCTCAGGTTGTAGGGAGCCGCCAGCAGGCGAAAGCCGATATAATTGTAGAGCGAGATGAATCCCCCCATGGAGAGGAATGCCAGCCCGTAGAGACAGAGCAGCCCCGGATCCTTTACGTGACGGGCAAGTAGGGAAAAGAAAGACCCGATGCTGAACGGAGTGCGGCGAAAGTTTGCCGACGGCGGCAGCGTCAGCAGAAAAAAGAGACTCAGCCCCAGGCTCACGCAGCCGATCAGAACGATGGCCGTATGCCAGGGGACGTAATCGCACAGCAGTGCCGAGCCGATGCGGCCGGTCATCCCCCCGAATGCGTTGCCGCTGATGTAGAGCCCCATGGCACTTCCCACGGCATGTGCATCCATCTCCTCACCCAGGTAGGCCATTGCCACCGAGGGGATGCCGGCCAGAACCAGCCCCAGCAGCAAGCGGAGCGCGAGCAGTGAGTCGAAGGAGTGGCTGAACCAGGTGGCCAGGGTTAGCAGCGAGGCCAGGAGCATTGCCACAGCCATCAGAGGGCGACGCCCGATGCCGTCGGAAACGGAGCCTGCCAGCAAAAGACCGCACGCCAGGGCCATGGTAGAAATCGAGAGCGGCAGGCTGGCGATGGCCGGAACGACGCCGAACTCCCGGGCGAACAGCGGGAGAAGCGGTTGCACGTCATAGAGCGTTATGAAGGTGACAAATCCAGCACAGAACAGTGCCAGATTGATCCTGTGATACGCCGTTGTACCGGCCTGGACACCGGTTATCCGGCGCGCGGATTGTAAAGAATTGTCCATTGTACGTGCCTGCGGGGAGCTGATCGGCAGCGCCGGTATCAAGATGCGGCGATTCTGAACATATTTCCTTCCGGTGGCAAGAAATTTGAGTCGTGGGTATCTGCCGGAAATATATTGACGGTACAGGCCTTGAATGGTTATTCTTCATCGCTTGGATGAATTATAGTGCGCCTGCAAGCTGCCTGTTCTGATTTCACCGTAGTCACTCATTTGGAATTGCATGAAAATCAAGCGGTTAGAAATATCTGGGTTCAAAAGCTTTGCTGAGAAGACGGTGCTGGATTTCCAGCAGAACGTTACCGGCGTGGTCGGGCCCAACGGCTGCGGCAAGTCGAACATCGTCGATGCAATCCGCTGGTGCATGGGGGAGCAGTCCGCCAAAAACCTGCGCGGCAAGGCGATGGAAGATGTTATTTTCGTCGGCAGCGAAACGCGAAAGCCGCTCGGCGTTGCCGAGGTGTCACTGGTTTTCTCCACCGAGGACGGCCGGGCGCCGTCGAAATACCTCGACTTTGCCGAGATCCAGCTTACCCGCCGGCTCTACCGGGACGGAGAGAGCGACTATCTGATCAACAAGACCCCCTGCCGCCTGCTGGATATTACGGAACTGTTCATGGATACCGGTGTCGGCACCCGCGCCTATTCAATCATCGAGCAGGGCAAAATCGGCCAGATTCTCCATTCCCGTCCGGAGGAGCGGCGTTTCCTGATCGAGGAGGCAGCCGGAGTTACCAAATTCAAGTCCCGCAAACAGCTGGCTCTTAAAAAAATCGAAGGAACCCGTCAGAACCTGGCCCGCCTGGCTGATGTGCTGGGAGAGATCAAGCGGCAGCTGGCGTCACTGCAGCGGCAGGCAAAAAAAGCCGAGAAGTTCCGCGAATACCGCGACGAGCTGCGCGACATCGAACTGCTCTTCACCGCCCGGGAGTACCGGGAAACCCAGAATCAGCGGGGAGCTGCGGAACAGGAGCTGGCAGCGCTCAATGAGCGGATCCGCGAAGTCTTTGCCGCCTCCGCGACGATTGAGGCCCGGGCCGAGGAGGCCCGCGTGGCCCTGATGGAAGCGGAGCATCAGCTGGCGATTGCCCAGGAGGAGCTCTTCCGGGTCCGGAGCGAGTGTAACCTGACCTCCAACGGTTTGGAATTCCGGCGTAAGGAGTTGGCAGGTCTGGACGGAAGGCTGTCGCGGCTTTCGTCGGAAAACACCGAACTGAAAAAACGTCTGCAGGAGTGCGCGGAACAGCGGGAGCTGCTGGAGCTGCGCCGCGACACGGGGGCTGTTGATGCCGTGGGAACTCAGGCTGAGCTCGAGCAGGCCGAGGAACTGCTGAACGGGCAGCAGCAGGCCGAGGTAACCGTGCAGCGTGAACTGGAAAACCACCGCCGGGAGCTTTTCACGGCCCTGGCCGAAGCGGCCCAATTCAAGAGCCGTTCCGAGAATGCCCGGAAACGGTCGGACGCACTTCACGAGCGGCGTGAGCGCCACACCCGCGAAGGAATGCAGCTTTTGGAACGCAAAGAGCAGCTCCGGCAGCGAGCGGCAGCCGTAGAAAAGGAAATTGCAGACTGCCGGCGGGAGCAGGAAATCGCACAAACCACACTGGCAGCTCTGCGCGGCCGTGATGATGAGCTTAAACGGCAACTGCCCGACATGGAAACGTCATGGCAGACCAGCCGTGACGGTCTGCAGCGTAGCTCGTCGCGCCTGCACTCGCTTAAGGAACTGGAGGAACAGTTCGCCGGATTTGGCCAGGGGGTGCGCTCACTGATGAAGGATGCCTCACTGCGTGACCGTTTTAAAGGTGTGCTCGCCGATGTGGTCCAGGCCCCTCCCGAACTGGAGGCGGCATTAGAGTCGGCTCTGGCTGACCGGTTGCAGTGCATTCTCTGTTCTGACGAACGTGATGCGCTGCAGGCCTTGGAGTTCCTCAGGAACAACAAGGGGGGTCGGGCAGGAATAGCTCTGCCGCTGGAATCGGCTACCGGCACCGGCACACCTCCGGCCGGATTCACTCCGCTGGTGGATTTGGTACAGGCGGAGGGCCCCCATGCCGGGTTAATCCGCAGTATGCTGGCCACCGTCATGCTGGTAGACGAGATCGGCGACGCATTCGAACCGGCCCGGAGAAACCCTGGATTTGTCTTTGTTACACGCGGCGGCGACAAGGTTTCCCAGGGGGGAATCATCAGCGGCGGTTCGGCTGAGCAGATTGACAACGGGCTGATTCACAAGAAACGGGAAATCCGGGAACTTGAGCTGGCGGTAGTGCAACTGGAAGGAGAAACCGTCTCCCGTTCAGCGTCGTTGGAAGAGGCACGGCAGCAGAGCCGGGATATTGACGGAGAGCTCAAAAAGACCGGCACGCTGCTGCACCAGGTGGAACTGAAACTTGCCGGCCTCTTGAAGGACGGGCAGCAGGCCGCCGATGAGCAGGCCAGGATAACCGAGCGACTTGATGTCCAATCGCTGGAGGCCGCCAATCTTGAAGAGGAGAAAGAAGCCGTTGAGGGCGAATTGAAACTGGCCGCTGAACAGATCCTGAAAACCGGCGATGCCTCGAAACTGCTGGAGCAGGAAACTACACGGATGCAGCTGGAGCTTGACGCAGTCCGTATTCAGGTTGCAGCAGTCCGCGAAAAAGTCACCGCCGTCAGGGTTCGTACCGCCACCATAAAGGAAAAACAGGATGCCGATCTGCGGGCGCTGGCGGAGCTGGATCGTCAGACCGAAAGCACTCTCCGGCGCCTGGAAGCCGATCGGCAGGAGATCAATTCCGGCGATGCCGCCAGGCTGCAGCTGCAGGCAGAGATAGCAGCGGCTACGGCGAGTCTCGAAAATCTGATACGTGAACAGGCTGGAAGCGAGGCGCATCTTGCCCTGCTGCGCAGCAGATGCGAGGAGGCAGGCAGCGCTGTGGGAGAAGCGGAGGCATGCCTGAAAAAGGTTCGCGACGAAAGTGACGCCGTCCGCCAGTCACAGGCGGAACTTAACCTCCGGTTTTCAACGCTGACCCTGCAGAGTGAACATCTGGAGCGATCGCTGCAGGAACGGAGCCGTATCAGTATGGCGGAGGCAACTGCAAAACTTGATGCGGCGAACTTTGACGAAGCGGTCGGCCGGGCACGGCAGGTCGAGCTTCAGCGCATGCTCGACGAGATGGGCGAGGTCAACCTGATGGCGATTGACGAATGTGCCGGCATGGAAGAGCGCTTCACCTTTCTGAACGGCCAGAAGGACGACCTTGAGGAGTCGCTGCGCGGCCTGCAGCAGGCTATCCAGCGGATTAACCGCACCACCCGGCAGCGTTTCCAGGAGACCTACAACCTGATCAATGCCAAGTTTCAGGAGGTCTTTCCACGGCTGTTCTGCGGCGGAAGAGCGGAACTGCGGCTGACCGACGAGGAGGACCTGCTGGAAACCGGCATCGATATTATCGTCCAACCTCCGGGCAAGAAACTGCAGAACGTGACGCTGCTTTCGGGGGGTGAAAAGGCGCTGACCGCAGTGGCCCTGATCTTCTCGATCTTCCTGATCAAGCCGACCCCTTTCTGCCTGCTGGACGAGGTGGATGCGCCGCTTGACGACGCCAATATCGGCCGTTTCAATGAAATGGTCCGGGAGATGAGTTCTATTTCCCAGTTCATCATCATCACCCACAACAAGGCCACCATGCAGGTTGCCGACACCCTTTACGGCATCACCATGGAAGAGCCGGGTGCGTCGCGGGTCGTATCTGTACGGTTGCATTAATTTATTGAGGAGTCCGGCATGTCATTTGAGGTGATACTGGAAAATCTTGTCGAACGGGTGCCGCAGGCGATCGGTACGATCCTGGTTGACTGGGAGGGGGAGGCCGTCATGGAGCACTGCAACTGCGACCCTTACGAAATGCGATTTCTGGCGGCTCACAAAGGAATCATCCTTTCCCGGCTCAAGGAGATGCAGAGCGTCGGGCAGGTCGGCACTGTGGAGGACGTCGCGGTGACCGCCGGCGATGAACATCTTGTCATCGGCTGCATCGATCAGGATTACTCACTGGTGATGCGGGTCAAGCGCGGTTGGCCTCTGGCACTGACGATGTACCACTTCCGTAACGCAATCGCCGAACTCAAGAAGGAGATCTGATGGCGGCACAACCGAGCAAAGGCCTTTTTTACACACTGATAGACAAAATGACCGGCATCGAGGCGTCCGAGACGCCGCCGGAAAATGTCAGCTACTTCATTACGGTAGAGGAGCCGGACCTAAAACAGGACAAAGCGGATCTCTCTGATAAACAGGGAGGGGTGCAGGAAGCTCCTCCGGAATTGAATGTCGAAGTACTGCCCGAAGAGACACCGGAAGCGGCGGCAGTCGATGTTCAGGATGCCGGGCTTCAACTGCCGGCCGTTGACGATCCTCCTGCTGTGGAGCCTGTCGAGCTGCCAGTCGATGTGTCGGCGGCAGATTCGACGGACGTTTCCCTGCAACACCCCGGTTTTTTCGAGCGTCTTAAATCCGGTCTCAAGAAAACCACCGAAGGACTGGTGGGGCGCATTGACGTCCTGCTGCTGGGGAAGAAAACCATTGACGCCGACACCCTTGAAGAGCTGGAGGAGATCCTGATCACCTCCGATATCGGTGTGCAGACAACGGTGGAACTGATCCGGATACTTGAGCAGAAGCTGGGGCGCAACGAACTGACCGACGGCACTGCATTGCGTGCCGCCCTGAAGAAGGAAATCCTTGCTCGTCTGAAGGCTCACCACAGTACAATTGATTTTGGGAGTAACCGGCCCTTCGTTCTGCTGGTGCTGGGGGTCAACGGGGTTGGCAAGACCACCACCATCGGCAAACTGGCGTCCCGTTTCAGTGGCGACGGGAAAAAAGTGCTCCTGGCTGCTGCCGACACGTTCCGGGCCGCTGCGGCCGAGCAGCTGCTTGCCTGGGGAACCCGTTCCGGGGTTGATGTGATCCGCCACAAAGAAGGGGCCGACCCTTCGGCAGTGGTGTTCGATGCCTGCAAGGCTGCCGTTGCCCGTGATGTTGATATCCTGATCGTCGATACCGCCGGACGGCTGCACACCAAGGTCAATTTGATGGAGGAGATGAAAAAAATCCGCCGGATCATCGATCGAGAGATCCCCGGCGCGCCGCACGAGACGCTGCTGGTGGTTGATGCCGCCACCGGTCAGAATGCTGTCTCCCAGGCGAAGCTGTTCAAGGAGTCAGCCGGAGTGAGCGGCATCGCTCTGACGAAGCTGGACGGGACGGCCAAGGGGGGCATCGTGGTGGCGATCTGCCATGAACTGGCCCTCCCCGTCCGTTATATTGGTGTAGGGGAGTCGATAGGCGATCTACGTGATTTTGATCCGCAGGAGTTCACGGATGCCATCTTCCAGGCCTGACAAAAGCAGTTCTAAAAAAGCGCCGCTGGCTGCGGAACCCCACAATTTCAATCAATTAGGGCTTGACTTTCTGAAGTCCACCCAGTACACTTCTCCCCCTCGAAAGGAAACAGAATCAATGAATCCTGAACTTATCGAACAACTCGAACAGAAAATCGGTGACATCGTCGAAAAATATACCCGGCTGAAGGAAGAGAACGCGCGCCTGGCTGAAGAGAATCAACAGCTGCAGTCTGATCGTGAGGGATTCAAGTCCCGTGTTGATTCCATACTCAACAGGCTGGACGGTATTTAGCCGGTGTCTGCGCTCTTCGTATGAAGGCGAACTATGCGGTGACAATCCTCGGCCGTGAGCTGTCGGTTAAAAGCTCAGCACCCGCAGAACAGGTTCAGGCGGTCGAGGCGTTTGTGAATGAGAAGCTGCTTCGTCTCGGGAGTGCGCTCAGGAGCGGTGATGCCCAGCTGGTACTGACGCTGGCCCTGCTCAATACGGCTGAGGAACTGCTGGAACTCCGCACAGCTGTTGCGCAGGACGAAACCCTCGACGGCAGGATTGCCGGGATCATCAAAAGGCTGGAGACAGCCTCGAATTAATGGGTCTCTCAGGGAGACTTTTGATCATATATTCGCAGCGGCACCACCCTCCACACCTGTCAGTCGCCGAAGTACCGGGCGAATCTGTCTGCTGACACGGAAATTGGCTGAATATATATCTCAACGAAAGGGAGAATCCGCTCCGCAACCATACTGAACGTCCGACTTTTGATTCGCGGCACGTGCGAGCTTTTTCCCTTTCACCCACCTCCCTGGTCGACCCTCCCGACATAGCCGGGACACCTCCATTCTGTACAAGCAGGATAAAAACTCTATGCCCAAGCGATCTCTCCGTACGCAGATGCTGGCAGACCGCCGTGCGCTCGGCCAGCGCGAATGGATCGAATCGAGCCGGCAGGCGCAGGCTCATCTCCTGTCGCTTGACGAGTACATCCGGTCCGCGTGCATAGCGCTGTACGCCCCGGCACATAATGAAACCGATACCGCCATGATTCTCGCCGACGCTTTCGAAGCAGGAAAGCGGGTGCTCTATCCGGCAGTCCATGGCCGGAATATGGTATTCCGGCAGATCGAAGGGATCGAGCACCTGCAGGAAGGGGTCTTCGGCATATTGGAACCCTGCCCGACGGGTGTTGATCATCACGCCGGTGAAGCGGACCTGATTGTCGTTCCGGGCGTCGTTTTCGATATGTGCGGTCATCGCATCGGCTACGGCAAGGGGTTTTATGACCGCTTCCTGCAGCACCCCGGCATGAAAGCCCACCTGGTGGGACTCTGCCATGATTTTCAGGTTGTCGGGAGTCCGCTTCCGGTAGACCCGCACGACATTCCCATGGAGGTGATCGTAACTGACAGGCGGATAATCCGCATGAAGAAGTAACCGGAGCTGCCGGGCAGCCCGGATTCACATACAGGAGGTTTATTGATATGGACGTGAGTATCTGGATGGTGGTAATCACCCTGGTTGTTGCAGCAGGGGCATATTTTGCAGGAAACAAGCTGAACAAGCGTGACACCGAATCGATCGTCAAACAGGCCGAGGACCTGGCCACCAAAGTTCTGGATGATGCCCGCCGCGAAGCGGACACCATCACCAAAGAGGCCGAACTCAAGGCCAAGGACGCTGCAATTCAGGCCAAAGAGGAGCATGAGCGGCTGACTCGCGAGAAGAACAAGGATCTTCAGGCCCTCGAAAAACGTTTGACCCAGAAGGAAGAGAATCTCGATAAAAAAGCAGGGCTTATCGATCAGAAGGAAATGGACATTCTCAAGAAGGAACAGGGCGTTTCGCAGAAGGAACAGCTGCTCGTGCAGCGTGACGAGGAGCTGAAAAAAGCGGTTGATGTCCAGAATGCCAAGCTGGAGGAAATCTCCGGTATGTCGGCCGCCGATGCGAAGCGGGAGCTGATGAATGTCATGGAGAGCGAAGCCAAGCATGACGCCGCCAAGCTGATCAGGACCATCGAAGACGAAGCCCGTGAGACCGCCGACAAGAAAGCCAAGGAGATCATGGCGCTGGCAATTCAGCGTTATGCCGGTGAGTACGTGGCTGAGCGGACCGTCTC
>Ga0194061_1001301_pt1 | contig 14665 bp, 10 predicted proteins | sample SepL2221m_MetaG_FD_163423 | JGI IMG/M metagenome (GOLD analysis project Ga0194061, IMG submission 163423) | Anoxic zone freshwater microbial communities from boreal shield lake in IISD Experimental Lakes Area, Ontario, Canada - Sep2016-L224-21m | ecosystem: Environmental > Aquatic > Freshwater >...
CAAGCGACGAGCAACAACGCGTACATTGAGAATCACATCAAGATCATGACCTATCCGAACACCGCCATGTCGATCAGCACCGACTTGGGCAGCGGTATTCATCCGACGAACAAATCCGGCTACGGTGCGCGCGCGAGCCGCGTCGCGCTGGGAGTGGCGTATGGAAAAAAGGTCGAGTACTACGGCCCGCTGTATCAGTCGAACAAAATCGAAGACGCAAAAATCCGCGTGACATTCTCGCACGTCGGTCAGGGTCTTGCCGCGAAACACGCCGAGAAAATCCAAGGCTTCGCCGTCGCAGGTGAAGACAAAGTGTTCCACTGGGCGGATGCGGTGATTGATGGCGACAGCGTCGTCGTGACGAGTGCTAAAGTTGCGAAGCCGGTGGCAGTGCGGTACGCGTGGAGTCCGCGCACGCCGTGGGCGAATCTCTTCAATAAAGACGGCCTCCCCGCGATCCCGTTCCGCACGGATTCGTGGTAATTTTTAAACACGCCCGCCGCGCGAATCCAATGGGGATTTCGCGCGGCGGATAGGAGAATTCGATGTCAAAGCAAGTTGCATTTACCCGGAAGTTAGTCGCCGGTTCGTGGTGTTGCAGTGCAATTTTACTCTCGTTCATTCTGTCGATTTCGGTTCACGCGGAAGCTCCAAACTCCGATGTCAAGACAACGTATCCGCGCGTCATCATGATCATCCGCCACGGCGAGAAGCCGTCTGAAAGCGAGAAGTCGCCGGACTTGAGCATGCGAGGAAATCAACGCGCGTTGGCTCTGCATGAGTTGTTCGTCGCGTCTGAAAAGCATCCGAAGCCGTTTCCGTCGCCGGACTTTATTTTTGCCGCCGCGGAATCCAAGCACAGCAACCGTTCGTTTGAAACAGTCCAGTACCTGGCGAAGAACAAAAATGAGCAGGTGAATAACCGTTTTTCAGAAGAGAACATCAGTGACATTGCGAACGAGATATTTCACAACAAAAAGTACGAAGGCAAAATCATTTTGATTAGCTGGCATCACGGCAAAATTCCCGAATTAGCCAAAGCGCTCCACGCTGAAAAAATTCCGAAGCATTGGGACGGCGAGGGCGTTTTCGACCGCGTGTGGCAGATCACGTTTGATGCGTCCGGAAAAGCGGTGTTCGCTAATCTGCCGCAACACGTGCTTCCCGGCGATTCAAAAGAATAATTGCGTTCCGCGCCCGCATGTGCGACGGCCAACATGCTCTGGAGTCCCATGATCAAGCCCTCAATCGCCGTGGTTATTGTCAGCCTGTCAATGTTCGTCAGCGCTCTTCATTTGTCCGCCGCTGAAGAACCAGTCGGACCGTGGCAACCCAAAATGGCTCCGGCATCCGACGACGCCGAGAACATGATCAAGGGCTACAAAACGCCCACTGATTTGAAGATCGAACTCTTCGCCGCCGAACCGCTTCTCGCGCACCCTGTGGGTCTTTGCTGCGATGAAAAAGGACGCTTCTTCGTCGCCGAAACGTGGCGTTTTTCCGACGGAATCACTGGCGGCGGGGACAAAGATTTTGGCGCGCTCGACCTGCGCGGGCACATGGATTGGCTCGATCAGGACCTAGCTTCCCGCTCGCCCCAGGATCGCGAAGCGATGCTGCGTCGCAACCTCGGCGACAAAGCCAAACGCCTCGAAATCAACTCCGAAATCGTGCGCCTGATTGAAGACTCAAAAGGCTCAGGCAAAGCCGATAAAAGCTCGATTTTCGCAGATGGTTTCAATACGATTCTCGACGGTGCCGGGGCCAGTGTCGTCGTTCACAAAGGCAGCGTTTATTTCACATGCATTCCCAATCTGTGGCGTCTTCAAGACACCCAAAACAGCGGGAAGGCGAACGTCAAAACCATCCTCCAAACCGGCTTCGGCGCTCGCATCGCATTCCTCGGCCACGACCTGCACGGGCTCACTGTCGGTCCAGATGGTAAGCTTTATTTCAGCATCGGTGATCGAGGTTATAACGTCAAAGTCGGCGACAAACAAATCGACGGCCACGAACGCGGCGGCGTCTTCCGCTGCAATCCCGACGGCTCCGAATTTGAAGTCTTTGCGACCGGATTGCGCAACCCTCAGAAGCTCGCATTCGATAAATTCGGCAACCTCTTTACCGCTGACAACAATGCCGACCACGGCGACTCCGCGCGCTGGGTTTATATCGTCGAAGGCGGCGACAGCGGCTGGCGCGGCGGCTACCAATTCATCACGCAGCCCAACGTTCTTGGTACTTGGACCTCCGAAAAAATGTGGTTCGAATATCATGACGGTCAGCCTGCATACATCGTCCCGCCGGTCAAACAACTGGGTCAGGGACCGTCGGGAGTCGCGTACTATCCCGGCACCGGCCAACTGCCCGAGCGCTACGAAAATCACTTCTTCTATTGCGACTACAAAGGCAATGGCGGCGTCTTCTCGTTTTCTGTTAAGCCGAAGGGCGCGGGCTTCGAATACGTTGAAGATAAGGACAAGGAATTCTTCTGGAAGAATCAGGCGACGGACATGGTTTTCGGCGTGGACGGCGCGGCCTACGCATCGGTCTGGGTCGGCGGAATTCAGAAGACAGGCAAGGGTCGCATCTATCGCATCAGTGATCCGAAAATGAAGGACGATCCCGCCGCGCTCGACACGAAAAAACTGCTGGTCGGAGGCATTGAAAAAATGCCCAACGATGAACTCGTCAAGCTTCTAGAACACCGCGATATGCGCGTTCGTCAGGCCGCACAATTCGCGCTCGTTGATAAAGGCGCGTCGGCGGTACCACTCTTAGCGCAGGTTCTGAAAAGCAGCGTTCAGCTCGCTCGACTTCATGCTATCTGGGGCCTCGGGCAACTGGCTCGTGAGGCCGCGTACGCCGGGATGAAACCCTCTGACCGCGACATAAATCTCGCCAAGCCCTGGGACGAAAAAGCACTCGACATCCTTCGACCGCTTGCGACCGACGCAGACGCTGAAGTGGCCGCGCAAGCCGTCAAAATCATGGGCGATGGCCGTCTTGCGAAAGCGCAGGATACGTTCGTTGCCGCGTTAAAACATGAGAACCTTCGCGTTCGATACTTCGCCGCACTCGCGCTTGGAAAGCTCGGCAATTCCGACGCGATCAACCCATTATGTGCGCTGTTATCCGAGAACGCCGACAAAGACGCGTTTGTCCGCCACGCCGGCGTGATGGCGCTTTATTGGATCGCGGCGAAATATCCGGATCTCGTCCTGGCGAAAAGCTCTGACGCGTCAGACTCGGTGCGCCTTGCCGTGGCTCTTGTGCTGCGCCGGATGGAAGATGTGCGCATTGCGAAATTCCTGAATGATAAAAATCCCAGCATCGTCCTCGAAGTGGCTCGCGCGATCAACGACGTACCTATAAAAGGAGCGTTCGCCGATCTGGCCAAACTGATCGAACCGCCTGCGGAAACCAAAGCGATCGAAAAGAAGGCCAGCAGCTTCTCGTTCAAAGCTGAATATTGGGAGAACATTCAGGGTGGGACATATAAAGATTTCACTGAGAATCCGAAGTTCAAAACTGGCAAAGCGGACAAGGAAGAGACGCTCGATATGTTCGAAACGCCCAATGATCGCAACGACCATTATGGAGCGCGTGTCAGCGGAATAATCACCGCGCCCGCGTCCGGCAATTACACGTTCTGGCTCGCGGTCGATGATTGGGGCGAATTGTTTTTAAGCACCGACGACAATCCCGTAAACAAAAAGCGTATCGCAGAAACTCACGCGCCGCAATGGTGCAAGCCGCGCGAATGGTTCAAGTATCCGAACCAAAAATCATCGCCCGTGGCGCTTGAAGCCGGGAAGAAGTATTACATTGAAGCTTTGATGTTTGAGAACCTCCGCAACGATAATCTCGCCGTTGGCTGGGAGCTTCCCAACGGATCGAAACAGATGCCCATCGGCAACATGGAGTCCGACAAAGTAGTGCAATCGCCTTTCCTTGTTCGCCGAGCATTGAACGCAAACTTTCGCAACGGAAGTGCGGAGAACGCTAAAGCGCTCGCTGAATTCTCCGCACGCAAAGACGCGCCCGTGCCGCAGCGCGTTGAAGCGTTGAACATGCTCGCCGACTGGGCCGCCCCGCCGCTGCGCGATAAAATCATGAACCTCGTCCGGCCGCTCCCGGCGCGAAATCCGTCTCCTGCAGCCGATGCACTCAAGCCGCTCATCACAGAGTTGCTGAAAAACTCAATTGGAAACGAGATCGCCGTTGCCGCTGCAAACGCCGTATCAAAACTGAACATTGTCGAGGCGGTTCCCGTTTTGCAGAACATGTTTGAGGATGCAAAACGTGGCAGCGAAATTCATATCGCTGCGTTGAACGCGCTCTTCGATTTGAAAGCTGAAAAACTTCACGACGATGTTCGGATTGCAATGGGTGGCAAAGACGTGAATCTCAAAAAAGCGGCCAGTGCGATCATGGCCAAACTGGATCCGAAAGATGCCATCAAATCGCTCGCGAAATCGCTTGCTGACGATAAAGCAAGCATCGGAGAAAAGCAAAATGCCTTCGCCATTTTAGGCGGCATGAAATTGCCTGAATCTGAAGCGGTCATCGCAGCCTCGATGTTGATCCTTCTCGATGGAAAGTTCGTCCCTGAGATTGAACTTGATCTTCTGGAAGCCGCCCAAAAATGTTCGGGCAACGACGTGAAAGAGCGTCTCGCAAAATACAACGCAGCTTTACCCCGGGCCGAGCATAAAACGATTCAACTCTCTGATTTTAAAGCCGCTCTCGTGGGTGGTGACGCAGAAGCCGGACGTAAAATCTTCTTCGAAAGCGCCAGCGCTCAATGCACCCGCTGCCATAAAGTCGATGGAAAGGGTGGGGACGTGGGTCCTGAAATGCGTGGTGTGGCGACGCGTGAAAAGCGGGAATACATTCTCGAATCGATCGTCGATCCCAGCGCCAAAATCGCGAAGGGCTTCGAATCCGTCGCCGTCCGAACAACCGACGGCAAAATGTTCACCGGCATTTTGAAGAGCGAAGACGCAACCAAAATCTCCATTATGCCCGGCGATGGTAAGCTCGTTACGATTGAAAAGGCCGACATCAAGACGCGTAAGAATCAGGAAGAGTCCACGATGCCACCACTCACAAACGTGCTGACCAAATTCGAGATACGGCATCTGGTGGAATATTTATCGACGCTGAAATGATCCTTTCGATTGCGTGTGATTTTTCCATCCCAACGCGATACAATTGGACTCGCGTTGGCGATCATTTCACGGAGCACTTGAATGGATGGAGACGGATTGAAACCGAACGATGCGGACTCGTCCGGGCAAAACTCCAGCCCAACAAAAGCGGCTGATTCGACCTTCTTCTACATCCCGGCGCTCCTCGGTTGTTTGCGAAATTATATGAAGGCGACGTTGAAAGCCGACATGATGGCTGGATTGAATGTTGCGTTCGTCGCGCTGCCATTGTCTATGGCCCTTGCCGTTGCGGCCGGCGCGTCGCCTCAAGCAGGACTCTACACCTCCATCATCGGCGGGATTACCGTCGCGCTCTTCGGCGGATCCCGTTTTCAAATCTCGGGACCGACGGCGGCGTTCGTCGTGATCCTCGCACCGATCTATGCGGAGCATGGACTTCACGGGATGATGTTCGCCGGGATGATGGCTGGGGCGATTCTGATTTGCATGGGACTCGCGCGCCTGGGTTCGCTTATTAAATTCATCCCGCATCCAGTCACCGCTGGCTACAACACCGGTATCGCACTGATCATTGCGACACAGCAAATCAAAGAACTCTTCGGCCTCCAAATTGGCTACGACAGTGTCAAAAAAATCACGACTCAAATGGTTCATGACGGTCGCCCGGGCGTCTTCGTGGAAACAGTCACTGAACACATTAATCGCATGCCGAGTTCATACGTTTCAAAAATGGTCGCTCTGAGTGATGGATTTCGAGCGACGCCGTCTGCGATTCTGGGTGAGTCTGCAACAGTCGGACTTTTGACGCTCGGAACACTAATTGCCTACCCGCGTCTGTTTCCACGCGCGGTAAAACACGTGCCTGTTCCTGCCGTCGGAATTCTCGTCGGGATTGGTGCGAATCTTATTTTTTCGTCTGTGCTCGGATGGAACAGCGTGAAGACCATCGGTGCTTTCACGCGCGCGTTGCCGACATTGGATTGGGCACCGATCACGAGTTTCAATTGGAGTTCCGCGAACATCGCCACGTTCATCATGCCCGCGACCTCCATTGCAATTTTATGCGCTGTCGCATCGCTGCTCTCCGCCGTCGTTTCGGATGGAATGACCGGCATTAAACACGACGCGAACAATGAACTCATCGGTCAGGGTATCGGCAACATCGTCTCGCCGCTCTTTGGTGGAATCGCCCTCAGCGGTGCGGTTGCGCGGTCTGTGGTCAATGTCCGAAGCGGCGCGAAAACGCCCTTCGCCTCGATCTTTCATTCAGTCACATTGCTTGCAATCATCCTCATCGCCGGACCGTACGCGGGGACTATTCCGCTGCCGTCGCTCGCCGCGATTTTGCTCATTGTCGCGTACAGCATGGCCGACTTGAAACATTTTAGACACTTGATGCGCGCGCCTGCGTCGGACATCGCGGTGCTCTTCACGTGTCTGGCCTTAACTGTTTTTGTGGACATGTCCGCTGCGATCAGTGTTGGGATGATTCTCGCGGCGATGTTGTTCATGCGACGCATGTCGGAGATGAGCAGCTTTGATTCGAAACTGACTTCTGCTGACGCTGAAATGGCGAGCCACGATTTGGAAATCCATGACGTGCCGCGCCGCGTGATGGTCTACAGTGTTGATGGCCCGTTCTTCTTCGGCGCGACTGAAAAAGCGTTCGAAGCCATGGGTGAACTCGGCGAGAATACGCGCATTGTCATCCTGCGTTTGAACCGCGTTCCGGTGATGGACGTGACGGGTCTTTATGCGCTGGAAAAGGTGTATGAAAATTTGATGGCGCGCGGGATCACGTTGATTCTTTCCGGTGCCCGGCCACAACCTCGCGAGGTGATGAAAAACGCGGGGTTCCTGGATGCCGTCGGCCAGGCGAACATCAAGCCGGATATTGAATGGGCGCTTGTCCGTTGCTACGAATTGTTGGGCCCGGACGCGAAGGAAAAGCGCACCGGGATGACTACCATTTTGCCAAAGGGCAAGTTGTGATTGAGCATAGCAATGATGAAGGCGTGTATTTAATTGTTGGGTTAAAACGCAAAGGCACGAAGGCGCAAAGGAAGGGCTGGAAAAACGGGTTTGAGGTGGGTGTTTACACGCATCTGTTCAAGGTGTGGACTAACAGAAAATGAAAATCAATACTCAGCGAATGTCGTCCATCCAGCCTCCGGTTATTCCCATCGTCGCGGAGTTGATTCGTGCGCATCCCGGCACGATTTCGCTGGGACAGGGCGTTGTTCATTATGGGCCTCCTCCGTCGGCTCTGGTTCGGATGAGCGACTTTTTTCTGGACGCTAAGAATCATAAATACAAAGCCGTCGAAGGCATACCATCGTTGGTGGATGCGCTGGGACAGAAGCTCGCGTCTCGGAACTCCATTCCTACTTCATCTGGTCAACGCATCGTCGTGACGGCAGGCGGGAATATGGCGTTTATGAACGCGGTGTTGGCGATCACCGATCCGGGCGATGAGATCATTTTGCTTGCGCCGTATTATTTCAATCATGACATGGCGATTTGCATGGCGGATTGTACGCCGGTGGCGGTTCCTACGGACTTGAGTTTTCAGCCGGATGTTGATGCGATACGAGCCGCAATCACGCCTCGGACTCGGGCCATCGTGACAGTCTCGCCGAACAATCCGACGGGGGCTGTTTATTCTGAGAAATCACTCCGCGCGATCAATGAACTGTGTCGGGAACGGGGGATTTTTCATATCAGCGACGAAGCGTATGAGGATTTCGTCTATGGCGATTCGCAGCACTTTTCACCCGCTTCGATTCCCGGCGCATCCGAGCACACGATTTCGCTGTATTCGCTTTCGAAATCATACGGATTCGCGAGTTGGCGCATCGGCTACATGTCGATCCCGGCGGGGCTCTTTGATTCGATCAAGAAGATTCAGGATACGATATTGATTTGTCCACCCGTGATATCGCAATTCGCGGCGCTCGGGGCGGTGTCGGGCGGAGGCAATTATGTCCGAGAAAAGGTCAACGAAATCGAAGCGACGCGCGGGTATGTTTGGCGGGAGTTGCAGTCACTCGGTGATGTCTGCCGGATTCCGCGCGCGGATGGAGCGCTCTACTTTTTTCTGTACGTGAATTCGAATCTGAAACCGATGGAACTGGTCGAGCGGCTTGTGAAAGAGTACCGCGTTGCGGCGATTCCCGGCGATGCGTTTGGTGCGTCCGGATGCTCGCTACGCGTTTCGTTTGGAGCGTTGAAACGAGAGACGGTTGAAGAGGGCGTTGGGCGGCTCGTGCGTGGATTGAAGACGATAGTTTCTGGTTGATGAGGTCTCATTATGAAGATTGCTCTCTGTCAATTTGACATTGCGTGGGAAAACAAGGTTGTGAATCATTCACGGGTCAACGCGTTATTGGAAGGCGCGTCGAATTTGACGCGTGATGCGTTGATTGTGTTGCCGGAGATGTTTTCGACGGGGTTCAGTATGGACGTCGAGAAGAATTGCGAAGGCGATGCGCGCGTGACGGAGACGTTCATGTACGAGACGGCGTTGCGCTTCAATTCGTATGTGATGGGTGGCGTGATTAATCGCGCTCCGGATGGGCGCGGAAGGAATGAGTCGCTGACGTTCGGGCCGGATGGAAATGAAGTCGCGCGGTATGCGAAGATGCAGCCGTTCACGCTCAGCGGTGAGTTGGCATGCTACGCGCCGGGCGATGGATTGAAACTCTTCGATTGCCAGGGCATGCGCGTCGCTCCGTTCGTGTGCTACGACTTGCGCTTTCCCGAACTCTTCCGCCACGCCACACAACTGGGTGCGCAATTGCTGGTGGACATCGCCAATTGGCCGGTCACGCGCATTGAACATTGGGTGACGCTGTTGCGCGCTCGGGCGATTGAAAATCAAGCGTATGTCGCTGGGGTCAATCGTGTCGGCAACGATCCGAAGTATGTTCACAATGGACGGAGCATTATTGTGAATCCGCACGGCGAGATTATTGCGGATGCTGGGAATGGGGAATGTGTGATTGGAGCGGAGTTGGATCCGATGGTGGTTGAGAATTGGCGGCGGGATTTTCCGGCGTTGAAGGATATGCGGGCGGAGTACAGGATTTAATCATGCGCGTCACCACCACTGCCTGCACCCAATTTAATCATCCGGAATTCGTGCTCGATTTAGCGAATGAGGCGTTGTTGCTTCATGCCAACGTGCTGCTGCGTTCGATTGAAAGTCTCGTTGCGAAAGGTGAAGTGCTGAGACCCGGCGAGACGTTTCAATTCGGTTGGCTGACGTTGCAGATACGACAATTCGATAAGGAGTTTTTGACGCTGTATGAGCCGGATATGAAATCGTTTCCGATTGAGTATGTGCCGGGGGCGAACGTCGCGATTCAGCATATGATGATGCAGTTGTTTGCGCTGGATAGTTTTGGGATTCAGCGCGCGCATATGCTGGTGCCAAACATGCATCAGACGGTGATGACGTGCGACCGGTTTGCGACTGCACCTGTGTTTTTCATGACGCGCAACGAGCCGATTAATCACACGGGCGACACGGGATGGTATATGGGTTGCATGGCTCCGGATCATGACCACGACACGCGCGAGAATTTGGAATTGACGACGTTGTACGACGCATTTTTGAAGCGCAACGACATCTATCAATGGCTGATTTTTCCGACGGAAGCGAAGATCTTTTTGAATCGAAATCAGGCACCGAAAGTGTGGATCGGGGAGGAGAAATTCCCGTTGATTGCGGAGAGTTTTGTGGATGAGTATTTTAAGGAGTTGGGTGGGAAGTGAGCAGGGAATTATTGCGACGGAGCGTGAAGCGTTGTAGAATCCTTCTAGGAAATGAGGGCGTACCATGACAGCAACTGCGACTGAAGAACTATCGGCACTCTACCTAAAAGATGAAACCGCGTGGTTAGACGCGATGGTGGATTTGATTGGGCGGAAAGAGTACGACGAAATGGATTATGACAATTTGCGGGAGTACCTCACTGACATGGCTATTCGCGACCGTCGGGAAGTTTTGAGCCGACTTGTTGTTTTGATTGCACACCATCTTAAATGGTTGTCACAGCCTGAAAAACGGACGCCGAGTTGGCGCGCAACAATTGAGCAGCAAAGCGACGAGTTGCTCGATATTTTGGAGAGCGGCGTCCTGTCTAATTACGCGGAAGAGATATTGCCCAAGGCGTATTTGCGAGCGGTAAAATATGCGGCGGGAGAAACGGGTTTACCACTAACGAAATTTCCACGCAAATCAGAATTGACCGCTAGCGAATGGGTTGCGTTGCCGGTGCCGAAATAGAAGACGTGGAAGGCTTTTTATCGAGATATGGCTTGAAAAACGTGGTCGAGAATCGTTGTATATAAGGGGCGATTTGAATCGGGCTAGGGGCGATGGGGTGTTAGACTATATTTGATATGCGCAATGTGATTGTGTGGGAATGGGTGTGATGTGGTTGAGGTGAACATGGATTTTGGGGGCTCGAACACAATAGGTTGTGGTAGGAGGAGGGCGGACACCGTGCACATGTGCATGTTTGGGAGCGGAATGGGTGAAAAAGAAAGAAATGCTCGAGATTGAATCGCTCATCAATGAGTTGCGCGTGCGCCCTTACTGTAGCGTTTCTGAACCTATGGGTATGCCGAACGTTCCCGATGGCTACTCATTGCCTGCGGACGTCAAACGTTTCTATGAGTTAGCCGGCGGTGTCACAATTCGTAAAAAGGTCAATGATGCTGATCCTACACGAATCCTCATGCCCAATGAATTTGAACCCGTATGCATTGCAATTTACGGCGAAGTGTTTGAAGATGGTCCGTGGGCAAATTGGTATGTACTTGCCGACGTGAATGATGGAAATTACGTTTCAATCGATTTGCACTCCGACCATCATGGACTTTGTTACGATAGCTTTCATGAAACCTTCGCAATGCCGGGCCAGGTTCAGATTGTGGCCACCTCTTTCACGGATTTTTTAAAGCGGGTTCTCCGGCATCCGGACGATACGCCGTATTGGCTGCAGGACGATTTCAAGAAATTGGGAGAAGCGTTTGAACAATACGATTATGAATAGATTTCTCCGAAGTGAGTTCGCTGTGTTGAATTTTCGCGCCCACCCGCTAAACTCTTTCCCCTTTGAGTCCCACGAGCCGTTTGCTCATCGACCGTTTTAAGGAGTCCGTTCCGTGCAGCTTCAAGCCAACAAGTACCGCACCCACACCTGCGGCCAGCTTCGCGAATCCGATGCGGGTTCGACCGCTGTCCTTTCCGGATGGGTTCAGACCAACCGCGACATGGGCGGCGTCATTTTTCTCGACCTTCGCGACAAGCACGGCGTCACGCAGATCGTCTTCGATCCGCAGGATAAGTCGCTGCTCGAAGAAGCGTCCAAGCTGCGCGGCGAGTGGGTCATCCGCGTCACGGGTCTCGTGCGCATTCGCCCGGAAGGGACGCGCAACACGAAGCTGCCGACGGGCACTGTTGAAGTCGCTGCGGCCACGCTGACGGTCCTCAATAAGGCCAAGACGCCGCCGATTGAAATCCGCGACGACCTGAAGGCCAACGACGACATCCGCCTCGAATTCCGCTACCTGGACTTGCGCCGCAATGTCATGCAGCAATTGATGACGATGCGCAGTAAATCGAATTTGATTGCGCGCAGCACGCTCTGCGACTTGGGCTTCACCGAAATCGAAACGCCGTTCCTCGTCAAGTACACGCCGGGTGGGGCGCGCAATTTCCTCGTGCCGTCGCGCTTGAATAAAGGCAAGTTCTACGCGCTGGCCGAAAGCCCGCAGCTCTTTAAGCAGCTCTTGATGGTCGCCGGGACGGATCGCTACTTCCAGCTCGTGCGCTGCTTCCGTGATGAAGATTTGCGCATTGATCGCCAGCCTGAATTCACGCAGCTCGACATCGAAATGTCGTTCGTCGAACAGGACGACATTTTCAACGTCGTCGAAAAAGTCATCGCGAAGATGCTGAAGGAATTGAAGGGCATCGATCTTCAGTTGCCGCTCAAGCGCATGCCGTTTGATGAGTCGATGCGCCGTTATGGCAACGACAAACCCGACACGCGATTTGGCCTCGAACACATCGACTTGACTGACGTCGTCAAGAGGCATGACGGCGGTGGCGTGAAGTTGATGAAGATGGCCGTCGAAGGAAAGGGCATCGTCAAAGCGATTTGCGTTCCGCCCGAGAACGACATGCCGCGCGCGCAGATCGACAAGCTCGAAGAGTTCGTGAAGAGCATGGGCGCGAAGGGTCTCGCGTGGGCGAAAGTTGATGCTGATGGCGGCTGGGCGTCGTCCCCGCTCAACAAGATCATTCAGCCGGAGATGCGTTCGGCGATCAACGAAGCGTGCGGCGCGAAACCGGGCAGCACCCTCTTTATGCAATTCGGCAAGCCGTCGCTGGTTCACACGGTCATGGCGAATTTGCGTGTCCACCTCGGCAAGAAATTCGGCTTGATTCCGGAGTTCGGTTCGGGCGGAAACTGGAATTGCTTCTGGGTCGTCGATCCGCCGTTGTTTGAGTACGACGAAGAAGAGAAGAAGTGGGCGGCCGCGCATCACGCGTTCACGCATCCGCGCGACGAGGACATGCAGTATCTCGAAAGCGATCCGGAACGCGTGAAATGCTGGCGCTATGATTTGGTGTTGAACGGTTATGAAATCGCTGGCGGTTCGGTGCGTATTCACAACCCGGAAATCCAGCAGCGCGTCTTCAGCGCGATGGGCATTTCGGCGGAAGAAGCGAACGAGAAGTTCGGCTTCCTACTCGAAGCCTTCCAATACGGCGCGCCTCCACACGGCGGAATCGCTGTGGGCTGGGATCGCGTGGTGTGGTTGTTGAGCGAAACGGAAGCGATGCGCGACGTGTTTGCGTTCCCGAAAAATCAAAAAGGCGTTGACGTGATGACGGGTGCACCGGTTGAAGTCAGTGACAAGCAGCTGCGCGATTTGTCGGTCAAGGTCGTTGCGGAAGAAGCGGCGGTCAAGAAGCCGCCGGTGCTGTAAAAAGCGAGCGCAGCGAGCCGTCGCCGTTCCCCTCTCCCCTTGAGGGAGAGGGCCGACGAAGGTACTCCTTCGCGGGGTGAGGGGTAAGCGCTGATTAATCAATGCGCTTAGATTCATCAGTGCTTACCCCTCACCCCGCGAGCCGAACAGCAGGCTCGTCGGCCCTCTCCCTCAAGGGGAGAGGGGGAAACGTCCGCCACTTTCAAAACTTGCGGAGGCCCCGAATGTATAGTTTCATCTTGGCCAAAACTGTTTGCCTCCTCCTCGTGACGTTCGCCGCGTTCGCCGCAGAATCCGAGCCCGCCATTGGGCCACGTGCTTCAACATTTTTCATCACCGATTATCTTCCGTCCGCGATTTATGAAGGGGACACGCTCTCCGCTTGTTTTCGCGTGGAGAATGTTCAGTCTACGAAAAGTACCAGCATTGTTTCGGCGACCTCGTTCGATTCAACTGGCGCGGAACTTAAGATTCTCGATGAAAAATTAGGCGTTGCGTCCGGTGCGTTTGCTCCAGTAAAATTCGAATTTAATGCCAAACGAGTTGCGCGAATCCGCTTCGATTTGAAGTCCATTGGCGAGCCGTCGGCCCTTGCGAGTGTAGCGGTCATACTCGTCCGCGACACGGACGCGTGGCCCGCAACACGCATCATCAACGGTCGCTTCGTCACAGTTGATTCGTCAAGCATCGTGATTCCCGTCGTCGAGAAAAAGCGCTTCGTTGAAGAGCGCCGACTTGCGCCGATGAAATGGTTTTTCGGTTCTGGAAAAGAAGAATCCGTCGGGCGCAATGGAAAGTGCCTGGCGTTCGCGCCCGGAGCGTGGCGACTCACTGTGGACAGCGTTCATTCACTCAGCCCCTGGGCGCTTGACGGTTCGGTTCCAATCGCGAGCACGTTGAATCAGATCATGTCGGAATTACGCAACGTCACGACCGGTGAATACAAACGCTGCGGCCTCGTCTTGCCCCCGGACGATCTCGATGTCGCCACCGATCCGCGCACGTATCGCGTCGTTCTCGACACCCTTTTTGCGCGCCTCGCGAAAGCTGACATCGGACGCGTGACCGTCATCGCGCCGTACAAGCACGGTTGCAACGACGCTCACCGCAAAGCGCTCTGGCGTGAACTGCATGAGTCCGCGACGATCAATGCCGTCAGAGTCCTGGATCCGCTCGATTGGATGAGCGAAGCCGTTTGGCGCGCGGATCCCAACACGCCGGGTGTCTACGCGCGTCATCCCAACGCGGCAGGCCGAAAAATGATCGAGCAAGCGCTCGCTGATTTGATACGATAACCGAACCTAAATTTTGGGTTATCACGATTTGATTCGAGTTTTTGAAACTCGAAACACGCATTTTGAGGTCGATCAAGAATTCATGTACCCAACGCAGTTGCACAGCTACATGCTCTGGCGTTCATCGGTTGAACCCACACCGCCGATGCTCGCGTCTAAACGCTACACGGCAGCCGTCTCGCTCATCCC
>Ga0194061_1001302_pt1 | contig 14649 bp, 17 predicted proteins | sample SepL2221m_MetaG_FD_163423 | JGI IMG/M metagenome (GOLD analysis project Ga0194061, IMG submission 163423) | Anoxic zone freshwater microbial communities from boreal shield lake in IISD Experimental Lakes Area, Ontario, Canada - Sep2016-L224-21m | ecosystem: Environmental > Aquatic > Freshwater >...
CACGCGGGTTATTTGAGTCAATAAAAAAGGGTAGTATTCGCAGGTTACACAAGCGGCCGTAGCTCAACGGATAGAGCATCTGACTACGGATCAGAAGGTTAGGGGTTCGAATCCCTTCGGCCGCACCACTCCATGATGAAACTGGGCACTTCTCCAGTTGAGACTGCACTCGATTTCTGAGCGGCATCTACTAACGCCAAATGACTTCCTTTGACTATTGCCGTGTCTTTATTCACGACAATTTCATCCACCAAGATATTCAAGTAACTTTTCGCAAAGGGTGAGGCTGGATCCTGCAATTTCTCTCGAAGAACTTGTCCAAAGATTTCTACCTGCTCTGCCTTAAAGATTCTCGTAGGTGGCACTGTGGATTCTCGGCGCACGCGAGCCAGTTCGATGAACAAGGCCTCGCGTGCCGCCTTCAATCCCTGCGCGCGCTTTGCCGTCAGGTCATCGAGTGCGATCGTTCCCGTCTCTATTGCTTCCAATAATCTCGACTGACGAGCTTCAGTCTGCTTGATCTGTTTGTTAATCTCATTGACTCGCCCTTGTTGCATCTGCCGTGAGTCTTTTAGACTTGTTTGCAGTTGAGTCATCAGTTTCTTCAAATGATCAGGAGCGAGAACTGTTTCTGTCATGTGGCTCAAGACAAGGGCATCCACCTTGTTCATGGACAGGCTCACACTTGGGCACGCGTAATTTCCGCGGCTTTGACGAGCGGTGCACTTGTAATACTTGTAGCGACCACCTTTCCCTGTTGTGATTGTCATAGAAGCACCACAAGCACATTTCAAAAGTCCTGTGAGCAAAGTGGGCGAACTTGTGATCCGTGGAAGTGAGTTAGAGGGAGATCGAGATTCTCGCTTTTCACGTACCGCTTCAAATAATGAAGCATCGATGATCGGTGGAACATCGCTCTTGATCCACTCACTGGGTGGGGTGGGTTCTTTGGTTTTCCAATCGCGCCTATTACTGAAGTACTCTCCCATGCAGACTGAGTTCGCCAGTACTTTTTGTACTTGTTGCATGCTCCACGGTTTGCCTCGAAAGAGTAGGCCTTTCTTGGTTAAGTAGTGGGCAATCTCTTTGCACCCCATCTGCTGGCCTTGTAGCCCGTTTAAATAGATTTGAAAGATCATGGTGAGAACACCAGATTCACCTTCGTTGATTGCCAGTTTCTTGCGCTTTCGGCCGCGACTGCCTGCAATATCGGTAACGACAGATTGATAGCCAAAGGGAGCAACGGCGCCATTGAAGAAACCCTGACGAGCATTCTCCCGCATTGCGCGTTTAACGTGTTTAGAGTTCTCTTTGCTCTGGTGCTCATCAAATAAGTTGATGATGCGCCTCATCATCTGGCCGCCTGAGTCATCACTGGTGGGTTGCGTAATCGAGATCACGGAGACTTTGTTCTTGATTAACTTTCGCTCATATATTCCAAATTCGATTCCATCTCGGAAGAATCGGGAGAGTGAGTGAATCAGGATCACTTCAAAGGGTGAAGGTTTGAGCATCGCATCGGCAATCATTTGTTGAAAAACAGGGCGCCGATCATCGGTGGCGGAGGCTCCTGCTTCGACATATTCCTTAACGACTAAATGGCCGTTGCTCGTTGCCCATTCATGCATCTGGCGTAGTTGGTCGGGGATTGAGAGTTCGTTCTCGGCTTGGCGCGTGGTGGAGACTCTCGCGTAGATCGCTACATGCATCTTCTTCCCCTTCTCATCACAGGCGCTTGCGATTCTTTATGATCCTCGCCTCCTGTCAAGGGCAAGCGTTGTGCTTCGCACCCCTGACAGGTCGGCTCGGATCATAACCATCGCCGCTATGCCTGTTTCGGCATTTCCTTCTGTTCTGCTTCTACTTCGTTAAAACGTTGCCATACTTCACTAAATATGGACTGCAATAATTTAATCTCGGCAACAGGAAGGGCTTGGCCTTTCTGCACTTTGTATGTGATCTCTATACGCGAAGGATCGAACACTCATCACGACACCTCCTTTCCTGCATGAATATTCCTGCCCATTCCATTCCGTTCCATTTCCAAAATTGCGTTCTCAAGTTCTCCCTCGAAGCCACTTTGTCCAAGTTCATCGAGTAGGTTTTTTCTAAATACTTCAAACTTTGGATCGTCAATGCCCATGCGAGCCAGATCTAAGATTCTCTTCTTTCGAATGGAAAGTTTGACCAATAATTCTTCATAAGGGGTTGCGCTCACCATTCCCCCAATCGCATTTCATTCATGCGGCGTTGAACATCGCTCTCCCACGTCAATGGATCATGGATGCGATTTACTTGGCGAGACAAGAAACCAAAGGCTTTTTCCAGCGATACCGGCACAGTATTACCTTGCAGGCTTCGAATAGCCGCGGCCCTTTTTAGATATCCATAGACGCTAATTGAAATCCGCATAAAGCGTTCATCAAGGAGCGCGTCCATATTGAGATCACGTTCTAAGTCACTAGATGGGAGTTTCTCCACTTGCTCTTGAAGATCCATCCAGAGCGGATGCAAGAGCCAACGTGAGCGATTGCTATCGCCTGACTTGATGCAAAGCTTGGTGTGATCATTGACGAGGGATTGAAGAAGTTGTCCTTGATTGGATTGAAGATCGCTGACCGTGTTGATCCTATAATCGCGGAGCCACTCTTTTCGTGCTTGCCATTCGATGCGCCAGACATCGTTCTCTCGCCCCCATAATTCATAGAGCAACGCCTTAGAACTACTTTCTACGATTTCATCGCTCTTGTTATAGCAGCGAAGAACCAGATCTCCTTGACCGAGGCGAAAGGTTTGAACTGTGCGATTTTTTCGGTGCTGATTGTCTTTCACAAAGTCGGTGACGAAATTGTCCTCATCAAAATCTAGATCAGGCAAGTGATAGTCGAAGGCGTAATCCATACGCGAGACTTTTTCCTTCTGTGCAATTACAAGTCCAACGGAGTGTGCCCACTCCAAGAATCTCTGGTGCAGGCTGTTTAACCCTTGATGCCAGAGAGCGATGCTTCGATAGGTGACGAAGAAGGAAGGTTGATTGAATTGGCCACATTGAACACTGAAAGATTCGTTCTCTAAAAGCAAGGGATAGCCACTTCGAGTTCCGTGGGAGGCGAGGAGGAATTCCTCGGTGCCAAGTTTTACCAAGTAGGGATTGCGAGACTTGGATTCCTTCAAACTCTCCCTCAGCGCCAGTAGTTGATCAAAATCCAAAATTGTCGCTCGATCAGTGCGCAGGTAGTAGGCAACCTCGATGGTGTCATGGCCAGAGATGAGCAGGGAGGAAGTCGAGGTTGGCATATCAGATCACTCGGAAGGATCTCGCTTGGGAGGGATGAGTTTGACGATGGGAGCGTTGGATTGCTCGCGCCGATACATTTCGCGGACAAGCTCTTGGGAACGCAGTTCGAATAACTCTCCAATTCCACCTTCGAGTTGCGAGTAGTACTGAGTCAGAGGCAAAGGCTCTGTTGGCAAGGTTTTTCGAAGATCCTCTAGGGCTGAGGCAAGAAGATCGGTCACAATCTCGGTCTTGTTCTTCTTTGGGTAAATCTCGCAAAGTGCCTCAAGTTGGGCGCCAATAATGATCGGTAGGCGAAATGAGTGAGAAGTCGTTGAAAGACGTGATTTTGTCTCGTCATTCCATGCCCGATGTAGGCCTTCGGTGCTCATAGGTAACCCCTTTCGTTGGCCAGACTGTAGCACGACTTGTATTACAAATGTAAGACAAAAGGGTCTCAGATTTGGCTCTAGGGGTCTTAAAAGGGGTTGATGTATCCATAGCCCCCCGTGTTACCTAGACGGGGGATAAAAAACAACGAAGCTTATGATCCAGAAAACGAAAATCCTTTGGATTCTTGAACTTCGCCCAGACCGAATATTTGCACCTTTTTGAAATTTTGGAAGCGTGCCACTTAATGCTCTCTAGGATTCAGACCATGCAAACAAAGAAGACAGTTTATGAGCAGCGAGGATACTTAATCATAAGCACCAAAAGGGCAAAAGAAATTGCCCTAGAGAGTTTCGATAGCGACGATTTTGTTACTCATGAATTGGAATTTGGATTGCCCGAGGTAGATGATCGCTACCACGTTTGGCGAGTACCCATTCTCGATTTCAATAGCGAACGATTAGGTGAGCTAGTAATCGATGCAAAAACTGGTCAAATCGATACGAGTAAATCGACGGATTACGAGTTGATAATCAAAAAGGCAACCACTTCTGAACTGAAAAACGAACTGGATTCCAGCTCCCGGAAGAAGAATTCCGCCATCGCAAGATCTCAACTCAGAAACACTATTATTCAAGGGGACGCGGAATTGACCCTTGCAGAGTTGCCCGCCGAGAGTGTGGATCTGGTTTTTACATCACCGCCGTACTTCAATGCCCGCCCAGATTACACAGAATACGCTGCTTATGAAGAGTACTTATCCAAAATGCGACGAGTCATCCAGCAATGCCACAGATTGCTTAGCGAAGGGCGCTTTATAGTTTTTAATGTTTCACCAGTCTTAATTCGAAGAACCAATCGATCTACGGCTTCCAAGCGAATAGCTGTCCCTTTTGACCTTCACAGAATTTTCATCGAAGAGGGGTTCGATTTCATAGATGACATCATTTGGGAAAAGCCCTCAGGTGCTGGGTGGGCCACTGGTCGCGGACGAAGATTTGCAGCTGATCGAAATCCTCTCCAGTACAAAGCTGTTCCTGTAACTGAGTATCTACTTGTCTATCGCAAACACACTGACCGGCTGATTGATTGGAATATTCGAAACCACCTCGATCAAGACGCGGTTGCCCGATCAAAAGTTGCAGATGGTTACGAAACTACAAACATCTGGCGGCTACCTCCCGCATATTCAAAAAATCACCCTGCTATTTTTCCTGTAGCTCTTGCAGAAAGGGTAATTCGTTACTATTCGTTCATCGGGGATGTTGTTTTGGATCCGTTTGCGGGATCGGGAACTCTGGGACAGGCTGCCGTACAACTCGACCGACGATTTGTACTGTCTGAACTTGATCCTGAGTACGTTCAAGTCATCCGAAATAATGCCACAAAATGGCTTGGGAACGCAGCCAGTGAAGTTTTGTGCATCGGATGCGCTGATTTACCCCACGACACTACGCTTTTCTGAGAGCATTCAGAGATGAGTCTGAGTAGCCATTTTCCTGTTGAATCTAGAACCCTGCTTACAGTTCGAGGGCGAGATTTGCTCAACACTCTTGGCCTGCCCGCTATACGAGATGTCGTGGCAGAGGTCCTCTGCGGAGTAAATATTCGAAGCGCGACTGAGATGCTCACCCGACGTCGTCTGGCGCTTTTAAATGCGGCGATGCTTACAACCTATGTAAATCTAAAGCGCGGTGGAATTGAAAGTATCGATGTACCAGAATTAGCGCGAGCAGAGCACCTCGGTGGATCAAGCAATTCCGAGGACAAAATAATCTTGAAATGGATGCTTGGACTTACTAATAAACAAGTACAGAATGTTCTGCGATCAGATAATCAAGCGTGGACCAACTATGTGACGCTTCTAAAAGAAACGATCTCGAAAACCGCTCTCGACTCCAAATCTCTTTTTGGAGATTTCCCCCTCACACTCCAAAATGATCAGGAAGAGCTTGATTGGCCCTGGGGTTTGTCGGTGTTAATGGCTATCGGTGCACAAACATTGGCGATACGAGGATCAGAAAAATCTCTTTACGGTAAGTTTTTTGAGAAAATGATTCTTGGATCGGTGCTTTCGGTGCTCGGGTTTTCTCTGACTGAAGAAGATAATATTCAGGAAGGTGCATTCTGGCTATCGTCGCGAGGAAATAAGCGGGAAAGTGACGCGACCATAATTTGGAGATCAGGCGTAGGAGTGCGATTCGATATTGGTTTTATCGGCGTCGGAAATCCAGAAATCACGCTTGACAAAGTTTCGCGTTTTGGAAAAGAAATAGAAATCTCCGGTGTCCAGCATGAAATGAAAACGATCATAATCGTAGATCGGGTCGGTAAAGGCAGTCGAATTAAGGAAATGGCTGAGGACATTGGCGGCGTGATTATTCAAATGAGCTTTAGTGATTGGGCCCAAACTCTTGGCCGAGAACTTGAGCTAGTTCTACCTGAATACATAAGTCCACTTCGAGACCTTACTCACTCTGAATACATAACTGCGGTCTCTGCAGGCGTACAGGGAGCGCCATTAGAGAAAATCTTCAATATCGCGGTTGCTGTGGCGCCGGATACGGAAGAGGAAGAAGAAGAGGAACTGGACCAGTAGTTTTCTTCCCATTAAATGACAATTTGGTGCCGATCCACCACTAGAAAGTGGAGCTCACCCACCTATTAGGAATCTGGATTCTCAGCGCCCAGTGTCATCCCTTCGGGCGCAAGTTGTCATTAATAATGACTCTTATTACAAATTAGCTCCGCTTTTACAGTAACTTCTTGATCATTGTCGGTATAAGGAGACAGAATGTGTTCAGTTTTAAGTCAACTTTTTAAGATAGGACAAAATGGACGATACCTGGTTTTCACGCGATCTCCCCGTACTTGATGCCATCGTAAGAGAAATCGACAACTTATTGATTAGTGGCACTTACCCTCAGTTGTCGGATATCGCTGCAATTACACGTTTAGAAATTATGCAAGTTGGAAGTGCTGCGATTGCACTAGACAACGCAGGTTTGATTGAGCTTCACCAGACTATGACGGGAGGAAACCCTGCGCCGTGGGCCGTTACTGGAGTATCGAGTAATGCTCGCCAGTTAGTAGGCGCTTGGCCCACTCCTCAAAGTTTGGCGAGAGACATTTATCGACAGATTGAAAATCTGTCAGGGTCAGAATCCAATCCAACAAAATCCTCTTGGTTTAAAAATTTTCTTGGTGAAACTTCGGCAATGGGAAAAGATATAGTGGTGGAAGTCCTGGCCGCGGCGATAGGGAAAACATTACATATTTAAATGTCTCGCTTTCAGCGAGATTTCTGGCGGTATCTGCGAATCAGGGGATCGGGGATCGAAGCCCCTCAGGCGCATACTCGGGAAAATTATCGTGTCTGTTTTTGGGTACTCAGTCTGTCAAAGTTTGCGACATGGCTTTGTGAGAGAATTTCAGTCAGACATTGAGAGGACTGTGAATTCTTTATGCAAGAAGACCTAGAGGAACTACTCAAGTCGCTCATCCCGCCGGAGAATTTTGAAGCTTTCATGGTTGAGGCGACCAAAAATATCTTAGCAAAAGATCAAGTTCGTCGATTTAGAGTTTCGATGTTTATCCTTGATCAATTACTGAAGGAGGGAAAGATTCTGATTGGCGAGGAAACCGATCAGCAATTGAAGAACTGGGAGCTTTGCGTCAACTCGGTATTCGAACTCTGGGAAGCCGCCTCCTGTTTGTGGAGGCTTGGGAAATTCGCGACCGCCACATCTTTAGCTATAAGTGCAATAGAAGAGACGGGGAAACTTGCCGTTGAACGTATGCGATTACTCGGAATTGGGTCATTGACGTATACCGAAGAGGAGCGTTTGGAATTAAGTGAAGAATGGAGCCTTCGAAGAAAGCCCTTTCTAGATCACCTCACGAAGAGCGCGATGGCGTCAATGAGCGGTGCTCTAGTAAATTCACGATTGGACCGAATTGTCGGATTGGATTTTGTTGTTGAGTTTCTTGTTCAAGCTGAAGAAGGACGGTTAGAGTCTTTGCGACAAGAATGTTTGTATCTTGATCGGAAAGATGGTTCTTTGTTAATACCGCAGAACCGAGTCTCTAAAGATGAGTCCGCAAAGTTTGTTGCGCTCGCTGGTGAAATTCTGGTTGAGATCCTTCCGCATCCAGCTGATTGGGAGAATCGACTCGAGCAGGTAAAGGAATTTGAGAAAATAGCCGGATTGCCATATGAGTAAAGAGTGACTCCTCAATTGCACAGATTGATAGTTGATTCCCAGTGCCCAGTTTCATCCCTTCGGGCGCACAAATTCGACTCCCGTCGCCTTTCACTTCGGGGGTCGAATTTCTTTTTGCGCCATCGACGGGCATTCTCCGTGCACCCAGGTCAAATGTAGATACAACGTGCAGTCATCATTTCTGGCATGTTGTCGATCATCGTTTGTATTGACACAATCTCCTGCATGGGCAGCGATCTCCAGATCCGTTATACGGTGCGAATTCTTTTGATTGATCAACGAAATCGCTTATTGCTTTTCAAAGTCTTGGATCCGGGTAATCCAAGCGTCGTCTTTTGGGCTCCCGTTGGCGGGGGAATCGAATTGGGGGAATCTCCAGAACAAGCGGCAAGGCGCGAAATTGCGGAGGAAACCGGTTTAGGAGATTTTGCTTTGGGTCCGCATGTTTGGAACCGCCAATCAAAGTACGCCTTCAATGGGGTCAAAGTACATGCTATAGAAACTTGGTTCTTCACGCGAGTTGAAGGGTTCGAGATTGATACTGCAGGATTTTCTGAAATAGAACGCAAGTCTTTCATCGAATATCGATGGTGGACCCTTGAGGAACTCTCTTCCACTGATGAGCTCTTGACGCCTCGTCGACTATCAACCATATTTAACGATTTACTCCTAAACGGCTCGCCTAAAGTTCCTATCGAACTCGAAGACGAAGATCATTTTTGATTCGCGACCGGTGCAAAGTCACTTGTCTTGCCTCCGATTGCTTGAGTAATCTCTGAAGCGCAAAGAACACCTGGTGAGGAGCATGAGAAATGACAAATGAGGAATTCGATCATTGGCTCCAAGGTCTTTCTGAGGATCAAGCTGAGTCTCTTCGCAACCTGCGATTTCTCATATTGGAACACACCTGCGGATTACAAGAGTCGGTCAACAAAGGCAAATGGTTAACAAATTACGTTTTCTATTCAACTGGTTCGGGCATGGTCTATGCGATTGGTCCCAAAGGAAAGACGAAAACTACATTGCACATGATGCCGTATTACGGATCAACTGAACTTCAGGACCGACACAGAACAGCTCTGTCCCCCTTTTTAACTGGAAAGAGCTGCATCGCCTTTCGTAAATTCTCCGATCTACCCACGAGCAATCTGGTGAACATCCTCGTTCTGGGAACTCCTAGATAAGAAATTTGTCGATAACTAAGAGAGGCCTAATCGCAGAAAACTAAAGGCCAGAAGCTGCGGGGCCGTTCCATTCGCATGATGCCTGGCTGGTTTCGTTCTTAAGATCGGAAACTACGACCAACAAACTTAAGTGCTTCGCGCTTAGAAAATCTTGGAACTTCCTGCCTAAATAGATCGACGCTGAATTCACCTTTTTATCGGCGCCAAGAACCACTCCGTTTCCGATCAAATTATCCGCGAGCGGCTTCGTCTTGTCTGTAGTGTCATAGAACTTGTAAAACCCCTTTTTGCCGTACCAAGATACTGTGGCCGTCGGGTTAAAAAAGACAACCATTCCTCGGTGATCCAATATTCTCGATAGCTTGCATTTCCAAACGACGGTTGGTTTTGAGGTGTCAGACGACGCGGCGCTGGCCGAAGGACCATAAGGCAAAAGCAAAGCAAAACTGAGAATTCCGACAGCTAGTACTTTTTTCACATTTAGAGAGTAATACAGGGAAAATCAATATGGAATAGATCCCAGTGGTATTTCCAGTTTGGCTGTTCTCTCCCTTACGAATTACACATATATTGGTCTCACTGTTCTTACGGTAAGTGAGGAAATCCGTTGAAAATTGCAAAAGTCGAAGTCTTCCAAAAGACGTATTCGATGGTCGGTGGGAAATTCGTAATTTCCGGAGGGAAGGTTGCCACAAGCCAAGATTCCACAATCGTACGAGTTGAAACCGACGATGGTTTGGTTGGTTGGGGAGAGCAATGTGTTTTCTCCCCGAGTTACTTAATAGCTCATGGTGAGGGCGCCCGTGCGGCAATCGGTTTGCTTGCACCAGCAATAATTGGCATGGACCCGTGCACACCTGAATTAATATTCCAAAAGATGGAAACGACTATGAAAGGTCACCACTACGCGAAAGCAGCAATCGATATCGCGTGCTGGGATTTGTTTGGTAAAGCCACGGGAATGCCACTTAGCGATCTTTTAGGTGGCACTTATCGCAAAGAAATACCTTTATACACTCCAATTAGCATGGGCTCTCCTGAGGAAATGAAAGCAAATTGTCAAAAGCGATTTGATGAGGGGTATACGCGCTTTCAAATGAAAGTCGGCGGCGACTACCTCACTGATTTAGCCCGAGTGAATGCCTGCATGGATGTGATCGAGACGGCTGAGAAAATCATTTTCGATGCTAATGGCAACTGGTCTCAACACGAAGCGATAAGAATTGTCACAGCACTTCAAGGAATGAATATCTATATTGAACAACCGTGTGCAACGATGGATGAAAGTGCTCGAGTCCGAAAACATGCGCTTCAACCGTTCATTCTCGATGAGAGCCTCCTTACGAGTTCCGACATATTGAAAGCGTATGAAGTGGATGCGATGGACGCTGTAATGCTCAAAATTTCGCGATTTGGTGGAGTTACTCCAATCAAAAAGGCAAGAGATCTGTGTGTTTTGCTAGGACTCGGAGTGAGTATTGAAGACTCTGGTGGCGGCGACATAGTTACTGCAGCAATGGCTCATCTCTCTGCAAGTACCCCCGAGAGGTCTTTTGTTAACGGATTTTTTACCGGATCCATGGTTAACGAACGGCTGACAGAATGGGGATGTCGCAATTCTCAAGGAATTGGATTCTTACCTGAAGGCATAGGACTCGGGATTGAAGTTGATGAAAGCTTGTTAGGCCGGTCTGTAGCCACTTACTCCTAAACTCCAAGACTCAAATACTTTTTTAACTCGGAGTACGCTGACGGAGTGATTTCTAAACGCGGAAAGATCCTTTGGTTGTTGAGGACGGTGTCATACTTTAGTTATGTATCTGCCAAAGCATTTTGAAATATCAGACCTCGTGGAGATTGCCGATTTTGTCTCTTCTGTCCGAGCCGCGGATCTTGTGACAATTGGTCCTGATGGAGCACCGATTGCCACGCTCATGCCTTGTGTTTGGAAAGACCTTGATATTGAAAAGGATTCCTTCGGGAAACTAATAATGCATATGGCAAAGGGCAATCAGCAATGGAAATCGATCGCTGATGGCACGCTCGGGCTAGCGATTATTCACGGACCTCAGGCATATGTCTCGCCCTCGAATTACGAAGCAAAGTTGACCGACCATAAAGTTGTTCCAACGTGGAATTACCAGAGCGTCCATTTAACAGGGACAATCGAGGTCAGTAATGACGTGTCTCTTCTTCGCGAAATAGTTTCAGACCTTACAGACTTTCACGAGAAGGACCGAGAGAAACCTTGGACAGTTGAAGAAGCTGATCCAACATATCTTGCGGCGCAACTGCATGGAATAGTGTCTGTCACTCTCCATGTGAAGAAAGTAGAAGCGAAATATAAGATGAGTCAAAATCGGAGTTTGGTCGATCAGGAAAATGTGAAAGTTGATCTATTGGAATCTGATCGTCTGGAAGAGCGTGAAATCGCCGCTCTTATGCCCTGGGAGAGGTAAATTCCTAGTGACTTACCATTCGACCACTAAACCGAATCGGTAATGAGGATCCTGCCAGATATCTCTCTCACGAGGTAACCTTTTAGCGGTTCACTCGCAGGACCACTTTCAGGAACACCTGTTAGTTTATTAAAATTCGAATTGTGACAGTTGCACACTAAACGCGGTCCTTCGATTTCGACAGGACACGTTTCGTGGGTGCAATTGACATCAAAAACTATCAAAACATTTTTCTCGCGGGTGACAATAAAACCCTTGCCCTTGGCTCGTGAATCACTCGGATAGAAAATTCTAGTTTCGCCATTTGGTACCTCATTGGAACCAGCGACGTCCATCTCAAAACTGCCAGCCGGCACACTTGTTTGCGAAGAAGTTGGAGAAGGCGACTGTGATGCAGATGGCGTCGAAGTCGCAGTCCCGCTTGATGACGGACTGGGTTTGGGAGCTGGTAAGACAACACCTTTGTCCCAAACCAGCTTCTTCCCTGATTTCAAAGCCGTATATTTTTTGCCGCGCCAAATAATTACTTGTCCAACCCTCGTAGGTTTCAAGCTAGGACTGGCTGCAGCTCTAGCACCTGGCATCCCGAGCTGGAGCACAAAAGTCACCACGATGGTGAGGAAGCTTCGTCTCGACAATGAAGGCATCTGAAGTCACTCCTTACATTTCGCTAAAAAGTATTGGTGAGAATGATGCGACCCAATTCTTCACGAACTGGGTAGGTCTTAAGCGGGCGAAGCGCTGGGCCGCTGACTGGAGCACCAGTGAATCTGTCGAATGCGGAGAGATGACAGGCGCACAAAAGTAGAGGAATGCCGATCCATACTTGGCAACCTTCATGACTACAGATGGAATCAAACGATATGAGAGTCTCATTGTTTCGAGTCACGAAAAAAGACTTGTTCTGCGCGTTAGGATCTTTTGGAAAAAAGACTTGCGTCATACCTTCTGGAACTTCCTCTGAGGCAGCAAGATCGATATCAAAAGTTCCGTGTACAACGGGTGGAACAGTAGGTTTTGGTTTAGGAATTGCAACGCCTTTATTCCACACAAGTTTCTTGCCAGATTTAATGGCCGTGTACTTCTTATTTCTCCAAATCACGGTTTGCCCAAGTTTTGTCGGCTTCAAAGTTGGCCCAGTAGCAGCGTTAGCTAATGGCGAAATGACTTGAAGAAGCGCGGCACCTGTCAGCGCTAAGAAACTTTTTCTATTCATGAAGAGCACGAACTAAGAATAGTCGCCGAGCCAACGAATTGGTGATCAGAGTTATCCCGCTCGCTTAGTTTTGAGCGCAGGACTGTGACGGGCATCATTCCGAAAGTTGTCCAAAAACGACGATAAGAAATTTCATGAAACTCTTGGGTTGTTATTCCATTGAGACTAATCTTGCTTTCATGAGAACTTCTGTGATTGTTTCTGGTGCTCGAACCCCGATTGGAAAATTCAATGGCGCTTTAAGCGGATTGAGTGCACCAACGCTAGGCGGCTTTGCGATAAAGGCCGCCATCGATAGAAGCGGTATCAGTGCAGACCAAGTGCAATACGCAATCATGGGACAGGTATTGCAAGCCGGCGCTGGACAGGGCCCGGCGCGACAAGCTGCAATAGGAGGGGGCATTGCCATGGATGTCCCTTCGATCCTGATTAATAAAGTGTGTCTCTCTGGACTAAATGCAATTGCCCAAGCTGATCAGCTCATTCGTCTTGGAGAATTTGATGTAATTGTTGCGGGTGGCATGGAGTCAATGACCAATGCTCCCCATCTATTAATGAACTCGCGCACGGGTTACAAATTGGGCGATGTCACACTCAAGGATTCCATGATGTTTGATGGTTTATTTTGCAGTATCGACCAAATTGGAATGGGCGATGCTACTGAAGGTTATAATTCACGGTATTCCATTAGTCGAGAAGACCAAGATCAATTTGCCTATCAGTCTCATCAAAGAGCCGCTAAGGCGCAACAAGATGGAACACTCGAAGAGGAAATTGTTCCCATTGAACTGAAAGATCGAAAAGGTAACATCACGTTATTTTCCAGCGATGAAGGTGTGCGAGGAGAAACGACTCTTGAAACGCTGGCCAAACTTAAACCGGCATTTTCACCAACAGGAACGATTACAGCGGGGTCTGCCTCACAGATTTCTGATGGCGGGGCTGCGGTGGTGGTGATGCTCAAAGAAAAGGCAATCTCATTAGGTCTGGATTGGCTTTGTGAGATTGGAGCTCAAGGAATGGTTGCCGGACCAGATGCATCCCTTCACGAACAACCAGCCAATGCAATTAAATTGGCCGCTATGAAAGAGGGAATTGGCCTAGATTCTTTTGACTTCGTTGAAATCAACGAAGCTTTCGCCGCGATAGGAATCGCCTCTACGCAGGCATTAGGTGTCAGTGCCGACGTAGTGAATATTCATGGGGGCGCTATCGCCATTGGACACCCTTTAGGAATGTCAGGAGCTCGCTTAGCGTTACACGTCGCCTATCAGTTAAGGAACAAAGGAAGTGGCTATGGCGTGGCTGCACTTTGTGGTGGTGGCGGACAAGGTGACGCTTTGATTTTTAAGCGCTAAACCGGAGACTTTAGATCTCCTCCACCGTAAATGCTGGCTGTGTTTTTTCGCGTAACTCCTCAATTGTCACACCCGGCGCTCGCTTGCGAAGTACGAGCCCGTCGTTTGTAATATCGAACATCGCCAAGTCTGAGATAATTCTGTCCACAACTTTTACTCCAGTAAGTGGCAGAGAACATTCGTTGACGATCTTAGGAGAGCCATCTTTAGCAACGTGCTCTGTTAAAACGATAACACGAGGAGTTCCAGCAACTAAATCCATTGCTCCGCCCATGCCTTTTACCATTTTGCCAGGGATCGTCCAGTTGGCCAGATCGCCTGCACCAGAAACTTCCATCGCGCCAAGAATGGCAACTTTTACATGGCCTCCCCGAATCATCGCGAAAGACATTGATGAATCAAAAATTGCCGCGCCCTTCAAAAGCGTCACAGTTTGCTTTCCGGCATTAATGAGGTCAGCATCTTCTTCGCCTTCGAAAGGGAAAGGACCCATTCCTAGAATTCCGTTTTCACTTTGAAGCGTCACGGATACTCCTGCGGGC
>Ga0194061_1001305_pt1 | contig 14613 bp, 12 predicted proteins | sample SepL2221m_MetaG_FD_163423 | JGI IMG/M metagenome (GOLD analysis project Ga0194061, IMG submission 163423) | Anoxic zone freshwater microbial communities from boreal shield lake in IISD Experimental Lakes Area, Ontario, Canada - Sep2016-L224-21m | ecosystem: Environmental > Aquatic > Freshwater >...
ATACTGCACGGGTAGCTGTGTGGGAAAGTAGGTCGCCGCCGGGAATAAATACAAATGAGCCCCGCTTCTTGAATAAAGAGGTGGGGCGTTTTGCGTCTGGTTGTTATTCCCGGAAGCGGTAATCGGGAATCCATGTACTTGATGGAGCTTGAATTCCGTTGCTACATATAATGAATAATGGTAGAAATCTACATCAGTTTCAATAAGTGTAGATTATCGGAGTAGTTATGAAAAGCCTGAAAAATATTCCATTGCACAGTAACGATTGCCTGGCTATCGAAACAGCAGGCACCGCCATTAAAAATGAATTCCCAGTTGAAACCGTGATTTTGTTTGGCTCGAAGTCGCGTGGCGGTGGTGACGAGTATTCTGATACCGACTTGCTTCTGGTAACAAAGCGTCCACTAAACTGGCGCGAGGAGAAGGCTGTTATCGACAGATTATTTGATATAGGTATGACATTTGATGTGATTTTTAGTCCATTATTTGCCTCCCATGATGAATGGGAAGGCGGTGTTTTTCAAAAGTTTCCGGTTTATGCTGACATTATGCGGGATGGGGCGCTAGTTGCATGAATACGAATGTTATCATTGATTACTGGCTGGAAAAAGCGCGTGACGACTTGGCATCAGCGATGGAGAATGGTTCAGCCGGAAGATTCCAGGTTGCTGTCAGGGATGCCTACTTCTGTTGCTTTCATGCTTTTTCTGCACTTCTTCTAAAAGATAACAGAGCCTTCCGATCTCATAAGGAGGTTCGATCTTCCCTTCATCGTGATTATGTGAGAACAGCAGTTATCTCTCCGCAATGGGGAAAGCATTTCGATTGGCTGTTTGATAACCGCCAAAAAGTTGATTATCGGCCACTGGTTACGTTTGAGCGTGAAGAGATAGATGAAATTCTGGAACAAAGTCAGGTGTTTCTTCGTGAAATGGAACGGCTGGTTTATAAGGATGAAGATGCTGATCTGCTTGAATAAGTCAGGTTTATTGAGACCGTATCAGTAGTGGATTGGGAAGCATGAAAACTCATAGTAACAAACAGTCAGAAGAAGAAATTGATGCCATTGTTAACCACCCGCCACACCCACTCCAACGCGGATACCCCCAGCCAGCAGGTGACCGCCCAGTAGCCATTGCCAATAAACCAGCTCCACAGAAATATTCGCCAATCCCGGCTGCTCATGCCGTTATAGCTCCTCTTGCGCAGGCAAGCCATGGTGATAAGCATGCCGCTGAAAATTCGGATAGTAAGTGATGCCAGTGTGGCTCTCCTGGAATCAACCACTGCCACCGCTACAGTTACTCTGCCCGCGTACAGCAGCGCGGCTTTGATTTCCAGTGACGGTCTATGATCTGTATCTGAATATCTGTTGATACCGTAGTAATCCTAAAAAAAGCCCCGCTTCCAATTATGGAGGCGGGGCTTTCTGCGTCATGCACAACTCACGTTATATACATCGAAAAAGATAAGCGAGACAGCTATTCCGGTAAATGTCAGAAAACCTATTTTGCGTTTTCATCAAGCAGGTAGTTCATGAAGACAACGATGTCGCGAATCTCCTGTTTGTTCATATCCGAATTGGGCTTGCGGAGCATCTTGATGCCGTAAGCTTTGACGGCCTGTTTGTTAAACGGCTGACCAGTTATGGGGGCTCGCCCGGTCTGGACGGCAATGACCGTACGCTCCATGGTATGGCATTTGACGCATTTGGCTGTCAGCAGTTCGAATGAAGGAATGAAGCTCGGCTGTATGCTGCTTGGGTCAAAGTTCATATTTGCCCCCCGGCCTTTAACCTTTATGCGAGCTTCGGCCTGCGACGATAATACAAGGGCAGCCAGTACGGCAAGCAGAATGAGTTTTTTCATAAAAGCAGCTCCTCGAAACATTTTTTCAAATTCTACCAGATGAATTTCTGAGCGCAACACTTTTAATATTAAAATCCGAAAGTCAGGCCCAGAGTGCCAAGACGATTAATTATGCTGGCAACGGTTTCGTATTTGTACTCCACCACCAACTTCAGGTTTTCATACGGATTGTATCCGACAGTTGCTGCGTATCGTCGGGCGTATATATTGCTGAAGCTGCTGCTCAGCTGTGGCCCTTCCTGCTGCAGGTATTCAAAGCGGGCTGCAGCCAGCAGGTTCTGACGAAGGGCGTATTCTGCCTCGAATGTGGCACTTTTCGAAATAACACGTGTCTGCTGCGTTACCAGCGAGGGAGCGACATTGTCATCTTCACCAATGCCACCAAGCATGCGGAAGCGATATGCTTTGTAATACAGTTCCGTGTCAAGTCCGGCGCGGTAGAAATTATTTTTTGGATCATTGGAGTTTGCGGTACCATTTTTGCCGAAGTACGCATAGCTTCCCATTGAGACGGTCAGGAAGTCGAACAGATGTTCGTCTTTGGCAAGGTCAATTTCAGGTTCATTCGCCAGATAGTCGGCACCTCCAAGCTTGTATGACGCGTGGATATATCCCTCTTTGGCCGTCTGACCTTTTCGGTTTACGACCCCGCCGGCCACAAACAAGCGGTTGGCAAGTACAGAGTTCAGTTCGATTGCATCCTGATTCTGCTCTACTCTGAAGGCAGATTCCTTACCGACGGTGTAGGTGTAGGGGAAATAGTTATTGGTGACAGACAGTTTGTTGTTAGTCTTCCAGAGCCCGAGTTTTGGCTGCATGCGGCCGATTCTCAGATTGACCGGAGTATTGAGGGCGTGGCGCCACGAAAGGAAAAACTCGTTGATATCCGTTTTGTTGTTGGATGGATTGATGCTTGAATTGTAGTTGCCTACCGGGGCCTGCTCCGAATAGGCAACATAGGTTCCGTAGAAACCGACCATATCGCGGAAATTTCCACCGGCATGCAGTTTCAGGTAGCGGGTGGCAAAGTCGAGTTCGTTGACCGCCTTGTTGTCATACACCACGTTGACCGAACCGGTGAATGAAATTGGAAGCTGCTCGGGAATGGCTGCCAGCAGGAGACCTTCTGATTTCTCCTCTCCGCCGGCATTTTGAGAAGCGCCTGCTGTCGCTGAAGTTGCAGCGGGGGCGGCGGCAACCGGCGCGTCAGAAGCTCCTGCTTCAGCCGAGGACATGGCCCCGGACTTCAGTTTGCTCAATTTCACGGCATCTCCGTCACCCTTTATCTCTGGAGTGCTGCGGCCCGCTGTAGATGAGGCCGAGGGAGGGGGCGCAGCCGTCGGAGTGAAAACCTTCTCCTTGGCCCCTTTCTTCCCTTTACCGACATACACGTAAGAATTCTTAAGGAATGCCTCACCGTATTCATTCAGCTCCGGAAAGATGGTGTGGCAGGTTGTGCACTCGACCTTGAGGGCACGGGAGAAAGCCGGAATGGCGTGTGATGTGCCTGTAAAAAATAACGGGAGGACAATCGTCGGAACCGCAAAAGCGAAGAACTGTTTCAACTTCATGAGCAAACCTCCTCTGGTATATGAGTATGGCCGGCAATTCATTACGGGCGAATGCCGCCTGTGCCGGACGGGTTGGCGCTTGTCCCCTGCAGATAGGAAATTGCCAGCGATTTCGTAGCAGAGTCAATTTTAAAAACCGTCCCGTCTTTTGAGAGTACGAACAGGGAGGGGTCGTCCTTAAGGCTGGCTACACCGGCTTCAATTCCGTTCCCCATGACACCGTCCTGAATCCAGTCAATTGCATCGTAAATAAGCCGTTTTACATAGAACCGGTTATGGGCAAACGCGCCGTAATCGTGAACCAGCATGTTGAGATTGAAAGCGGCTCCCATCGTCAGGGCCCCTGCTTGAATGTTGCCTGCAGCGGGGACGAGTCCCGAACCATAGCCTCCGGTGAATTTGCGCCAGTTTTTAAGAGGACTGGCCGATGTGCCGAAATAGGGATATCCGTCAGTGAACACAATCCCCTTATCCTTCAGAGATTTGGCAAGAACTGCCAGTGCGGCATTGAAACCGGCACGCTCCTCTTCAATAACAGTCCCGTTCATAGCACTGCTGCTCGGACTCGTTGCCGGGTCATGGCACTTTACGCAGGCTTTGGCAACCAGACTGCCTGTACGATCGGTGGGCAGGAAGGTATGCCGCTTGTACTCTCCGTCCTGACCGATGTGACAGGTTATGCAGGGACCATCGTTTCCGGTTTTGTTTTTGTCTGCAATTCCGATCTGGTCATGCAGGTAGAACGGCTTGTTGGCATACTTTGCCTGGCTGGTGTAGAAATGGAATCCACCAGCTCTGAATATAGTAGCTCCAGCGGTCAGGTAGTGGGAGTTTATGAAGCCGATTGAAGAAAAGTTGGTAAAAGGTGACGTAATGCGAATCAGCTCGCCGACTTCACGTCCAACATGGCACGCCACACAGACGTTTGATGAGCTTACGTCGGGATAGGTCTTCGGGACAATTTGACGTATTTTGTTGTTTGTAGCGCCGAGTCGTGAGTTTATCGAATAATTGTAATAAGCGGTTACCTGGGGCACCCTGCGAACCTTGTAGGAATACGCATTACCGGCCCCGTCGTCGTGACAGGCCCGGCAGCCGAGCGTTTCTTTGGTTTTATCGGGTGAAATTTTCGGGTAGACAGTACCGTAGGAGTCCGAAGGGGCAATTGATTTGAAGCCGGAAGTAACGAAATTCACAAATCCGGTTGTGGTATGGCAGCGAACACAGTCATCTCCGTAGGAGTTTGCCGGCGACGCGCCGGGCGTCGGAGTGCCGCGGGTTTTAAAGTCATACTGTGTCCATGGCTTGGCATAAATGTTACCCTTGCCGCTGCGTGCCCATTCACGTAGCTGCCGCATCTGTGAACTGGTGTCGTGGGGGTTGTGGCAGTTACGGCACGAATTTACATTCTGAGAACTCACAAAGGAGGCCGGATACCCACTCAGGCTGCCGCTGGCATTGGCAGGGCTCGTGATATTGTTAAAATGCTCGATCTGGGTATTTGATGTGATGCCGTCAAATTCGGACATGCCGAATCCACCATACCTCGTGTGGCATTTGGAGCATTTGCCATCCTTATCAGGGTTTCGGGAAACACCGATTTCATACCCCTTTGTCTTGGGTACATAAAGGCCGTGGCAACGGTTGCAGTTGTCAGGATGTCCGGACGCCGGCTCGTGACAGTCGGCACAGCCGGCCTTGTTACGTGTGTTGTGAGCAGAGAGCCGCCACTCTTCTGTAATTGCCCTGCCGGTTACCGGAGAAATTTTGCCTTGATGGCAGTCTATGCAGTTTTGCGATGCCTCTAGCTTGCTTACGTTGGGTGCCTCAACAGTTTTTTCTCCACAGCCTGTAACGAAAGCTGCGATCATCAGAAGTGCGGCGGCACACAGCAGTCTAGTTTCAGAAATCATCGCGAGCTCCTTAACGTGGGAGTTGAAGGCATGTTATTTGAGAAGTCTGTAGATGTACGCAAACGTCCCGCCAACAGAGGCACCCGACAGAAGTCCGGCATATTTGGTGACGTCACGCGAGAACTGAACCCGTCCCACATACTCTTCGATATCGGTGGTTTCTTCCGTCATCATGGCGATAATATCCTGCCAGTCCTTGTCCCACTGGAATATTTGAAGATACAGGTCGGATCCTCTCCAGAGCAGGATGCAGTAAAAAACGATACTGAATGCGATAAACCCTTTCGAAATGTCGGAGTCCTTGATGGCAATGTAAATCTTGCGTACGATTTCGATGTTCATGACGCAGAGAAAAACCCAGATGGCATTCTCAACCATCTTGATGTTTCTGATAGTGTTGGGGCTGGGAGTGGGGTTGATTATGAGAAAAACACCGGACAGTGCTAGAACTACAACGGTACTCAGGTAGACGATACCCTTGTTTCCTGAAATTTCGAAGGTCTTGCAGAATACGTAATATTCGAGAAATCCGTGGGTGATGGTCATGATGGCGACCGTACCGACAATGTAGTGGAAGGCGGTCAGTTTTGCGTAATGGGCCCACGGGTTGATTCCGTATGCCTGACTGAGAAAAATGAGAAAGAAGCCGATTGAAATACTGGTCCATACTCGAGCGTTACCGAGGCTGAAATAGAAACTTATTGCTCCTGCCAATCCCCAGAAAATGACCTGGACAAGATCGAACGTATTCATCTGGATCATCATTTCAAAAAACTTTTCCATCATATCCTCCCGTGCTGTTCGTTGGGACTAAAATTCAGATTTGGCCGTGGCAAGTGCCTCAGTGAGTTTCTCCATCAGTATTCTTATGTTCGTTGCACTGATGAGCAGCTTTGCCGCCCGTTCGACACCGCTCAAGAATTTTGCCGATCCGGCGTCGTCGATGAGGCAGGAGTTACCTCCGTTCTCAGCCAGTTCCTTGTCGACAATGCCCTTTCCTACTTTGCCGATCGCATCGCCGACGATAATTTTGATCCGCTCCTCAAATTCGGCAAGTTTTACCGACTCGATTTTCTTTTCACGCTCAAAACGTTCCTTGTTTGTTTTCTCTATCTCAGTTTGGTGGATGGCTACGGCGGTATCCCAGATCTTCTGGATATTGGCAACTTCAAGAAGATTGACGCCCATAATGTCCTCCACTCCTTTGGTGGAGAAGAGGTCAATCTTTGCACCCGGCAAGCCGGCTATCTTCTGCGATTCCGACGATGATGTTTCAATTTCGCTCGATCCGTCATGGAAAAACCCGAGAGGATTTCCCTCCTTGTAAAAGATCATTGCTGAGTGCTCGTCGGTGTAAATCCGCAGGCAGCCGTTCATTTGATCTTCTTTGACTTTCTTGAGGAGAGAGTTGATGTCGATAAGCTTGAGATCCTGTGCCTTGTAGAGGGTTTCGCCCTCCAGAAGGGCGTGGATGCAGAGAGTGAGGTCTTTGGAGAGCTTGTAGACATTCATCGACCCGCTTCCCGAGGTGACCATGCGCTCCGCCAGCGCGGCCAGTGACTCAAAGCCGGTCAGACGCTTGCCGTTGTGTTCTTCCAGCAGGCTGCTGACAAGCTTGCCCGACTCGAAAACCAGAATGACGGTGCCTGTCTGAAATACGAAGCTGGCGTAACCGGTGAATACACCATTACTCAGCTTTAGAAGGACATCGGGAAGCTTGAGCTTGCTGACTGCAAGGTTTTCAAACAGTGGGCTGCCCTTGGGAAGAAGGAACATCGGTGCCTCCTGAGAGTGCTGCATAACTGAAAATCGAGCAGAACGTAATGCAATTTGTTGATTATGTCAAACCATTTATGCATGGTAATGCCTCAGAATCGTTATATTTTCCATTTATTCTGTGTTGATTGTCCGGAAAATGAGTGGTGAAATTACTAACTGACAGCAGCAAATAAGCGTGTTTTCAGAAAAATGCGGCATCCCGATGTTAAAAATATGATGACGTAACCATCTGTTATTAAACAAAAAAAAGTGCATCACCCGACTGGTGATGCACCTCTTTATGTGATGAGCGTCTTGGTGTGAACGCCTCTCCCCGTCAGGGGGATTGGGCATCCACAACTGCAATGGCGGCCATTTTGACAATGTCGTCGACATTATCGCCGCGCTGGAGTACGTGAACCGGCTTGTTGGTGCCCATCAGAATCGGACCGATTGCCTCTGCTCCACCCAGGCGGTGCAGCAGCTTGTAGCAGATATTGCCGGAGTTGAGGTCCGGGAAGATAAGGATATTGGCCGGGGATTTCAGTTTTGAGAAGGTGAAGCCTTCCAGTAGTTCCTGCACAACAGCGGTATCAGCCTGCATTTCACCGTCAACAATCAACTCTGGAGCGCGTTGTTTGACGATTTCGGCAGCCTTCTTGACTTTGCTGGCGTTGGGGTGGCGAACCGAGCCGAAGTTGGCGAAGGAAAGCATGGCAACACGCGGCTCGATGTCGAGCATACGAACTTTCTCTGCTGCCAGGATGGCGGTCTCGGCCAGCTCCTCCGCGGTCGGGTCGATGGTGACGGTAGTGTCGGCCAGAAAGTAGATGTCTTTTTTGGAAACCATCATGTAGAGGCCGTGGACACTGGAGAGCCCGTCGCGCTTGCCGATTACCTCCAGAGCGGGACGGATAGTCTCGGGATAGTGGGTGTCGATTCCACCTAGAAGAGTGTCGGCATCACCCATATGCACCATCATGGAACCGAAATGGGTGCGTGATTTGCGGCGCATGATGCGCAACGATTCGGAGAGGGTCAGTCCCTTGCGTTGACGCAGGCGGTACAGCTCGTCGGCGTATTTGTCGGTCAGTTCCGATTCCGCCGGGTCGATAATCGGCACGTCCAGCTCAATGTTGAGCTCGGCCATTTTCTGTTCTATTTTTTTCTTGTCGCCAATCAGGATCGGTTTGGCAATACCCTCCTCGACCAGCTCCTTGGCCGCCCGCAGGATCTTTTCGTTGTCTCCCTCGGGAAAAACAACAGTTCTGGGATCGCTTTTGGCCTTATTGATGATCTGGCGCATGATCTCTTTGGATTTGCCCTGCGTTGATTCAAGGTGTTCGATGTATTTGGCCATGTCTTCGATCGGCTGACGGGCTACACCGGTTTCCATGGCGGCCTGAGCGATGGCCGGAGCGACGTGGAGGAGCACACGGGGGTCAAATGGCTTGGGAATGATGTAGTCGCGGCCGAAGGCAAATTTGACGTTGCCGTAGGCTTTGCTGACAGAGTCGGGCACTTCTTCACGTGCCAGGCTGGCCAGGGCTTTGACGGCGGCCAGTTTCATCTCTTCGTTGATGCAGCTGGCGCGGCTATCGAGGGCACCGCGGAAGATGAAGGGGAAGCCTAAGACGTTGTTGACCTGGTTGGGATAGTCGGAGCGACCGGTGGCCATGATGACGTCATTCCTTACGGAATGGGCATCTTCCGGTGTGATTTCCGGGTCGGGGTTGGCCATGGCGAAAATGATCGGGTTGGGGGCCATGCTGGCGACCATTTCTTTGGTGAATGAGCCTTTGGCGGAGAGGCCGAAGAGGACGTCGGCGCCGTTGGCGGCTTCTTCCAGGGTTCGGAAGTGGGTGTCGGCGGCGAAGAGTTCTTTGTAGGGATTCATGCCTTCAACACGACCTTTGTAGATGACGCCTTTGGTGTCACACATGATCATGTTGTTGGGTTTGACGCCGAGGGCGATGGCGAGTTTGGCGCAGGAGTTTGCCGATGCGCCGGCACCGTTGACGACGATGCGGATATCCTCGATATTCTTGTTGACAAGCTCCAGTGCGTTCAGCAGTGCTGCCGAGGAGATAATGGCTGTGCCGTGTTGGTCGTCATGAAAGACCGGAATCTTCATGGTCTTTTTGAGGGTTTCCTCGATATAGAAGCATTCCGGGGCTTTTATGTCTTCGAGGTTGATGCCGCCAAAGGTCGGCTCCAGCAGCTGGCAGGCCTTGATGATTTCATCCGGATCTTCGGTGTCGAGTTCAATGTCGAATACGTCGATGTCGGCAAAGCGTTTAAAGAGGATGCCCTTGCCCTCCATAACCGGTTTACCGGCCAGCGCGCCCAGGTTACCCAGGCCGAGAACGGCGGTGCCGTTGGAGACAACTGCAACCAGGTTCCCTTTGGCGGTGTATTTGTAAGCATCTTCAGGATTCTGCTGAATTGCCAGACAGGGTTCGGCAACGCCGGGGGAGTAGGCCAGTGACAAGTCAGCAGCTGTCTGGCACGGTTTGGTGGAAACAACTTCTATTTTGCCTTTCCTGCCGCTTGAATGATACTCGAGAGAGTTTTTGAATTTGGCCATCACATCCTCCATTTTTAGTTTTGTTAAAAATAAGATCGCTTTGAAGAAATTATCAGGGTGATTCTTTTACTTAAATTGAAAAACAATAGTCTGCATGAATTGCCATTGTCAAGCAGTAATTTGTGTCCGATAAAAAATCATTCTATCGCCGAGACTTGATGTTTACAAAACGATAAATGCTGATATTATCCGAAGCCGCGTTACGTGCAATCAACCGAGTTGTTGCTGAGCAGATTTACCGGTGGTCAGGCCAGAATGGGAGGATAGATGATGATCAGGAGCATTATAATCGCGCTGCTGTTGGCAGCAGGGCTTTACACGCCGGTATGCGGAGAGGAAATCGACAGCCGTTTTCCGCAGGCCAGGGAATTTCTTCGCACCAGCGGTATGACCATTACCACTTCGGCTGACCAGGCGTACGGGCAGAAGGCGATCCTGGTGATGGGTGAAGGGGTGCCGAAGAAAGGCGCGGTGGGAGGGCAGAAACGTCTCACCGCTCTGACGGCTGCTAAAGTTGTTGCACAACGCCGCCTTGCCGAAATCCTTGAGGGGGTCACCATTGTCAGCAGTACGACGATCAGAGATTCGCAACGCCAGTCGGAGACGATAAAAACGACCGTCACCGGATTTGTCAGAGGGGCTCAGCCGGTTGTACAGGATTGGAATGCCGAAGAGGAGACGGCGCTTGTGGTACTGCAGGTCGGAATCACCGGAGCCAGAAGTGTCGCCGCCGTCATGTATGAAAAGATTCTTGCCGATAGCACGGTTGCCCGGGAGCTTGACACAACCCCCTATTCCGGAGCCGCAGCCAGGCCGGCAGCCGCTTTCGACGGGTTGATTATTGACGCCACTGGATTCAACTTCCGGCCGGCGCTCATCAACCGGATCTTTGCCGAAAACGGAGACGTACTCTACGATCCGGCCAAGATCAGCCAGAAAGTGCTGGTGGAGCAGGGGTGCGGAGAGTATTCCAACAGCGTTGACAAGGCAAAGGCGGCTCTGGGAAGGCGCGGGGTCAAAGCACCGCTGATTGTCAAAGCGGCCGGCGTGCCAACCCCTTCGGACCTGCGGGTCAGCAGTGCCGTGGCGGCAGACATTTTCTCAGCCAATCAGGGGAGCGGCTTTATGGCCGACGCCCGGGTGGCGTTCGTATTGAAATAATCCGGTCTACGTAAATTTGTAAGGTCTTTGCACCAAACTCCATCGGGAGGCAGACTATGAATCGTCGCACCTTTATAAAATCGACCACAGCAGCAGCGCTTCTGGCGCCCATCCTGATCAGTGAATCGCTGGCCGCAAAAGAGCGTCCGCTGGTTGCTGTTGCGGAAGGCAACGATTATCCGGCAATTACCCGTAAAGCGATTGCCGCCGTTGGCGGGATGAAGCGCTTCGTCAAAGCCGGCGATGTAGTGGTGGTCAAGCCCAATATGGGCTGGGATCGCTCTACCGAACTGGCTGCCAACACCCATCCGCAGGTTGTGCGTGCCGTCGTCGAAGAGTGCCTGGCCGCCGGCGCGAAGAAGGTAAAAGTATTCGATTACACCTGCAACGATGCCCGGCGCTGCTATGTCAGCAGCGGAATTGAAAACGCACTTAAAGGGATCAAAAACGTCGAGTGCAAGCATATTGAAGCCGAGCGGTTCAAGATGGTGGCCCTGGGGGGGCAGTTCCTCAAGGAGTGGGAACTGTACGACGAGGCGTTATCGGCCAATGTCTACATCAACGTGCCGGTGGCCAAGCACCACGAACTTTCCAAATTGACCCTCGGCCTCAAAAACATCATGGGAATCATGGGGGGCAAGCGGGGTTACATGCACCGCAACCTCGACACCGCTCTGGCCGATGCAAACGCCTATTTCAAAAGCCACCTGACGATCATCGACGCAACCCGGATTCTGACCGCTCACGGGCCGCAGGGGGGTAACATCGCCGACGTCAAGGTGCTTAACAAGGTTATCGCTTCAACCGATGTGGTGGCGGCTGATGCCTATGCAACGACGCTCTTCGGCATGAAGCCGGAATCGATCCCGGTGACCGTGGCTGCCTACAAGCGCGGCCTGGGTGAGATGAATCTGGACAGGGTTAATGTGGTCAAGGTTTAGCCGATTGAAAATAACTTCCGCCCGAATATCACAGCTGCTGTTCCTGATTGTCTTTCTGGTTCTGTTCGTGATGACCGAGTACCGCGGCCGAGATGAGATCAGCGCCGCCGTCAACTCCTTTTTTCGTGCCAATCCGCTGACGCTGGCCAGTTATCTGCTGGCGGCCAAATCATGGACATGGCTGCTCTTCCCGGCAGTTCTCATGGTAGCAGCGACCGTGCTGCTTGGGCGCTTTCTCTGCGGTTGGATCTGCCCGTTGGGGACGATCCTGGACCTCTTGACGCCGAAGAAGCGCTCGACGACACCGCTTGCGTGGCTGCGCTCCCCGCTGAAATACTGGCTGCTGCTTCCGCTGCTCTCGGCCTCACTGTTCAACCTCAACCTGGCCGGACTGCTTGACCCGATCGCGATTCTGCTGCGGGGACTGACCTTTTTCTTCTATCCGCTGCTCGGCCTGACCGCCCGTGAAGGGTGGGTGGGGATATACCGCCAGATCGGAGAGCGGCGCGACACCCTGGCGCCGGCATACAACCTGCTGCGCGATTATCTGCTCCCCTTCAGAGATACCCTCTACCCGCTGGCGTTTTTTTCTGCCCTCCTTCTTGTCGGGATTATTGTTCTGGAACGTTTCGAAACACGTGCCTGGTGCCGTCATCTCTGCCCCATGGGAACGCTGGTGGGCTGGCTGGGACGTTTTTCCCCCTTTAACCGTGTGCCGAAAGGAATCTGCGCCGATTGCGGTCAATGCCGGGAGCTATGTCCCACCACCTTTGATCAGGGCGTTCTTGATAAGGATGAATGCATTCTCTGCATGGAGTGCCAGCAGGGGTGTCCGCATTCCCGGATCTCCTTTCGTCCGTCTTCGAAGTATTCGGTCGGCGGGCCGCTGCTACCTGAGCGGAGAGTTTTGCTGGGGGGGATGGCAGCAGGTCTGCTGCTGGCGGTTCCGGCCCGCTTCAGGCCGCCGGAAAGGGCATCCCGTCTTCTGCGCCCCCCCGGTGTGCGCGACGAAGATGACTTTCTCAAAAAATGTGTCCGCTGCGGCGAATGTATGAAGGTCTGTCTCAAAAATGCGCTCTACCCGGCAGCCTGGCAGGCGGGCTATGAAGGGCTCTACACGCCGGTGGTGATTCCCCGCCTCGGCTACTGCGAGTACGACTGCACGCTCTGCGGCCAGGTCTGCCCGACCGGTGCGATACCCGCATTACCGGTGTCAACAAAGCGGCGGGAGGTGATCGGCAAGGCGGTTTTCGACCGGAACCATTGCCTGCCGTTTGCCCGGAAGATCGATTGCATCGTCTGTGAGGAACACTGTCCGATCGCCGACAAGGCCATCCGATCACGGGAGGTGACGGTAATCGGACTCGACGGCGTGAAGAAGCGGGTCAAGGAGCCGTATGTTGATGAAGAAATCTGCAACGGATGCGGCATCTGCGAATTTGTCTGCCCGGTTGAGACCAAAGCCGGCATTGAGGTGTGTGCCGTCAAGGACCACAAACCGATTCAGCCGGTAGCGGTGGCTACTGCGGTGGCTGGCAGTTCCGGGCATGATCCCTACAAGTAAATAAGTGCATTATAATGTAAGTTGCGGCGGTGCTTGACTTGTCCCTCTGATTTCAGTAGAGTCCGTGCCGGTTGGGCCTGAAAGCCGTATAATCTCTTCTGGAAGGAATTCCGTGCAAAAAATACCGATAAAACTTGCCACATCGGGAATGGTACTGGCTCGTGACGTATTCCGTGATGACAAACCGACCGGCATGCCGGTCTGCGGCAAGGGCACCGAACTTACGGATGACCTGTTGTTGCGCCTGGAGCAGATGGATGTTCAGTCGTTGCATGTGGAAGGGCATCCGGTCTGGGAGGAGGGGGAGCGAACCTTTGATGACCTTCTGCGCGATCTTGACCAGCGCTTTGAAAAGAGCATCGATGAGCCGCTGAACTCCATGCTGTACGAGATCCACAAGGCGCATCTGATCAAATCGATGGGGGGCGACAGTGGACGACAAGCGGAGTGAGCTGAAAAAAATTATCATGGACACCAAGACGCTCCCCACGCTGCCGGGTGTCATCAGCAAGCTGAACGCGCTGTCCGAGAACGACAAGGCATCTGTGCAGGAGATGGCTAAAATTGTATCCTCGGACCAGGTGCTTTCTGCCCGAATTCTTCGTCTGGCCAACTCCCCGTCCTACGGCTTTTATAAAGTCTCCACTATTTCAAATGCCATGATTCTGCTGGGTGTCAATGTCGTCAAGAGCCTGGCGCTTTCGTCGTCGATATTTGCCATCATGGAGAAAAACAGCGTCGGGTTGTGGGAGCATTCTCTCGGTGTTGGCGTGGCGGCCAATCTGCTTGCGCGCAAACTGGGTCTCCCTGAATGTGAGGAGATAGCCACAGCCGGATTGCTGCACGATATCGGTAAGGTCATCGTCAACATAAAATGCGGCGAGGCGGAACAGAAGATTCACCGAATGGCGCGGGATAAACGTATTTTCACTCTCGAAGCGGAACGGGCGGTTGTTGATACCGACCATGCCGAAATCGGGGGGTGGCTGGCCAACAGCTGGTTTCTCCCCGACAAATTGAGCGAGCCGGTTGCGTATCATCACAATGTTATCAAGTCCGACGCGCACCGTGTGAAGACATCCGCAGTCCATATTGCTGATGTGCTGATCAAGGCCAGTGCCTTCGGTTTCAGCGGTGACAGTTTCGTTCCCCGCATACAACGGGTTGCCTGGGAGACGTTGCAGTTGAATCAGCAGCTGCTTGCCGAACTGGTGGAAGAGGTCGAGGACAAGCTGGTAGAGGTAAAGAAT
>Ga0194061_1001306_pt1 | contig 14605 bp, 12 predicted proteins | sample SepL2221m_MetaG_FD_163423 | JGI IMG/M metagenome (GOLD analysis project Ga0194061, IMG submission 163423) | Anoxic zone freshwater microbial communities from boreal shield lake in IISD Experimental Lakes Area, Ontario, Canada - Sep2016-L224-21m | ecosystem: Environmental > Aquatic > Freshwater >...
CGTTTTGACAATGTCCGCGAGCGGACCTAAGCATCCGCACGCGCAGCCGATTCCTAATTCTCCGCCTTCTTCCATGCCACGCACCCTCACCGCATTCACCGTCCTGCTTCTTGCTTCGCTGTCCGCACTGCGCGCGGCGGATCGCGTGCAGTTCAACCGCGACATCCGCCCCATCCTCTCGGACACATGTTTCAATTGCCATGGCCACGATGAAAAGCAGCGCAAGGCCGGGCTGCGGCTCGATCTGCGCGAGGAGGCGCTGAAACCCGCGAAGTCCGGCGAGGTGGCGATTGTTCCGGGGAAGCCCGGGAGCAGCGCGCTGATCGCCCGCGTGCTGACTGACGATGAGGATGACATCATGCCGCCCGCGAAGCTGCACAAGCCGCTGTCGAAATTTCAAAAGGACACGCTGCGCCGCTGGATCGCGGAGGGTGCGGAATATCAGGGCCACTGGGCATTCGAGACGCCGACTCTTCCGACGCCGCCGGCGAATACCGATGCGAAGAATGGTGCGATTGATGCGTTCGTCGGTGCGCGATTGAAGACTGAGAAACTCGGCTTTTCCCCCGAGGCATCGCGCGAAGTGCTGCTGCGTCGCGCGACGCTCGCGCTCACAGGACTGCCGCCAACGCCGGACGAGGCGGAGGCGTTTCTGCAATCCGCGATCCGCGATCCGCAGTCCGCAATCGAATCGCTCGTGGATCGCCTGCTCGCGTCGCCGCACTTCGGGGAGCGGATGGCGACGCCGTGGCTCGACCTCGCGCGGCACTCGGACACGGCGGGCTATCACAATGATTCGCTGCGGCAGACGTGGCTGTGGCGCGACTGGGTCGTGAAGTCGTTCAATGACAACAAGCCGTTCGATCGCTTCACCATCGAGCAACTCGCGGGCGATCTGCTGCCGGGCGCGACGGTGGATCAGAAAGTCGCGAGCGGCTTCATGCGCAACGTGATGACGTCGGACGAGGGCGGGATCATTGATGCCGAGTATCTCAACATCTACCTCGTGGATCGCGTGAGCACGCTCGGCACGACGTGGCTCGGCATGTCCGTCGGCTGCGCGCAGTGCCACGACCACAAGTATGACCCGGTGACCATGAGGGACTTCTACGGGCTCTACGCGTTTTTCAACGCAGTGCCCGAGCGCGGCAAGGACGGCACGCGCACGATGAATCCCGAGCCGCGCATGTCCGTGCCATCGCCCGGGCAGACTGCGGAAATCGCGAAGCTCGACGCAAAGATCGCCGCCGCCGACAGGCTCGTGAAGGAACACGAGGCGAGACTCGATGCGGAGCAGGCCGAGTGGGAATCGAAGCAGTCCGGTAAGTCACGGGCCGCCGGGATCGCAGCGCCGTTCGATCATTTTCCGCTGAACGCAGACGGCAGCGGTCGCACGCACGACGGACAGGCGATCGAAGGTGCGCTGAGTGGCAGGACAGACTTTGTGGACGGCGCGAATGGCAAGGCGCTCGAATTGAAAGGCGCTGGCCACATCGATCTCGGAGCGCGCTACAATTTTGAAAAGAGCGACAAGTTCAGCGTCGCCGCATGGCTCCGATTGCCGAAGGGCGGCAAGGACGGCGCGCCGATTGGCAAAATGGAGAACGGCCCGAATCTCCGCGGATGGGACATCGAGTTTCACGGCGCGAAGGCGAATGTGCATCTCATCCACAAGTGGCCCGAGGAAACCATCCACGTGCAGGCGCAGCCGGATCTGCCGGCGGACAGCTTCCAGCATTTCGCATTCACGTACGACGGCTCGGGCAAGGCCGCGGGCGTGAAGTTTTTTGTGAATGGAAAATCCATCCCGACGACGACCGTGAAAGACAATCTCACCGGCACGATCAAGACCTCCGCGCCATGCGCGATCGGGCGGCGCGGCGGCGGCGGATCGCCATTCACGGGCGCGCTGAACAATCTCCACGTGACCCAGCGCGTGCTCGGCGCTGGCGAGATCGCATCGCTCGCGAGCAGCAAGACCCTCGAAATCCTCGCGATCGAGAAAAGCAAACGCACGAAGGCGCAGCAGGATGAACTGCGAAAGTTTTTCCGCGAGGCACAAGCGACCGGTTACATCCCGGCGAAGCAGGCCGCGGAGGAGGCCCGCAAGGCGCGGGCGGCGATTGATGCGCAGATTCCAAACGTCATGGTGATGTCCGAAATGGACAAGCCGCGCGACACGTTCATGAAGCTGCGCGGTGCGTACGACAAGAATGGCGACAAGGTCGTCGCGGCGTTCCCGGCATTCCTGAATACCTCGGTGAAATACGAACTGCCGGAGACGAAGCCGCGCCTCACGCGCCTCGATCTCGCGCAGTGGATCACGTCGCCGCAGCATCCGCTCACGGCGCGCGTCGCGGTGAACCGTTTTTGGGCGATGCTGTTCGGCACCGGGCTCGTGCGGACGGTGAACGACTTCGGATCGCAGGGTGAATTTCCGAGCCATCCCGAGATGCTCGACTGGCTGGCCGCGGACTTCGCGCGCGACTGGGATGTGAAGCGCGCGCTGAAGCAGATCGTCATGAGCCGCACGTTCCGCCAGAGCGCGGCAGCATCGGCGGAACTCCTCGCGCGCGACACGGAAAACCGCCTGCTCGCGCGCGGGCCGCGCTCGCGGCTGGAAGCCGAATTTGTCCGCGACAACGCGCTCGCGATCTCAGGCCTGCTGAATCCCGCGATCGGTGGCAAGCCCGTGTATCCGTACCAGCCGCCCGGCATCTGGTCGATCAACGAGGAGGGCGGCGGCGGCTGGACTCAGCAGCACGACGACGGCCAGTACCGCCGCGCGCTCTACATCTACCACCGCCGCAGCACGCCGTATCCGAGCCTGCTCACATTCGACGCACCAAATCGCGAGGTCTGCACCGCCGGTCGCCCGCGCACGAGCACGCCGCTCCAGTCGCTCGTGCTGATGAATGACCCCGTCTATGTCGAGGCCGCGCGAGCATTCGCCGCGCGTGTGATCAAGGATGGCGGCGGCGACGATGCCTCGCGCCTGAACCGCGCATGGCGGCTCGCCCTCGCACGCACGCCGAGCCCGGCCGAACGCGGCGTGCTGGAGCGTGCGCTCTCGGCGCAGCGCGCACACTTCGCCGCGGACAAGGCCGCAGCCGATGCACTGCTCAAAGTCGGCGATTTTAAAAATCCCGACGGCATCGAGCGCAACGAACTCGCGGCATGGACCGCCGTCGCGAACATCATCCTCAACTTGAACGAAACCATCAGCCGCTGATCTCCCGCCATGCACACGCCTGATCCCAAGCTCATCACCCGCCGCGCATTTTTGCAGCGGAACTCCACCGGCCTCGGCGCGCTCGCACTCGCATCGCTGCTGAAGACAGACGCATTTTCCGCGGACGTCGCACGCAGCGCAAACGTGCCCGGCGTGCTCAAGCGGCTGCACCACGCCCCGCGCGCGAAACGCGTGATCTATCTCTTCATGTCGGGCGCGCCGTCGCACCTCGACCTCTTCGACCCGAAGCCGAAGCTCGTCGAGATGACCGGCAAGGATCTGCCCGACTCCGTGCGGCAAGGCCAGCGCATCACGGGCATGACGAGCGGACAGAAAAATTTATTCTGCGTCGGCTCGCCGTACAAATTTGCGAAGCATGGCCGCAGCGGAATGGACGTGAGCGAACTCATGCCGAATATCGCGGGCATCGCCGACGACGCGACATTCATCCGCTCGATGTTCACCGAGGCGATCAACCACGATCCTGCCGTCACATTTTTCGGCACCGGCCACCAGCAGCCCGGCAGGCCCACGATGGGCGCGTGGGCCAGCTACGGACTCGGCAGCGAAAATGCGGACCTGCCCGCGTATATCTGCATGCAGAGCGGCCGAGGCGGGCAGCCGCTGCAATCGCGATACTGGGGCAGCGGCTTCCTGCCCGCGCAGCACGGTGCGGTCACCTTCCGTGGTGCCGGCGACGCCGTGCTCTACCTCTCGAATCCGCCGGGCCTCAGCACCGGTGCGCGACGCGACACGATTGATGCAATGAACGAACTCAACCGCGTGCAACTCGGCGCGCTCGGCGATCCCGCCATCGCCGCGCAGATCGAAAACTACGAGCTGGCGTTCCGCATGCAGGCGAGCGTGCCGGAACTCATGGACCTTTCGAAGGAGCCGGACTCCACGTTTGATCTTTACGGCGCGAAAAGGGGCACGCCGAACTTCGCGGCAAACTGCATCGTCGCGCGCAGGCTCGCCGAGCGCGGCGCGCGTTTCATCCAGCTCAATCACCGCGACTGGGATCACCACAACGGCCTGCCCGGAGCATTGCCGGGGAAGGCAAAGGAAGTGGACCAGAGCGCGGCGGCGCTCGTGCAGGATCTCAAGCAGCGCGGGCTGCTCGATGACACGATCGTGATCTGGGGCGGTGAATTCGGACGCACGAGCTACAGCCAGGGCGAAATCAAGGCCGCGAGCTTCGGCCGCGATCATCACCCGCGGTGCTTCACGATCTGGGCCGCGGGCGGTGGATTCAAGGCCGGGCACATCCACGGCGAGACCGACGACTTCGGCTACAACATCGCGCGCGATCCGGTGAGCGTTCACGATTTCCACGCGACCCTGCTGCACCTGCTCGGAGTGGATCACACGAAGCTCATCCACCGCCACGAAGGCCGCGACTACCGGCTCACGGATGTCTTCGGAAAAGTCGTGGGCGACATCATCGGGTGAGTCCGGGACGATGCGGGCGAGGTCGGCGTGCTCGGCGATATCTCGCAATCTCGCACGGCTAGGGCCGTTGCTCGGCGCGTGGTGTTTTTCAAACCCTCCATGCCCACATCTCCGATTGTCGGCCTGTTCCTCGGAGACGGGCTCACACGAGCGACGGCACTGCCTCGCACTTCTCCCGCCAGCCGGGAAAATTCCACGAGTTCGGAAACGCGCGGCACTGCGCAGGCTTGACCGACTGCAGCCGACAGTCGCGGCCATCCAGCCACTCGCACGAGCCGTCCGCCATTTCCAAAAGCGAAAGCCCCCGCCGGTCCGGCCGCAGCCGCGTGTGCAGCGCGATGAATTCCTCCTCGCCCATCCCCACATGCGCCGCGATCGCCGCGACCTCCTCCGTCCCCACGCGCACGACTCCGGGCCAGCGGCAGCAGTTCGTGCAGCGCTGGCAGGTGTAGTGAATCTCGCGATCTTCCGGCACGGTGCGGCGTGTGCGGCACCGCGCCAATGGTGTCGAGCAGATTATAGCAAATTCAGTGGTGCGGACGCCGCCAAAAGTTATAACGTCACCCAACATGCCCTCCGCCACTTCATCGCACGCACAAGAAAATCTCCGCAAAGGTTTCATCCAGTGCGGACAATGCACGGAGGAGTTTGCGAGGAGCACGCTCATCTGTCGGCGCTGCAACCGCGTGAACAGCCGCAGCCCCCTCGTCATCGGACTGAAGTTTCTCGCGCTCGTGGCATTCGTCTTCACGGTCAGTGTGCTGGTGCGCTTCATCGCCGGCGCCGGACGCCTCCCCACGGTGGACGAGATCTCGCGCGCCACCGACCGTTCGCCTGCCGCCCCGGCTCAGGCCGACGTGCGATTCTAGCGCTGTTCAAAAAGGAACGCCCACCCAGCTCTGTGCGACGGAGTTCCCTTTGCACACCCGCAGCCAGCGTGTAGAGCGCGCCCGTGCCGAAAGCCGACCTGCCAATCTACGAACTCGAATCCGCCGTCGTTGACACGCTCAACGCCGGCAACCGGCTGATCCTCCAGGCACCGACCGGCTCGGGAAAGTCCACGCAGATCCCGCAGATTCTCCTAGACCGCGGACTTGCCGGGAACGGCCAGATCATCGTCCTCCAGCCGCGTCGTCTCGCGACCCGGATGCTTGCAGCGCGCGTCGCCAGCGAGCGCGGCCAGCGGCTCGGCGATGAAGTGGGCTACCAGATCCGCCTCGACCGCGTCGCATCGGATCGCACACGGATTTTGTTCGTCACCGAGGGCGTGCTGCTGCGGCGGATGCTGAACGACCCAACGCTGCGAGGCGTGTCGGCGATCCTCTTCGACGAATTCCACGAGCGGCATCTTTACGGCGACATCACGCTCGCCGGCGCGCTGACCTTGCAGGAGAAGCAGCGGCCCGACCTGAAGCTCGTCGTGATGTCCGCGACGCTGGAGACCGGCGTGCTGGAAAAATATCTCGCGCCCTGCCGCACGCTCACGAGCGCGGGGCGCACGTTTCCGGTCGAGACGGAATATCTGGCTCGCTCGATCCGTGCCGATGATTTCCCGATCTGGGACGCCGCCGCAAACGAACTCGAAACTCTCGCGCCGCGCACGAGCGGCGACGTGCTCATCTTTATGCCCGGCGCGTATGAAATTTCGCGTACGATTTCCGCAGTACGTGCGTCGGCGGCGGGGAAGAATTTCATCGTCCTGCCGCTGCACGGCGAACTCCCCGCGAACGAGCAGGACGCCGCCGTCGCGCGCTACGAGCAGCGCAAGGTGATCGTGAGCACCAATGTCGCGGAGACTTCGCTGACGATTGACGGCGTGCGTGTCGTCATTGACAGCGGCCTCGCACGCATTGCGCGGTTCGATCCGCACCGCGGCATCAACACGCTGCTCGTCGAGCGCATCAGCCGCGCAAGCGCCGAGCAGCGCGCAGGCCGCGCGGGCCGCACTGCACCGGGCGTGTGCCTGCGGCTGTGGACCGATCGCGAGCACGCAGACCGTCCCTCGCAGGAACTGCCCGAGGTGAAGCGGCTCGATCTCGCCGAAGTCGTGCTCACACTGAAGGCAGGCGGCGTGAACGACGTTGCAAAATTCCGCTGGCTCGAAGCGCCCGAGGCGAAGTCGCTCGAACGCGCGGAGACACTGCTGCTCGATCTCGGCGCGACCGACACGTCCGGGAGCATCACCGAGCTTGGCCGGCGGATGCTCGCATTCCCCGCGCACCCGCGGTACGCGCGGATGCTGCTCGCCGCACACGAGCGCGGATGCGTGCCCGCGATCTGCCAGGTCGCCGCCCTCACTCAGGGGAAGCCGATCTTCCACCGCAGCCAGGGCAAGCAACAGCAGGACGACCGCAAAGACTTGCTCGGCGGCGATGGGAGCAGCGACTTCTTCGTGATGCTGCGCGCGCTGCGCTTCGCGGAGAATGCGAACTTCAATCCGCAGAAGCTGCGTCCGCTCGGAATCAACGGCATCGCCGCGCGCGAGGCGCTCGCACTGTCGCAGCAATTCCTCGGCATCGCGCGCGACGAAGACCTCTCCACCGAACCGCGCGACCCGAGCCCCGAGAACACCGCCCGCTGCATCCTCGCAGGCTTCCCCGATCTCGTCGGCATCCGGCTCGATCGCGGGACACTGCGCGTGCAGCTCGTCCACGGACGCCGCGGCGTACTCGCCCGCGAGAGCGTCGTGCAGGATGCCCCGCTGCTCGTCGTGAGCGAGGTGCGCGAAGTGGACAGCCGCGACGACGTGCAGACGCTGCTCACCCTCGCGACCGCCGTGAAGGAGGAATGGCTGAAGGAAATTTTTCCCGCGGCATTCAGCCAGCAGACCGAGTGTTTTTACGACACCACACAGCGACGCGTGATGTCGCGCAAGGTCACGCGTTTTCGCGATCTCGAAATCCGCGCCGAGCGCAGCGACGACGTGCCGCGCGAGCAGGCCGCCGCACTTCTCGCCGCCGAGGTTGTCGCGGGACGCTGCCCGCTCGACAAATGGAACTTCGACATCGAGCAATGGATCGTCCGGCTAAAGTGCCTCGCCGAATGGTGCCCGGAATACGGGCTGCCCCCGCTCACGCAGGCCGACCGCCGCACGCTCATCGAACAGCTCTGCCTCGGCGCGATGAGCTACCGCGAGATCAAGGATCGCGACGTGTGGCCCGTCGTGAAGTCGTGGCTCTCATCCGCACAGCTCGATCTGCTCGACCGCATGGCCCCCGAGCGTTTCGAGCTGCCCGGCGGACGCCGCGCAAAAATAACCTATGCCGACAACGCACCGCCGACGCTCGCAGCGCGCATCCAGGATCTCTACGGCGTGGACGGCGACATCCGCATCGCGGGCGGAAAAATCTCGCTCGTGATCCAGATCCTCGCGCCGAACCAGCGCCCGGTGCAGATCACCACGAGCCTCTCGAATTTCTGGAAGGAGAGCTACCCGAAGCTGAAGCAGGAACTCTCGCGCAAATACCCGAAACACGAGTGGCGGTGACGCCAGGAAAGCTCACCGCGTGATTTTACGCAGCGCCTTCTCCGAGCGCAGGTAGATCGTCCCATCGGCCACGGCGATCGAGGCGAGCGTCGCGTCGCCGATGTCGTTTTTCGCGATCTGCTCGAAGGTCTTCCCGGCCTTCAGCACAAATGTCGAGCCGGTCTCATTTTGAAAATACACGCGCCCTTCGGCTGCGACCGGCGAGGCGGAGAAGCCGCCGCCGAGCCGTTCGCTCCAGTGGACTTCGCCCGTCTTCGCATCGGCGCACGTCGCGATGCCGGCGTCGGAGACGAAGTAGAGTTCATCGCCGAGCACGAGCATCGAGGCGCTGTGAGGCACGGCCTTGCTGCTTGTCCACGCGACATTCGTCCCGGTCACGTCGCCCTTCGCGCCATCGGGCTTCACGGCGTAGAGCACGGGTTTGTTGAAGCTGGAACTGACGTAGAGCAGGCCATGCGCGAATACCGGCCGCGGCACGACCGAGTAGCCGTCGCCGTAAGTCGAGCGCCAGATTTCATGACCGTCCTTCGGATCATAGCCTCCGACGAGTCCGCTGCCGGGGAGGATGATCTGCGTCGCACCGCCGACGGTGATCGGCAGCGGCGTGGAAAAGGAGAACTGGTTTTTTGCCGGCGAATTGCGCGGCGTCTTCCAGCGCAGCTTTCCGGTCGCGGCGTCGAGCGCGGCGACGAATGGATCACTGACGCCGTCGCAACTGAACACGAGCGCATCGCCGATGAGCGCGGGCGAGGCGCCGGCACCGTGCTGAGGCGTGTAAGCTGCCTCGGTATCCTGCTTCCACACGATCTTCCCGGCGAGGTCGAGCGCCGCCGTGCCCATGTGGCCGAAGTGGACGTAGAGCCGGTCCGCAGTGACGATCGGCGACGGGCTCGCGAGCGAATTCTTCTTGTGCATCACGGATGACAAGGTGGCCTCCGGCTTGAAAATCTCGGTGTCCCAGAGAATGCGCCCATCCTTCGCGTCGAGGCACAGCGCGCGGAGTGACACCTCACTGCCTTTCTCACCGATGGCAGTGGTGAGGTAGAGCCTGCCCTTCGAGAGCACGGGTGAGGACCAGCCCTTGCCGGGAATCTCCGTCGTCCAAGCGACATGCTCCGTGCCGCTCCACTCGGTCGGCACATTTTTCGCATCCGAGATCCCCTGCCCCGTCGGCCCGCGGAACTGCGGCCATTCGTCGGCGGCACGCGCGGTGAAGGTGATTGCGAGAAGTGCGAGGATCGGGGCGGTGTGTTTCACGGGCGGGATGCGTAGGGGTTCGTGTTTGAGTTGCCAAGCCGCGGTTGCGCGGTGCTGGCTTCTTCTTAAATCAGCGCCGAGCGCGTCGGCGCGCACGTTTGTCTCAGAGAGAGTACCGAAGGCCGGATTTTGACGCAGAGCCGCAGAGGGAAAAGGTGAGTTTCGCAGAGGAATGTTTTCAAATCCTCCTCTGCGCAACGCTCCAATCAACTCTGCGTCTCTGCGTTAAAACCCCCGCTTTTCGCACCGTCAAAATCCACCGCGCGGATTGCACGCCGCGCGATGTGATGTATGTTTCGCAAAACGATGGACGAGCAACTTTCTCCGACGCACGAAGACGGGGAATCGTCGCCTCGTGAGCCGCGCGGGCTGGTGGAACGGATCGAGTTTTTGATCGCGCAGCTTCCGCCGGGTGACGCAATGCGCACGCGGCTGCTGGAGATCCGCTCCGAGGTCGCAGAGCGCGAGGAGATCATGTTCGAGGCGCAGGACACGATCGAGAAGCTGGAGGCGGCTCTCGGCAAGGTGACGCAGCCGGCAAACCGGATCGGCACTTTCGTCACGGCGTATCCGAAATTCGACGAAGGCCGGCCCTCGATGCTCGCGCAGATCGTCGTCGGCGGGTCCGAATTTTACTGCAACGTGGACCCTCGGCTGGACCTGCGCGGATTCCGACGCGGCACGCGCGTTCTGGTGAACGAAGCCTACGTGGTCGTCGGCGATCTCGGCTACGACCGTGCGGGGCCGGTGGTGAAGATTGCGGAACTGCTCGGCAACGATCGCATCCGCGTCGGAGGCGAGGCCGGCCAGCAGGGCACGATTCTCTACCGCAGCGAATTGCTCGCAAAGGAAAAGCTGAAGCCCGGCGACGATGTGCGCGCGGACGCAAACTTCCGCGTCGCGCTGGAGGTGCTCGCGCGCACCAAGAGCAACGAATACTACCTCGATACCGTCCCCGAGCTGCCGTGGGACAAAGTCGGTGGACAGCACGAGGCCATCACCGCGATCCGCGAGGCCATCGAGGGACCGCTGCTGCACCCGGAGCTTTACGCAAAATTCCACCACGCGACGCCAAAGGGCTTCCTGCTCTACGGCCCGCCGGGGTGCGGCAAGACGCTCATCGGCAAGGCGACCGCATGGAACCTCACGCAGCAACTCCGCGCACAGACCGGGCAGGAAATGAAGGAGTTTTTCATGCACATCAAGGGGCCGGAAATCCTCAACATGTGGGTCGGCGAAAGCGAACGCATCGTCCGCGAAATCTTCGCCACCGCGCGCGAGAAACGCCGGGAGGGCTACCTGCCGTTTGTGTTCATTGACGAGGCCGAGAGCATCCTCGGCACGCGCCGCGCCGGGCGATTCAACAGCATCCTCAGCACGCTGGTGCCGATGTTTTGCACGGAGATGGACGGTCTCGAAAGCCTGCACGACGCCGTCATCATCATCGCGAGCAACCGCGCGGACCTGATCGATCCCGCCATTCTCCGTCCGGGCCGCATTGACCGGAAAATCAAAGTCAACCGCCCGACCCGCGAGGGCGCCGAGGAGATTTACCGCATCTACCTCACGCCGGACCTGCCCTACGACCCCGCGTTGCTCGCGGAGAAAGGCGGCGTCGAGCCCGTCATCCGCCACCTCGCGGGGCGCGTGATCGAGGCGCAGTTCGCGCACCGCGAGGAAAACCGCTTCCTCAGCATCACGCTCCGCAGCGGGCGCAGGGAAATCCTTTACCGCGGCGACCTCGTCAGCGGCGCGATCATCGCGAGCATCGTCGAACGCGCCAAGGCGCTCGCCATCAAGCGCGCCCTCGCGACCGGCAAGGACGAGGGCATCAGCGAGAGCGACCTGCTCATCTCGCTCGAAGCGGAATACGGCGAGAACGACATCTTTCCGCCCACGGACATCACCGAGGACTGGCTGCACCTGATCGATCACGACGCGGAGAATGTGGTGAAAGTCTCGCCCTTCCGCCCCGGCGGCGATGCCGGAGGCAGGACGCCGTCGCCGATCGTCTAGCGCGGATTCCGGTCGGCAGCGACACCACTTCGCCGGCTGCTTGGCGCTTTCAGGATGCGGAACTATCAAAACTCCGCCTGTTCCCGGTCGCCAGCGCCTTGGCCTTTTTAAAAATTCAGGTCCGGATGTCTGTCCCTCGTTCCTATAAGCTATCTGTCCCTTGTTCCTGGGAAAATACGTGATCGATTTTCACGACGAGGACATTTTCTGGTGCACCGCCGATCCCGGCTGGGTGACCGGGACATCGTACGGCATCTTCGCGCCGCTGCTGCACGGCGTGACGAATCTCATGGACGAAGCCGACTTCGATGCGGAGCGCTGGTATCGGTTTGGAATTACGCGGGCTAAAACAACTCCCTGTCATCAAGGAACAGCACCCGCAGCTTCACGCCCAATGCCCGTGCGAGCGCGACAGCTTCAGCGTCTGCCACGCAGCGGTGGCCGGATTCAATTTTGGAGATCGTGTTTTCGGAGCAATCCCACCCGCCCCTTGTGCAGCGTGCCGCCAGATCGCCCTGCCCCAGCCCCGCGTCTCGCCGTGCTTTGGCGAGGTGCGGGCCGATGATATTTTTCGACTGGGGTCGTCGCGTCGGCATCTTCCGTTTTCAGAAGAGATGCTTGACAGCCAGCGCCCGCGCTGTTCTTCCGATAACGGAAGATTCCAAAAAAACTCATCACGAACTCCATTCCGTCATGCCTGTCAGCGATTCAACCGAAGCCCTGCGCCCTGCGCGCGCCAAAGTGTTCTGTGCGATTGGCGTGAGTGTGGACGATTACACCGTCATGTCGGGGCTCGCCGTTCCGCGCCGAAGGAGAATTTTTCAAACGGCACCGCCGTCGGCACCGGCGGCCAGGTCGGCGCATGGAGCGACCCGGCGAAAATCGTCGTGCAGTGAGATTTAGTATCGCTCTGCTTCACCCCAACGTAGAACCCGGAAAACCTAATTCGCGAACCATGAAAATAACAGCCGAAGAATTCCGGGAGGAAATCCTACGTCAGATTAAGGAAGGAAACGGGGAGTCTCATGAAATCCGGGCTGGTGACGTAGTAAGAGATTTAGGAGACAGACTTAGAAGGAGAGGCGAAAACGCGAATTGCTGTGGAGCTATGAGAACATTGTTCCGCCCCGGAGATAGGATCATAAGACTGCCTAAAAAAAAGGATAGGACTCCACCGCCAAAACGCAATCCGGTGGATGGCAACACATTTGATCAACAGACTAATGGAGAGAATCATCAGGGTGCCAACCTCATAATTCGCTACAAGCGGAGCACTGATCGAACTCAGCCAGCCTGAGTTCAATTTCTTTCCGACCTATCCCAAGAAATAAAAACAATCACAAAAAGAAATGAAAAATTATCTTTCCATCATTGCATTAACCGCATGTTTCGCCGTAATCCCGACCACCCTGATTGCTGCTAACACAATTATTTCGGACGATTTCAATGGAGCCAATGGAGCTGCACTGGCCGGGCGCACGCCGGACTTGGTGAACCTGCCAGGAACAAGCTATTCCGTAGAAGGGACGACGCCAACTTTGAACACCAGCGGCATAGGTAATATTCCACTCGGCATCGGCCTTCAATCAGTCGCGTCCACAAGCCATAACTCAGCAAGCTGGCTGAGTATTGGAAGCAACGGCGGATATGTCAAACCCTCCATTTTAACATTAAGCGCCACCATAGATACAAATTCTATGGATGGACACACGCTTCCTGACGCTTTCAATGCAACACGAGGTGTTGGTTTAGGATTTTTTAATTCAGCGCCTCAAAGCGGGGATGCAGATGCATCCATCAGATTTACCGGCCTCAGCGTGCAGTCCGATACTGGACAGCTATTTCTTATAGTGAATGGCGTGAGAAAGACTTTTTACAATAATCCCTACCCCTCTTTCGCAACCGGGTCAATGGATCGCCTGACATACTCAATCGACACGACAACAGGTGCGATAAGCTCAGTTTTTGCTGGCAGCAATGATATTAGTTCATTTTTTACTGGAACTACCAGTGCTGGTGCCTTTACTGATGCAGCCACGAACCTCGTGGGCTTTTATGGCAGTTCGGCGAGCTTGGGCACCACTGGTTACGTGGGGAGTTTCGTGGTCAGTTCCACTTCACCCGTTCCAGAACCCACAAGCACGATTCTGCTATTAGCAGGTTTTGGAATTTTCTGTGCTGCGAGGTGGCGTAAAGACTCAGATCGCCGGGCCACATTCTAATGCAACCCCATCAAGTGACAAGGAACAGACTGATTATCGAGGGACGAGGGACGGACTGATAGTTGTGTCTGGCCTAGCGCTTATCACGGGTGGCGTTGCAATGGCGGAGTGCTTGCGAAGCGCGGGAGTTCCGGCATCTTTGCGGGCAGGAGCATCACTGTCACCGTCGAGAACGACACGATCAAGCTGCCCATCCATGTGCCGGACTGGACGCGGCTGAAGATCACGCTGCCGGAAGAGGGTGCGGCGCACCGGCATGAGTGGATGCGCAAATACATCGGCAGTATCAAGGACAGCCCGGCGGATCTCGCGGCGGAGCACGATCACTACGCGCACGGAGCACCGAAGCGCGGGTTGTGATGAGGCGCGTCTTTGCCGACACTTATTTCCTGCTTGCGCTGCTCAATGAGCGGGACGCGGATCATGCGCGTTCCTGCGAATAATGGGGGCGTCTGTGTGACGACGAAATCATCACGACCGCATGGGTGCTGGTGGAGCTGGCCGACGGGATGAGCCGGGGCCAGGGCCGGAAGGTTTGCGCCCGGTTCATCGAGGATTTGCGCGCGGCGGGGACGATCCGGGTGTTCGAGCCGGCGACGGCCCTGCTCTGGCGCGGCTTCGATTTTTACCGGCAGCGCGGCGACAAGGAGTGCTCGCTCACCGATTGCATCTCGTTCGTCGTGATGGCGGATGAAGTGCTGACAGATGCGCTGACGGGCGACTGGCATTTCGAGCAGGCAGGGTTTGTGGCGCTGCTGGCTTAGCGGGGGGGGGCGCTTGCGAAGCACGGGAGTCCCGACATCTTCGCGGGCATGAGCTTCACTGCCATCGTCGAGAATGACACCATCAAGCTGCCGCCGGGCCTACATTTGCCGGACGGGACGGAGGTCTGCATCGAGACCAAGCCCCTGCGGGCCGGAGTGTGGCGGAGAGTTATGT
>Ga0194061_1001308_pt1 | contig 14585 bp, 9 predicted proteins | sample SepL2221m_MetaG_FD_163423 | JGI IMG/M metagenome (GOLD analysis project Ga0194061, IMG submission 163423) | Anoxic zone freshwater microbial communities from boreal shield lake in IISD Experimental Lakes Area, Ontario, Canada - Sep2016-L224-21m | ecosystem: Environmental > Aquatic > Freshwater >...
CGAAGACGCCTACCACGGCACCAAGCGAAAAATTTCATTGAAGACACGCGAACGCGGCACCAGCGGCCGGGCGCATGCCGTTCAAAAAGAGCTGGAAGTCACCATTCCAAAAGGGATCATCAGCGGCCAAAAAATCCGCCTTTCTGGTCAGGGTGCCGAGAGCCCATACGGCGGTCCGCGCGGCGATTTGTATTTAGAAGTCGAACTCGAATCCCACGCCCAATTCCGCGTCAACGAACGCGATATTAGTGTCGATCTTCTGCTTGCGCCCTGGGAAGCCGCGCTCGGATCCGAGGTCACGCTACCAACATTAAGCGGCGGCGTCTCACTCAAAATCCCGCAGGGCGCCAGCAGCGGCCAAAAGATGCGCCTAAAAGGGAAAGGCATGCCCAACCCGCGCGGCGATGCTGGTGACCTCTACGCCGAACTGAAAATCGTAACGCCCAAATCGCTCACGCCAAAAGAACAGGAACTCTGGGAAGCGCTGAAAGCCGAATCTAAATTCAACCCGCGCAGTTGACGTATTAAGCGTGCGTTGCTAACCTTCTTGTCGCGTGGTAGCCATGTCCAAGCATCTGGCAGAGTCGCAGTACGCTTTGCCACTCCGGGGTTACCCCGGGGGGTCAAAACACAGTTCGCGCAGTCCGTGGCGGGAACGTCCCGTACGCGAGCGAACGAATTGTTCCCGCTTCACGAGTATTGTTGGACATGGCTGCTCCGCGCAAATACAAGAAACCGCTTCAATGCATCCGGCGTTAGGAATGACATCGTGATCCTCGACATGCCGGAGCCAAACTCGTTCGAGGATGTTCCACGGATAATATTCCCGAAGCTCGTTCGTGGTATAGCGGCGTCGATGTTGGCTGGACAATGGAATGCCTCCGAATTATTGCGGCGTCTTATCGATTCGTTCGGATCCGAACAAATATGGATGGACGGTCTCGTCAAAAGAGTCATCCGAAAATTTGGAAATGCTCAGCCTCCATCGTCTCGACTCCTCATCGAATTTCTGCGCAAGGACCGGACACTCGATAAAATCGCGTTTAAACATCGCCCCACGATCATCAAGAACCACCTGACGCCAACTGCAATGGCGAAGGGTCATCGTGCGCCATCAACGTGGCCCGTTCCGATATTGACGACCGACGACGATCTTTGCAAATGGCTCAACGTTTCGCACGAACACCTCGCGTGGTTTTCCGGCGTGTTCAGCCCGGAATCAAAACGTACAAAAGAACCCCTACGGCACTATTCATACAAATGGGTGGAGAAGCGTTCAGGCGGTTGGCGCTTACTGGAGATTCCGAAATCGAAACTTAAGGAAATTCAACGCCACATCCTCTCCGATCTACTCGACAAAATCCCCCCTCACATCAACGCGCACGGTTTCAAAAAGGGAGGCTCAACGAAATCGTTCGTCATCCCGCACACCGGGCATGCGCTCGCACTTCGAATGGATTTGAAAGATTTCTTCAATTCAATTCAAGCGTCGCGCGTTCACACGATTTTCAGAACTGTCGGTTATTCTGAACACATTGCACGGATGTTTACCTCTCTATGCACCAACACTGTTTCTGCGGAACTCCTGCATGTCGATCCCCGCGCCCGAGCTCTTTCACCAGGACAACGCATGCACTTGAGAACGCCGCATTTGCCCCAGGGCGCCCCGACATCGCCCGCCCTTGCAAATCTCTGCGCCCGCCGCTTTGACGCACGCGTGACCGCACTCGCGCTCAAATTCGGATGGGCGTACACGCGCTACGCCGACGATCTACTGTTTTCCGGTTCGCGCTTTCGCTCGGAATTTCTGGCTCAGTTTATTGAGTGGATTGAGTTGATCGCTAAAGACGAACATCTCGCCGTTAACGTTCAGAAAACCCGCGTGATGCACTCGAACGCACGACAACAGGCCGCAGGTCTGGTATTGAACGATACGCCCAATATTCCGCGCGACGAATTTGACGTCTTGAAAGCAACGCTTTTCAATTGTGTGAAGCACGGTCCGGCGACGCAAAATCACGACGGCATCCAACGCTTTCGCGAGCACCTTCTCGGGCGCATTGGCCACGTTTCACATGTCAATTTAGTGCGCGGAATGAAACTAAAAAAGCTCTTCGAAAAGATCACGTGGCCCGCGTGATTTGTTTACGCAAACGCTTTCAAGAAATTGTAATCAAACAACAGCGCCCATTCGCGGCGCTGAAGGTCCAGCAATATCGCTTCCGTAGCTGCGTCCTGGGACGAGCAGCATTGATCCGTGAACCACGCCGCGTCCCACTTCTTGAGCGTCGAAAGTTTCGTCGAAATCGCCGCGCCTGATTGGTCCGGCGCGTTCGTCGCGATCTCAATGGCGTCCTCCAACAGTTCCGGAAAAATCGGATGCTCGCCGACGCGCGCCATCCAATACTTCGAATTGAACGCGTCCGGTTCGCGGCGGTGCAGAATGCCGTGCCAGTAACTGCCGGACGGCGTCGCCAGCGCCTGCGAAATCTCATGGCTCTCTGTCATGAAATCGAAGAGCAGCCACATCGCCGCTTGCAACGCTTGAGCATCGTGTGGCATGCGCACTCGCCGATTCTTCGAGAGCGATTGATCCGTCATCTGTTTCAGCAACGGCATCGCGCTCGCGTCCGGCGTCGCGAAGACAAGCGACTGAGGACGCTTGTCAGGCGTCGCCTTCGCTAATAATTCTTTCGCGATGGGACCGTAGTTGTCTGTTGAAATTTCTCGCATGATGTGACCTCGTGTGTTCGGATGTAACTATCGTTTAATGCCGGCGCAGAACTTCATTCAGTGAGGCAATCGCGCGCTTTTTCATTGACGATTCAAACGACACCTTTTTCAGTGCGATGTGGCGTTTGATCTCAGGGTCTTTGAGTTCCACGCGTAACGCCGCGGGCATGCGTTTCGCAATCGCTTCAAGGCTCCCGCCCAACGCATTCGCCATTCCGGAAACAGCTCGGAAGTAACCCACTTGTCCGGCGATTTTTTTGCAGCCGTGCAGCAACCCAGCGAGAACTTCCGAGCGTTCGTCCGGCGTCAATCCCTTGTGCGAGCCGCATGTTTCGCCCCAGGAATCGAAGAACGGCCCGAGCGGCAGCAGAAAGTCCGGCGTCGTGCGCAGCGCCCGGACTTCACGCAACGGATAATGCCGATGCCCTTCCGACGACATGATGTTTTTATACAGATGCGCGGCGACGTGAAACGTCCCGCCGAACGGCGTCGAATTTTCATGCGCCAGCCGGTGAAAGCGCACACGGTACGGCGCGTAGCGTTCGTTCTGGCTCCAAAAACTAATCCCTTGATCCATGTCGCCGCAATTGTGCGTGAGGCTGCTGGTCAGTCGCAGCAAATCCAGTTCGCGATCCTTCATCTCCATCACGTGGCGATACTCGTGAGCCTCGCGTGTGAACTCGGCTTCAATCGCGACTGCTGCTTTCTCGGCATATTCTGCGTCGTCCGTTTTTAAAAAACATCCCAACGCGCCGCCGAGCACGCCGAGCATTTCGCCGTTGTGTCCACTGACCGGCCCAACCCCGGACAGTTCCGTGCACCGCGTTGAAATTTTCGACACGTCCCACTTCATCGCGTGAAGCGAAACGTCGAGCATCTTACGCCGGTAGACGGGATCTTCGCGAGCCTGCCACAACACGCCTCGAATTTTGCTGTCCACATCCGTCGGAATAAACGTCGCGACGGTGCTGTGATGACACGCGAGGCACAGCGTAAAATAATCGAGGCGTTCGTCCGGCGTCGGATTGCCGCTCGCCCGAAGCGTGTGCGCGTTCAGTAAAACATCGAGCCAGCCGAATGGATGCCCGGCCATACCCACCAAGCGCTCAGGCCGAACCGCCGCTTCTGCATCCTCTTGGCGCGACTGCCGCGAGCTCGACGATCCGAACGATCCCGGAGGGCCAAACGCGCGAGGTGGAGCCGACGCTACTTCAGCCGGACCACCCGGAGCAGGCTTCCATTTCGCGAGACTTAAAAATGGTTCTTTGAAATAATACGGCGCGGTGTTCCGGACAAGACTCAATAAGTTCCCGGGGCCGATGGTGCCATTAAATTGCGTTAAGTCGTCCATGCCGATTGAGCGTTCGCCGGGGTTGCGGTTGATTCACGTGGATAGAGAAAGTTTATCGCATTCACGAAGAATGCATAGTGGACTTGAGTAAATCGCTGCGCAGAACGATTGCGCTATTCTCGTCGTGGCGAATCAATAAATCTTTCATACAATAATCAACTCACTATCAAATCACAGGAACACATCCGAATGAAAAAGCTCTTTGCACTCGTCGTGTTTTGTATCGCCGGTTCGTTCGCGTCCGATTTGCCCGCAATCGGCAGTCCGCTCTACACGCCCGATCCCGGCAGCATCCAACGCTTCGGCCCGGCATACCGCTATCCGCAGGCCGGCTGGATCGTGCTGCATATAGAAGGAGAGCCTTACGAGCGCGGGTTCCAGCACGGGAAATTGTTGTCGAAAGAAATCGCCGACTATTTGCACTGCATGGCGCTGTGCCATTCGTCCAAAACGCCAGCCGAAGCGTGGCACAGTTTGCGGACGCTGGTCAACGCGACGCTGTTGCGGAAATTTGAAAAAGAATACCTCGAAGAAATGCAGGGCATCGCCGACGGCGCGAAAGCGAACGGCACACAAGTCGTCGGTCGCCCAGTCGATTTAATCGACATTGTCACCGCGAACGTGTGGGCCGAATTGATGATGCTCGACAGCGCGCTTCACGCCTGGCCGACCGGACTTGAAGACGGTAAATTTAAAGACGCTCACAAAGGCCCGACACCGCCGCACCCGGAACGCTGCTCCGCATTCGCAGCAACCGGCCCGGCCACCGCCGACGGCAAAATCGTGCTGGGACACATCACGATGTACGAGCTGTATCCGTCCAGTTTTTTCAACGTGTGGATCGATTTGAAGCCGACGAAAGGCCACCGCATTTCGATGCAAAGCTATCCCGCCGGGATTCAAAGCGGCGTCGATTACTACATCAATTCGGCGGGATTGATTGTCGTTGAAACGACGATTTCGCAGACTGCATTTGATCCCACAGGCATGTCGAACACGTCGCAGATTCGCAAAGCAGTGCAGTACTCCGATTCGATTGATGCCTTCGTCAACACGATGAAAAATAATTCGAATGGCCTCTACTCAAACGAGTGGCTCATTGGCGACACGAAGACCAACGAGATCGCGATGTTTGAAATGGGCACCCACAAAAGCAAGCTGTACCGCAGCAGTAAGAATGAATGGTTCGGCGGGACGGAAGGATTTTATTGGGGCTGCAACAACACGAAGGATCGCGAAGTCCGTTTGGAGACAGTCACGAGCGTGACGGGGCGACCGCAAAACATGATCTACCATCCGCACGACCGCGATCTCGTCTGGGTGCAATTGTATCTGGCCAACAAAGGCAAGATCGACGCGAACTTCGGGCGCGAAGCGTTCACCACTGCGCCCATTGCGAGCTACACCTCCGTCGATGCAAAATTCACGACGACCGACATGGCGAAGGACATGAAATCATTCGCGTCGTTCGGCCCGCCGATGGGCCGCGCGTGGCAGCCCACGCAATCCGAGCGCGAGCGATTTCCCGCAGTGCGACCGATGATCACGAATCCGTGGACGATCATTCATTCCAACGCACCCAGCGCAGGCAAAGAACCGATGGCCTCCGATTTGGGCGGACCGCGCACAGAAGAAAAAGTCTCAGGCGGGGACGCAGGCAAGCCCGGCTGGCACGGCACGATTTTTCCGAAGACAGAATCCGACTCCTGGCTCGCAATTGCATTCGCGGATTACGAGCGATTTTTCAGCCGGGAATTCAAGCAGATTGAAACTGCGAAAGATCATTGTTTGTGCGAAGCCGACAAGCGCCAGTCATTGCGTGATCTGTTCCATCCGCGCGCAAACTACGTGCTGGCCGCACGCACTGGCGATACTGCTTTGAAAGACATCCGCGTGTCATCAGCGAGCGATGCGTGGTACAAAATATCGGCGGGAAAAGGCTTCCTTCTCCTGCATGAACTGCGCGGCGTGCTCGGTGAAAAAGCCTTTCTCGACGCGATGAAATCGTTCGGCGCCGCGAACGCCGGGAAAGATGTATCGGCCGCGGACTTTCAGGCGCATGTCGAAAAATCCTCGGGCAAAGACTTGAAATCATTCTTCGAACGCTGGCTGAATCAAACCGGTTTGCCGCAGCTCAAATTAGAAAACGCAACTGTGCGCGACGGAAAAACGGGCGAGAAGAAATTCGTTGTCGAAGGTTCAATCTGCGCCGAAGGCGGACGCTGGCCTCTGTTTTTAGATGTGACAGTTGAGACTGAAAACGGCGAGGTCTCGACTTCCGTGTCGCCGGAAAATGCCGCACATTTCAAAATCGAAACAGATCAAAAACCGAAGCGTGTGATCGTCGATAAATACGAACGCTCAGCGATTACAAACGGGCCGCTGAATACGATTCAATCGTATACGCGCGAATTGAAGCAAACGCTGATCGTCTACGGAACGCTCGACGAAGAAGCGGCGAACGCGGAAGCCGCCGAAGAATTGCAAAAGGCATTAATTCGCCGCGGCTGGAATTACTCGGTGCCGATTCGTTCGGATCGCACCATCAGCGAAACGGAGTTGCGCGACTTCCATCTGTTGCTGATCGGTCGCCCGACCTGCAATCGAATCAGTCGGCTTTACGAAAAAGAATTCCCGATCACGTGGGGCGTCAATTCGTTCCGCGTCGGAAAAGAAGTTTTCGCCGGGGCCATGAGCGCCGTCACCGCCGTAGCGCAGAACCCACGCTGCCCGCGCAACACGATAGTGCTGATAGCAGGCCTCAACGCAACAGGCACATTCAGCATCGCCCCGCGCATCGGCTACGGCGAAGGCGACGGCGAGTTGTCCATCTTCGAAAACGGCGGCGGAGCGCGCGGACGCATGCACCCGCGCAAGGAGCTCGTCAAAGATTTCTAAACGTTATTAACGGATGTACGCCCGCAGAATCTTCAACGCCTTGAACGACAGCCCCAGCGACTCCGCTTCGCGGTCGAATTGCTCGGCAGTTCCATTCCCGTGAATGTAGCCGTTGACATGCGCAGCGGCAGTCGAATTCACGAAGTTGTTCAAGTCCGGATACATCGCTCGAAACTCCGCCATGATCTCACGTGAATTGCGCAGCGCGTATTTCTGGTGATAGTCCTCAGCGAGATAAAATTCCGTCGCTGGGACGACGGCAGTCTGTATTTTTCCGCGCTTTGATTCCTCGCGTTTCATCGTGTCAAGCGCGATCTTTTTCTGAGCGTCATTGTGATAAAAAATCGCGGACCGGTACTGTGTGCTGTACGCGCTGCGGCACGGATTGTGAGCGCTCCAGACGTGATCAAGAATCTGCGAGTAGCTGATCTTCGTCGGATCAAAATCAATCTGCGTCGTCTCAGTGTGATCACCGATAGAGTGGTACGTCGGATTCTTCGTCGTCCCGCCAGCATAACCAACACGTGTGCGGATAACACCGGGAATGACTCCGAACTCGGAGTCCGGGCCCCAGAATCATCCCAGGGCAAATGTGGCCGTCTCAAACGTCGCCGGGACCGCGCGATCCATCAACGGAATGGCCGGAGTGCCGAAACTCAGCGCCGCCGGTTTGGGTGTTTCTGGTGCAACTGAAGTCAACGCGATACCCTCCTTATTGGTGTACGGAATAGGAATAGCCGGGTCCGTATGCGCCGGGCCGCCAAAGATTTTCGAGTAAACAACAAACGCCGCAACGGTGAGCGATGCGACCAGAAATACGTTGAGAAGATGTGTGCTCATGAATGAATTCCCGTGTGCCCGGTTCCGCCGACCCGTTTGTAATTTGTGCCTGCGAATCGAAGCGGCTAGAGTCTAACGCTACTCAATTGATTTAAAACTGCAGCGCCCTTTTGCCTGCTCAAGGAGACGCACCAATCTATGTTGCCGCTACGTCATTTTATTTCAATCACCTGCATTTTTTTCGCACTCACCGGTGTCACCCAAGCCGGTGAACCCAAACCCACACCCGCGCCAAAGCCTCAGCAAGAAGCGCAAGGCAATTGGCTGACCGGCACCATTTACGCCGGCTCAACACCGATGAAAGAAGCCGACGTCAAAAAGATGAACATGACCGACGACGGCGTGAAGGGTTTGAAGTTATTCGGCGGCGTCACGCTGAAAGGCCTCGTCATCCGTCTCGGCGAAAAGAAAGACGCAGCCGTCTGTTTCGACACCGAATTAATGCGCATGTCTGCGGGCTGGACCGGCGGATTTGTCACACCGATCAAGCTGATGTCACGCGGCGAATTTCCAACGGCTTTAGGAACTCCATTTTTTTGGACAAACGTATGTACCTATTGGGCCAAAGATGAGAAATTCTGTGATCCTCTGCCGAATCATATTGGGCCTTTGCCAAAGGATTGCGCCGAATGGAAAGGGTTTTACGTCAATGGAGAGAAAATAATTTTGTCGTATACGGTGGAAGGGGTCGGCATCTATGAAATGCCTGAGCACGACTCTGAAACGAAAGTTTTCTATCGAAAATTCACGGTCGCGCCATCATCAAAAAACCTTAAGTTGGCCGTTCCTACTTGTGCACTTGGCAGTGATTTCGCCAACGTCTCTACGGCTGTTTCGAACAGCCGTTGTAAGTTAGAAAAAAAGAAATTGGAAATGGCATATTTCATTACGATTCCCGCCTCAAATGAACCGACATCATTTCGAGTTGCGTTATATTTGGCGTCAAAAAAAGATGTCGTACTTCCTTCGATACAAAAGGCATTCGCTGAACCCGAAATTGACCTCAAACCGCTCACCCACGGCGGCCCCGCCCACTGGCCCGAAGTCATCGAAACCAAAGGCGTCCTCGGCACCGGCGACGGCGCCTACGTCGTCGATACGCTGACCGTCCCGTACAAGAATCCGTACAACTCCGAAATGCTGATTTCCGGGATGGATTTCTTCTCCGACGGTCGCGCCGCCGTCTGCACGTTCGGCGGCGATGTGTGGATCGTGTCGGGTATCGACGACAAACTTGAGCATCTGAAATGGAAGCGTTTCGCGTCCGGTCTCTACCACCCGCTCGGCTTGAAAATCGTGAAGGATGAAATCTACACGCTGGGGCGCGATCAGGTCACGCGGTTGCACGATCTCAACGGCGACGGCGAAGCGGACTTTTACGAGAATTTCAACAACGACATCCACATCACGACCAACTTCCACGAATTTGCGTTCGATTTGCAGACCGATCCGCAGGGCAACTTTTACTTCTCCAAAGCCGGTCCCGTCCGCAACGGCGGGCGCGGATTCCAAGAGATCGTCGATCATCACGGCTGCCTGTTGAAACTCACGCCGGACGGCAAAACGCTCAGCGTCGTCGCGACCGGTTTCCGTGCGCCGAACGGCATCGGTGTCGGGCCGAATGGCGAATTAAGCAGCGGCGACAACGAAGGCACATGGATGCCGATGTGTCGTTTGAATTGGATCAAGCCCGGCGGATTTTATGGCGCCGTCCCAACGGCTCACCGCACCGCACCGCCATCGGATTACGACAAGCCCATCTGCTGGTTTCCGAAAGACGTGGACAACTCCAGCGGTTGCCAAGTCTGGGACACAACCGGTGGAAAATTCGGGCCGTTCGCTGGCGGGATGTTCCATCTCTCCTACGGTACGTGCTCACTGTTTCATGTCATGAAAGAAGAAGTCGATGGCGTCATGCAAGGCGGAGTCGTCCGGCTCCCGTTGAATTTCAACCACGGGACCATGCGCGCGCGGTTTAATACAAAAGATAATGCAATGTATATATGTGGTTTAAAAGGTTGGCAAACAACATCCGCTGAAGTCGGTGGATTACAACGCGTCCGGTATACAGGTAAACCTGCGAATCTACCCAGCGAACTTCACGTGGTTAAAAATGGTATCAAAATAACATTTACCGATCCGCTGGATCGTGACAGTGTCAAAGACCTCGAAAACTACACTATCGAGCAATGGAATTATATCTGGTCCGAAGCTTATGGTTCACCCGATATCTCAGCGAAAAAAGCTTCCGCCGCTAAGAGCGGCGAGAAGAATGAATGGACGCCCGCGCAGATGTCAAAGCGCGAGCGCGATACCGTGGTCGTAAAGTCAGTTACCTTATTGGAGGACAATAAGACGCTCTATTTAGAGATTCCAGAGATTCAGCCGGTCATGCAAATGAAGATTAAATACAATATTAAATCAGCGGATGGTAAGACATTAAAACAAGAGATTATTAATACCATTCACGCGTTGGGAGGACGGTAAGTTCAATTCGCATCCTCAATGATCTTCCGTCCAAAAAACGGCTTCTCAGGTTCAGGCATTTTGGTCCACTCATCCGGTTTAAGTGAGCGTTGAATGCGGTAGCCATCGATGACCGAAACGAAATAGCCGAGCAGGTGCGCGCGGTACGGTGACATTTCTTCGAGGTCCAGTTCCATCAGCGTCGCAAGTGCGAGACTGTCGGAAGAGAGTTCAGGTGATGCGTCGGTCAAGTCGAGTGCTTTAAAGGCCCAGGCGAAGTAGCGGTCGCCGAGGCGGCGGGTGAACCAGTATTCGAGTTCGAATTTTCCGTATAATCGTTTGTTGAATTTCGCTGATTCAAGCGTCTGATCCACAAACGAAACCGATTCGGCATCGGGCAGCACGCGTTCGCACTGCGGACAGGCTAGGCCTTTTGCGTACGGAATCCAGGCGGTGTGGCAAGCGGGGCAGGCATAGTCGATCTGCGATTTAATGGTCATGGAGGGAAGAGCCTTTCAAGGAAAGTCCGGTGTTGATGATGGTCATTATTGCGTAAATGCTCCGATTTTGCTACGCCCCTTATATGGGGAGCGTACAAAAAACTAAAAGAAGCCGAATGGTTTTACTTCATTTAAGGAGCCTCTTGCGACGATAAGAACTATCATGGAATCTTGGAGGCTCGTTTCGAGCATGGTTTATCGCCGCTTTGGTTTATTGAAATACCTCACGCCGTTCATCGCCTCCGCAGCAATTGTCCTCGGTTGCGCGGCTCGCGCGGCTGAAACGAATGCGCAGAGCAACGCCGCCACCGTCCACGCGCATGTTGACGCTGACGGCATGAGTTGGTGCCGCGTAAGCGGGGCTCGCGTGAACATCCGCGTCGGTCCGAACACATCGACGCAGGTCTTCTCCGAACTGCACAGCGGTGAATACATCCGCGCCAAGCCGGTCCAAAAAGATTGGCTCGAAATGGAATGGCCGAAAAATATTCCGGCGTGGGTGTTGAAGAATTCAATCGCATCGAACGACGGCAAGAATGGAAGTGTGCGCACTCCGAAAGCTCGCATCATGGGCCTCGGCACGAACAGCGCGCCCGAACTCGCTGTGCTGGACCGTGGCTCGCGCGTTACCATTCTCGGTGAATCTGGCGATTGGTTCCAAGTCCAAGCGCCGTCCGCAGCCCGTGCCTATATCAGCGCGAAATTTGTTGTCGTCGGCGTTCAAGCGCCCGCCGAAGAAGTGCCGCTTCCGCCTGAGCCCAAAGCTGCGACCAACGTCCGTCATGACCGCGGTGCTGAAACGGTTGATCTGTCGGCGTTGAATCACAAACAAAAAGAATACGAAGCCATCCCCGCCGATGTCGTGATTGTCCAACGTGAAGCCGCATGGCCGAAATCCGCGCCGATGCCATACACGGATGGAGCCAAGCGTGCGAGCGTTGATGCGCCTGGGAAAATTCTGCCGAAGGTGCCGAACGTTGCAGCTGCAAAGACGTCGGATGATTCGATGTTCTCGTCCGCCGCCGATATTCAGCCCAGCAAAAATAAAATCGGTATCGACGAGCATGTTGCTCAGACCACGAACGCGAACAAACTGGCTGCGCGTGAAGAACTGAGCCGCGTAGCTTTGGCTGAACAGAAGCGTTTCGAAAAAATCGAAGCGGACCAGAAAGTTGCTGAAGCCAAGCGACTCGCCATTGAAGAACAGACTGCTGAAGCGGCCAAGCGCAAGCAGATGATCGAAGCCGACATCACCCGGCTCGCCGCGTTGCGTAAAAAAGAAGACGACGCGGACGCGTTGCGCCAAGCCAACGAAAAGAAGCGTTTGAATGAAATCGAGTCTGCTCGCGTAGCTGCTGAGGATCGCAAAAAAGCGGACTTGATCGAACAGTCACGTCTCGCCGCAGAACGGAAAAGCATCGAAGATGCCGAGAAGGAAAAGGCTCAAATCGCGACGCGCAACAAAGTAGAGATTGAAACGCAGGCGAAGGTCGCGGCTGAGCAGAAGAAGCTGCTCGAAGAAGAAATCGTTCGATTGAGCGACGCAAAAAAGAAGGCTGAACAAGACGAATTGATCCGTGTCGCAGCAGAGAAGAAGCGCATCGGTGAAGCGGAATCCGCGCGCATTGCCGCTGAAGCTCGCAAGGTTGCATTGGAAGAACAGGCGGCGAACGCGGCTCAGAAAAAGCTCGAACTTGAAACGGCGATCGCGAAATTAGCCAACGCGAAGAAGAAGGAAGAGCAGGACGCGGCGCTTCGCATTGCGAAGGAAAAGAAGCTGGTTGAAGACGCGGAACTCGCGCGCAAGAATATCGACGCTCAACACAAAGCCGAAATGGTCGCGTTGGCGAAGAAGGAAGCTGAGAAGAAGAAGTTGGACGACGCCGAATTGGTTCGCATCGCTGCGGACGCAAAACGCCGTTCGGAATTGGCTGAACAGGAACGCGAATCGATTGCTCGCAAGAAAGCTTTGGAAGTAGAAATCGCGAAACTTGCGAGTGACAAGCAGAAACTTGAGAATGACGCGGTAGCTCGCGCTGCGGCAGGAAAAATCGATACTGAAAATGCTGAAGTCGTCCGCCTCGAAAGCCGGAAGAAGAAAGCGGAGATTGACGAACTGACCAAGATCGTGGCGGAGAAGAAACACGTCGCGGACGAAGAAGCGGCCCGGGCCACAGCCGAACGCAAACGCGCCGATGTTGCCGAAGCGGCTCGTGTCACGGCGGAGAAGAAACACGCTGACGAACTGGCAGCGGCAAAGGTTGCATCCGAACGAAAACAGGCCGACGAATTGGCCGCGCAAAAAGCGGCTGCGATGAAGCGTGAAGCGGAAGAAGCCGTCAAAGCAGCTCAAGCGCGCAGAACCGCAGAAGACCTCGCAGCCAAACAAGCGTCCGAGCGCAAGCGTGCGGAAGAAGCAGAACTCGCCCGTGTCGCAGCGGCTAAAAAACGCGTTGAAGACGAGGCAGCGGCGATTGCTGCTGACATGAAGAAGAAGCAGGACCTCGAAAAATCGCGCGTTGAAAACGAACGCAAGATGGCCGAGTTGGAAGCTGCTCGCGTTGAGGCTGCGAAGGTTGCCACCGCGAAAAAGACCTCTGAACGCTTGCCGGATTTAATGAACGACGATGCGTTGGCTTCGTCCAACAAGGGCGTGGCGTTAGCATCGGACAAGACGTTGATGCTGAACGAATCGGATTTGGCGACTCACGAAGGCGAACCGAACGAGCGTAACTACGATTCCAATTATGTGCCCAAGCGCATTGCGGATTTAAAGAAGCGATTCGTCATCCCGAGTGAAGCACCGAAGCGCGCGCAGATTGTCGGTGAAACCGTTGATGTGGATTTGCCTCCCGTCTCGCCTGCGGCGAAAGCACCCGCTCCGGCAGCGAAGCCGGCCACTCAGCTTCAGACGGCTGAAACCGTTGAACTGCCTGCGCGTGTTGCAGAAGCGCCGAAAGTTCATACGGGTCCGGCGGTCGTGCATGTGAATGATGCGACGTTTGCTTCGGAAATTGAAAACTACAAAGGCACCGTGCTGGTGGATTTCTCGGCGACATGGTGCGGACCGTGCCAGCGTTTGGCTCCGACGATTGACCAGCTCGGCGAAGAATTCCGCGGCCGCGTGAAGGTGGTGAAGATCGATGTAGACGAAGCTCCGAACACGGCGCGCCGCTACAACGCGAACAGCATTCCGATGCTCGTCATGATCAAGAATGGCCGCACGATCAGCTCCCAAGTCGGCGCACCGTCCCGGGATTATTTACAGACATGGATGCAGAACAACGCTGACGTTCCGACGCGGACAGAGACGCCGACGCAAGTTGAAAGCGCTCCGAAGCCCAAGTCGCTCGGCATGAATTTGATTCCAAAGGAACAGCGCAGCATTGTTTCGGATGTGGGAACATTGGAGCGCATTCCCGGTTTGGACATTGAAGGCGTGAAATACGTTCTGCGTAACAACGGCGTTCCATTGCGCTTCATCATTGAGCCGTCCGATGTTGATATGAGTCCTTTAGTTGGCCGGACGATTTCGATTTCTGGAACGACGATTGGCCGTTCATATTCGGATGTGTCGGTGATCCAAATGAAGAACGCGTCAACATTCGGGTGAAGCAATGTTGCCGGGAGCGCGTGCCGCTCCCTCGCGATCGACAGTTTCCGCTAATCGATGAGAGTCGAAAAGCGAAACAAGACAAGAGCGGGAGCCTCCGGGTGTCCCGCTCTTTTCGTTTAATGCGGAGGGCGATTTATGAAAAAATTTACGCATCGCGCCTGCATTGCGCTGGGAGCAAATC
>Ga0194061_1001310_pt1 | contig 14582 bp, 14 predicted proteins | sample SepL2221m_MetaG_FD_163423 | JGI IMG/M metagenome (GOLD analysis project Ga0194061, IMG submission 163423) | Anoxic zone freshwater microbial communities from boreal shield lake in IISD Experimental Lakes Area, Ontario, Canada - Sep2016-L224-21m | ecosystem: Environmental > Aquatic > Freshwater >...
GCTTAAATCCGTGATCGAAGGCGAGCAGCAGCCGCCGGAAGCCAAGCCGTAAATTACAACATTACGTTTCGAGTCCGGCACTGGTAAGGTTACTTACCAGTTCCACCCAGCCGCCATTTTTAATTTACAAATTGAGGAGCCGCCATGACGCGAAAAACGTTTTCCGCGCAGGAGCTGTGTTGTTACACGACGCGGGATTTACTGGACGAAATTCGACGCCGCTCAATTGGCTGCATGATCGTGGTCATGCGCGCTGAAGAAGGCGGTGATACCTGGCGCTACGCATTAAAAGGCTCGCCGATTTTAATGGGGCCCATGAGCGCCGCGTTGAGTCTTGAAGCTCGTCGCCGCATGAATGGCCCGGATGATGCGACACCGTCGCCCGCGATTTACTAACCTCTCTTCCACGCCTCTTTTTTTCGCCAACTGCCTGAAAGGAAATTCTCTCATGAGCGAAATGTCGAACACCGTTGAAGCGCGTATGTGCGCCATGGAGTCCGCAATTTCAGAACAGGCCGCCACGATCACGACGCTCCAAACTACCATCGCCGGTTTGACCAGCGGATTCAGCGGTACGATCAGCGGACTGCAATCGATCGACCTCGCCAGCCACGACCTCGTGTTCACAAACGGTCTGCTGACTGACCATTCCTAATCCGTGAAGCTCGTGTCACTACTCTCGATAAACATCATGTGAGGCAACCATGTCCAACCCGTCCGCCTCGGGCCTTCCCACGCCTCACGAAGGGCAGCAGCAGGTGTTAGAAATGCCTGGTCGATACAAAGTTGCGATCTGCGGACGACGCTTTGGAAAAACTGTGGCTGCAGCGCTCGCCGCCATTCGAACATGCGAAGCCCGGCCCAACCAGCGCGTCTGGTGGATTTCACCCATTCAAGATCAATCCGATCGCGTCGAACGCGACGTGACATTTTGGCTTAAAGAGCGCACTGTTTCATCGCGCTCCAAACGAAAAAAGTCTGACGACATTGAGTCCGAATTGAACGAGGCAGCTGCAGTATTACAGTGGACACATCGCACGTCCGAACACGCGTTGGTGTGTGACAACGGTTCGCGCATGGAGTTTCACAGCGCCCATACGCCGGACCGATTGCGCGGAGCCGGGCTTGATCTCGCGATCATTGATGAGGCCGCTGATGTGTCGGAATACACGTGGAAGGAAGTCGTGAAACCGATGCTGCTTGAAAGCCGTGGCAAGGCCTTCGTTGTCGGGACGCCTCGCGGGAAAAACAACTGGCTGCACCGCATTTTTATGCTCGGGAACAATCAGGAATCGCGGGGTCCGTATTCTTCCATTCAATTGCCGACGACAGCCAATCCGCTGATCCCGGCTGCTGATTTGGAGGAGTACAAACTGGACATGACGCCTGAGAAATACCGGCAGGAATTCGAGGCCGAATTCATTGATGGCGTCGATACGGTTTTCGCCGGGATTGACTCCTGCATATTCGGGCCGCGACTGACGGTCGGCCGCCCGGGTGTGAAGTACGTCACCGGCATTGATCTCGGGCAGAGCGTTGATTACACGGTGCTGTGCAGCATCGCGTGTTCGGACAAGAAAGTCGAAGGCTTCGCGCGCTTCAACCAACTGGATTGGAGCATTCAGGAAAAGCAAATTTGCGAGCACCTCAAACACTTCCCCGGCCCGGCGCTCGTCGATGCGACTGGCAACGGCCGGCGCGTGTATGAGATGCTGCGCGATACCCATCGCGGGCATGTCGAACCTTTCGTCTTCACGGCGCAGACGCGTTCGGAAATTCTGACCGGCCTGCAATTGGGATTTTCTTATAAGAAATTGAGCATCCCAAACGAGCAGGTTTTGCTCGATGAACTGCACGCGTTTACATGGGTCAACGAAGGCCCCGCCGATAGCGTGAGGCGCCGACGGATGTGCGCGCCGTCCGGTACGCATGACGACTGTGTGATGGCGTTGGCGCTCGCGTGGTGGGCGCTCGAAAAGCGCGCGCTTTGGGCCATCGGCTCCGGGGGCAACCCGCTTCAGGAACACGGCGTTTTCGGATAACAATTTCATTTCGATTTGATCCAAGGAGGACGACATGCCCGGAACCAAAGGATTTCTTGCGACGTTAATGGCTCGCCGCCCAGAATTGGAGACGCTGGAACCCGTCTGGCAATTGATTGATGACGTGCTGAATTCAAACGTCAAACAGCGTTCGGCGGACGGCTGGCGCAGCAGCTATTTTCCCAAGGGCCGCCTCGAGCCGCAGAGCGAGTACGCGATGCGTGTTGAACTCACGCCGTTCTTTCCAAAGACGCCACAGATTCTTGCGTCGCGCCTCGGGGCTCTGTTTAAGTCTCGACTACAAATCGTAGCGTCGAATACACCATCAACCGAAGCGGCCCCGGTCGCCGACGAACGCGTCGCTCGCTTCATTAAAGAAGCCGGGCGGCGGCATACGTCGTTCGAAGATTTTGCAACGCAGGCGACGTGCCTCTCGCAGAGCCACGGATTTTGCGCGGCGCTGCTGGACCGCGATCCGCTGCCACTTGACGCGCGGGATCGTACACCTTCCATTGCCGAAGCAACGGCCCGGAATCTCGGGCGGCCCTATCTGGCGCTCTACTCGGCCCCGGACATCCTTGATTGGGATTACGGTACCGATGGGCGGCTGGCGTGGGTCAAGTTTGGCGAACGTGAAATCCGCCGCGCGAGCTGGGACACGGATGGTGTCGAGGAGCTCGTGTACCGAGTCGTGGACCGCTCGGCGATTCGCGTGTTCCGCGTCCGGCGCGGCGCGGATGGCGAGTGGCATTCGACGGAAGACGCGCCACTGCCGCACGGATTTGATGGGCGCGTTCCGGTGGTCTTCCTGCATCCGTTCCCTGGAGCCGACGGCATCGGTCGCCCACTGTTGCGCCGAGCCGCTGAATCCGACGTCGCAGCCGCGCGAATTCTCAGCGATTTGGTCTGGGATTTATTTGTGCTCGGCAACCCGATTCTGACGTTGAAGACGGGACGTCGAGACGATGAGCTCGCGCGCCTTGGTCTCGGAGCCACGCGCTACATTCCGTTGCGAAATGGAATTCCGGGGCAGGAGAATGCAGAGGAGTTGTCGTTCGTCCAACTCGATCCGACGGGCATCGAACTGCTCTTTCGAGCGCACGCGCTTTTTGCGTCGCAGGGACTGCCGAGTTCGCAGGATGCAGGCCCGGATATTGCAGCGGGCGCGGCCATTCCGAGCGAACAAAGCGGTATCGCGCAGGCCTGGCGATTCAAGACGGGCGAGGAGCGAATTCTGTTCATGCTGGCCCGCGCGCTTGAGCCGTTTTTAAATGAGTGTTTGGAGCTGGCAGGGATTGCGCTGGGAATTGAGGAGGCTCCGCCGATTGCGAAATTGCCGGAGAATTTTGAGGTGAATTGAGAACGAGGCAACGAACTCATTCCACATTATTCAAGCCACTGGCGATCATCCTTCGCGCTGGTGAATCCGAAAATAAGTCCGGCAACTCCGCCCCAAAGCAACCATCTTAAAAGCAACGTACTCCATGCACTGTTGGCAAAGCAGCGCATCGTCACGCTCCAGCCAAACACGAGTGAAAGCAAAACGCCCACTATCACACCGAAAACGAAGCGGACTGCAAACGTAACGATCTTGTCGGTTCCCGGCGAGAATGCTGGCATTTGAAACTCTCCTCTATGTTTTCATTTTTGTACACCAAAAAGAAAGGAGCACCATGCCCGAAAATGAGATTCGGCCGGACGCTGCTTCAACTCCTCAGGTTGTAACACCGACGGCTCCCGTACCCGTTGTTGATGACGTTGAAGCGTTGCGACAACGAGCGGACCGCGCTGAGCGCGAGAACGTTTTGAGGCGCGCGCTGTCTGGCGTTGATTGGTTTGATGCTGACGACGCGTACCGTGAATTGTCGCGGCACGCTGAGCGCAATGAACAAGGCGAGTGGGAGATTTTCATTCCCGGCGACGCGCCGAACAGCGCTCGCAAAACGGTCCCGCCCGACGAAGCCGCCCGGCAACTCGCGTCGCGCAAACCGCATTGGGTCCGTGCGCACTTCATTGCCGGGAGCGGATCGAACGGGATCGGCAATGGCGCAGCGTCCGCGTCCGGAGCACCAGCCGGATTGAACTATACCGATCTGCTCAAGCCCGAAAACGCCGACCGGTTGCGCGACTACGTCCACAATCGTCCGCGTGAATTGGAGCGGATGCGGCAGTCGTATTTCAAGTAGTTCGTCACATCACATTCTGAGTCGTTCACTTCATTACATTCATTTTTTCATTTCCCCCAGGAGGAGGCACTATGCCCTATTCAACAGTTGGCGGATTCGCGTTTGATCCGCAGTTGGCCAGTGAGTATTCGAGCGCTGCGTTCGTCGAGAACATGCAGCTGCTCGACGAAGCGCTCGGCGTTGTGAAAACCATTCCGTCGGGAATGTTCACGAGTTCGCTGGGCGGCGGCGGCGAGTTTGTGGACATGCCGTACTTCAATCACATCTCCTCGCTTGTCGCGCGCCGCGATGTGACTTCGACGACAGCGCCGGGCGATTTGGACATCACCGGTGCCGAGGAAAAAGCGGTGATTCTGCGCCGCCGAGCCGGGCCGGTGAAGTTCACGGAAGACGTGTTCATTCGCGGTGTGCGGCGTGAAACGGTCGAGCGTGAAATCGGTCGGCAGATCGGCAATATGGCTGCGAAGGAAGTCCGGCAGCGCCTGCTGCAAACGACCGTCGCCGCAGTGGACAGCATCACCGATCACGTCCACACGAAAGAAATCTATGCGGGCTCCGGGACTCGGGCACTGCTCACGCTGTCCAGTCTTTACGACACGCGCATGACGCTGGGCGATTCGTACAACCGCCTGACCACGCTCGTGTGCCACAGCGAAGCGTTCTCGGATTTGGTGAAGGACACCATCGGTAATTACAAGGTGGACACGATCGGCGGGTACACGGTGGTCACCGGTTTGCCACACGCGTTCGGCATGAAGATTGTCGTGGTCGATGACCCGGCATTGAAGACAGCTGTGAGCGGCTCCTTCACGAAGTATCGCACCTTGCTCTTGGGCCAGAACGCGCTCGGATTGATATATCACCAGCGCCTGCGCATCGAAGCGGAACGCCGCCTCGACTTCGAAGCGCCGTACTGGCGCGTTCTGGCGAATTTCGATTTCGCGCCGCACGTGTTCGGAACAAAGTGGACGGCCGGGACCGCGAATCCGGAAAACAGTGCTCTCGGCACCAGCAGCAATTGGGGCCCGGCATACAACGACTCGCGCGAAGTCCTCTGCGCAATGCTGGTTCACAACACGTCAAATTCATAACCGCTGAGTGAATCAATTTTGGGGCGCGGGCGCATAAGAAGCGCCCGCGCCGATTTTACGTGAATGTACACAGAAACGCGTTTGAAACACAACGCTGATTATGGAGGCACGTCATGGCTTTGACCGATGCGCAAACCACTCAGATTTTTGGAATTTTCGGTGTGCCTCAAAACGGCAGCGGCACGGTCGTTGACGCCGTGGCCACCGTCTTCGGTCCCGCCTGCGAAAGCGTGGATATGAGCGCAATTGTCGCGCGGATCAACGCGAAACTTACAGCGCTGAACAGCGAACAAATCACGCGCGTCGGCGCGTTGTTGTTGCGCTGGGATGCGATCACGTCAACCAGTCCGTTGCGCGTGACCCGCTCTGCGAGCACGAGTGGCGTAGCGGTCGATCATCCCGCCGAACGAGCGGCGATTCGTACAGCGCTCAGCAACATCATCGGCGTCGCGGTGACCAGTGGCGGCTTCGCGGCTGAAGCAGCGCGGGCACATCAGACGACGATGGGTCGCTGATTTCGTTCATGTTCAACGCCATAATCAGAACGGGCTAAAAGCCCGTTCCACGGTGCAGCGTTTATTTCATTCATCTCTATTTCAAGGAGCGGTCTCATGGGTACCAGCTGGCTGGCTCTGACACGTGAACGATTGAAAACCATCGCGAGTAGCTCTGGGTTTCTCGGAAATTCCGTCGTGCTCGCGACCGTTCACGCGGCGGATTTGGACTGCTTGAAACGGTTCACTCCGGGAAGTTTTCAATTCGCGGCGATATGTGAAAGTGAGATTTCGTACGCGGGCGTCGACGCACCCACAGGCATCAACGCCTACGTCTACGCGTATTCGCCGGGAGCGGATGGCGAGTTGTTCGACGATCTCGCCACGCAGCTCAAGTCCGCTTGGCTGAATCCGGCAAATTATCCGACGGGAGAACAAGTCTGCTCCGCCGTCACGCTCGACGCATGTGAATCGCTGATCGAAGAACCATCGGGTTCTTTATTGCGAGCTCATTTTGTGTGCTATTTCGCGGGCGACTAAACCGAAAGTGAGGGACTCATGGTGACGTGGACACGCTTAGCCGGATCGACCGCCATCAGTGCGCTGGGAATTGAAACAGGAGACGGGACCGGCGGCGAAGATGATGGCGGCACCTTTGACGGCCCAGTCCGCATTCATGTGAAATTTCGGCACGGCAGGACGTACATTTATGATCTCAGCCACTACAGCTATTACGTCCGATTTCTGACCGTCGCGTCCAAGGGCCGGTACTATAATTCTGTGATCAAGAAACGCTTCGATTATGTATCGAAGTATTGAACTTCGCCAGCGTTTAGAATTCCATGTCGTCAGCCGCATCGGGATCGAGCGGGTGGAACCGGACCGGGCCTTCGTCCTTGGGCTTGACTTTGAATTTCGTCCAGGTTTCGTCGGGATTGAGTTCTTTCAATTGGCCGCACAGGCGCGCGGATTCGGGGCCGAGATCTTTTTTATAGATCGTGCCGTCATCGCCGACGATGAACGTGAAGCGACCTGTTTTCGCGTACTCCGCCGGGAACGCGGCCAGTGCGTGGCCCTGGGACATCTTGCCATCAGCAACATATTTTTTCGCGCCACCCGGCGCTGCCGCTCCTTGGCCTTCCAACATTTTGAACAGGAATCCGTTGTAAGGAACCGGCGTTTCGAGTGCGTTATCCGCTACGGCCAACGCCTTGGGTAATGTCTTCAAATCGGCTATGGCAGACGCATAATAATGGACACGATTTTCGTCCCACAGTTTGATGAAATGATCTTCCTGCGCCTGCGCGTATTGCTCGATCGCGTCGAGCGCAAACATTTCAGCGATGAGTATTTTCTTGTCCGGCTCGTTCGCAAGGCCCAGCGCATCCAGCGTTGACGCAGCCAGTGCACGGACGCTGTGATCCGGGTCGCCGAGCGCTTCGAACAGTAGCGGCCCAGCGTCTGCTCCCAACGTTTTTGTGGCGTCGATGGCCGCTGCGCGGACTTTGGACGTCGGATCTTTCATCGCTATGGCGAGAGCCTGCAATGCGGCGGCGGGCGCAGCGGCACCGTGCTGCTTCAGATAAAGGAGCGCGGAGCGTCGCAGGACTGTGCTTTCGTCTTTCATGGCCTCGACCAATCCCGGCACAATTTCAGCTGCGTTTTCGTTGTACGCTCCGAGCGTTTGCAGCGCGGCGGCTTTGACATCCACGTTCTCATCCGCCAGCAGCGCCATCAGCGGCTTCAACGCTTCGCGAGGTGGTTCGCCGGAACCGCGCGGTTTGAGCACGGCAGCCGCACGTGCGCGCGCCTGGGGATTGTTGTCCTTCAACGCATCCACCAGAACCTGCGTGGCTTCCGTGCCGAGCACGGCAAAAAGATCGTAGCGCGCCTTGTACGCAAGCTTGTCGCCATCGACTAGTAAGTCGCGAAGATGCGGCAGCGCGTATTTGGCGCGGTCCACGCTCGTTGATAACAAGGCGATCGCACTGGATCGCAATTCAGGCCGGTCGTCCGACAACAGACCTGCAATCTTGCCGAGCCATTCGCCGTCCAGATTCATTTGCGAGAGCGCTTGAATCACACCGTAGCGAATTTTCAGGTTGGTGGTTTTCATGGCATCAATGAGTTGCGGGACTGCTTCCTGACCAATTGCCAACAAGACAGGCTCGATCAATTTCGCGCCTTTTTCTTCGTCTGCCATCATCTCAATCAACGGCCCAACTGCGTCTTTTGCGTCGGGTCCGAGCGACTCGATCAGACGCAGCGCGGCCCTTCGGGTCAACGAGCTTTTTTCTTTCAAGGCGTCCACTAACACCGGAATGTCGTCCTTCGAAATGCCGATGCGATGCAGCAGCGTTTTCGCGGCAGGCACTCCGGAATAATCGACGGAGGTCAGACGGATCAACACCGGCAACGCGGGCGCGGCTTTGCGTCCGGATTTTTCAAGATTGTAATAATCAAGCGCGATCAATCCGCGCGAGCGATTGTCCGCCGAGCAATGCGCCAGTCCGGACGCGATGCGTTCGATGATCTCGCCGTCGTCCGGATCGATTGCCTTTTGGTACGAATAGGCACTGAGGACTCGCACGTCTGGATCGCTGTCTTTGACCGACTCCTTTAATGCAGCCAGCAACGGATCGATCAATGTCGGGCTGGGCAATGATGCGCTGGAAATAGCGCCCTTCTTATGGTTGCGCCGGAAATCGGCGATAGTCTGCGCGACGCCCGAGCGAATTTTGGGATCTTCGTTTTTCAAGGCTCCGGTCAAAAATGGATAGGTCAAAGCGAACGGCAGATTGGAGAAAACCGTCGAGACGCGCTGGCGGGTTTGGGTCGTTGCGGTATCAAGTTCGGCAATCAGTGCATTCATCCCAGCTTCCTGAAACGGGCGCAATGCGTTCGCGATCGTTCCACCATCACAGCGTTCGAGCGTCTCGCCCAGCGGCGGTATGCGCTCGTTGCCCCGCGCAATTTTCCCAATGGCTCGAGCGGCTTCGCTGCGCGCATAATAATCCCCGTCCTTGATCATTTCGAACAGCATCGGCAACGCCGCTTCAGCTCGCGCACCGAAATTCGCGAGCGCTTGAAAAACAGCGATGTCCAATTTTGCATAGGGCGGAATGACGGGTGCCTGCGGAGGTGTGGACGCGGCGGCTATTGATTTTTTTGTAATCGGAACTGGCGACGTGACCGGATTCAGATTCGCTGGAACGGTCGTGACCAGGCTCATTAATAGTGGCGTCGTGTCACTGGCAGGAGCGCCGATTTTTCCGAGCGCTTCGATGGCCGCGATCAACATTGGGCCTTCTTTTTTAGCTCCTACAATCGCAAGCAACGGCGGGATCGCGTCCTTGCCGATTCGTCCCAAGGCGTCGGTCATCGCGGAGCGCAATTCAGGCGTGGCATCGGGCTGAGTTTCAAGTGCGCTGATCAACGGCTTAATCGCGCGCGCACCGGATTTTGCCAACACACTTATGGCAGATTGACGGATGAGCGAGGACGTATGACGCAGCAGCGGAATCACGGGGACTATTGCCGGGTCGCTGGCTCCGCCCATGCGTTCGAGCGTGGACAGCGTCGCAGAGACGGTTTCGGTTTTGTCCGATTTCAAAGCATCCGCCAAGCCTTTCATCGCGGAGTCACCGCACGTAGCGAGCGCGAGCGATGCGGCGGAGCGGACTTCATCGCGCGGAGCGTTTAACATCGCGAGTAATTCGTCGCGCCCCGGGTCGCCGATTTTGGCGAGCGCGCGCCCGGCTGCGCCCCGGCATGTCAGCATTTTATCCTGCATCAAAACAGCGAGCGCTGGAACTGCGTCTTTCGCAGGCGGCCCGAGATTTTCGATCACATTGGCCGCACTGCTGCGCACAACCATGTCATTGCTCGACAGCATCTTAATCAAGTCTGGCAGCGCGAGCAGCGCATCGGGACCAATGTTGGAGAGCGCGGCGGTGACGGCTTTGCGGACGTAGACATCGTTGTCGGTCAGAGACGGGATGAGCTGAGGAACGATCTGGGGCGATTCTTTCGCGTATTTTTCAATCAATACCGCCGCTTCACGGCGCACCAAAACGAGGTCGCTTTTAAGCAACGGAATGAGCGACGGAACAGCTTTCGCCCCGATTCGATTCAGCGCTTCAAACGCTTTGATGCGTAATGCTGATGACCCCTTGACTGCGTTGGTGAAAAGCGGCACCAATTCAGGCGGAATGGGATTGGATTCAGCCGCAATGGCAACGAATGCGTTCATGACATCGGGGTGTTTTTCAGCGAGCGCAGCTTCAAGAACTGCAGCCTGCGTATCCTTCACGGGCGCACCGAAACGATGCAGTGCGTCGATGGCCGTCACGCGCATTTGAGCGCTGGGATCTTTCAACGCGAGCAGCAGAATCGGGAGCGCTTTCGCCTCACCTATTGCGAGAGTTCCCAGCGCTGAAATAATCGCGGCGCGCGTGGCCGGATCGTTGTCGTTCGCGGCTTCAATCAACGCCGGGACCGATTCGCGCGCGTGGGACTCAGCGGGAGGTATGGCTGGTTTAGCTGGCGTTTCAGGTTCGACTTTTGCGACGGAAGGAGTCGTTGGAGGCGTACCTTGAGCAGGAGTCGGCGGGACGGTGGGCGCTGCGACTGCGGCCGCGCCTCGAGTTGGAACCGCGAGTTTTTCAAGTGCGGCAGCGGCGGCGCGGCGGACTTCGGGGCTCACATCTTTTAATGCGCCCGCGAGCGCTGCGATCATCGGCGTGTCGCAGACTCCTTCTTTGACGGCGTGACGCACCGCAGAAAGTCGCCGGGTCACCACCGCGTCTTTCAACGCCGCGATGTAGGAGTCGCGCAAGGCGTCCTCCCCACCCTGACATGGGGGTTCATATACGGCCAGCATCCCACACAGAGCCAGCCCAAAACTTAAAATCGATTTTCGCATAGTTTATAGTCACCGCTTCGTCGTGAAATTAGATACACCGCAACTGAACGTATAAAATCAGAACGCGGAGGAAATGGGAAACCTCCTTATATAACGATCTCGTTTAACCCCTCCAATTCTTTCCTTGCGGGCATTTCGTTTTCCGCGATCCTTTTCGGGCTGTCGTTCGTAGTCATGAATGACGCGTGATGTGAGATTCATCCCAGGGAATGGAAACGGATATGTCAACGACTTCGTCGGATGTGTTGAACTGTTCGAAGCTGACCAAGGACTTCACTGATATATGGGGGCGTCCGACGGTGCGGTCGTTGGATGCGTTGGATATGACGGTCAAGCGCGGCGAGATTTTCGGGCTGCTCGGACCGAATGGCGCAGGCAAAACGACGACGATCAAATTGATTCTTGGATTGATCTTTCCGACGTCGGGAAGTGTGCGGGTGCTCGACACCGATCCGCGCGACAGTGCGGCGAAGCAGAAGATCGGGTATTTGCCTGAAGAGTCGTACCTGCACCGCTTTTTGAATGCGGAAGAGACGCTCGATTTTTATGGCCGACTCTTCGATCTGCCGCGCGATCTCCGGCGCAAACGGACGGATGAATTGATCGAGCGCGTTGGATTGAAACACGCTCGAAAGCGGCCGTTGCGCGAGTATTCAAAAGGGATGGTGCGACGCGTCGGGCTGGCTCAATGTTTGATCAACGATCCAGAATTTATTCTGCTCGACGAACCGACCAGCGGCATGGACCCGATTGGTTCGCGCGAGATCAAAGACTTGATTTTGGATTTGAAACGCCAAGGCAAAACGGTGCTGCTGTCGTCGCATCTGCTCTCGGATGTTGAAGACGTGTGCGACCGCGTGGCGATGCTGTATCGCGGAAAATTGCAGCTCGAAGGCCGCGTGTCGGATTTGCTTGAAACGGGCGATGTGACTGAGATCGATGTGCAGGGATTGAGCGACGACGCGATTAATCAATTGAAGAACGAAGCGACGAAATTGGGCGCGAAAAACGTCGGCTCGCATCGTCGGCGGGAGAAGTTGGAGACGCTGTTTATTAATGTGGTGGAGCGGGAGCGCGGGAAGAAGTGAGACGGCCTATTTGTGATTTGGCATTTGTGATTTGTTATTTTACCGAAGCCGTCAACCGCATTTGATTACGCCTTCGGCGCAAAAAATCGTCCGCTTCGCGGAGGATAAAGGGCAACAGAAAAAAGGAAAAAGGGTTAAAAGTCCAGGGGTAAACAAATACGAAACCCAATGAAGTAGCTGCGAAACCCGGGAACGAAGTAGTAACGGCTGGCAGAACGGCAGAACCAAGGATCGCTGAACCACGAGCCGCCGCGAAGAACACGGGCCGAATTCGAAGCGATTGGGCCTTTGGGATTGGACTGTTTTAAAGGCGTATAATCTCGCAGCCCATCCCCGCACCATTGACAGACGTTCCCATGCACGTCATATAACCCAAACGCGTTCGGACTTTTTCCCCCAACGGGATGCGTCGTGTTCGCTGAATTTTTATAGAACCATGCAACCTGTTCCAAATCATTTTCTTTGTCGCCAGAATAATACTCGGTCCTCGTTTCCGCTCGACACGCGTATTCCCACTGCCCTTCCGTCGGCAATTGCGCTTTCACTTTCTTGCAGAACGATATCGCATCATCCCACGAAACTAGCTCGACCGGATGCGTTGGACCGCCACCCTTCGGCGTTTTGAAGTATGACGGATTCACCTTCATCACGGCTTCGTATTGCTCTTGCGTCACCGTGTATTTTCCCATGTAGAACGGTTGTGAGATCGTGACTTCATGTGCTGGCTTTTCATTAGCAGGAACGTTACTAAACACGCGGATTTCGGCGTAGTATTTAATCCACTGCTCCTTTGCCGAATAGCCCCGAGCGATGCCGCCGATGAACAATCCAACCGTCGCCGTCAGCATCAGCAACCAGCCCAACGAGAAATGGCGCTTTTGGATTTTTCGATAGTTCATGCGCAAGAGAATGAAGAGACCGATTGTCAACACGCCGCCTAGCACGATCATCGCGATGGCTTCTTCTATTGTCGCGCTCGGCTTCACCGGTTCGGGCGTTCCCATGATGAAACGGCCTGCGGGGATCAAGACGAGATCGAGCTTTACGCCGTTGCCGATGTCCAGCGATTTTGTCGGCGGAAGTTTCACGCGCTGAGCGTAGGACGCGACGGATTCGTGGGTGTCCCAGAGAGGCAACTCGCGGGCGGTGGCGGGGAGGATGAGTGACAATGAGAGGAGCAGGAGGAGGCGCATGGCGTTGGGGGTCCGAGATGCATTAGGTGTGCAGTCTACTGTTTTTTGTTGGGACTTACATGTCATGATTTATCGGCGCGGTGGGATTAATCAGCGCCTCCCCCTCACCCCGCACAGGAGTACCTGTGTCGGCCCTCTCCCCCGGTGGGGAGAGGGGAAAAACGGCTCGCTGCGCTCGCGTTTCAATTCTTCGTTCGTTGCGAATCAGCGCGCGTGGCGCTATCGTTTCCGCTCAATGAATATCGCACTTCTTACAGCCATCGCCGGGAACGGGGGGTCGGCTGCTACTTTGTTTCATAATGCCCGCATCCTGCACACGCTCGGGGCCGAGGTGACGTTTTTTGCGCCCGGCGATTATTGGGTGGCGCGCGGGGCAAAAGATGGCGTGAAGGTCGTCAATTCGCTCGAGTTGCGGCGCGGGCTCCGGATCGCCAGTTTCTGTCGTGACTTCCTTGCGTTTCGGCGCTTTGTCATTGAGAAAAATGTCGATGTCGTGATCGTTCAGAAAAGTCCGGAGCAGTGGCTGGCGGCGCTGGTGTTGAAAACCATTTCGCGGCGCGTGGCGTTGGTGCGCTTGCGAGGCGTTGTGTTTCCGATCAAGCCGTCGCTGTTCAACCGCTGGCTGCATCATGTCATGGACGCAGTGATCTGTTCGGCCAGCGTGATCGCTGAGCATTTCCGGTCGCTTCCCGGATTCAAAATGGATCGTGTGCAAGTGCTGCTCGAAGGCATCGATCCGATGAAATTTGCTCCGGCGTCACTTGAGCAACGCAACGCGGCGCGAGCGAAATGGGCGCTTGATGCAGACGCGGTCGTGATCGGGACGGCTGGGCGGCCCTCGCCGGTGAAAGGGCACGACGTCCTTGTGCGCGCGTTTGCGAAAGCGTTTCCGAACGAGACGACTGCAGGCGGGAAACCGGTGCGGCTCGCGATTTTTGCGGACGAATCGCGACGCGGACCGGGATCGTATAAAAGTCTCGACGACCTGTGCAGAGAGCTGGGAATTCGCGAGCGGACGCAGTTGATTCCCGGATACATCGATGACATGCGCTGCGTGTACCACGCGCTGGATGCGTACGTGCTGCCGTCGCTGGGATCGGAGGGGTCGAGCCGCGCGGGGTTGGAAGCGTGTGCGTCCGGATTGCCGGTGATCGCGTCGCGCGTGGGCGTGCTGCCGGATTTGATTGTTGATGGAAAAACCGGGCTGCTCGTCCCGCCCAGCGATGTGGACGCGCTGGCTGCGAAATTAGTCGAATTGGCCGCGACGTGGCCGGCGTTCACGATCTATGGCAACGCGGCGCGCGAACGGATCGTCACTCAGCTTTCGGAAGAGATATATGGGTCGAAGCTTTTTGAGATACTAAACAATAGTTTAAGGTTTGAGATTTAAAGTTCCACACGCGCGAGAAATCCACGTCGGTGACGTGGAGCACATTCGCATTTTAACTCAGAGGGTGTTTTAAAAGTTCTGTTTACTACTAATTCCTGCTAGTCTTCGACTCATCAGATTAGTCATGGCGATAAGAATCATAGCTTCGCTGTTATCTGTACGCCCCTCATAATC
>Ga0194061_1001311_pt1 | contig 14575 bp, 12 predicted proteins | sample SepL2221m_MetaG_FD_163423 | JGI IMG/M metagenome (GOLD analysis project Ga0194061, IMG submission 163423) | Anoxic zone freshwater microbial communities from boreal shield lake in IISD Experimental Lakes Area, Ontario, Canada - Sep2016-L224-21m | ecosystem: Environmental > Aquatic > Freshwater >...
TTTCAAAAATAGCCCCCATCTCACTGACCCAAAACCGTCTCATCTCTTCAAGCAATCTTTCTAATCGTCTTACCCGTCGATTGAATTGACTTTGATCTAACAACTTCGGAAACAGGTATAGGTGATTTGCTCGGATAAATCCTAAAAACTGTTGCTCTCCTGGGTAGGGGAAATAGTCCATCGCTAGCATCAATGTCAACATTTCGCTATCACTGAATGTTGGTTTCGGTCCTGGCACTTTCGGCTGAAACACGTACCCATATTTTTGATACCAGTCATCTACTAGTACATAAATGATCGTCAAGAGTGTTGGTGCATCTATCATATTCATAGGAGACATCAAAGTTTGGTGTAGTTACCTTTATTTTGCTGTCTCCTCTTGCCATTTGAAAACCCCCTAATTCACATAAGACGTTTGAAATGAATATCCTCGAATATCATCGGTTAATACTTCAATTGTGCCTAAAAGCACTATTCAGTAATTTGGTTGGATCTGTTTGGCAGTTTGTTGTTGACTGGCGATGAACGCGCTTTGCGATCTGATGCGATCAACGAACAAGCAAATCTAGCTAAACAAGCCGTAGCGATCGCCGATCAAGAGCGTCTTGCTAGACAACAAGCTGAAGCGATCGCGGATCAAGCAAATCTAGCTAAACAGCAAGCAGAACAAAAGGCGGCAAGACTTGCCGAAAAGCTGAGAGCATTGGGAATTGACCCAGAGTTCTAAATTAAATCCCCTAGCAAGCCCGATACTTCGCCTTGCATATTGGTGCGATTGTCGTCATAGAGCATGAGCGTATCGAGTTTTTTGTGGCGCGATAGCTTTTGAACTTTGCGAACATTGCCATTCGTTGCTTCAAGGGCGGCGGTAATTGCGGAATGGCGAATGCGATGTGGGGACATTTGTTTGGAAATTTCTACCGCTTTTGCTAGTTGATCAATAATTTGATAAACAGCAGTTCCAGTTAACCTATGTCCGCGATGCGCCCGATCAAGCGCCGTAAATAATGGTTGCTTAGAATCTTTTATCTCATTGTGAGATAGCCAATCTTGGATTGCGCTTGCAGTTCCCGTGCTAAGACTAATGAGACTCTTTTGAGAGCCGCGACCCTTGCCTAAAATTTGTAGCGATCGCCCTTCAAAATCAAAATCACCAATATTCGCACTCACGACTTCATTACGGCGCAAAGCATTGTCCCAAAGTAATCTCAAGATTGCAAAATCGCGTTTTCCTTTTGGAGTATCACGATTAATGCTTAGTAACATCTTACGGATACCATCGGGCTTTATCCCTGTTGTATCGCGATAAGACTGCACTGTTTCAGTTTGGACATCATCAAGATTCCAGCTACATTTTCCTAGCTTTGCAGCGAAGTTTACCAATGACTTGAGTGCAGACAGACGACGGTTAATAGTGGCTTCTTTTAAACCTTTGGCAATCAAATCGGATTTGTATCGCAAAGCGATCGCGATCGCTTCAAATCGACTTAATTGCAGAAATTCGGCAATCACCGCCTCAGTCGGTTTCTGACCATAGGCGGCAAGGAAAAAATAATGTAAGTCTTTTTCATAAGCGCGGCGCGTGTTGAGACTGCGTTTGTCCGTTAGTAACGCGGTTAATACATTTGGACTAAATTCGGTATGACTGTATGAAGTGGTTATCACATGAGACTCAAGAGTATCTCCTTGAGTCCCGTATTGAGTCTTATATTCTAACTTGGATAATCCATCTTGTCTATTTTGAGTCTCAGTTGTATCAAAATAAGTCTTGCTTAGCGTCTTAATATCTTGATTTAAGATGGATTTTTCTTGGCTAAAGCGTAATTTTTCGGGGGCGATCGCCTCAGTGATGTCAGCATTCGCCGCCGCCCGTTTGACGATGCTATAAATGGCAGTCCCTGTCAGCCGATGCCCATAATTTGCACGGTCTAGGGATATAAATAGCGGTATTTGGGAATCTTCGATAACCTCATCGGAGTCACTGGAAATATGGATAGAAGACAGCCAGTCTTGTAATGCGTTGGCTGTGTCTAAACTGAGACTAATATTTTTTTGCTGGTTTGATTGGTTTGATTGATCTTGTCGTTTGTATTGATTTTGAATTTGTAGCGATCGCTCTTCAAAATTAAAATCATTAATGTTAATTGCACAAACTTGTTGGCGTTTGAGTGAGTTTTCAGACAATAGGCGCAAAATCGCGTAATCGCGCTGACCCGCTAATGTGTGGCGATCGCAAGAAGTTAGAATTTTTGCTAATTTATCTATTTGAACATCGCTCATTTGCTAAAGGTTATCTAAATGTGATGTAAATTAGTGTCATATCATCAAGAGGGAGGGAAAATAACGATATCTTGACGAAAACTTAACTAAGATTTATAAAACGAAAAATAAGTAGAAAATATTTTTAGAGGAGGCTAATGAAACCACCAATCTCTCCCTACCAGCCTGTCTTGTTAAGGCTACTGCATAACGTGATCGGCTTATTGATTTTCTCCGCATTGATAACAGGTTATATAATCTACGATCGCTTCGATAAACGGTGGGGAAGCCTCAATTTACCAACATTTCGAGATCCCCAAGGGCTGCATGGTACGATCGCGCTAACATTTTTGATTCTGTTACCAATATTTGCGCTGTATTGCTTTCATATCGGCGATCGCCATCTAATCCAAAAACAATCCCTGAGCCATCTCAAAGACATCAATAAACCGATGTGGTGGATTTCTTTGCAGCGATTGACGAACACACTAACACTGATATCGGCGACCCTTGCTGTGATCACAGGAAGGATGATGAAAGAAGATTGGCTACCCAACCAAGAGTTGAACCATGCATGGTATGTCGGTCATTTACTATCATGGTTATTAATGATTGTTAGCATAGCTTCACATCTATTGATGAGTGTAAAAATCGGGGGAAGACCACTATTACTATCAATGTTTAAATGGCAAGTTCAAGACAAAGACAGCCCGAAACATTGGTTTAGTAAGTTTAAGATTAAGCCTTCCAGTACAGTTCTCTTCCTTTGTGAATCTTTTGTCATTGGAGGGATTGCGATCGCGTTTTTTTTACCCGTAATTTCTCAAACATAAAGAAGAAAATTTTAAAAAGGTTTCTCCCTTAATGTTTGGCGGTACTGTTGACTGCGCCGCTAAACCTGTTTGAGTTTTATAATAATACAAGTGCTTAATGTGAAAAATAAACATGAGAAAACAAGACCTAACCCTACGCAGTGATCATGGATGGAAGTCGGAAGAAGGCTATAAAATTTTTGTAGCCGATCGCGGCGCGGTGAGGTTTGACTTCCCAAAAGATTGGATTGTCAAGTTCAAAGAAAAATCAGTAAGTTTTCATGATTTTGAGCCGACCGATGATACGGGAGCGTTAGAGATGTCCTTTAATCGGTTGCCTCCAAACGATTGGACAACATTTCCCCTCAAAAAAGCTCTTCAGCAAATCCTTGATGACGACGATCGCGAAATTCTACATAAAGGCAAAATTACCAGCGCTAATCGTGACGGTATGAGGCTAGTCTGGACTGACATCCGTTATATCGATGCTACCGAGAAACGAGAGGCGACATCTCGCACTTTGATTGGGATTGGTGGCAATGTGCAGGTTTTGTTTACCTTTGACTATTGGACAGAGGGTGAGGAGCAGATGCGGGAGGTCTGGGAAGCGATGTTGCGATCGCTCCGCCTCGGCTTATTTATCCCTGATCCGACTAGAGGACATGTGGTTAATCCCAGCTTAAATTAAGTGCAGAGTGTTTCAATGACATTGTTTCATGGATAAGGGGCTTAAGCCCCTTGTTTTAAGTTATGCACCGTTTTTGGCGTATAAAGCTATATAAATTGTCAATCTACTGATAAATGCATGTAATAAACGTGTATTGTTGATTCACTTAAACAGCGATTCAGCTATGTATGTGTTCTGAGGCGAATAGACAATGGCAAAAGTGATTGCAACAGTAAACATGAAAGGTGGTGTCGGAAAAACTACCTTGACTGTAAATATTGCCACTTGTTTGGCGAAAATTCACCGTAAAAAGGTCTTAGTTGTCGATTTAGATACGCAGATCAGCGCCACACTCAGTATGATTTCACCTGCCGAATTTGCGAAATGTCGCAAAGAAAATCGGACACTGAGGTATTTGGTTAGCCAATCAATTAATCGTTATGGAGTACTAGTTAACGATCCAGAAGAAAAGGTTTACCAAGTTAAAGATCTCGTAATTCCCCATGTTTGCCAAGTACAAGGACTGGATCTGTTAGTAGGAGATATAGATTTATATGATGAGTTTCTAGTTTCAGAAATGCTCTATAACCGATCGCTGCTGTACGAAGAAAAACAGACTTTTCAGCAAACTTGGAGCAAATTTGAGCAGACTTTAATTAAGGGTATTCTTGCTTCGGCAATGAAAAACTATGATTTCATCATTCTTGACTGCGCGCCTGGTTATAACTTAATTACGCGTAGCAGCCTTGTCGCCAGTGACTACTATCTGATGCCAGCACGACCTGAACCGCTCTCTGTTGTCGGTATTCAGCTATTAGAAAGGCGTATTGAGAAACTGCGTGAGGTTCATCGCGAGGATAATTCGATGAACATTCAACTTCTGGGAATTGTTTTCAGTATGTCGGCAGGTTTTACTCTGAGCCGATATTATCAAAAAGTGATGGATCGCGTCGCGGCGGATTTTAGTACAGCTAAGATTTTTAAAACCAAGATTCCCAACGATGTAAATATTGCCAAGGCCGTAGACGAGTTCATCCCTGCGTCTTTATCAAATCCTAATTCCGCAGGCTCAAAAGCTTTTGCTGAGGTAACTGTGGAGCTTTTGAAGAAGCTAGATGTTTCTTTAGGTATGAAAGAGCAAACTTCTAGATTGAGTCTGGTCGATTTGGAATAATCACTTTTTCCTTTCACTCGATATCCATAAAACAATTTCCCCCTACAGCCATAAATTTTCCTATCCAGCTTTTCGCAACTATCACCTATAACCAAATCGCAAGCACCTTCATACACTACAACTGGCGAACTATTTCAACTTGTAAGAGTTTATTATCAGGTTTTTAATCAAGCGACTGTCCTCGGAGTCTTTAAGAAACTTCGCTGTATAGAGTTTGATCGCACAGGAAATCGTAGCTCACCACGCTGCTCACCACGCTGCTCACCACGTAGCTCGCCTTCTTCTCTTGCCTCTTGATATACACGAGTCTGCTTTAAATCGCTGTATGTAAACATTGCCTCAATCTCTATCTGTTTTCTCTGACGAGATTTAGAGAATAAAATTACAAGATTTGGCTAAGGCTTGTTGTAAAAGATTTTGATAAGCTTGATCGCCAATTTCATAAGCTCCAAATCTGGCTAAATGCGGATTCATTAACTGAGCATCAAATAAAACATAGCCTCGCGATCGCAAATGCTCCACCAATTTGACCATCGCCACCTTCGAGCCTTCAGGAATCTTAAAAAACATCGACTCGCCAATAAACATTCCTTTGATCGCCAGCCCCAAAATTCCACCTGCTAATTCATCTCCCTGCCATGTTTCAAAACTATGCGCCCAGCCCGCATTATGTAGTTTGAGATAAAGCGATCGCAGTTCTTTGGATATCCATGTAGTTTCGCGATCGGCACAACCCTGTACCACCTGTTCAAAGACTGTATCAATTCTGACCTCAAAACGGTTTTGATTGATGACGCGCTGCAAAGATTTGGGATAACGAAAGCGATCGTCAAGGGGGATCAATGTGCGATCGTTGGTGTAGTACCACTCAATTGGCTGCCCATCGCCCTCAGACATCAAAAAATAGCCTTGGGTGTAGCCTTCAATAACGCTGCGGATATTAAATCTTTCCACAAATAATCTTCCAAGTCACAACTTAATTTATTTTATGATTCCTTAATATATGGACATAATATTTCTTGAAATTATTATAATTAAGTTGTATAGGGCAAAAAACATTTATTCGTATTTTAATTGACTAAGCAATAAAAACACGAATTTTCAATAGATTTTACTGAAAACAAAAAACAAATGACTTATTCCTTAAAAGTAAGTTTACCTGAGTAAAGCTACTTAGCGGGAACAAGTCATTTATTTGTGTTTGTTTTATTAAATTAGTATTGAATTTCAGAATCTTTAAATCAGCCGATTCCGTTTTAATGACTATATTTTGCTAGATGTTATACCAAAATGGGGATCGCTTAATGTTTTCTTTATAATTAGCTTGAGTGAAATAAACTTCGTCAAATTACGCATTATTTTATTTCTTGTTTGTTAAGCTTAGACAATTAAGATGAATAAATGCTTAGTTTATGGACGCTTTCTATGATTGACTCCCAAATCAATGTGGGATTATCAAGAAAGAATAAAAAATAAGGGGCTTCTAAAAAACAGGTTAAAATCACCTTTTGTCTTTAGAAGCCACTTACACTTTGTGGTTTATTAAGTTGTTTTTTAAATTCAGAGCCTTTATATAAGCTGGCTCCGTTTTGAATATATTTATTTTGATCGATAATTTGCCACATTGGGGATCACTTAATCTTTTCTTCAGAGTTACTTTTTTGAGGCTCATTTTTTGAGTATTTATACTTACTTAAGGTCATTCGGTAAAACCCTGAAAATTCATTTATAGGTACGTTAATCCGTAAATATACGCATTTGACTTAAATGTACTGAATTTTTTTAAGGTTATATTCATATTCCGTAGCTCTTGCCTGACATGTAGATTTATGTAGTTTTTGAAAAATCTATTAAAAAGTGGTGCTTGGGGGATCTAAACAAATCCTAAATAGTTTCTAAGATCAAATCTGTTAGAATCGAGACAACATAACATTGCGATCGCATAAGCTATGGTCAACCTCACCTATCCCAAAAATCGCCATCTTCCCACTGCTGAAGAATTGCCATCATCAGACGAAACCCCTGTGGACAACCAGTTACAAAATGATATTCCTAACCTATTGCTGAGTTTACTAGCCGCGATCTGGGCGGGGCGAGATGATTGGTATTTTGGTGTGGATATGGCGGTTCACTATAGTCCCGATGAACCAGCGATCGTCCCTGATGGTTTTCTAGCAATTGGAGTTAAGCATGATACGGGTGAGAGAGGGCGGCTGAGCTATGTGCTGTGGGAAGAGCGGAATATCATGCCGATTTTCACTTTGGAAGTGGTTTCGCAAAAATATAACAGTGAATATGAGGATAAATTAGCGGATTATGAAGCGTTAGGGATTTTGTATTATGCGATTTATAACCCTTTGAGTGGTCGCAAAGGTCGATTTAAAAATAGAGCGAGATTGGAAGTCTATCGATTAATTTCTGGGAAATATGAACTTCTCTCACTGGAAAATAATCGCGTATGGCTACCTGAAATAGGGCTTGGGTTTGGCTATGAACAAGGTGAGCATATTGCATGGAATCGAGAATGGCTCTATTGGTACGATGGGTCGGGGGATCGTTATCTGACAGGTGATGAGAGAGCCGTTAAGGGGGAGATTATGGCTACTCAACAAAGTCTGATCGCCCAACAAGAGCGTTTGGCTAAACAAAACGCGGAAGCGATCGCCGAGCAAGAGCGTCAACAAAAGTTACAGGAGCGTCAGCAAAAAGAGAAATTAGCTAACTATCTAAGAGAGATGGGAATTAATCCTGATGAGATTTAAGGTACGGGAACACGCACTATTTGGCAAGGTAGAACCGATCTGCCTAAAAAGCAAGACCGATTAAGATATTTACAGACATTGAATGTAATCTTTTGAGAAATCAGCTAAGAAGTCAGCCAACTATAGGAGTTAACTCGCGATGCAACCAACTAACCCCAATCAATTTACCGAAAAAGCATGGACGGCGATCGCTAGAACTCCCGATGTGGTGAAGGCGGCTCAACAACAACAGATGGAACCCGAACATTTACTAAAAGCATTGCTAGAGGAAGAGGGGCTAGCGGCAAGCATTTTTAGCAAGGCGGGGATCAGTATTCAGCGTTTACGCGATCGCACCGATGAGTTTATTAACCGTCAGCCCAAAGTAGTGTCGAGTTCTAGCAATGACGCAAATAGTCCAGTTTATTTGGGGCGTAACTTAGATGTCCTACTTGATCGCGCTGAAAAGGAACGTAAATCCTTTGGCGATGATTTTATTTCGATTGAGCATATTTTGCTGCCATACTCCAAAGACGATCGCTTTGGCAAAACTCTCTATAAAGAAATGGGACTGGATGAAGCAAAGCTGCGTAAAATCATTCAGGACGTTCGAGGCAAACAAAAAGTGAGTGACCAAAATCCCGAAAACAAATATGAGGCGCTAACTAAATATGGTCGTGATCTTACGGAATTGGCGCGGGAGGGCAAACTCGATCCTGTAATTGGTCGTGATGATGAAATTCGCCGCACAATCCAGATTTTGTCGCGACGCACTAAGAATAACCCTGTGTTAATTGGTGAACCAGGGGTTGGTAAAACGGCGATCGCTGAAGGTTTAGCCCAACGGATTCTCAGTGGCGATGTACCAGAATCTTTGCAAGATCGCAAGTTGATCGCGCTAGATATGGGAGCGCTGATTGCGGGGGCAAAATATCGCGGTGAGTTTGAAGAAAGACTCAAGGCGGTTCTGAAGGAAGTTACGGAATCCAATGGTCAATTTATTCTCTTTATCGATGAAATTCATACCGTAGTTGGGGCGGGTGCGACTCAAGGCTCGATGGATGCTAGTAATCTACTCAAACCCATGTTGGCGCGGGGTGAGTTGCGTTGTATCGGTGCGACGACTCTGGATGAATATCGCAAATATATCGAGAAGGATGCGGCTCTGGAACGCCGTTTCCAACAGGTTTATGTCGATCAGCCCAATGTTGAAGATACAATTTCGATTTTGCGTGGTTTGCGAGATCGCTACGAAGCGCACCATAACGTAACCATCTCCGATACAGCACTAGTAGCTGCGGCAACACTTTCCAATCGCTATATTAGCGATCGCTTTTTACCAGACAAGGCGATCGATCTTGTTGATGAAGCGGCGGCAAAGCTAAAAATGGAGATTACTTCTCAACCTGAAGCCCTTGATGAAATTAATAGAAAGGTGATTCAGCTTGAGATGGAATGTCTTTCACTTAAAAAGGAAAATGATCGTGAATCTATAGAACGTCTTGCAAAGTTGAATCAAGAGTTAGGAAGTCTCAAAGAGGAACAAACTACACTCAAAGCTCGATGGGAAGCTGAAAAGCACTTAATTGATAATCTTGGTAAGATCAAAGAAGACATAGCCCATGTGAATGTGGAAATTCAACAAGCCGAACGTGATTATGATTTAGACAAAGCTGCCAAACTCAAGTATGGAAATCTTCCCGACTTGCAGCGTCAACTAGAACTCGGTGAGGTCAATCTCAAGGAAGCCCAAACTTCAGGGCGATCGCTATTACGTCAAGAAGTCACCGAAGAAGATATTGCTGAAATTATTTCTAAATGGTCAGGCATTCCTATTAGTAAGCTGGTGGAATCTGAGAAAGAGAAGCTCTTACAACTGGAAGATGTATTGCACGATCGCGTAGTTGGTCAAGAAGAAGCGGTCACAGCGATCGCCGATGCCATTCAACGCTCTAGGGCAGGACTCGCCGATCCTAATCGTCCGATCGCGAGTTTTATCTTTCTCGGTCCAACTGGTGTCGGTAAAACTGAACTAGCTAAAGCTCTTGCCGCCTATCTCTTTGATACTGAAGAATCGATGGTGCGGATCGATATGTCAGAATATATGGAGAAGCACAGCGTTTCTCGCCTAGTCGGAGCGCCCCCTGGTTATGTCGGTTATGAAGAAGGCGGTCAACTGACGGAAGCAGTGCGCCGCCGTCCCTACGCGGTAATTCTCTTTGATGAGATCGAGAAAGCCCATCCTGATGTATTTAATATCATGTTGCAAATCCTTGATGATGGTCGCGTCACTGATTCCCAAGGTCGCACAGTAGACTTTAAGAATTCGATTATCATCATGACTAGTAACGTTGGATCGCAGTTTATTCTCGATATTGCGGGTGATGACTCACGCCATGAGGAAATGCGCGAGAGGGTGATGGAATCTATGCGATCGAGTTTCCGTCCCGAATTCCTCAATCGTATTGATGAAATTGTGATCTTCCATGCCTTACGCCGTGATGAGTTACGCCGTATTGTTAAGTTGCAAGTTCAACGGTTAGAGCAGAGATTAGGCGATCGGCGCATTACGCTTAAGCTTGCGGATGCTGCATTAGATTTCATCGCTGAAGTCGGCTATGATCCCGTTTACGGAGCGCGTCCCCTCAAGAGGATCATTCAGCGTCAGCTTGAGACTCAAATTGCGAAGGGCATTTTACGCGGTGACTATGCCGATGGCGATACTATTTTTGTAGACATCGAAAATGAACGTCTTGCATTTAGAAGACTTTCAGGTAGTCTGATGGTGATGTCTTAAACTCTTTGAAATTAGAAATTAGGAATAGCTCTAGAAAGATGGCAAAGCGTGGCGAAGTACTTGTGGCAATTATTCAAAGTCAATCTGACATGAAGATTGCCCTTGAGCAAAATTGGTATCGAATTCCTGTTGAGCAAGTGGAACGTCTTAAAAAACGAGATATATGGGAGCCAAAATGGCTTGCGTTTTATCAGCCAAAAGTTTTTCGAGATGAAGCCTTTGCCGTCAATTATTATGCTCGTGTAAAGTCTATTCGCCAAGTTTCTAGGCAGGATCTTTTTCCTAATGAATCACCAAACAAAAAAAGTGATAAGCATTATTACAAAATAGAGATACATCCTATGGAGAAGCTACCACAGCCAATTCATAGCCGTAGGCTCAGACGTATATTGTTCATTCCGACAACTTGGGAAAAGTTAATAAATGCAGTCGAAATTAACGATCTATGGGACGAAAGTCCATTAGAAGATAAACTTTGGGCTGGATTCAAACGTTATTCTATAGATGCTGAGCGCCAACAGGAAGAGAAAGTTAAGAATAAAACCTATCTCCTTGACTTTGCAATTTACTGTGAAAACGGAAAAATCGATGCAGAAACAGATGGTGATACTTGGCACTCAAGCAAGGAACGCATTTCCGAAGACAATCTCAGGGACAACGATCTTGAGACAGTTGGTTGGCGAACTATCCGTTTTAATTCGCAACATGTCAAAGAAGAAATGACTGAGTATTGTATTCCAACAATTCTAGAAAATATCAAAAATCTAGGCGGGTTGAAAGATGATAAAAAAGTATGCCGCGTAAAATTGGTTTGGATGGTTCAGAACAATTGAGTCTGTTTTAAGGCGCTAATTTACGAATAAGGTTTGAAATTTCTCAACCGTAGTGCATTCGTAACGACAGAAACTGAACTAAGCGCCATCGCTCCACCTGCGATAATCGGATTGAGTAGAAATCCCCAAAAAGGATAGAGAATCCCTGCGGCGATAGGAATCCCTGCCACATTATAGATAAAGGCAAAGAATAGATTTTGTTGAATATTTCTAATTGTCGCTCGGCTAAGTTGGATGGCGGTGACAAGCCCTTGCAAATCTCCTGAGATTAAAGTGATGTCGCTCGCAGCGATCGCCACATCAGTACCAGTCCCGATCGCAATACCCACATCCGCCTGAGCTAAAGCAGGCGCATCATTAATACCATCACCAACCATCGCCACAATTTTGCCTTGAGCTTGTAACTCCTTGATTTTGGCAGCTTTTTGGTCTGGACAGACTTCCGCAAATATATGCTTAATCCCAATCTCGCGGGCGATCGCTTCAGCAGTTGATTGATTATCTCCCGTCAACATCACTACTTCGATTTTCATTTTTTGCAAAGCGGCGATCGCGACTTGCGATGAAGACTTGAGGCGATCGGCTATGCCAATTAGTCCGATCGCCAAACCATTAACAGCAATTAAAACCACCGTTTTCCCACCAGTTTCCCATGAATCTTGATATTGATGAAGTTTACTAGTATCAATGTGTAATTCATCCATCCAACGTCTAGTACCAACTTGAACTAAAGAATTCGCCACTTTTCCCTGCACGCCACTACCTGCGATCGCGATAAATTCATCTACATCAGGAATAGAAATATTTTTTTGGTTAGCATGATTAACAATCGCTTCAGCCAAGGGATGTTCAGAATTCCGCTCGATCGCTGCTACTAATTTTAACAACTCATTATCATTGCCATTATCATCACCATTGATAGAGAAAATATCCGTAACAACTGGCTTACCTTCAGTCAGAGTTCCTGTTTTATCCAAAACAATAGTTTGAATCCTATGGGCAAGTTCCAAACTTCCTGCATCCTTAATTAAAATCCCATTTTCCGCACCCTTGCCAGTTCCGACCATAATGGAAGTCGGCGCGGCTAAACCCAAAGCACAGGGACAGGCAATAATTAGCACACCCACGGCGGAGATTATTGCTAAAGTGAGATTTCTGGCGATCGCCAGCCAAATAATAAAAGTCGCGATTGCAATGATGATCACCACAGGCACAAACCAACCAGTCACTTGATCGGCTAGTCTTTGGATTGGCGCTTTAGAACCCTGAGCATCTTTTACAAGTTGGACAATTTGCGAAAGAACCGAATCTTTGCTGATATGACTGGCTCTAATTTGCAAGCTGCCAGATTTATTCATCGTTGCCCCAATCACGCGATCGCCGATTTTTTTCTCAACAGGCAGACTTTCACCAGTAACCATCGACTCATCAACGGTCGAATTACCTGCGATCGCTTCACCATCAACGGGAATTTTTTCTCCAGGACGCACCAGCACAATATCGTTAATCTGCACATTTTCAATAGGAATATCCATTTCTTTGCCATCACGCAAGATCTTTGCGGTCTTAGCTTGCAGCCCCATCAATTGCCGAATAGCGTCTGATGTTTCACCTTTTGCTCTGTTTTCAAATAACTTCCCCAATAAAATTAACGTAATCACAATCACCGATACTTCGTAATAAACTTCAGGCTTCAATCCTTGGGCTACAAAAAAATCAGGGTTTAAGGTAACGGTCAGTGAGTAAGAAAATGCGGCAAGAGTCCCTAAGGCAATCAAAGTATCCATTGTCGCCATGCGATTCTTGAGAGATTTCCAAGCGCCAATATAGAAAGAACTACCACACCACGCTTGAATTGGTAACGCCAGTACAAGCTGAAACCAAGAATTATGCAGCCATGCAGGAATTAAGGGAATATGCAATCCTGTCATCATTGGCAACGAACCGACTACCAATATTGTGCCAATTAGTCCGCCAGTCCAGACTTTGTGCGTTAAATTTTGGTTTTCAGCTAAGTTCAACTTCTTTTCGCGATCGCCATCAAGCTCTTCTGGCAAAATTGCTTCATAGCCAATATCCTGAATTTTTTGTTGAATATCAACAGTTGAGATCTTCTTATTATCAAACTCGATCACGGCTTGAGCGATCGCAAAATTAACATTACTACTAATCACACCAGTCATCTTGCGCGTCGTAGTTTCAATACTATTGGCACAAGATGCACAATGCATTCCGCGTAGGTTTAATGTAACTTTGCTCATAAACAACTCTCGATGAAATATCAGGTGACGATGGGCAATTCCTATTGTCACCTGATTGAATTTTATTTTTTATACCAAGCGTTTTTCCATTCTTGCATTTGTTTGATTTCTGCTTGTTGAGAAGAAATAATATCTTGGGCAAGTTTTTTGATTTCTGGATGTGTGGACTTAGACGCAGCATCCTGCGCCATCACCACAGCCCCCTCATGATGTGGAATCATCGCATTGATAAATCTCAAATCAAACTCAGCATCCTTAGAACCCAAATCTTGGCTCATCATCATGCCTTTCATTTGGTCTGGAGTCATTTCCATCATATGTCCCATCTGGGCATTATGCGCCATAAGCATACTACTCGCGCTGGGATACCACTGTTTGCGCCAAGCCTGCAATTCAGCAATTTCTTTAGTTTGCGCCTTGATAATATCATCGGCTAATTTTTGGATTTCAGGTCGTTGAGATTTCTCCTTAGCGACCTTCGCCATATCCAACGCGCCTTGATGATGGGGAGTCATCGCATCGATAAAGCGTAGATCGAAATTAATATCACTTTCCCCCAGATTCATTTTCATCCCTCCCATTCCAGTCATATTGCGGTTTGTGAAGTTCGGGGAAGAAATTGGTTTAGCCTTAGGTGTAACAGCGACTGCTGAACTCAAGGTTGACACTTCAGGAGTAGGCGTTGAAGTGCAAGCCGCTAGGGTAGTTGTAGAAATCGAAGCGATCGCTACCAAACTGAAACTGTGACGGAAAACATCAAATTTATTATTGGCTTGATTACAATTCATCGGTTTTAACTTTTAGTTGATGTTAAACAGCTTAAATCAAAAAAATGAAATCAAGATGAATATACAACATTGTTATAACTTTCATCGTTTTGGTGCGCTCTAATCTCGATAGTGTTTTATTGTCCCAGAACGCTAGTCCAAAACTACGCACTTTCAGTGCGAGACTTTAGTTGCTACACAGGTCTAAAAGGATTAGGCTAAGAGAAAAAAGCCAATACGTTAGGTACTGAACCTGATTACATG